>Ga0209542_10006273_pt1 | contig 23200 bp, 22 predicted proteins | sample RifCSPhighO2_01_FD_184028 | JGI IMG/M metagenome (GOLD analysis project Ga0209542, IMG submission 184028) | Soil microbial communities from Rifle, Colorado - Rifle CSP2_plank highO2_0.1 (SPAdes) (version 2) | ecosystem: Environmental > Terrestrial > Deep subsurface > Rock core/Sediment ... | reverse complement strand
CACCGCGACTACCAGGGGCAGAATCAATGGCGCCATCCAATACGCATTGATGGACTGTCATTCCATCTGGACGGCGATTGCGGCAAGGTACGATTTTGAAAAACGTCCTTTTGCAAGCGGCCCCGTCATTATGTATGTAACCGGCGGTTCCGACTACGTAAAATATTTAAAGCCGATACCAATTGACTCCGGGATAATCACGGTTCTTGCCAGAGTTGAAGAGTTGAAAGCAGAAAGCAGGCGCTGTACTATTTTCGCAGAACTGGTTGTAAAAGGCGTGATTTGCGCGGAGGCAAGATTTTTTGCCGTCCGGGTCGAACCTGACGCAAATGAAATACGCGCTCTGCTATATCCGCTGAAAAAATAACCCGGCAACTGCCGGGTTTTTGATTTTCTTATTCTTGATATGCTATCCTTTTTGACAGATTGCAAGATAATGATGGCCGAAAGGCAAACTCTGCGAGGGTTGTTATCGGAGAATGAAAATTTTATCCTGCCGGGAATTTTATCTCCTATTGAAGCCTTGCTTGCGGAAAAAACCGGTTTTAGGGCCTGCTATATTTCCGGCGCGGCTCTCTCAACTTCTTTGGGTCTTTTGGACGAAGGAAAAATTACGCTTGGGAAAACGGCGAGCCTCGTCCGCGAAATAAGAAAAGCTAGCGATATGCCGCTTTTAGTAGATTGCGACACGGGATTTCAATCAATTGCCAAAACCGTTAAGACGCTTGAAGCCGCCGGAGCAAACGCCGTTCAAATAGAAGATCAAGTTCCTTCAGAAAAAAGATGCGGGCATTTGGACGGGAAAAAAATCATTCCTATGGACGAGATGGAAAAGAAGATCAAAACCGCGGTATCCGCCAGAAAAAATAAGGATTTTCTTATTATCGCAAGAACTGATTCAAGAGCTGTCGATGGGCTGAACGAAGCAAAATGGCGCGGCTATGGATACCGGCAAGCCGGAGCGGACCTGATATTTCCGGAAGCGCTGGAGTCGGAAGAGGAATTCCGGATGTTCAGGAGGGATGTCATAAATATCCCGCTCGTAGCAAATCTGGCCGAGGGAGGAAAATCCCCGTCCGATCTTACCGCGAAAAAACTTTTCGCTTTGGGTTATCAAATCGTCCTTATTCCAGCGACACCTTTGCGCCTCACACTCAAGTATTTTGAATCGGTTTTGGCGGAAGCCGCGCAAACAGGTTCATTAAAAAATATGACCGAAAAAAACGGCCTCATTTCCAGGAACGAGATGATCGAACTCATCAAAAACAATTCGAAGGTTTATAGGAAATGAAAAAACCGCGTTCGCGGTTTTTTATTTTCACTCTAAAACTATGCAATAGATATATATTGTTGTCAATCCTTGCGGGAGCGAATTATCGGATTAAGATGGCCTTAGATACGCTTTGACAACATATGCCGCACTCAAGAGATTTTACTCCGAGACGGAAGATTTTTATGCCGACTCCTGAAGAATATTTGTTGATGTATCGCCGGCTCGCCGAGATGACCTTTTTCGGAAAAATGCTCGACGAACGAAAAGAGGAATTCAAGCCGCTGAAAGTTTTTACAGGCCTCGGCCAAGAAGCAATCTATGTCGGCGCAATGTCGGCGGCGGAATCGTCTTACGACCTATTGGCTCCCGACCATCGCTCTACATGTGCGCTACCAATTTGGGGAATTACCGAAGAAGAAATAATCGCCCAATACGGCGCGTTCGCCGAATCGCTTTACGGAGGCTACAACTTCGGGATACATATCGGCGATACTAAAAGGCGCGTCGTCAGATTTATTTCCGATATGGGCGCCGACGCAGCGATAGGTACAGGCATGATCGACGGCGTTTATTACATGCGCGACTATATCGATAAAAACGGCGCCGATAAAAATCCCGTCCTTCTAGCTTTTTTCGGCGACGGAGCGATGTCGCACGCGAACATACATTCCGCGTTCGAAATGGCCTCTACAAGGCATTTGCCAATAATTTTTATATTAAACAACAACTGCCTGGCGATCAAAACTCTTACGGAATTTCAAAATGTCGGCGAGGAATTTTCTCCGCGCGCGAAAGGCTATGGCCTTCGCACGCATAAGGCCGTTTTTGGGAATGATGTTATTGAGGTCTGGAGGACCGTTAAGGGCGCCTTGGACCAGATACGAAACGCAAAAGACCCCCACCCACCGCATTTCATTGAGTGCAATACTTTCCGTGTATCCGGCCATAATGCCCATGAAACAGGTGAGATGTGGAAATATGTTTCTCGGGAACTAAAAAGAGAGTGGGAAGGAAGAAATCCTTTAGAGCTTTATTCACTGTTGTTGAGGTCTCAAAAAGACGAAGTCTTTAATGAACAGAAAAAAGCCGAAATTCTGCTGGCGGCAAAAGAAAAAATCGAAAAAGTTTTCGAAGCAAAGAAAAATTATACGGCGCCACACAAGCTGAAGCCTATTTTTAAAGAAACATCTGCGGCAGCCTGTGCAACACCTCCGACAACCGTCCGCGAGATAACCTACAGCGCGGCGATCAACGAAGCACTTAAGCAGGCGATGGAATCTGATTCGAAAGTCAGAATATTCGGCCAGGATGTGCAATTGGGCGGAGTGCACGGAGTAACCAAAGACATTTTTGAAAGATTCGGCAGCGAGCGGATTTTCAATATGCCGTTGGATGAGAACAGTATTATGGCTTTTGCAATCGGTCAGGCGCTAGCCAAGCTCACACCATGCGCTGAAATGCAGTTCTTCCCTTTTACCGAATATGCCTTAGCGCTTCTTACTAGATTTGCCGGAACGCACTTTTCCGTCACCGGAGAAAATCTTGGAATGGTTGTACGCGGCCCTTGCGGCGGCGGATTTTCTTCCAACGAAGAACATCAAAAAATGATCGAGGCCGCGCTTGCGCACGCGGGAGGGCTGAAAATAGTTTTTCCGTCAACACCATATGATGCTAAAGGATTGCTATTGTCGGCTTTTTGCGATGGGAATCCGGTCGTCTTCTGCGAGCAAATAGCGCATTATTCGAAAAAGGGCAGAGTGCCGGAAGAAATGTTTTATGTTCCAATCGGAAAAGCTGCTGTGAGAAAAGAAGGAAAAGATATTTCTTTAATCACTTACGGCGCGCTGATGGTTGAGTGGGCCATAAAAGCGGCCGAAATACTTCAAACTAAAAATATCGATGCGGAAGTGCTGGATCTCCGCACAGTTGTTCCGATGGATAAAGAAGCGATCTTAGCGTCGGTTAAAAAGACCGGCAGAGCGCTGATTGTCCACGAAGCAAAAAAAGACTTCGGGGTTGGTGCCGAAATTTCCGCGCATATCAACGAATTCGCGTTCAATGACCTCTATTCTCCGGTAATACGGCTTGGCGCAAAGGAGGGCCCGGCTACCGCGCGCATGGAACTTGAAAAGTTGCGCTTGCCGCAAATTGAAGATATAGTTGCGGCAGTAAAGGAGATCTGTAATGGCGAATAGGATCGGGGTAAAAGCTGACTTTGAGGATAGCTCCGAAGGCGAAAAAGAAGCGCAGGAATTCGAGCTTACTGAATGGTTAATTGCTGTCGGAGCAAAAGTAAAAAAGGGCGAAGTGATCGCAATGATCGAGACGGCTAAAGCAACCGTTGAAATATATTCCCCCGCATCGGGAGAAGTTGTAGAAATAATGTTGAAAGCAGGCGATAAAGCAAACTACGGAGCAGTACTTTGCATAATCGAGACAATTTAACCCGGCGGTTGCTGGGTTTTTATTTTTTGATCGGGATATTGCCAAAATCCTTAAAAAGTTGCTAATATGGCGGCAGATAAAAAAAGCGCGTCTTGAAAGAACTAAATGTCTCGCAACTCCGAAAGGCCGTGGCACGGAACCTGACCGAAGGGACAAAAATACCACTAGCTTCCTGTGCTTTATCCGTAGATGCGAGAGCGATCAATTTTTATACAAAACATCGCGGTCTGAAAATCGACACAATTTTCCTTTCCGCGATGGCCGAACTGGTTTATTGCAAGATGCAACAAATGAACGTACGCTGGATAAACGGCGAAACGGATCCCATAACCAAAAAAGAAACTGACCCGAAAATCCTGCTCTATGACGAATTAAATTTCGGACTCGCGATGGAATCCAAGAACGGCCTGGTCGTTACAACGATAAGAGATGTTGAGCATAAAAATGTGTGGCAGCTGAACGTCGAAATAAAAGAGCTCTCCATTGTCGCCTCGGAAGGCAAATTGAAACCGCAACACTTTGAACCGAAACCGAATATTGTTTTTAATAATATTGGAGTCTACCAGAATATCACCGACGGCGACCCGATTCTTCTTCCTTGGAACACATTCATGATAAGCGCCTTCAGGACGGAAGAAATCCCGGTAGTTTACAAAGGGCAGGTCGTAATAAGGCCGATAATGAATGTTAAGATAACTTTCGACCACCGGCCGCTCGACGGAAAAGACCCCGCGAAATTTCTGAATTTACTCAAAGAAAATATCGAGAATTTTAAATAATAAAAAACCCGCATTTTTTTAGCGGGTTTTGATTTTTTGAAATTCATGGCTGAAACAAAGCGTCCCGTGGATTTCGCGACATTTTGGGCAATTCCAATTCAGCTCGTATTGATAAGCATGGATGTCCTTAAACCTGCCTCCCAACAGTCTAAATTGTTCTTCGCTTACTCTCATTGGTCCGTCAATTTTTACGATTCGCGCCTTGATCCGATACGCCTTATTAGGATTGCGCTTGCAGCGCCATGATCCGCGCCAAATGACCGTTTCACCAACTTTAAAAAGTTTACTTTCTATCGGCATTGCATTGCACTCCAAAGCCTTCTTCGCGCTTCGATATTTTGTTTTGCACCTCGAACACTTATACGATGTGGTCGTTTTCGCGGGAATATGCCTCGTAATCGTTCTCATAATTCAAACTTTCTCTCCATTCAAAAAAGCACAACAAAGCGCTTATTGCAAATAAGCATTCCAGTGCTATAGTTTTGGCAGAATATACAGTCAAAAATGTCCCTTGAAAATGGATTTTTCGGGCCGGCGGAAGTGCTGATAGATTATTTGGCGAAGCTGAATAACCCGGGCAAATATCCTTTTACGCGCGGAATTTTCCCGGAAATGTATCGGAATAAAAAACCGACTGTAAGGCAATTCGCGGGACACGGATGCGCGCGGCATACGAATGAACGATTTAAAAAAATTATTTCTTTGGGTGGTACGGGGCTTTCAACCGCGTTCGACCTGCCTACACTCTATGGAGACGATTCAGACGCTCCGCTCTCGCGGCACGAAGTAGGCTGGGACGGCGTTGCGATAGATACAATCGAAGACATGGATGCGTTGTTTTTTGGAATACCGATAGATAAGCTTACAGTTTCCATGACGATTAATGCGCCGGCCGCCGTAATAATGGCAATGTATATCGCCGTTGCGAAAAAACGCGGCATTTCCCTTTCGCTTCTTGGTGGAACGATACAAAACGATATTTTCAAAGAACATATCGCGCAAAACGAAGTGCTCTACCCTTTGAAATACGGATTTCGGCTGGCAACAGATCTTATGGAATTTTCCGCAAGGCACATGCCAAAATGGCATCCTGTTTCGATAAGCGGATACCACATTCGCGAAGCAGGATCTTCGGCTGTGCAGGAAGTCAGCTATACACACGGGGATGGAATAGCCATCGTTGATGAACTGATAAGAAGAGGATTAAAACCTGAAGAATTCGCACCGCGACTTTCTTTTTTCTTTGATTCTCACAATGATTTTTTTGAAGAAATCGCGAAATTCCGCGCCGCGCGCAGGCTTTGGGCGGAGATCATGCATAAAAGATTCCGCGTGCCGATACCTGAAAATTACGATTTGAAGGACACGAAGCTTCAGTCGCTATGGTGCCGGATGCACGCTCAAACGGCCGGATGTACCTTAACCCGCAATCAACCGCTGACAAATCTAATGCGGATAAATAATCAAGCGCTTGCCGCACTTTTGGGAGGAGTTCAGAGCATACATACCAACTCTTATGACGAGGTTTTGTGCGTTCCGACGGAGAAAGGCGTTCGAATGGCCATCCGCACCCAACAAATATTGCTTGAAGAAACTAATATCACAAATTTGGTGGACCCTCTCGCTGGTGCTTATCAGGTTGAATACCAGACCGAAAAGATCTATGAAGAAGCAAAAAGAGAAATATCGAACATTGAAAGTTTCGGCGGGATGGCACAGGCCATTGAGGAACTTTATCCGCAAAAAAAGATCCACGAGAATGCCATTGCCGAACGTGAAAAAATCGAGAAAACAAAAAACGATTCGGCTAAAAAATATTTTTCCGCGGAAGACGAAAACTCGGAAGAAGATATCGCCGAAATTACCGAGGAAGTTGAAAAGCGGCGCGGATACGAAAAAGAACAAAAAGAAAAGTTATTCAAATTCAAAAAACAAAGATACCGGGCAAACGTTGTCGGCGTGCTGGATAAAGTGCGGAGAGCCGCCGAAAAAAAAGAAAATTTGATGCCCGTTTTGCAGGAAGCAGTGGAATCTTCTGCGACGCTCGGTGAAATTTGCGGAGCGCTTCGCGATGTCTGGGGCAGGGCAAAAGAAATTTCAGGAGTTTCGTCGGCTATGTCGCGCAAAATCGCACTAAATATCACAAAAGGCTATAAATTTCCGCGGCCGGTCCGGGTGCTGCTCGCGAAAGGCGGACACGACGGCCATACTGTCGGATTTTATATTCTCCGCGATATTTTCCAGGCAATGGGAGCGGAAGTCATCCATTTGGGATTCCGGACAACTCCCGAAGCAATAGCAAAAGCCGCGGTTGAAGAAGATGTCGATTTTGTCGGACTATCCGCGCTCATCGGCTATGTTCCCGGATTTTTTGAAGACCTAAAAAACTCGTTAAGATCGTTTGGCGGGTCGCACATTGAAATAATCGGCGGAGGTATCATGCTTTCCGCGCATGAAAAATATATCAAAGAAAAGCTAGAGATAAAAAATATTTATGTCCCGGGGTCATCTGACTTCGATGAAATAATCCAGAATATGAAAAAGAGAGTCGGACAATGAAAAAAATAGGGATGTTTGAAAGACAAGCTTTAGCATACATGATCAGCAGTTTTCAAAAATATCCAAATATGGAAATGCATATTGAAAAATCTGATGCGTGGGTAATCGGAATTACCGGGGTCACAGGCGCAGGGAAAAGCACTTTTATCAAAAAATTCGCAGAGGCGTTCAGAAAAAAGGACATGCGAGTAGTCGCGCTGCTTATTGATCCAAGCTCAAAAAAAAGAGGGTGGGCAATACTGGGAGACCGCAGGAATTTAAGGAGCGACGAATTGGATTGCGACAAAGGACTATTTATCAGAAGCCTCGCGACAAGAGGAGAAGGGCTTGCTCTCACAGATTCACTTTCCAAGATCATCGCTTATTCAAAATTATTCTCCGATGTCGTTATTGTCGAAACCGCGGGAGCAGGACAAACCGATGTGGAAATACGCGAACACGTTGATACGCTCGTTCAGGTAATAGAGCCTCTGGGAGACTCCTTAAATCTTGAAAAGGCCGGGCAGAGCGAAGAAGCGAATATTTTTGTGGTGAACGACCGCGAAGATTTCAGATCAAGCAAAAAATTCTTTGCCTCGGCAAAGCTGATTCTAGGCGAACAATATCTGGACGACGGCTGGCAAAAGAAAGTTTATCTCGCCAACGCCGAAACAGGTTCGGATATTCCAGAAGTTGTTGAGGGATTATTCGAACATAGAGAGTTTTTAGAGCAAAAACAAACGACTAAGCTTACCACTTAGCCGTTTTTTTTAATCAAACTATATCCGTTCAAGCTAAACAAATGCAACCGATCGGATAAGATTGTTTATTTAAGTTAAAAAAAACAAAAAAGCCTCATTTGGAGGCTCATCGTTTATATTCAGTTGAATAAACTTCTACTAAGCTCACTCTTTTAGCTCCTCGCCTACTGATTAAATAATCTGCAAAAGACTGACAATTGAAACTCTTTTGCGATTTTTGCCAATCTTTTTTTTCTTTACTAACATTCAGGTTGTCTGGTACTTCTAAAAAATCTTCTTTCATAAGCACAGTTAAATCGTATATTCGGATATTAACGATTTTCATTTTTCCTCCTGAAAATTTTCTATTTTGAGAATATCATAGTATATAAATCTTGTCAATAGTACTTTGATGCTAACTGGTGCTATATTTTTTGCAGATTGAAACGGCGAAAAAATGAAGCTTTCAGATGAACATCTGCTTTTTAGAGATACTGTAAGAAAAAGACTGGCGAAGCTGTACATTAGGGGGATGATTAGAAAATACGAGTTCCACGGGGCACCATTTGCATGGGAATTTGTGCATGCGATGGCAGAGCTCGGGCTGACCGGGATAAATATTCCGGAAGAATTTGGCGGGCAGGGCGCGGACAATTTGTCCGGTGTACTTGCCATGATCGAGATGGCAAGAGTTTGGTCAGGGGGCTCGCTGGTTTTGGCGGTCGGTAATTCTCTTGTCGGTTATCCCCTTTCAAAATTTGGAAGCAAGAGCCAAAAAGAAGCGTATCTACCGCGGCTGGCAACAGGAAAAATTTTGGGCTCTTTTGGGCTTACGGAACCCGGTAACGGTTCCGACGCGGGAGGCATTAAGACTTTTGCGGAAAGAGTTAATGGTGGATGGCTAGCAAGCGGACAAAAACAATTCATCACGAACATACCGATCGCGGAGTTTATTATTCTGTTTGCGCGCACCAATCGCGATGAGCCGGGTTCCAAAGGCATTACAGCCTTCTTGCCTCATCTTTTGAGGCCGACTCCACCAAGCTTGACCATTCCCCCACCTGATCATAAGCTCGGAAACCATGCGGCGCATATGGGCAAAATTTTCTTTGATAATTATCATCTTTTTGAAAGCAATCTCTTCGGCGAATACGAAAATGGGTTCGGAATCGCGATGGCAACGCTCGCGCACGGGAGAAACTGGATCGCGGCGCAGGCCATTGGCGTTATGGAACACGCTTTGGAATTAGCTTTAGAATACGCGCAACTGCGCGCAACTTTCGGAGAATCGCTGATTAATCACTCAAAAATTTATGATGAGATCAGCAAGCTGGCGCGAGATATAGATATTTCCAAAATTTTACTTTTCTATTCGGCAAAACTGGAGGATGAAGACAAGGAATTTTATCATTATGCGTCACTATCCAAGCTTTATTCGTCGCAAGCCGCGAGAAAAAGGATTCAAGCGGTAAATAGAATTTTTGGAGGATCCGGATATGTTATGGAGACTCCGATCACGCCGCTTGTCGCGGATAGCCTTGTTTTTGACATTTATGAAGGCGCGTCGGAAGTTCAAATCGGCGTTATTCTAGACGCATGGTTCAAAAACAAATTTTTGTTTTCCGCGTATGTAGAGCATTTGGAGCTTATGGAGCTGAAACACAGGCTTAAAGCCGAAATGGGAGGAATAAATTTCTTAAAACTCAAAAATCAAAGGCTTCCTTCAAAAACCGCGAATATTCTGCCTTTGGCAGCGGCATGGGATTTGTTGAAAAGCGAGTTTTCCAAAGAATGGCCTAGAGAATTTATGATTTTCCGGAACCCGGAACTTTTGCGTAATCTTATTTTTGATCAAATTCGCCTAAAGTGGCCCAATAAACACCATACGGAAACCGAACACTTGCTGGAAAGCGCCAGAGAGCATCTGCTTCAAAATAGATAAAACTCGGCCGCCTTGCAAAAAGGCGGCTTTTTTGTTACCTTTTGAATAGATTATTTTTGAGTTTTTTGGAGGGTTTTTGACAATGAAAAAGTTCGTAATTTCTATTTTGGCCGCAGTAACATTGGTGTTTTCGGGGAACTTGCTTTTTGCCGCAGATTTGGGTCTACCAAGTTCATTCAAGTACCCTATCAGGCGCGGCACCACTCTGTCCAGGATTGCCAAGGATTTCGGAGTCAGCCAAAAAACGCTCATTGAAGCAAACCAAGGCAATCCCAGTTTTAAATCGCCGGACAAAATACTGGCCGGTGGAAAGCTTAATATCCCAAAAATTTATACGCAAACTGACATCGCTGATATTAGAGCGTCCGATAAACGAATAACCGATGAGGCTATACGGGCAATTGCGCGAGACGCTAAAACGTATAAGGCGGAAAGTTCAAATAAGAGCGTTTATAGTTTTTTGCTGACAATAGCCTGTGCTATTTTGCTCGTTCTTTGCTTACAGTATCACATTAAATATTGGGATAAAAAAACGCTTTTAGAAAGCGCGGAAAATGGCCTTGTAAAAGCAGGAGAAGATCTTAGAAAGTTACAATTGAGCGATGCCGAAAAGGATCAAATTATAAAACACCTGCAAATCAATTTACAGATCAGCCAGGAACGGGTTTCTGCCCTGGGACAAGCCAAGAATGAGGCGGAAAACCTTCGAAATGAACGCGTTGAACTGCTTAACAAGCTTGAGGAATTAGCCAAAGAAGCCGATCGTATTCGCTTAGAACGAGGGGTGCTATTTGTAAAGTTAGCGGCTAAAATTAGCGCCGGAGACAAGATTCATGTTGAAACACGAGCAAACACTACAATGGAATTATTGGTCAACAAAACAAGAATTGATCCTGACACCAAAGAAATAAAAATTTATGTGGAATGCCTAGTTAAAGAATGCGTAGTGAATGTTACGCAAACATTAGAAGCAAAAAATGCATTAAGCCATATGGCAGGACATAGCAATCTTCTTCCGGAGGTCCGTCATACAACGGAGCCAAAGGAAGAAAGCCCCATCATTTTGGTGGGCGCAAGTCAAACAGAGGGATTTCCGGCAGAAGCCGCGAATGAGCCAAAGTAAGACAAATTGCTAAAAATCTAAGCACAGATTGGAAATCTGTGTTTTTTAATTTGTGAAAACTGTTCTAAATTATGGCTAGAGTGCTATCATTTTGTAATGCTGAAGAAAAAATATTATTTGATCGGAATTGCGGGGGTGGCCATGGCCAGCCTCGCGGGGCTTTTGAAAAAGAAAGGATATGACGTGGCCGGCTCGGACCAGGATATCTATCCACCGATGTCGGATATGTTGAGAACCTTAAAAATACCTGTATTTACGCCATATAATGGGTTTCACCTGAAACATTATAAACCGGATATCGTGGTTGTTGGCAATGCCATTGGCCGCGGGAATCCGGAGCTGGAATATATACTTTCTAATGGACTCCTGCCTGTCGGCAGGCAGGTCCTCTATCGGTCAATGTCCGATATATTGCAAGAAGAATTTATTGAGCAAAAGAAAGCTATAGTAATCACTGGCACACATGGAAAAACAACTACCACGGCTTTGGTAAGTTGGATGTTGGAATGTGCGAAGTTAGACCCAACGGTTTTTGTTGGTGGGCTGGCAAAGAATTTCGATTCGAGCTTTAAGTTAGGCAAAGGCAAATATGTGGTCATTGAAGGAGACGAATACGATACGGCATTCTTTGATAAAGGGCCGAAATTTTGGCATTATCGTCCTTTCATCGGATTGGTCAACAACATTGAATTAGATCATATAGACATTTATAAAGACCTCGACGCTATTAAATTTGCTTTCGGTAGATTCATTAACTTGATTCCTAAAAACGGCCTATTGGTTGTTTCCCGTGAAAACAAAAACGCCTATAATTTGGCTTTAAAACTGGCTAAATCCCCTGTTTCAACATTTGGGGTTAACGCTGGCAATTGGACTGCGAAAAACATTAAATATAGCGATCAATATATATCTTTTGACGCACATTCTAACGGACATACCATATCGGACATACGAACAAAATTGATCGGCAAGTACAATATTTCAAATATTCTTGGGGCGATTACAATTGCCAAGTTCTTAAAAATTCCGGATGCGAAAATCAAAGAAGCCATTGAAACATTTGAAGGAGTAAAACGCAGGCAGGAAATTATTGGAGAGAAAAATGGAATAATCGTGATTGATGACTATGCGCATCACCCAACCGCCGTACGCCTTACGCTAGATGCTGTACGTAAAAGTTTTCACGGGAAACGCTTTGTTTGTGTTTTTGAGCCTGGTTCTGCATCATCAAAGCGAAGGGTATTCGAGAAACACTATATTGAATCTTTTAAGCATGCCGATTTGGTTTATCTCTACAAGCCTTTTAAAGCCAACTCTCTTAAAAGGCGTGAAACGTTCAATGGTAAATATGTATCATCCCAGCTTAAAAAATCATGGAATTTTCATGATATTAAGCCAATGTTGTTACACATGAAACGCCAATTTAAGCCCGGTGATGTCGTTGTAATTATGTCTTGCAGGGGGTTTGATAATCTTTACAAGCTGATTTGGGATATCTTATAAAGAAATACCCCCTGTTTCATATGAAACAAAAAAACTCCAAGTTATCTCGGAGTTTTTGTATGGCCTATAGATTTGATTTTTATATAATACAACGCCCATTTTTCTGGTAAAAGATAATTCTCGAAAAAGTAGTCATATTTTTTAGGCTGTTTAAGAAGAACTCTTTCAAAATAATCCAGACCCCATAAACTAGAGGTTTTCGCGATCTCCAAACCACATTTTTTACACCTGGGACGTTCTTCTAATATTCCAAAATATTCACGCAGATTCCATAGCGACTTGAGACTATGATGGGGTGGCTTTTCTGCTACACCTTTTGCAAATTTAACAAAATCATGCATAACTTTTTTATTAGTTTGTTTAGTCTTGTGAGCAACTAAAAATATATTTGCCCAGCGCATTGTGGTTCGCCAATCTTTTTTGTCAAAAGGATTCATCGGCATTACATTATGGAATGGGAATGGATCCCCAAATTTTGAAGTTAAATCTAATAAGTACTGTCCAACCATTGTTTTTCCTTCCTTTCAAAGTTATTCTGGCTTCATTTTAGCTCTAATACTAAATTATGTCAATATTATTTACTAAAAATAGCTCATATACCATAACTTGCTTATTTTATAAGGATAATATATGCTTAATATTGTAGAAAATATTTACAACAATGGCTGAAAGTTTGCAAAAAATACTAGAAGGAATTGGGTTTGACGATAAAGAGGCCAACGTCTATTTGGCGTGTCTTGAGCTAGACGACGGTTCAAATACCCAAATTTCCAAACGAACGGGGCTAAACAGAATCACAAATTACGAGATTTTAAAGCGGCTGGAGAGGCGCGGGGTTGCCCGCATGTTTTTAAAGAGAAACACAAAACATTTTATAGCGGTAGATCCGCGTATCGTGATAAAACAGGCTAAAGAGAAATTAGCCTTGGCAGAAATGGCTATTCCTGAATTTTTAGCCGGCACGAACAAAATAGCTAAAAAACCTAGGATTTATTTTTTTGAAGGGATTGATGGAATTAAATCAATTTATGATGATTCGTTAAACTCAAAAACCGAGATTTTGACATTTACGAATCCACAAGACATTGAGTCACTTTTGGGCAAAAAATACGTTGACCGATACGTCTATGAGCGGGTTAAGCGGAATATAGCTGTTCGGGGCTTAGCTCCAGATGACCAGGCGGGTAAGCACGCCAAGGCCATCGGAGAAATGGTCTTGCGGCAAGCCAGAATTTTCCAGGAAGAAAAATATAATATTTCCAATGAAATCATGATTTATGATGATAAAATCGCTATTTTTTCAGGAAAAGATGAAATCGGTTTAATTATAGAGAACAAAGATTTGTCCGATACATTTCGTAATATTTGGAAAATGAGTTGGGATAATGCTAAGGATTAAGCGTGTCCAAAACCGAAAAACGGAAAATAGGGGATATCGGAGAAGAATTTACCTGTCGTTTTTTGGAGAAAAGAGGATATAAAATTGTTGAGCGGAATTATTTGAAGAAATGGGGAGAAATCGATATTGTGGCTCAAAATAAGGACGGATTACACTTTATTGAGGTAAAATCGTTGACCGCGAGGCCCTCTTACGCTAAAGCTTCGGAGGGCAAAGACGAATATATGCCGGAGGCAAATATGCGCCTTTGGAAAAAACAAAGAATGACCAGAGCAATCAAAACCTATCTTTTAGACCGTCATGTTCCGGATGAAACAAACTTCCAAATTGACATCGCTGCCGTTTTCCTTGATTTTGAGCGGAAAAAGGTAAGAATTCGGATTTTAGAAAACGTGATTCTCACTTAGTAATCCGATTGCTAAGTAACTATTATATAGTTTGATTTTCTGCAAAAAATTGCTAGATTAAGCCCAGAAAAGGATTTTTTGTGAGGGACGATTACGCTTTGGCGCAATTTAGGGCTATGTGTGAGAGAGGCGAGGTAAAGTGGTATTATCGTGAGGACGGAGGATTTGAAGCGCAAACAAAAGGGTTTAAAATACGTCTTTACGGCTCCGAAACGAGCAACATTACGCTTAAAATATCCAAATGGCCATATTCTTGCGCCATTCACGAGCCTTGTCCGCCCTTTGATGAGGTGCCAGCCGGGAAATTTGTAAATTGGGTAAGAAAAATTCTTGGGAAGCCTAAGCCGAATCAAGCGTTGTCGGCGGACGAACAAAAAAATAAAGCTATATGGCGCGACCTGAATTTCATTCTCAAGCATGCTGGCGAACAATGCGTTGAGCGCGAAAAGCGCGAAGGGTACCGAGAAAAAATTAAAAGTACGCTGTTTGAAGAATTGTTAAAAACTAATTAAAAAGCCGGTCCATAATAAGGATCGGCTCATTTGTTTTGTACTTAAAGGCTTTCAATTACCATGGCTATGGCTTCGGCGGGAGCATTGCATAGGCTAATGATGGCATAGTGTTTACCTTGATTCAGGAGGGCCCAAACCGCCTCTACAAGAAGCTTCGCGCCAGTTGCGCCGATTGGATGGCCGATACTTACCGCGTCTCCATTTACATTGATTTTTTCAAGCGGGATTCCAAGAGCCGAGCTTGCGTGAATGGTTACCGAACTGAAGGCTGTATTAATAAAATAAAGATCAATATCGTTTAAACTCAATCCAGCTTTTTCAACTGCTTTATTGATTGCAAACGGAGGAGCTATGGTAAAATTTTTCATTTCTCCGCCGAGAGAAACCGATGCGCTGCTCAAAATTTGAGCTAACGGCGGCAAAGCATGGTTTTTTGAAGTTGCTTTGTTTGTAAGCATCACGGCCGCCGCGCCACCAGCATTTTTAGAAGAATTTAAAGCTGTTATGGTTGTGCATCCCTGCATTAACTCCGCGTTGCGGATCATATTTTCGTCTACTTTCCAGAACGGTTCTTCATCCCATTCGCGCACTTTGAATTCAACCAACTCGTACTTAAATGCCCCGCGCTTATATGCTTCTCTTGCCCTTCTATAGCTTTCTACCGCCCAATTATCCTGATCAATGCGGTTTATTCCGTAAGTTGTTGCGCACCAATTTCCGGCGTGCCAAGTCATCTCGTTTGTGCGCGGGTCTTGAAGCAAAGACATCATGGTTTGTTCCGGAAGATTCAGTAAATTTTCCATGCCGCCGGCGATTACGCAGTTCTCTTCGCCAGATTTCACCAAAGCGTTGCCGAGCATTACGGAGAGAAGTCCCGAACTGCAGACTTTGCTTACGGTAAAAGCGTTCAGTTTATCGTAACCGGCTCTAACACACGCCTCTTTCGTAGGATTTAAAAATTCACGCGGTTTAGCTAAAGTTCCCATGATTACTTGATTAGGATTATCATACGAACGTAGCAACTCTTTAATTACGCGCGCGCCCAAATCAATCGCGGAAACATTGTGCCAATCCCTGCCAGCTCTCAACACAGGAGTTCTTTTCGCGCCAACGATTAGGGTGTGGTTTGTCGCATTCTTTTTTAAGCGAGCCATCTTTTTTCCTGACCTAGCTTACTTATAGCAAAGTTTGATGTTTTTGCAACGGAGTGCTATGACTTAAAGCAGAATCATTTACATTATCTTCAAAAGGAGGAAGCGATGAAAAAAAGAGTTGTTTTAGTAACTGGCGCCTGCGGGGGTATCGGACAGGCTGTTGCGAGAATTTTTGCAAAAGCAAGATCAACGCAAAAAATAGTTTTGACCGATCATATTAATAAAGCGAAATCATTGCTTAGTCTCGTCAGCGAATTAAACGGGAAGGCCGCGTATTTTAATTGCGATATTACAAGCAATTCGGAAATTGAATTGGTTTTAAAAACCTACCTTCCTCAACCGCCGAAAATAGACGTGCTAATCAATGTCGCCGGCATCGCGTCCGTGAAGATGGCTCCTCTTGTAAAAACCGATCTGGAAGCGGCAAGAAAAATAATGGATGTGAATTTCTGGGGTACGGCGGGTTTGTGCAAAGCCGCGGTGTCGCTTATGCAAGCCAACGGCTACGGAAGAATTATAAATATAGCTTCTATTTCGGCTTCTATGCCTGACCCCGGAAACATTATTTATTCCGCTTCCAAAGCAGCCGTAGTTCAGCTAACAAGAGGATTGGCAAAAGAAGCGACGTATAACAAAGTTGACCCTTCGCGTCCGCTTGATATTACGGTGAACGCCGTAGCTCCGGGAATCGTGGATACCGATATGGCGAATTTGCTTTCGGGAAAAATGGTTGAGGGATTCAAAGCCGCGGCTCCGCTGGGCAGGCTGATAAGGCCGGAAGAAGTTGCGAAAATAATTTTTTATCTCGCATCGGATGACGCGCGCGCAATCACCGGAACGGTTGTCCGCATAGATGGAGGATTTTTAGCTTGATACACCTGAAACCGATAGGATTAAGTATCGTTAAATTGCTCAGGCGAAAAGGTAAGCAAAAAAAAGGACGCATAACGCGTCCTTTTGTTATTTTCCCCTTAATTCTCTCCGTAAAATTTTGCCTGACGGATTTCTCGGCAGTTTATCTATGAATTCGATCTCTCTCGGAAATTCGTGTTTCATGAGTTTTCTTTTAATGAATTTGTGAATTACTTCTTTGGTCAGCGCCGGATTTTTTGCTACTACAAATGCTTTCGGGACTTCTCCCATTTGAGCGTTAGGAATCCCGACTACTCCGACTTCCGCGACGTCCGGATGCCGCAAAATGATTTTTTCAATCTCCGCCGGCCAAGCCTTCTCGCCCCCGACGTTTATCATGTCTTTTAGGCGATCTACAACAAAAAGATATCCTTCATTATCAATATATCCGACGTCTCCCGTGTGAAACCAGCCAGCGCCATCAATGGTTTTTGCCGTGTCTTCCGGACGGTTCCAGTAGCCTTTCATGACGTTATGCCCCTTGACGCATATTTCTCCGCAAGATTCGGTCTGATCTTTCACTACTTTTATTTCAACTCCCGGGATTGGTTTCCCAACGCTTCCTAGCTTGTAAATTGTTTCATGGTTTGAGGTCGCGAAAGGAGATGTTTCCGTAAGCCCCCATCCGGTATAAATTTTTCGGCCGTATTCCCGCTCCCACGCGAGAATTGAATCCGCGGAAAGAGCGTCCGCCGCGTAGAAAAAATACCTCACCGAAGAAAAGTAAAAAGGATCAATCTTTTGTTTCAGCATCATGTTGTAAATCGCGGGAACCGCGAAAAACATTGTGACTTTGTTTTTTACTGAAGACTCGAGAATCTGTTTTAAATCAAATTTTTCGTGGAGTACCAAAGCCGCGCCGGTATAGAGACATGCTCCCAAAACAAAATTGAGTCCGAAACAATGAGTAAGAGGCAGAAAACAAATCAGCCTGTCTTCCGGAGTCATTCCGGTCAGCGCGCTTGCATAGCGGATATTGTTGTAAATATTGCTTACCGTAAGCTCCGCGCCCTTTTGCTCGCCGGTCGTCCCCGAAGAATAAAGAATGGCGGCGGTGTCCGACGGACTGCAATTCGCTTTCAACGCGCCGCAAGTCAAAGCCACGCAAGAATGCGTTTTTGAAGATATTTCTCCGACTTCGTTTTGATCAATCAGTATCTTAGCAGAAACATCATCAACGATTGTTTTAACGCGGTCTTCGGGCAAAGCCGGATTCAGCATTACTGATGTTGCTCCTAATTTAGACGAGGCCAGATAGGCAATTGCCAAAAGCGGGGAATTGGGCAAACACAAACAAACCTTATCGTTTTTGCCGACGCCGCTTTCTTTCAAACCGCGGGCAAAAACCTCTGCTTCGTAAAAAAGCTCGTTATAAGGATAAGCCGTTTTTCTGCCGTCCGCGTTTACAAAAATTATCGCCGGCTTATCAGAGAAAAAATTTTTACTTCTCTCAAAAACTTCCCAAATTGTCAAGGGCTCCATCTGATTGCAATTCCTCCTACCGGTAGTATAGTCAAAACAGATATTTTAACAAGGAGAAGTATGCGTAAGAGCAGAGACCCGGACAGGCTTGTTGTGGTTGGGGGAGACGATCTTCCGCAAAGTTCCATTTTCAACGTATTTAATGTTGCTAGGAATTTTTACAAAGTGAAGCTGGCGCCGGGTTGTCTTTCGCGCGTGGACGAAGTAAACCGCCTTTACATGAAATTGCGCCGGGAGAAAATAGTTTATGGAGACAGCACCGGTTTCGGCGAACGCGTTGGACATTACGTATCTCCGGATAAGGACAAAGAAAAAAACCGGAATCTTGTTTATTCTCTGAACTGCGGGTCGGGCGGCCTTTTGCGCGAAGACCAAGTTCGCGCCGCGATGTTCGCGAGGATATTGGTTTTATCCAAAGCGCGGTCGGGCGCCAGGCCGGTCGTACTAACGTACCTTGCCGATATGCTCAATCAAAACAGAATTCCCGAAGTGCCGTCCTTGGGCTCAATTGGTGCGAGCGGAGACCTTATTCCTTCTTCGTACATTGCCATGGAAATTCTGAACAAGATGGACCTGGAAGGCAGGGAGGGGCTCGCTCTTTTGAACGGCACACACTTTATGTCCGGCGTTTCCGCCCTTGTTCTTATGGATTTTTCATACTTGTCGCACATACTTTGTGATATGTTCGCGATTTTGTTCCAATGCCTCGGCGGAATAGAAAATGTTTTTGATAAAGAACTTCACGCAATCAAAATGCACAAAGAGCAAGCAGATGTCGCCGGGTCTTTCAGGGAATTGCTTTTTGGCAGCGAGATGCTGCGGAACATCGAAGAGCTGAGCCATATGGATGTCGGTGAATTAAAAAAGATGAAGCCGATCCAGGATAGATATTCTTTAAGGTGTTTGCCGCAGGTTTTGGGGCCGGTTATTTATCGCACGGAAGACGCATTTAAGGTCGTGGAAAGAGAGCTTAACAGCGTTTCGGACAACCCCGTTATAGTGAACGGAGAAATTAAGCACGGCGGGCATTTTGACGGATCTCATATAGCCGACGCAATGGATTGTCTGAAAATCTCAATGCGAAAAATGGGCTACATTGCGCGCGCTTATGTGCGCAACGCAACCGATACGAAGCTTAACCGCGGGCTTTTTCCAACTTACATGGTTCCGAATGATGACGGATTAAGAAACGGCCTGCAGGGGCTTACGGGGCTTTCTATTGACGCGGCGCTTGGCGCTTTGACAAAAGAATCAATACCCGATTCTATTTTTACGATGAATGACCATGAATGCGCGAATCAGGATATCGTAAGTTTTGGGATGCATTCAGCCACATCCGCTTCCCGCGCCGTTGAATGCCTGACTACAATTACCGCAATTTTAGCAATTGTAACAAGGCAAGCGGTTGAACTTCTGGACGCGGGGGAAAAACTTTCTCCCGCAACCAAACATATTTACGAAAATCTTTGCAATCACATTCCGTTCGTTGAAAATGACCGTCCATTGCATAAAGAACTAAGACATCTTGAAAAACTTCTTTTCCAGCATAAGTTTTAATTTTTAAAATCCCGGCCCCGCCAAACAAAGCGGGGCTTTTATTTTGCGCCAAAAAAAGCTAGTATTTGTATTTTGGGAAATATTAAATTAAGTTGGCTGTCATAACTATACTTGCCACATAGCAGGTGTATTTGATATAATAACTATTATGAAGTATTCTCTTAGAAAGGTTGTTGGTATAATCTTGTGGTGGGCAGAAGGCACAAAATCGTATAAAGACAAACGAACGAAAAATACATTTGTCCATAATGTTGATGTTACAAATACAAATCCCAGAATAATTACATCCTTTCTCCAATTTCTTAGAAAAGACATAGGGATTGAAGAAAACAGATTGAAACTTCAATTACAAATACATCAAGGGGATGATAAAGAGGAATTAGAAAATTTTTGGGCGGAAGTAACTCAAATTCCAAAAACCCGTTTTAATAAAACCATCATTAGACCGAAAGGGAATAAGATCGGCAAAACTAAAGGTACGTGTAAAGTCAGATATTCTGATAAAAAAACATATTATAAACTAGCAAATTTATTGGATAAAACATTAGATTCGCTTAACAATTAATCATCGGGGTGTAGTATATTGGTAGTACGTGTGCTTTGGGAGCACAAAGGCCGAGTCCGATTCTCGGCACCCCGACAACGTGTTAATATCGAATTTATAAAGTTGTTAGCGGGCTTGCCCGCCGAAGCTTTAGCGTAGGCGGGATTAGTTTAATGGCAGAATAGGAGTTTTCCAAACTCTTGGCACCGGTCCGATTCCGGTATCCCGCACTTTATGAGACTTTTTACGTTCTAGCGCATCGCTCGCCGTTTAGATTTCAGAAATCTCGGAGGTTCTATCATAGTTCCATTGCCCATACAGGGAATTTGAGGTTGCCGCTATCACGACAGGTGATTTTTCTGAAAATGAAACGGTTTTTTGATGATTTGGCAGAGGTTCTAATAGACCGACGCTTTTGCTGCCTTGCAAACAAAAACCCGCCAGTATTTCATGACGGGTTTCTGCAATCAAACCGGTATTAACACTAAATGTTAAAGCTAAAATATCACTATTGATTCATTTGAGCAAACATTGGTTCCTCCTGCCTCGCAGATTTTATAGGTAAATGTTCCACCCCCTCTTTGATTGATATTGTCAGTGTAGGGCCCATCATTCACTGTTGTAGTAACGATACTTCCGTTTCTATACACATCAACATTCTCCGAAGTTGCACCGCTCCACGATAAGTCAGCTTTCATAAGCCCCTTAACCTTATATCCGACAGTTGAGAGGGTAACACCGGATGATTCCGCCACAACATTTATTTGCACAGAATCATTCGCCATAGCACCATCATTGTCTGTTACCGTAAGAGTCACTGTATGATTGCCTAACGCAAATGGGAGTGTTGGCGATACGCCTGTTGCAAGAAGCGTTGTTCCCTCATACCACTCATACGACACAATCGAACCATCCGAATCAGACGAACTGGAACCGTCCAAAATAACATTTTCTACACTGTTTCCATCAGAATCGACTACTATTTGATCCGCACCTGCATTCGCCTTAGGAGTAATGTTTGCGCCTGCTGTTTGAACCGACAAAAGAGCGTTCACTAAACCGTATCCGAATTGTGGGTCACGGCCAGTTGCTCCAAGATCGGTCGCAGAAGCATCCAGAATCGCACGAACATCGCGATTATTGGTAACTCCATCGCCATTGTAATCAGAATATCCTGCCGCAATAATCAACGCCGCTACACCAGCTACATGTGGAGAAGCCATTGAGGTGCCCGAACCGTATTTATAGCATTCTTCATCCGGTTGCCCGTCACCATTGATGTCTGTGAGTATTCCCGTACAAACTGGTTGTGGATCATAATATCCGGCATTGTCATTCCATGTTGAATAGACATTCACACCCGGTGCCGCAATCTCTACTTTATCGCCCGTGCTTGAAAAACTTGCGCGGTTGTTGCTTGAATCTGTTGCCGCAACTGCAATCACAGAATCATATTTTGCAGGATAAATAACATTGCTACCCTTGCCATTCATCGTTCCGGAATTTCCAGCGGCGGCAACAATCACAACGCCCTGCGCTTCGGCATTATCAAACGCTTGTTTTACGATACTACCCGGATCCCGATCTTTTCCGAGAGAAAGATTGATGATATCCAGTTTAAGCCCTTGTACTGTAAGCATTTCTCCAGTGAAAACATTCTCGATTTGCATTTCTACGCCAGTTGACCATCCAACTGCTGCAATAATGTCGCTCCAATAACCGACTCCGTCCTCGTTCAGAACCCGAAGCGAGTAGAGATCACATTCCGGTGCAACTCCGACAACGCCAAGTTTGGGATCTACGCTACCGATGTCGTTATCTTCTGCACACGCAGTACCCGCAACATGAGTACCGTGTCCATACACATCCATCGGGTCGTAATCGTAATAATAGAAGTCGTAACCGAGATTAAGAGGGTCAAAGTTGTCGTTCAAATCTGGGTGGAGGTAATTCACACCAGAATCAATAATGCCGATTTTCACTCCTCCTTCTACATCAGCACCCTTGTTTCCTGCCGCATGAACATCACCACTTTGAATGTGTTTTACGCCCCACGCATTATCAAGCTCTGTATCAAACACATCTACGGCATATACTGTGTCGTCCGCTTCAACTGCCGTAACGTGAGGATTGTGAGATAGCCCTGCAAGTGAAGATTCCGGCATTTGAGCCGCAATCGCATTCACGATTGAATAACTGTATTTAATCTTTCCGCCATAGGCACGGACGAGCGCCTGTTCACTTGCCCCGACCGGCTTATCAAAACCAATGAGCACTCTGGTAAAATTGTCGTTTTGTGGCTTAACAGCCGCAAAAGACGTAGATGCACCGACTGTTAGTGCTAGTAACAACGACAGTCCTAAAATTGTTAGTTTTTTCATATATTTAATAATACTCTTAACTAATAATCTTTCAACCAGCTTTTTGACGCTTAAAGATTAAATATAATCTCTCGACCCCACCGCCAACAAACGGTTTACCTGACGATAAAGGCAGTATTTCGCACAATTCCCAACCATTGTTACCTAAATCGTTAAAATTGGTTTCTACTTCTTCCGTTGTGAGTGGATTTTTATTATCAAATCTTTGAAAAGCCAACATCTGTTTTACGCCAACACTCAAAAGTCCGCCTTTGATTTTAATGGCCGTTAATGTAGTTGTGTACTCTTCGATTTTATATTCCCATTTTTCCATGTTCGTTTTTTAATACAAAAAGCCCACCACGGGCGGTAGCTTAGCTACCCACTGTCAGTTTCCCGACAGGACCGGTAAAGGTATTCCCATGATGGGTTCTTTATCCTTTACCGGTTTTTAACCATGCCGCATGAAAAACATGTCGGTTTAGGTCTTTGCTCAATATTCAGTTGTTGCTTTATTCATACCGTATTTT
>Ga0209542_10006270_pt1 | contig 23202 bp, 26 predicted proteins | sample RifCSPhighO2_01_FD_184028 | JGI IMG/M metagenome (GOLD analysis project Ga0209542, IMG submission 184028) | Soil microbial communities from Rifle, Colorado - Rifle CSP2_plank highO2_0.1 (SPAdes) (version 2) | ecosystem: Environmental > Terrestrial > Deep subsurface > Rock core/Sediment ... | reverse complement strand
AGAGTATATGGTTACTTTACGCGAAAAAATGAATAACATCAAGAAAGTTGCCAAGTTTTACAACTACGACCTCCTCCTAGCCAAAAAGTAAAACGTTGTTGCCTCTTGTCTGCCCTTGTGACGAGCTTTGCACCCCGGATAGACCTTTGACACATCTTGCGACCATAGCCCACCGGTTTGACGAAATTTGCGAGCCTAGAACGGTTTGCTTAACTTCGGAAAAGTTAAGCAAATATGACTCCGCTGGACTTGTTCCGAGGGCAAGCGTATGTTCTTGCTTGCTATGGAAGACGATGACATTGAGGCGATCCTTAGGGACGCTAAAAACATAAGAATGCCACATCGACGCGGATCATTTAATCCGTTATCTTCACTTCCGGATCCAAAAGCTAAAATCAAACAAGCAATCAAGGAACGGATCAGACTCTTAGCAGGTGCTTATATCTCACTGGCTGGGTTTGTGGACGATGATGATATCCTGTTTGCCGAGGATAACCCGAAATCACAAAATACAAAGACGATCTACCAAAAAGTGCTGGATGATATGAAGATAGCGAAAAAAGAGATTCGATGCTTTAAAATTTTTTGATAGAAATTTAAAAAAGCGGTATAATACCAATAACAATATATGCCTGAAGCTATAGTAACTACAATACAAAAACAGTTTAGAACCATACAACCCAGTGAAGATTGGTCTTTTCGTGATGCCGGCAGATCGCAGACGACCGCTTTCACCCATGACTACCATCGCTACCCTGCGAAGTTTATTCCGCAGATCGTCAAAAAATTGATCGAGGATTACGCTCCCAATAATACCCAAACGGTTTGTGATCCTTTCGGAGGATGCGGGACGACATTGGTTGAAGCCAAGTTACTAGGTCATAAGAGTGTCGGCTTTGACATCAATCCGGTTGCAAAGCTGATCACCCAGACCAAGACGACAGCTATCAGGCCGAAATCATTCGTCAATTACCGGGAGAAATTTTTACAACATTACGAAAAAACATCACCGGTCCAACGAGAACACCATCCTCGTATTGCTTATTGGTTTGATGAACCAACGGTCTTAGAGCTAGACAGAATCTATTTCGCTATTAAAAAAATAGAGAATCATAATGTCCGCCGCTTTTTCCTATGTGCCTTTTCCCATAACCTAAAAAATTGTTCACGGTGGCTTATGAAAAGCATCAAGCCAACAATCGACAAGGTTAAGATTATTCCGCCGGTTAAAGAATCATTCCTGCGACACCTCGACTCAATGATAAAAAAGAATGAGCGATTTTATAATGAATTAAAACAATCCGGATACTTGAAAGTGCCGGCTACAATGTACCGCCGAGACTCTACAAAGGCATGGCCGATCAACGATGACGACGTAGATCTGATCGTAACATCACCTCCATATGTTACCTCCTATGAATACGCCGACCTACATCAGCTGTCGTTATTGTGGTTTGGTGATGATCCTAAACATTTCAAGAAGTGGCATCACTTCAGCAAGGGGTTCATAGACTTTCGTCGCAATTTTATCGGCACAAGCTCGAAGGCTGAAAAAACTGGCGATTTTGATAGCGGAACCGCGGATCAGATAGTTAATGACCTAATTCAAATCGAAAGACCATTGGCCGTGGATGTCGCAAACTACTTTTTAGACATGAAGAAAGTGTTCGCCGAGATGCACCGGATACTTAGGGTTGGCGGGAAGGCTTGTATGATTATCGGCAACACCAGTCTTCGGGGGGTAGAAATCTTAAATGCCCAAGTAGCGGCCGAACAAATGCAGGTAGCAGGATTTAAGGAAGTGAAATTCATTAAACGAGAAATCCCGAATAAAATGATAACCCCGTGGCGTGATATCGAAAGCGGTAAGTTCACCGGCATGTCCAACCCTTCAAAGACAAGGGCCTATGAGTACGAGTATGTTTTAGTAATGGAGAAAGTTTAATTTTCGTCTTCTACCTGTTCAGATGCTCTTGCTGTGAAGGCGAGATCAAGTAGGAATTTACTGATTGCACGTAGAGATGCTGGAATTGCCCATTCCCGATTTTCCGGTTTGTCTTTCATCTCAAAAAACATTGCAATAGCGTAGATATATACACTCGCTATATAGCGTTTTTGAATAGCCGACATGGCATCGCCAGAATTATATTTCGGGTTTCTTTTAGGAAATTCGGTAAGAACATCAGGCTCTTTATTTATGTAGACTGTAATACCGTCTTGATCCTCCTGAACTTTCACGATATCTTGCCCTGTCCAAATACCACCATAAACAGATTCAAACTGTGCCCAATCATCTTTTGGAACGAGTTTACGATCAGGAAGTTTTACAGCGAGCTTAGTTGGAGGTTTAGGTGGTTCTGACGGATTAGTCTTTGGTTCCTCAAACTCTCCGATTGTAATCTTTAGATCAGCCTTTAACGAATCTTGACCCTGACGCGTCAATTCGAACGTCACTGTATCAGTACTACCGGGCTTAGCGTCCTTGACGGGCTCAATTCGTACAGGTAAATGACCATCTTTCAAGGAGTAGTGGTTGATCTGAACCAATGTCGAAGGAGTCCAGCGAAATTCTCCTTTGTCTTTTGCACGCATAAGGTAATCATTTACAGCGTCAGTTTTTATCCTCAAGCGTGCATAGCGGTTGTAGGGTATATTCACCTCACTCTTCCCCAACTCAAAAATAGTCGGGATGTATTCACCTAAATAATCTTTCTTCGGTCCATCGGGTTTTTCTGTAGGTACTTCCTCTCCGGCCTTCAAGAGAGAGGCAAGAAATGGATTATCCTTCACAAGACGACCTATATAGCGAGAAAGATCTTTGTCCTCAGGCTGAGCGTCTCTCAACTTTCGCTCTTTGTATTCACGATTTAATTCCTTAAGCGTTTCGTCTCCTTTGATTGAATCAATAAGTCGGTCATGAAATTCGTGATACTCGGCAATATCAATAACGCCACTGCGAGCAGTGTGAAAAATCTTGTTTGCTTGATAGCCAGCGTTTGAAAGATCAATATGTACGATCATATACGGCGCAAGGTCAGGCAATAGACACTCAGATTTTATAAAGTTCACAGTTTCAGTATGTTGCGATTGGCCGTTGATTGATAGAAAGACTTTCTCAGACTGGCTCTTGTAAGACTGTCCGGCGTCACCTTCGTCGTTCAAAATTGCGATTTCAATATTTCTTAAACCAAAGACGCCAAGCTCTGATTTTAGCGTCATAACTTTTTTAATCATTGTGGGATCAGAAAACTGCTTCTTCAACAAACGCCACAGACCATATATTCTTGTGACTTTATTTTTCTCTGACCAGCCACGTAACGTAGTACGAAGTTCATTGATTTGAATAGGTAAAGGCATTGAAAAATATCGCTTGTTGATTTCGCGTGCTAATTCTTTTTCTCTTTGACCAGTGATATAGAGATTGGGATTTTTAAGTGCGTAATTAAAAAGACGGACGTAGCTTCCACTCTCAAGAGACGCTCCATCCGGCAGTATTTTCAGTGGTTCATAAGGAAACGAAGGAATTTCTCCATCAATAACACAGTACTCATACCATTCTGCCTTGTAGCCAGGTTCGTATTGTTCTCGAACTAAAGAAAATCCCCAAAGATCATCCGCTCCATTGCTAATATTGGGAGCCCGACGGGAAAGAATTAACTGATATCCATTACCACAAAACTTTAAAGCGGCGGAACCACCCTGATTGTAAACACCGTGAGCAAACTTTATTTTGATTTTGTTTGAACCGCCAATAGAAAGAAAGGTTTTTGAAAAATCTTTTGGGTGTTGACCCTCTCCAAAATCTACAACTGAAAGGGTCGGTTTTTCAGAAGTCCCTTCGCTAATAATCTGAACTGTTTTCGCGGCGATTGCGCGCACCTCTTTATCGGATAAATTAAAATCTGCAATATCATCACCAAGAAACTTTCGTATCGCTTCGCATTGGCTCTGTGGAGCTGTTGCAGAAGACGGATCAATCTTCTTATCCCAACACATCCGAATTAAGAGCGCATCGATGCCATTGGTTATTTTCTCAACCAATGCGCCAACTGGATCAGCGGCTTGAGCCTTGATCGTACCGGCATTATTTGCCTGTCCTCCATACGGGACCCATGTTGCCTTCTTAAAAAATTCGTGCGTACTGATCAAATGAGTAACCTCTTCTTGGGTTGTCGCTTCGATGAGTTTTAATAAAATTTCTTTATTCAGTTTTTGGTTCATATTCATATTCATTTTCATTTAGGAGGAGAACTTGCTTATAAGTGGAACTCCCGGTTTTTAGGGAAGTGAAACTTGGCTTTAACTTCCTTCAATTTCCGTTCGACTTCCGAAAATATTTTATCTACCTCGTCTTCGCTATACTCGTATGCCTGCCTGTTAGCGCAGTTGCCCAGCACCTTAAGCCTTTTTAAGACGGTGTTTGTCCTAAGAGTAGCCAATCTCTTAAACCTATCCCTGGGAGTCTCTTTTTTGTTGATTTTGTCCATAAGTTATTATTATCACATCTAGTTCATACTTGCAAGGGCATTACGCCCTTTACAAGGATAGTCTAATTCACAGTCAAAAATAAGTCAAGAATGTCAGTATAAATAAAAAGCGGGGCCGAATGACCCCGTTTTTTATTAACCCAAAAAACCAAATCCCAAATCATAATTTTATAGAGATCCGAACAGATGAAATAAGGCAATCAGATAAATGATAAAAAGAAAACCTGCGTTGATATACATTTTGATCATGGAGTTATCAACCTTCTTTTTGGCCTCCTTCAATTCTTCCAATTCATCTTTACGGGGCTCATCTTTCAGTAATTTCCTAAGCCGCTTGAATTCGTTGTCCAAGCCAAAAGCGGTGGCGACGATTGTTTTTCCATAAATCATCGAGAAGCTCTGAGCGCTCAAATAAGTAAGGATCAGGATCGAAACGACAATAACCTCAAAATTTGCGGATACTTTTCCGTAGATAGCCAAGACGACTCCGATCGTAATTAAATTGACGATAACCGTCCATGCATAACCAAGCCACCGTACAGGACTTTTCTTTTCCTCGGACGCCTTTTTTTGAGGATCACTCTTTTCTTTCTCGTTCAACAATTTATCCATATGCTTGAGAATGGATGGGCTCTCCTGAAACTCATATTTTGAGATGCCACAATATTCCGGCGATTTCTCATTAAATAAAGGTTCGTTGAAAGTTTTTTCAATATAATCAAATTTTTTGTCCCGTTCCTCATCGGACATTTTATTCGCATCCGGATACCAGAGTTGCTTGCCATACTCTCCCTCAAGAATCTGTAAGCCGGTTTTATCTTTCGCTCTCAATCCCTCTTCGATTTTAGCTAAACCAGTCTTAATCCTTTGCTCAGTTTCTCTTAAGAATTTCCTATATTCGTTTTTTGAAATTATTTCCGGGTGTAGCGACAGAATGAAAAAGAGTTGTGCATAGCCTCCCGGTAGCTCTATTTTCTGCCAAGTAACATCTTTCTTTAGACCATCTATGAAGTCCTGACGCATGAACTTATTATCCTTTTTGATCTCGTCTCCCAAAACGACACCGTCCTTCACTACGTAATGCATTGGCGGTTCATCCGATCTTTCAATCAGTCTTACAAAAACCTCGATCGGGTTGGCCGATAGTCTGTATTCGTATAGTTCGTTTCTGTAATAGACATCGTCTTTCAGACTCAAAGTCGATTTAAATTCTTTTGTCTCCGGAAAAAACTCAAGAGTTGAGTCGTGGTGTTCGTCGCTGAAGGAGATAGAGTTTTCGTCACTAAAGATTTCTATTTCGGTCATAATATTTTTAATTTGTTATTGGCAAATAGACTAAATTCGCATATTAATAATTATTTATTTTGTCTCTCCCCGTTTAATATCCTCTCGAATGCTTCGAGATTACCCATGGCATCGTTTACAGGATTGTGATCATGTACCGTAATCCGTAGTTTTTTCCATGAGCTCGCATTTGTGAAGTCACCAGCAAGCCCAGCATAAAAATCACCGATCCTTCTTGCCGAATGACCGAATGGGTTGTTGCCGAGAAATAAATGGAAATAATAATTTATGAACTGCCAGTCGTATGCCGGATTGTCGCTAACAAATAATGGTCTAAATCCTTTCTCTATCACGGATGAAATCCACTTGCTGAAATCTTCGAATGTTTCTTTTGTCGCCCCCGTTCCGTGGAATGTTTGTCTTGAAGGGTAAGCGACTGCACCAAATTCGAACGCTACAGGATCATTCAGTGTCGGCGCAGGTCCGTGTCCTTCACAATCCACGAATATTAAATTTTTGATGGCGATTTCCTTTGGCATATTTATATCAATAAGAAATAATCAAGTGGAACCTTAACCACATTTGCATCCTCCAATAGTGTAAGTGAATTTCGGCAGATCACTACGCCATATTTAGCTGATCCAACTTTTTTCATCGTGCTTCGGACTTGTGTGCCGAGCTTTTCACCCATGCCGACTTCAATCGGGATGATACTCTTTTCGGCAATCGTCAGAATGAAATCCGCGCCAGCTTTTGAGCTATCGTAATTTAATGCGCCACGGCTGTTCGCCACGAATTCCCTGTGCAGGGTCATGGCAACGATATCTTCCATAAGTCGGCCTTTCTGACCAGCGAAAATCTGTTCGTTGCCGGCAACCGAAAGGAACGCCGACCGCATTGCGCTGGACATAAACTGGTAGCGCGATGGCTTCCTGACTTTTTTAGAATTTGAGCCATAAGGCATAACCCTGATAAGTAGCTCTGCTTGTTCCAACACTTCAAGGATGTTAGAGATGGTGTTTACGCTCGTCTCAAGCGTCGTGGCAAGCTTTTGAATGCTCACCACGTCAGACTCTGCCAGTAAAAATAGCACCCTCTTGATATAAACCAAGGTTTTTGTGTCAAAACGACCCAAGCTCTGCACGTCCTGATTAATTACTTTATCTAAAAGTAAAGTGATGGTTTGATATACTCGCGTCTCGTCCTTGATCCGAATAGCAAATGGCAAGGTCCCGATCTTTAAATACTCATCGACATAATTACGATCTATGGACGCCCAAGCACTTACCACGCTTTGCTCGTATCTTTTTAGTTTTTCGTAAGCATCTTTTGCAGACTCAGCATTAAATAAAGCATCTTTAATATTTTTCTTTAAATCTTTTACTGGGAACTTACCATCCCGAATCATCAAAAATTCAGAGAAGCTGGTCGGAAAAAGTTTCTGAAAAATGGAACGGCGAATCACGTCCGGATTTGTCTGTAAAGAAACGGCCGATGAACCACTGCACGCAACAAAAACTTTATTTGACCGGTCATATACCGACTTCAATACCGATGCCCACTTGGGATCATATTGCGCTTCATCAATAAAAATAAAAATTGGCTGAGTGAGCTTTTCGAAACTTTCACCGATTATCTTTTCGTACGCACTTAAAACTTCCTTCAGTGATGAGCCGAGTACATTTACAACTTCGTCCAAAGAAACGTAGAGCATTCTGCGTTCACCAACTTCCTGATAATGGTTTAAGAAAAGCTGGGCAAGGATAGTGGTTTTGCCAACGCCACGAAGTCCTGGAATAATGATCCACCGATCCTGCACGTTTGGACTATGTAAAAAATCACGGAAATACTTATCCACTTTTACGTAGATGTTTCTTTGCGGGTATTTTTTGCCCTGCTCGTCTTGGGTATAGGACTTAAGCCGGAAAGGGGCCTGAACGAGCTGATTTTGTACGTATTTAAGGGTTTCTTCCATATTTTTTGTTATATTTTTAGGTGATATAGTAACATCACTTACTATATTACTCTAGTGATATAGAGAAGTCAAGCACCGGTTTTCGCCCGGGAATTAGAGCATTTTTAGCCTATTTACTAAATCCAAAAATCGCTTGTTCACCTGCTTTCTGATTAGTGCTATAATAAAATCAACAATTTAATAATTTCGCCTCAAGGGGCGACCTGAATGGTATTCCGTGCTCAAGGGCTCGTGATTGTTATCACTTTTTGTGGTAATTGATCACGAGCTCTTTTCGTTGAGGCGTTAACGAATATGAATATGAAAAATGAAAATGCAAAGTTAGTTTTTATTTATGCCCTGCTAGGGAGCGTGGAATCCTACACGGACGTCACGCACAAAATTCCAGCCAAAGTGTATTTTAATGTTCCGATATCCGATCTGGATGTTAGCGATCAGAAAGCGTTCCTAACCGAGCTGAAAAAGAAAAAGATTATTGCAAACTTTAAGCTGGATGACGGCGACTTTGTAGTTTCCAAGCCGAGCCGGTCCATGCTCAGTGATTTCTATTTCAAACTTAAAGACAAACCTGAACCAAAACTGGAAAAGCCGGTGGATACTAAGATCGGGTTTGATGAGAAAACCGGAATGATAAGCATAGGAGGAAAACCCTGCGAAATTCCAATCAACACAAACCAATATTTTCTCTGTAAGGCATTATTTGCGGTCCCGTTTGGCACACTGGTCAAAGAAATAGACTTTTTAGATTTAATGGACTGGGCAAAAGACAGCAAAGACAGTGTCTATGACGCTATGCGAGCGATAAATAAAAAAGTGAAGCATAAGCTGGAGATAGACAAGCTTTTGAAATGGAAAGTTAGACGCATATTTATTGATTACAAAACCGAATAGGGTGGAGTCCGTCCTGATTCGGACAGCAAAGAGCAGACTGAAAGAAAACGGTCTGCTTTTTATTTTGCGGGCCGGCAAACAATATGCCAAAGCCGGTACCAACAAAGAAAATCCCCACCCTCACCATTGAACAGATGGAGGAAATTTTCATGGACAGACTGGCCGACTTAATTGTCCGGCTTTTGGATCATCAATATTTAGAAAAAGAAAAAGCTAAAAAGAATGAATATGAAAAATCAACTGGACAACAGTAGTAACTTCACCACGAGCGACTTCTACGCGGCCGCTTTTCTTGTGGCCAAGGGATATAGGTTGCTGAGCATAGACAAAGCCGACTCACGCCGGTTTCATTTTATTTTTACCAATGAACCTGATCGTCCCCAGTTGATAAGCGCTTTCTTTGCCGGTTTGGTCGAGATTAACGCAAAGGCGTTTGTTACAGCAATCAAAGAGTTGAAGTCGCTCATGTATAACGATGCCATGAATTAGCGGTCCAAAGAGTATGGAATATGAATATGGAAAATCTGCCATTCAAAATAGACAATAACGATTACGTAAAGCTTCCTCGAAGCATTAAGACCGCCCTCATCGACGGTCTCTTGGAGTATGAGGAATATGCCCTCTTGGTGTGGCTGTGGCTGATTGCAAATCCACGATCTGGACGAGCGCATGTGAGCTATGCAGGATTAGCCAAAGACTTCAAAGATAGGTATCTCAAAAATAGAGTCAATAAATTCATGCTCGAGCTGAAGCGGAAGAAGTGGGTATGGTTTGAGAACCAACAAGGTCGCAGAAGTTCGTTTAATGTGGATATATCGGAATATCCCTTATCTGACGGCACATTTAAGTACATTGAACACCACTTTGAACAGAAGTCAGGCAGAAGTGATGACGGTACTCCCGAGCAAACACCAGCAGAAGCACCGGCAGAAGTCAGTGACATTTCGCAGAAGTTAGAAAGTGATAAAAAGAAGCTAGTAGCAAGGTTTTCTTTCACTTCTGAAAGTTCGGCTGGCAGAAGTCAGAAGAACGATAACGAAAAAGAAAATAAAAACAATCGATCGAATCGCCGTCCAGTAAGAAGTTTTAGTCCGAGAACCTTTGAGGAAGAAAAGTGCTTGGAGATCGCCCGATACCTCGAGGAACCAGATATGAGTTTTATGCTTTCATCTCTCAAGAAATACGGACTGACTCGATTGGAAATTGCCTATGAGAAATTGAAACAAGCACCAGCCGGAACGATCCAAAAGAAAGGTGCGTATTTTAATTCACTACTTACGATAGCCGATGAAAGCGGTTAAACGGCAACAATCGGCAACTAACGGCAACATTTTGAGCAAAAACGACATACACCAACTCACACTAACTAACACTAAATAACACCAAAAATGAAAAAGATAAACCCCATAAAACCCGGTAAAACCCAACAAAATAGGCAAAAAACAGCTATTTTCAGAGAAATTTATGACTGGAGCGGTGTAAGTTTGGATTGTGGGCAACCGAGCTTAGCTTGTCGACCGAATTAGTATAGGGTGTCCCTGAAAGGTCTCTTAACAGAAATTAACCAAAATTAAAATGAAAATACTATGGAACATGCACTGATTTACTGCCGAGTCTCGACCGAGGAACAGGCCGAGGACGGCCATCATTCCCTCACAACCCAGCTCAAGCTCTGCAAACGAGCAATCGAGGAGAGCAATAAGTTCAAGCTGGCCAATGACGGCGTCTTCGAAGACCCGGGACGATCGGCTACAAATATGAACCGTCCGGGACTCCAAGATATGCTTCTGCGAGTCCAAGATGACAAAGCCGTCCGCGCGGTCTTTGTTCAAGACACCGATCGCCTGGCCAGAAACGCTCTCGATCATATGCAGATCAAAGCATTGCTCAAAAAACATGATGCCGAACTGATATCTGTCTCCCAACCCGGCATATCAGATTCGCCCGAGGGAAACTTTATGGACTTGGTAATCGCCGGAGTGAACCAACTCCAATCGCAGATCACCTCGAGGAAAACTTTGAAAAGTCTCGAGCAGAAATTCTGGGACGGATGGTGGCCGACCGGTGTTGCCTCCGGCTATCTGAACGCTGGCGATCCGAGCGACGAGAAAAAGAGAATCATTACTGTGGACGAAGAACGTGCGCCGCTTATTCAAGAAGCGTTCAACATGTATGTGACTGGAGATTATTCGGTCTATGAAGTCCGCGATGCTTTGTATAAGAAAGGGTTCAGAACTCACGCTGGCAAACGATTGGCACACAGCAAGATGATAGAGATACTCAAGAATCAGTTTTACTACGGAGAGATGCGATGGCGAGGATTGGTAGGTGTAGGAAAACATAAACCTCTCATCACTAAAGAAATATGGGAGCGTACCCAGCTGGTCATGGCCGAACACAATCGCTATGCCTGCCGTCGGCAAAAATTCAATTTCATATTACGAGGTCTGACTTACTGTGCGATCTGCGGACAAAGATACACCGCCGAACATCACCCAAAGAAAAACAAATCATACTATCACTGTAACCGGTCCGGTGATCAGATTAAATGCTCGGACAAATACGTGGAAGTCTGGGATTTGGAACAGCAGATCGCTGACCTTTTCAAACTGATTGAATTTACCCCCACATTCGTAGGGCGAATGGTCGCAAAGATAGAAAAAATATACAGTGGTCGCAAGGAAGTCATAAACAAAGATAAGAAAGGGCTGAATACGCAAAAGATGATACTCGAAAAGAAACGTGATACGGCCGAGGAGAAATTATTCGGTGGATTGATTTCCGATGACGACTTCACTCGAATCAAAGTGAAGATAAAAGAAAAGGTCGAAGGAATACAAGACGAACTATATGCTCAAGATAAGAAACTCAACATGCGGATTGATGAACTCCAAGATATTTTGCTCTTTGTGAGAAACGCATACGAGGCCTACAACAAAGCTCCAGACGAAATGAAGCGATTATTCCTTGGCCTCTACTGGGAACGATTTGAGGTTACTGATAAGAAAGTGGTGACCGTCATACCCAGTCCGATTATAAGAGCCTTGATGCAAGCCGAAGGCCTGATCTTCACCGAGAAATACAAAGAATGCCAGAAACCACGAATCGTGACCGACACGGCAGTAGAGTTTACACCGGTGATCACTGGCAAATCAAAACCCTTAGTCGCCCCTAAAACACAAAAATCCCGACGTAATGCCGAGATTCCTGTGATGGTATCCAATGAACCTTCCGCAGTTATATTAGATACCGTACTGGGTGCCTAGAGAGGATCGAACTCTCGTTACCGCTGCCACAGAGCGGTGCTTTACCACTAAGCTATAGGCACCATATTACTATCAATGACTAGTCTGCTGCTGCTGCCTGGAAAGATAAACCTTTGCCGCGCTCTTACCTAACTGTCTAATTATATTTTCGTAATCCTCCAAGCCTTCTTCGGGATCCGGGATTATAGGAATCAATACATCAGCCCCCAGATATCCGTCAATATCATTCTCATTATCCACACGCTTGTGATTAAAGGAAACAAGATTCATCCCCGGCTTTTCATCATCTACTTCAATAAAAGCATCCATTTTCTTGCCAAGATCAACTACAGAGTCAACCATTGTAAAAATCTTAACTTTTTTTTCGTCTTTTATACCGGCCTCTTCAACAAATACCCTTCTTAAGTCCCGAGGAAAACGCTTTTGAGGATTTATCGGATCATATGGCTGAAATTCTTTTATTACTTTAATTGCGCAATCCCAATACGCTTCTCCGATTTTGCCGGTACACTTTTTGATACCTTTTTCATAATCCGGATTATTAACCTTTACGCGCCCCAAAAGGAAAAGTTCGGAAAGTTTCCCGTCTTTTTCTTCGTGACCGCCGCGGCGCGACATTCCTTCGTACATTTCCAGAATATAGCATAAATTTCATTTTTTTGCTAGTATGTTTAAATTGAAATAAATACGCCGTGGTAGCTCAGTGGCAGAGCAGACGCCTGAAGAGCGTCGTGTCGGGTGTTCGATTCACCCCCGCGGCACTGCTACGCTAAAGCTTCGCAGTGCGCGCACTTTATAAATGTGTACATTGCAAAGCACAAGCGCGCTTAGCTCAGTGGTAGAGCGACCCGTTTACACCGGGTAGGTCCGGGGTTCAATCCCTCGAGCGCGCACACTGAAAATAAAAATGCTTCCATTGCGGAGGTATTTTTATTTTCAGGAGACGCGTACTTTGAAGATTGAACCGCTGGCCGCAGGCGCCGAAGAGGCGCCGTAGGTTTCGAGCTCCGGCAGGAGCGAGAGGCAATCCCTCGAGCGCGCACATCATAATGAGAGGTGTTATGCGACCGAGTTGCTTGACGCTCTGGCGTGACCACGAGGGCAGGCTTTTATTTCTCTAAGTATTTTTTTCTTCGGCTAAACTTATCCACAGTATGATTATTCTTAGTTTTCTGTATAAGTGTAAAAAAACGCTATAATAAAAACATGAAAAAGGCAATAATTATCGTCGTTGCAATATCTGTATTATTACTCGGCGGCTTTATATTATTGGACAAATCTACCAAAAAAGGACTCGAAACCCTTAATGCAGAAAAGGCGAGGGTGGAGGCAGAGAAACAAAAGACTCAGGAAAAAATCGAAGGCATTACTGTAAACATCGCTCTTTTAGATATCGCCGAGTTAATTGATGAGTGGTATATCGCTGGAAATAAAACAAGATTTGAAAACGATAAAAATAATCTTACTAAAGTAGAAATGGTAATCTCGAATCTAAAAAGAAATAATAACATCGAGGCTGAATATTATATTTATACAACTGCACAAAATACGGTTGTGAGAGTAAGAAAAATTGGCGCAAATTCTTTTTATTGTTTAGACAGCATACAAAAACAAGAGCAAGTAATTTCAAATAATGCCACATTTAAATCATCTACTGCTTGTTCAGGTCAGCCGTTACCATGATATTAAAAATTTAAATTAAATCTATGCCAGAAAAAAAGAAATCGGCAAGTTGGTATATCGCGGCTACGCATTGGCTTACATCAGGCTTTGTAATTCCGTTTATATTAACATTTGTAATTGCGTTGATATTGGGTTTGATTTTTGGCGCAGATGTTACGAAAGGAGCAAGTTTGATTGCTTTATCTTTGATCGTATACATGCCATTGATCTATTGGTTAGGAGTAATGTATTCTGCACGCTACATCAATAAAAAATATTTTATTGAAAACAAAAATGAAATTGCAAAATTAGCAACGCTGTATCTCGCCATTGTAGGTGGCGGTTTTCGTGTTTTGCAGATTTTAAATGGCTCAGGATTAACATTCGAACATATCGGATTTTTCTTGGCGATAATTGCGTTCTATATTGCTAGTAAAAAATATATTTATAACACCGCCACAATAGATACTACGCCGCAAAATTCAGTAGCCGGAGTCAATTAAAAAAATCTAAACCAAATTTATTTTCTCTCTGTAATAGCGGTTTTATTGTGCTATGATTTTTACTATGGAAGAACAAAACTTGCCACAAGATTACATTCTGTTTAAACACTACCTAAATTTGCTTGAAGCGCGCATAGCGCAAACCGAACTCCAAAAAAAGAAAATAGATTCTTTATTGTTTAAGGATAATGGTAAAAAAGTTGAAGACCCATTTGTCTTTGATACTGGTGGCGGAAATTTGTATGTGCCGAAAGAGAACTATAAAAGCGCTGCTAGCTATCTCAACCCATTCAGAAGGAGCTTGCGGTTATTTAGCAAAGAACTGGGGTTTTCATCAATTAGTCGCGGCTCGTTTATGTCCGTTATATTATCAAATTTTGTCCTAGCGTTTGGGGTCATTTTTTGGGGGTGGAACATTATCGAGTTTATTACGATATCAATAATTGAAATCTATATCTCTACGGTCGTTGGTTTATTTAGTCTTGGTATTCTTAACAACTTCCTTAAACCAGTAAATTTAATAAAAATAATTTTTTATGCGCTGGCCTTTATGATTCTCGGTTTTTTGGAGCTGCTTATTTTGGGCGTGTTCGCCGGAATGAATATTGATCTAAACTTACCCATTTTTTTACCCATTTTAAATGCTATCTCAGCTTTGTATTGGGCGATCCTTATATTACTGATAAATCACATAATATTTCTATTTACCTTGTTAATACATAAAGCTGAAACAAAAATAGAAGTTTCTGATTCATTTTTTGATGAAATAACTCGCCGTTATTTCATTTTACAAATATTTACCTTTTTTATAGGCCTGATTCTCGCCACCGCTCCTTATTCGACAAATTTAAAAAGGCTTGTCGTTTTTATAATTTTACTTAAAACTTTTATCGATGTTTTCTTTAGACTGAGATGGAAATCCGCCACCCCGGAAGTTTCTTTATAATCTGCCACTTTGCACTAGCAAAGCCCAAAAACCCGCAAAAATTGATTCCTAATTGAAAAGAAAATTTCGCGCGGGCCCACTTCAAAATTAAGAAATTTTTACGGGTTTTGGGAGCGAGCGTAGCGAGCAAGGCGGAACTACCTTAGCTCAAGAATTTCTGATAAAGTGAGTTCGAGCTGAATTGTAAACGGCCACCCTTTTATCTGTTAAAAACAAATGTCGGGTACTTTCAGCACACATTTCGACAGACTCAGTGCAAGTCTAATATTTGATCAGGGATTCTATTTTATATCCTGAAAGTTTTTTGCGTCCGCCCAAAGGAAGTTCCAGCAAAAAAGCGGCGCCTATTATTTTTCCGCCGAAATGCTCCGATAATTTTATCGCTGCCTCCGCAGTTCCTCCGGTGGCCAGCACGTCATCTATCACAAGCACCCGCTCACCTTTTTTTATTGAATCAATATGCATCTCAAGCGAACCTTTGCCGTATTCCAAATCGTGTTCTCTTAAAATTTTCTCCCACGGAAGCTTCCCTTTTTTCCGTACTATTACCATCCCCGCGTTCAATATATATGCCACCCCAGCCGCCAATAAAAACCCGCGCGCATCAATGCCCACTACTTTATCTATTTTTTCATCTATAAAAAAATCTGCCAGCCCGTCGATACTGGCGCGGAAAGTTTCTTTATCTTCCAAAAGCGGTGTAATATCTTTAAATTTAACACCGGGCGTCGGAAAGTCCGCCACTTCCCTTATTTTAGCCTTGAAATCGGGGTTATTTGAGCTCATATTACTATTATATAACGCAGAAACACCGAAGTATTTTCATTTGGCGCCCGCCTTAAGAAAACCATAAAGAGCTTCATAACTTTCCTGAAACGTAAAAATATCATTATGACCGGCCCCTTTTATAATCACGAATTCTTTATTTTTTGAATTTATTTTTTCAAAAAGTTTTTTGCCGAATTTTATCGGAATAATATCATCTTTGTCGCCGTGAATGAGCATTGTCTTGCCGTCAAAATTTTTTAATAAATCGGCGTTCACGAACGCGTTGTCCAGCATCAGACTTAGCGGATAAAACCAAAATTTAGTTCCGGCAACATCCAAAAGGCTGGAGAACGGTGATATAAAAAGTAATTTATCCGGCTTATCCAACGAAACATGATACGAACCTGCGCCGGTGCCTATGCTTTCCGCCGCAACTATTATTTCCGAAAAATCATGCTCACTCAAAAACCCCACAACGTGTTCGGCGTCTTTTTTGACCGATTCATTTGATGGTTTTGTATCATCGTTTGAATATCCGGCGTATTCGGGAACTATAAAAGAATATCCGAAGTTTTCAAAAATATCCGCCAGATATGAGCGGTCGCAAGCCGATCCCGCATTGCCATGATAAAAAACCACCGCTTTAGGTCCGTTATTTTTAAAATACATCCTTGTTCCGTTGTAGTCCGTTTTTTCGGCAGAGAGAAAACCCTGACACGAGGCAAAATCCTGCGGATACGGCTGGTAAATAATCTTCTCCTGAAAAAAATACAAAAACGTCCCAAAACAAAAATAAAACAATAAAAAAACCAAAAGCGCGGTTCTGTCTCTCTTGGTATTCAAAAATAGAAATTTCATTTGTGCGCAGGGGGGGACTCGAACCCCCAAGCCTTGCGGCGTACGCACCTCAAGCGTATGCGTGTACCAATTTCGCCACCTGCGCAGGTAACTCCTAGATAATAACAAATAAAATAAATTTATTCAGCCTCCTCTTTTCCCTTTGGCGCCTCTGCCGCTTCCTTTGCGGCAATTTCGGCGCGGCGGGCTTCTGCGAAACTGACACGGACGGATTTCATTTTTTTACGGATGTCGCGGGCCGCTCTTTCACGGACATAATAAAGCTTTGCGCGTTTATATTTGGCGCGCGACTTAATCTCTATTTTATCAATATCCGGCGAATACAAAGGGAATATCCTTTCCACGCCGACCCCGCTGATGATTTTGCGCACCGTAAAAGTGGCGCCGGGCTCAACTCCGTGTTTTCTGCCCAAAACCAGCCCCTCAAAAGCCTGAATGCGGGTTTTGTCGCCTTCTTTTACTTTTTGGTATACGCGGACCGTGTCTCCCGCGCGGAAATCCAGCTTTTTGCGGACTTCTGAATTAACAGGAGTGTAAATTAAATTCAATGTCGGCATGGGGAAAATTTAGCATAAGTCAGACGCCTAAGCAAGTCAGATGAGTTCCTAAACGGGTTTTACGGCATTTTCGGCATGGTCTCCGAGCGTAGCGAGAAGCGAAAATGGCAAGCAACCCTCGGAGTCCCGCGCTGGCGGGACGAGAATGAGTTTAGGAACTTAGCGGACTTGCTTTAATGCTTCCTCCAAATCTTCGGGCAAGTCGGCCTCCAAACGGAGACGGGAACCCTCCTTCGCTGAAGCTTCGGAGGGCGCAGTAAATTCAATGGCGGCGGCGTGCAAAAATTGCCTTTTCAATCCGCCAGGACAAACGAAGCGTTTCCCGGCATAAAGCTTATCGCAGACAACCGGATGGCCGATGGCCGCGAAATGCGAGCGTATCTGGTGGGTGCGCCCCGTCTTGGGATAAGCCTCAACAAGAGTAAATCCTTCCATTCTTTTTTTTGCTTTATACTCCGTAACCGCTTCCCTTACCTTTCCCCTTTGTTCGCCTATGGCCACGCGCTTTAAGGGAGTTTTCTTGCTCCTGCCGATTGCCAGGTCAATTATGCCTTCCTTATCTTTTACCTCCCCCACAACCAACGTTAAATAAGTTTTTTTAATTTCGCGGTTTTGGAACATTTTTTTTAAATATTCCTGCGTTGCCATGTTTTTTGCGAATAAAATTATACCCGAAGTGTCTTTGTCCAGACGGTGCACAGGTAAAAGATCCGGCCGAGCCCCAAGCACCCAGTCAAAATTTACCCCATACGGCTTATTTATCGCGGCTAAATTATTGTCTTCATATATGATTTCGGGTTGCGCGTTCATTATTTCAATGCTAACCTCCTATCAGAAAGGATGCAACGCAAATGAAGAACAAAGAGTTTTTGTGTTCGGACTTAGGGAATGTCATTGTAAAATTTGACAGCTCGCACTTAAAACGCATCTTGAAAAGAAAATCTGATTTTGACGGGTTTCTGAAAGATTATCTCGATTTTGACAAAGGCAAAACAGAATATTTGCTCAATTTATTCAGGGACACAAGAAAATATTTCCGAAAAGACGTCGTGTTCACGGATTTTGTATTGGCATTTAAAAACTGTCTTGTCGGTATCAACGAACGGGTTTTCAATATTTTATTGCGCATAAAAGAAAGCGGGCACGCAAAATTTATCTGCATTACGGACAACAACGAGTTTTGTATTGCTTTGACTGCGCTTTATTATCCGGAAGTTTTTCATCTTTTTAACGAAAACGGCGTAGACCGGTGGATTGTTTCTAACGAAATAAAATCATTGAAAATAAGCACGATGCCGTTCGTCATGGCAGCCTCCAGATATGGAGCTTCTCCGGACAAATCCGTTTTTCTGGACGACCGTCAGGAAAATCTGAACTCGGCGATAAAACACGGCTACAGCCAGGATTCTTGTTTTTTGATTGAAGCCGAAAACAAAAAAAATCAGGTCAAATTGGAGCATTTTTTGGATAAACACTTTCCTCCCACAGCATAGGGAGGATTATTTTTTGCCCAGATGATGATATAATCAAAACATGGCACCTAAATATAACATTGTCCTTATAATTGCGCTTTTTATAGCAGTCAGCTTTGTGGGAATCCGGTATTTTGACGCAAAAACAGGATTGCCTGTTACCTCACGGCAAATCGCCGATAATTCCGAAGCCAAACAATATCATATAGTTTTTTTGGTCACCTCGCCTCTTCTTCGCCTTACTATTGAAGGATTTAAAGACAAGTTGAGTGAAATCAAAGAAAAAAATCAAATAATAGAATATACCGACATTAATATTGAGTTCACGCAGACCAATATAAAAAATGCCGCGAGCTTTATTGCCGAAAAAAAAGCCGACCTTATAGTCACCGGCCAGTCGCAAATACCGGAAATTGTAAAACAAATAAAAACCGTGCCGATAATTTCAATTTTATCTTCTGACCCCGTAAAGCTCGGCCTGGCTCAAAGTGAAAATGGAAGCGGTAACAACGTGGTCTTTTTTGAAACAGGCACATACCAGAGCACAGGCCGGCGGTTGGAACTTTTTCTGGAGCTCATGCCATCGGCAAAAAAAATACTTGTAATCAGGGGTGACGATTCGCTTCCGACAGCAAATCCGGCCGGCATGAAATATTTATCTGAAGCCGCAGATAAGAAAAATGTTTTATTGACAGAAAAAACTTTCAAAAACAGGGAAGAAATGAATAAATTTTTATTAAACTACGATTTCTCGCAGATAGATGCCGTTTTCAGATATCCCGGAACATTTGTCTCGGCCAACGCGGACCTGTTCTTTATTTTGGAATCTAAGATAAAAAAACCGCTAATTACCTTGAACCGGACCGAACTTGAGTCCGGAGGAATTTTATCTTACGGCCCGCGCTATGAAGAATTCGGCAGGGCCGGCGCAGTAATCGCACAGAAAATTCTTGTAAATCAACTTAATCCTGCCACCACCCCTATACAGGCACCCTTAAATTACGAGCTCGGTATCAATGAGCGCGTGGCCAAAAATTACGGAATTGAAATTCCCCCGTCTCTCCGCGCCAAAGCGGATTACATAATAAAATAAAACCCCTCACAGGGGTTTTATTTTATTATGCTTCCGGGAGGCACATCAGCGTAAGGCGCCAGAAGCATCGGCCTGCCTTCATCGTCCGCGGCCAAAAGCATTCCTTGCGATTCCAGCCCCATCAATTTTCTCGGCTCCAAATTCGCGACAATAACAATCTCGCGTCCGACCAGTTCTTCCGGTGTGTATATTTTTCCGATGCCGCCGATTATTTGTCGCGTTTCGCGCCCTGAGGAATTCGAAGGGCTGCTGCCCAAATCGACTTTCAATTTCAATAATTTATCCGAACCTTCAATCCGCTCAGCCGTTAAAATCTTCGCTATTCGTAAATCTATTTTTTTGAAATCATCGTATGAGATCATATATTTATATTAACTTTTTTTCCGCCCTAGGCGGATCCGCCTTTGGCGGAAAATTCTTCATATGAAATTATTTCCATATTATTCCAGATACGCGTTATCCTCCCAGCACCATATCCAAGTAAAAGGACTGCTTGTTGGAAGCGGGACAATTATCGGATGCCCGGTTTCTTTAAAATGTTCTTTGTTGTGGCCCATATGCGACTCACAGCAAAAAACCCTGCCGCAAGAAGTGCAAAGGCGGAGATTCGTAGTCTCCTCGCACTTCTCGCATTTTTTCGCATCGGAAGTTAAAATTTTCATCTCTCCCAAATGCGGACAATTTTCTTTTTTTATTTTCGCATATGCCATAACTTTCCTTGATTTTAAAACAAATCGCGTTAAAATCAAAATACATCTCATAGCGCCCATACCCGCCCGAACGTGCCGGTTCGGTACGGGCGGAGCTCAGTGGTATCTAGCAAATCATTAAAAAATAAATTGCGCCCATAGCTCAGTGGTAGAGCGTTCCCTTGACATGGGAAAGGTCTGAGGTCCGATCCCTCATGGGCGCACCAATTTTTAAACCATTTAACTTGATTTAAAAGCAAAAATTTGTTCAAATATAATAAGTTCACGCTCCTATCGTCTAGCCTGGCCTAGGACACCGGCTTTTCAAGCCGAGAACCCGGGTTCGAATCCCGGTGGGAGCACATCATAGAAAAAACAAGTGGTTTTGGCTCTGCGGCAATTCTGTCGAAGGGCTTTTTGAATTGATAACTAAGGATTTTTTGGTCTTTGATACAAATGTTCCAAAGTAAATTATTTGCGATAATATACTTTCCTGCAGAATTTCCCGCCATGTATTCTTTTTTGGCTCTAATGCTATCTAAAAATACTTTTTTAGTCGGTTCCAAAGTAGAAATATCATTTCCAGTTCTAGCCTCTAAATCTTTCAATTGTTTACCTAAAGCTTTTTCCTCGTTAACAAGTTTAGTTATTTTTTCGTTATAAAGGCCCTCAGGTGTGTTTCCGGCAGAAAAACTATCACAGAGTCGAGATTGCGCCAATCTATTCTCTAAAAGCTTCTGAGATATCAATGCCGCCGTTTTTTCGGTGTAACCGCTTTGATGACCAACCATTTCTTTAGCCGCCTTATAAGCGAACTCAACCAACTCTTCCTCAAACTGCAATTTAGCAAAGAGTTCGGCAATCTGTTTATCCAGTTCTTCCGAACGTAAATATTTCGTATGCTCTCCGCATATGCCTTTTCCGTTGGTGCAATAATAATAGTCGTGTCCTTTTTTCTTGGAAGCAGTTAATGCGCATCCGCAATTAGCACACTTTAATAAACCCCGAAGGTGGAAAAATATGTGCTGTTTCTTTGAATGTATTTTACCTGTTAAAACTTCATTGGCCTCATCAAACAGCGATCTTGAAACAAGCGCCTCATGTTTGGCCTCGTAGTATTTACCGTTCCACGACATCATTCCGAAATAAAATGGGTTTTTCAAAATAGAGTAGATTCGGCTTTTCGGAACTTTATAACCACCCGGACTCCTAAAACCTTCCTCATACATTACGGTTGCAATATCTTTAACGCTGTAACGGCCAGTAGCGCAAAGTTCAAAAATTCTTTTTATATGCGGAGCCTGATCACGATTTACCTCAATTACTTTCTTTTCGTTTATATATCCATATGGCGCGTGCCACGGCCAACCGCCTGTTTCAAGTTTAGCTCTCATGCCCCTCATTACGTTTTGCCTCAAATCATCAACATATTTTTTAGCCATACCAAAAGCTAGGCTCATCATAAACTTATCGTCGCTCGTATTCTTAAAAACTCTTTCCGGCGTTTTGATTTCAGAAAGCAAACCCCTGTCCATAAACCACGATACTTTCCCGCCGTCATAAGCATTTCGGGCAAGCCGATCTATATTCCAAACAAGAAGCGTGCAATTTCCTTTCTTCTCAATAAATTTCAACATACTCTCAAATATCGGACGGCCCGGGGATTTGGCAGACATACTCTCTTTGTATGTTTTGAAAATTGTTATGCGTTCTTTTTCGGCCAAACGCAAAAGCTCTTTTTCCTGCGAATCAATAGATAAAATTTGCCTGTCCTCGGCTTCGCTAGATTTTCTACAATAGATTATATAATTCATGATTTTTTACTTTTTTCTGCTAAAGCAATTTGTTCTCTAGCATAACTTAATAAGGGCAATGAATAAATATTACGTTTTTCCCCAAGATAATACGACCAATATCTGACATCGCCACAATAAGGAACATTATAAACAGTTTTATATCTCTCGTATGGCTGAATAACCTGACAAACCATCTCTATCGCAATATCGTCTTTGAGTATAACAGACTTCTTAATATCCCTGCTAGCAAAATATCTTTTTTGTCCCCAAAACCTGCCGTCTATTGCTTGCTTGGTAATATATTTTGAAACGTAAAAAGTAACATCGTGGACATCGCTTTTTCTTTGGATTGTTTTTAAATGGATTCTATCGCCACCCCACGCATCTCTAAGCTTTTTAAACACATGGTCCATAAAAGGGAAATTAAAAAGTACTATGTGGTAATGAATGGCCCCGCGCTGTTGAAATTCCGGTACGCATACGTATTTTAAAGGTTGAGCAAGAATTGGTTTAAACCTATAATTTAGCTTCTGAATATATTCTGACAAAAAACGGTTAGCAGTTTTCAAATCTTGAATATTCTCTTTAAAGGTTAGAGTAAAAAATTTTGGCGGGATTATATATCCGTTTTTATCTTTCCAAGCCCAAGCGTTCGCGTAAACAATACGACGCACACTAGCTTTAGATCTAGCCACGGACGAGGCAGTTTTATCTTTATCGGGCGTTTCTATACCGGCATTATAGAGCCGTTTCGTTTCTTTTCGCTTTTCCAATTCATCAGGATTGAACGTCCTATGATTTTTTCTTGTAACCGGGGAGAATTCCAACAACTCCACAACGGAACCGGATATCGTTAATTTCCTTGTCAGTAAGCGGTTATTCATCTGATTGAGTGTTCAGAGAACAAGGATAAGAAGAATCAATCCGCCCCCGCGGCCCAAGGGCCGCCGGGGGG
>Ga0209542_10006269_pt1 | contig 23205 bp, 18 predicted proteins | sample RifCSPhighO2_01_FD_184028 | JGI IMG/M metagenome (GOLD analysis project Ga0209542, IMG submission 184028) | Soil microbial communities from Rifle, Colorado - Rifle CSP2_plank highO2_0.1 (SPAdes) (version 2) | ecosystem: Environmental > Terrestrial > Deep subsurface > Rock core/Sediment ... | reverse complement strand
ACTATAATCTATTAAAGCTAATTTTTGAAACCCGTTAACATAAGCAATTTTTTGGAGCCAGAATATTAACATCCCAGCTAAAGTTCCGAAAACTAAGCCACGCCAAGTTTTATGATTGCCTAATCTATTTTCCCAAATGGGCTTTCCTAAAAAAGGTATTTTCTTGACCAAAATAGGAGTCATGTTGGCAAGGTAAGCAGGAAGAAAGAAGTACAATGCTTTAGCAATTAGTAAATGAATCATGGTTTAAGTTTGATTTGTTTAAGTTTAGTTTAGTAATATTTAATTTTATGGTGTTTAACTTAGCATTTTTATTGCTTTCTGCTGAAATTTGTCTTTTTGGGGTTTGTTTAAAGTATCAATAAAATTTGATAAATTAGTATTAAACAATTCGGTGGTTTTAATAGTGGCATTAACTTCTTCTTTAGTTACTGAGAAATCAACATAATATTGCTTATCGACTCTTTCAGTTTTGGCTTTTTGAATGAGTTCATTATTTATATCAAATATTTGTTCAAGCAGTATTATTGCTGCAGTATGATTTTCACATTTAACTCCAATTTTAAATAACAAAGCCAAGACAACATAATACATAGAATAATAAGCTAAAGCAACAGCATCTTCATAACTTCCTATTCCAAAAGTAGCCTTTGCTGAGTTTAAAGATTTCTCAGATTTTTCTAGATAAGCTTTGCAAAGCTCTTCACTAGGTTGAACTAATTGAAGCTTTTTTTGCTTTTGAAGTTTAGAGAAAAAACTGACTTTTGTCATAATAATTTTCAACTCCTTTTATAACCACATGATTTTTTTGAATTTCTTTGATTAAAAGATTATTTCTGTCAAATATTCCTATTTTCACACTGATAGCAGTGCTAAGCTGCCCAATTTCTTGTTTTAATTGAGCACTAGTTGTTTCAATGTAAATATCTATATCACTCTCTTTATGTGCTAATTCTTTGGCATATGAGCCAAAAAGCACAGCTAAGTTAACTTTAGGATTTAATTTTATCTTTATAAATATATTCTTTAATAAAGGATATTTTTTAACTATTCTTAGAGATTTATAATGTTCCAAAAAATAAGCGTGTTCTTGTGCTTCAAAAGTCTTTTTTAAGAAATATACTTTGTTTTTTCCTTCCTGCCTGAAATCAACAACATTATCAATTTCTAGTTCTTTAATTTTTCTAGAGATCATCATTTGGTTCGTATTAAGTTTTTTAGCTAAACCTCTAAGATGAGTTGCTGATAACAATAGTTTATCTATGACCTCTAGTTTGTAATCTTTTTGTGACATATGTAACGTTTTTGTGACACTAATATTTAAATGTTTTGGTGGAAATAATTAAAATATCCCATTAACAAACTATAGTTTAGCGAATAGAATTATTTAAAAGTTCATTATCAATAGCTTTGTTATGACTAAATATTCTGAAATAGAAAAAGGCGCTTTAGAGAGATTTGTTACTAGTGCTGACGCTCCCATCTATGCTTGCCGAGCAGAGGTTCCTTCTGAAGTATTCGGCGCTTTCGGCTCTTTTTTTAGCAGAAATCCTAAAGATTTGAGAGAACATTTGTTAGACGCCATTGAAGGTAAAATTAAAGGTCATGAAACCACCGATGGAGCAGAAAACCTAAGAAAACTTGCTCTCGGCGAATATGTTAACCCGTCTCATGCCCTTAGAAGTGGTCTTTCAAAAGCTCAAGATTTCTTTAAGCAATGGTTCGGAAAATATGGGCATGAAAGCATTGCCAATGTTGTTTGGGTACCTTTTGTTGGTACGGGAGTTAGTCAAATGTTTGCTAAACAATTAGCCTATGACCAATTAGCTTTTTTTATAGAACAATCAACCAGATTTGTGAAATTTGACGTTGCTAATCTTTACTTAGATCCAGAAATTATAAGTAGTAGTCACAAAGATAGATATGTTGAAACATTAAATAAAGCTGCTCAAACTTATGAAACATTTACAGAATTAGCAGCGCAATATTATGGAAAAGAACTGCCTTTTGAGAGATGGTTAAGTTCTAAGATTGCTCAAGAAGATCCAATCATTAAAACAGAAGAAAAAGAAAAACAAATTGCTTACAAACGAGAATTAAAAGCTAAAGCGTTTGATGTGGCCAGGCTGTTATTGCCTCAAGCTGTTAAGACCAATATTGCTTGGATTTTAGATGCACGTTCTACAGAATTTGATATTGCGGCTTGGAAAGGCCACCCTCTAGCAGAAATTAAAGAAAGCGCCAAACTTATTGAAGAAGCAGGTCGTGAAATAGCCCCCTCAATTTTAAAATACACTGCTGAAAATAATTATTACGGTCAGCAGTTACGAGGATTTGAAGGGGCTCTAGATTTGGAGTTAGACAAATCTTCTCTTCAAAAAGGAGTAGATATTATCTCTCATGACCCTGAAGCATTAAATAAATCTCTAGCCCTATTATTAATGAGGAACAATCGTTCAGCTGATTTTTCTATGTTTTATCAAAGAGCTAAAAGTTTCTCATTTGATGAAAAAATACATTCATTAAAAGAAATAGTAACTAAACATCGAGGGCAAAGAGATCAAAAAGTAGATGTAGAAGAAGCTTTTGATTGTCTTGGAATCACTATTCAAATAAAATCAGATATCGGAGCGATAAGAGACTTGAGACGACATCAAAAATGGGACCGCAACGAAGGGATTTATACTTTGGACAATGGGTTCTATTTTCCTGAAATTATTAGTGAATTTGGAAAAGAAGCAGTCCAAGCTTACACACAAATAATGGAAGAAACATCAGAAGTAGAACATAAAATAAGAAAAGAGCATCCTTTCGCAGTACAATATATTATACCTATGGCCGCTATGCACTCTTTAGTTATGAGAGGAGGATTAGATCAAGCTCAATATTTTATTAATCTAAGAACACAACCTCAAGGCCACTTTTCTTATCGTGAAGATGCTGTAAATTTTGCTGAAGCACTGTGTAAAGTACATCCTTGGATATTAGGATATGAGAATTATCCAGAAGATAAAAATTTTAATGAAGTTTATGAAAATGCACCAATGAAGTCAATTTTAAGACCAACATTGGATGAAACTGGATGGCATAAGTAAATAGATTATATCTCATTCAATGTCTTCAAACAATTCAACCTCTTCAAACACTTTAACCATTTACCATAACTTTTAATTTCTTCTTAAAACAAAAAACTACACACTGCAGGATATAGTTTCAAAAAGTAAAAACTATTTAAAGAACTTCTGTATTCAAAATGAGTAGACAGGGGGTGTTTCTTGCGTAGATAGTACCGACGAAGAAATGAGTTAAATTTAATTATTTGGTTGAGACTAATTAGTCAGAATGTTTGCTCAGTAACAAATATACTATCAACAATTCATGATTTATATTTAAGCTCAAACCAGTAGTAAATATTATTTAGAAAAAGGGTGATGAATGTGGTAGATGAAATTAATTTAGACAATAAAAATCAAGTCTCTAATTCTAGTCAATTATCTAGTCAATTATCTAGTCAAGTTCCTGGTGCTGGTTCAAAATCAGGATTAAAGATTGAACGTCACTTTACTAAAGAAGGAGTATCTCCTTTTGATCAATTTACTTACGAAAAACATGTTTCTTTAATTAAAAATCCAGATGGGACTCTCGTCTTTCACAATGATAATGTAGAAGTTCCAAATTTTTGGTCCCAAGTGAGTACCGATATTTTAGCGCAAAAATATTTTCGTAAAGCCGGTGTACCATTAAAAGATGCACAAGGTAATCTTTTATACGATGAAAATGGGAAAGTAATTACCGGTGGAGAAACAAGTATCAAGCAGGTAGCACATAGAATAGCTGGCTGCTGGCGTTGGTGGGGAGAAAAATATAATTATTTTGCTTCAGTAAAAGATGCTCAAGTTTATTATGATGAAATGGTGCATATGATCATCAATCAAACAGCAGCACCAAATAGTCCACAGTGGTTTACAACAGGTCTACATTTTGCCTACGGCTTAACTGGCCCAGCGCAGGGACATAGTTATGTAGATCCTGTAACCAAACAATTAGAACATTCAAAAGACGCATATAGTAGAAACCAACCTCACGCATGTGCTGATTATTACACGCAAGTTTATACTGAAGAAGGTACAAGATATATTGGAGAGATAGTTAAGAACAATCAAACCGGATTAAAAGTATTTGATGGTGAAAAATTTGTAAAAGTTTTAGCTACAAAAGATAATGGTGAAAAAGAAGTATTTAGAATTAAATTAAAAAATGGCAATTATATAGACTTAACTAAAGATCATTTAGTTCTTTCAGCAAAAGCAGCAAGCCATAATGGCAGCAATTATTCTTGGAAAGAAGTTGTAGACTTAAATAAGGGAGAAAAAGTGCAGCAGCCATTATTATTACAAGTCCATGAAAAGAATGTATTTGTCCAAGATTTGTCTAAAGCAAGATTAGCGGGGTGGGTAATAGGTGATGGCTCAGTCGGTATTTATCAAGGAGTTATGAGGTTAGAGATTATTAGTATAAATAATGAAGAACAAACCAAAATAATAGAAGATATTCACACCGTATTTGGCCAAGACGTTTCCTACTGGATTACAACTTTTAATACTAAAGATAAAAATTTAGAAGGAAAAAGGATCCATTTATCTGGAAAGAAACTTCACAGCTTTGTAGCTGAATATGATTTGGTGAAAAGCAGAAGCAGAACTGCTGAAGTACCTAAAAAGATTGTTTATGCCTCACCACAAGAAAAAAGAGAGTTTCTAAAAGCACTTTTTCAGGCAGATGGGTGTGTAAGAATACGTGTTGATGAAAATAGAAATTCAGGAGATGTTTGTTTAACCACTGCTTCTAAAAAGTTATCATTTGGAGTACTGCAACTACTTAACTCTTTAGGGATATATTCTAGAATCTCATTTAATTCTGATAAAAGAGAGAATAGAGCAGGAACAAATCAAGTAATAATTGCTTACGGGAGTGCCAGAGAACAATATCAAGAACAAATAGGATTCATAAGTGAAGTTAAAATTGAAAAATTAGCATTATTAAATATGTTAGTACAAAGGTCCCAAACACTTCCTTTAATCAGAGAAGAAACTATCATTTCCATAGAGAGCATTGGTGTTAAAAGAGTTTTTGACATCCAAACAGAAAGTGGTAAATTTTTAGGAAATGGCATAGTCATCCATAACTGTTTTATTCAAAAATTAGATGATGATTTAGTGCGTGATGGTGGTATATTTAGTTTGTTAACTAGAGAAGCACGCATCTTTAAGTATGGTAGTGGTAGTGGAAGTAATTTTTCTAGACTAAGAGGTAAAGGTGAAAAATTAAGCGGCGGGGGAACTAGTTCTGGACTTATGAGTTTCTTAAAAATATTTGATGTAGCTGCAGGAAGCGTAAAGTCTGGAGGAACAACTAGAAGAGCAGCTAAAATGGTTTGTTTAGATTTAGATCATCCGGATATTTTAGATTTTATTTGGTGGAAAGTTAGAGAAGAAGAAAAAGTTGCGCAACTGGTTGCAGGTAGTAAGATTCTAAAACAAAGACTGTCTAAATTACTAGAGCTAGCACGTGAACAGAAAAATCCATTTGAGGAAAAAAAAGTACGTCAAGCTTTGAAATTAGCAGCCAAGAGTGGTATACCACTTAGTTATTTAATCAGAGCTTTAGATTTAGCCAAACAAGGAAGAAATTTACCTCTACGCGAATTTGATACACATTATGAATCTGAAGCATACCTTACTGTTTCTGGACAAAATAGTAATAATTCAGTTAGAATACCTAACGATTTCTTTGAAGCTGTCAAAGATAATAAAGATTGGGAGTTGAAAGCTAGGACTAATGGACAAACTATTAAAAAAATTCCGGCTAAGGATTTGTGGGAAGACATAGCTTATTGTGCTTGGGCATCAGCTGATCCTGGTGTACAATATGATACGACTATTAACGAATGGCACACTAGCCCTGAAAGTGGCAGGATCAATGGAAGTAACCCCTGTGTTACTGGTGACACAAAAGTTTTAACTAAAGATGGGAAATGGAGAAGAATTGATTCTTTATTAGATCAATCAACAACCATAATAGTTAATACTGGATTCTTACAAGAAGTACCTATTTCAGGTTCATTCAAAACAGGTACTAAACCAGTCTATAAATTAACAACTAAAAGTGGCTATGAGTTAAAACTAACTGCTGACCATAAAGTATTTACGCTTAACAGAGATTTTGTACAAGCTTGTGAACTATCTAAAGATGATTTAGTTTTACTACCCATGCAAGAAGCAGCTGAGTTAAAAGAGATAGAAGATAGTGAATTTTACCAAATGTTGGGTGTTTATTTAGGTGATGGTTGCGGCGGAAATATAAGTAGTACAAGAGGTATAGCCCTCACTATGAATAAAGAAAGTGAAACCGCAATTCTAGAAAAATTTGCTGAATATGTAGCTACTAGCTATGAAAGAATTACACATAGAGATAGCCCTGCTTTAGTGCAGATGACTAAAACCTCAGCAAAATATGTCATCACTAATCAAATTCTTCTTAGAAAAATTGAAGTAATGGTTAATCTAAAACTAAAAAGCCATGAGAAATGTATCTCTGAAGAGATGTTTGCTCTTCCTTTAAGCGCACAACGCTATATTATACAAGGTCTATTTACTGCAGATGGCACAGTGGCTTATTATCCAAAAAAAGGAAGTTATTATGTTTCATTAGATTCAAGCAGTTTGCAGCTCTTAAAAGACATTCAGATAATGCTGCTTGGTTTTGGAATAAAGAGTAAGATATATAGTGATAGACGAGCCGGAAAAGATAAAGCTTGGCTGCCAGATGGAAAAGGCGGATTAAAAGAATATTCTGTACAGGAAATGCATTCTTTACGTATCTCACGTGCTAATAGAGTTAAATTTGGAAAACTAATTGGATTTATGCCAGAATCACCTAAAAATGAAAAATTAAATTTGATAAATAAAGAAACAGAAGCATACTCGGAAAATCCTTTTGATAGTGTTGATAAATTAGAATATATAGGCATTGAAGAAGTGTATGACTTAACTGAACCACTGACACATACATTTGTAGCAAATGGAATTACCATCCATAATTGCAGTGAGTACATGTACCTTGATGACACTTCTTGTAATTTAGCTTCTATTAATTTGGTTCGTTTCTATGATGAGAATAGTGGAAATTTTGATATTGCCGGTTATCAGCAAGCAATTAGATTGTGGACAATTGCTTTAGAGATTTCAATCCTGATGGCCCAGTTTCCATCTGAACAAATTGCTATCAACACATATAGAACTAGAAGCCTGGGATTAGGATTTGCCAATTTAGGTACTTTACTAATGATGCGCAGCTTACCTTATGATAGTGAGCAAGCAAGAGCTTTATCTGGTGCATTAGCAGCAATATTAACTGGTGAAGCCTATGCTACATCTGCTGAATTGGCACAAGCTATAGAAGCTTTCGAAGATTTTGAAAAAAATAGAGAACCAATGCTAAGAGTTATCCGCAACCATCGCAGAGCAGCACATAGTTTACAAGATTATGAAAGTTTAAGCATTAAACCGATGGGCATTGATGAGAAGTTATGTCCAGCAGAGTTCTTATCAGCTGCTCGAGATTCATGGGATAGAGCTTTATCAACTGGTGAGAAGTTTGGATATCGTAATGCTCAAGTTAGTGTTATGGCCCCAACTGGTTGTTTAGTGGGTGGATCATTAGTAACAACTGAACAAGGAATTGTTCGTTTAAGAAGTTTGGGTAATATAAAAGGAGAAAAATGGCAAAATACATCATTCAAAGTTTTAACGGATGAAGGGCCAAAACAAGCCACAAAGTTTTTTATTAATGGAGAAGCTGAGACACGACTAATTAGAACCAGCGCAGGTTATGAGATTCAAGGTACACCTAATCATCAAATAAAAGTATTGAATAAAAATAATGTTATAGAATGGAAAAAGTTAGCCCAGATCACTCCAGGAGATAAACTACCACTATCAATGAATGGAATATTCGAAAAAACTCAGATGGTGTTTCTTCCACCTTTACCAGAATTACATTGGAATACGGATTTTGATGTCATCGTGCCCAGAGAAATGAATCAACTATTGGCAGAGCTAATCGGATATTTTATGGGAGACGGTAGTCTGCATAGCAAAGGTCTGCGTTTTTGTGTTACAAACGGTGATGATGATGTCACACAACGATTAGTGGATATTATTAAAGAATTGTTTAATTTAGAGTGTAAAATAACTCCTCAAGAAGGATATATGGAAGTGGCAGTTAATTCTGTTCCTTTAACCATTTGGTGGGAAGCCTGTGGTTTTGCTAAGTTAAAACCGGCAGATCATCTTGGCGGCAAGGGTTATCAGCCTTACATTCCCGATGCTGTTTTGTATACTAATCAGAAAGAAGTATATTGCGCGTTTATAAAAGGATTGTTTGAAGCAGATGGAACTGTAACTAATGGAACCCCTAGCTGGTGTACTGCCCATAAAGAATTTAATCAAGAGGTAAAAACAATTTTATTAAGTTTAGGATATCCTACCACAAATAAAATTGATATTTCTGGATGGGGTCAGTCAGAAATTTATTCGCTGCGCTTGCGCAATACTTCTTATAATGAGAAATTTAGGAGAGAAATAGGATTCATTAGTAGTAGAAAAATTAGTAAAATTTTGATATCAACTAAATCACAGGCAGGAAAGAAAGACCTTATTTATATCAAGGATGATTTAGGAGTAGAAATCTCAAAGATAGAAATTAAGAGCCACGATGCAGTAATGCTATCGCTCAGAAGGCACAAAGCTATCAGCCGACAAAGTGCAGAACTGTTATACCAACAAACACAAGATAAAAAAATAGCCCAAGCTTTGGACTTTTTCTATGATGAAGTAGAAGCTAATGAAGAAGGAGGGATTCAGTCCACGTATGATATATCTGTTCCGGAAAATGTGACTTATATTGCTAATGGTTTCATAAGCCATAATACTATAGGTTTAGTCATGGACTGTGACACTACAGGGGTAGAGCCCGATTATTCTTTAGTGAAATACAAAAAGTTAGCAGGTGGTGGATTTTTTAAGATAGTTAACCAATCCGTACCTAAGGCTCTAAAGAATTTAGGCTACAATAGTAAAGAGATTGAAGAGATAATTTCTTTTTGTTTAGGACATAGTAGTTTTGTTGGATGTCCAGCAATTAATGAAAGCGCATTACTACAAAGAGGATTAAGTTTAGAACAAATCTCTAATGTAGAAAAAGACTTAAAAAATTGTATGGATATTAATTATCTGTTCAATGCTATGAATGTCGGCGCTGAATTTTATAACCGCACAACTAATAATGGTGAAAAAAACTTTTTATCAGCTCTTGGTTTTAGCGAAATAGAGATTGAGAAAGCTAACGATTATATCTGCGGCACTATGACCTTAGAAGATGCACCTCATTTAAAAGAAGAGCATTATCCAGTATTCGATTGCGCTAATAAATGCGGCAAGAAAGGTAAAAGATATATACACCCTTATGGACATCTTAAAATGCTATCTGCTTTGCAGCCATTTGTTTCAGGAGCAATTTCTAAGACTATCAATATGCCTAATGATTGGAATATTGAGCAAATTAAAAAAGCATATTATGATGCTTGGACCATGATGTTAAAGGGCGTAGCACTTTATCGTGATGGATGTAAATTAAGCCAGCCTTTGAATTCAACACTAGAAGAACATCCAGAGTTGAAAAAAATATTGGAAGAAGAAAGTGATGAAGACTTAGAAATTGAAACGAGTCGGAAAATACGTAAACGAGTCTTGTTGGGAAAAAGAGAATTACGTTTAAGTGCAGAACAAAAAGAAGGACAACTTGTAAAGATGGAAGCAGAGATGGATGGTTTATCTCCTACCCAAGAAATTATGCTCAATGCTTTGACTAATTCTATTAATTTGCACCTGCAAACTGGAACTGCACCAGCTTTAATTGCTCAAGAAACTCTGAATTTAGAAGGTCATCCTTTAATTGAACATCTACGAGAATTTTTAGTAGTTAATGGTGGTGATAGCTCCGAGATTAATGCAAAAGTGGTTAGCAATTCTAACTTCGTTGTCAATACTTCTTCTTCGAATTTCTCTTCGAAGAAAGAATCTAACTCTTTGGCTAACAATTCATTAGTTAATGAAATTATATCGAGCAACACTTCTGGCAAAATGAACTGCAGCAGCTGCGGTGCCAGCCAATTAAGACAGAATGGAACTTGTCAATTGTGCGAAGTGTGTGGACAAACTAGTGGATGTAGTTGAAGATATTTTATTTTTTTTGTTTATTAGTTTGAGTTATTAGTTTTTTTTATTAGCTATGTGTTTTAACTCATTTACTATCCACTCCATTCCTTCTGTGTCTAAAGAGCAGTATTTTAAGAGATTTTTTCTAATTTCCGCAGCATTTTTAAGTTCAGGCTCGATATTGCTATAAAAAAACTGCGCACTTGCATCTCCACCATTATTGATTTCTAATTCAGAATATGAAGTACCAGTCAATGATGGCAGAACTTTCTTAATGGAATACTGTCCTTTTTGTTTTGGATTGTAATAATCAAAATTTTTGAATGGCTCTGCTAAATCCACGATTCGCTTTACAACATCAGTTATCCAACCCTTATGCTCTGGAAAATCTTCTGCTAACTTCGTTAAAACACTCATTTCAAATGATTTATTAAAAACAATAATATTTCCTGTCTGCCCTGCTTTCCCTATATGGCCCATCAAATTTTTTAATAATAGTGGTCTTGGGTCAGCTCCTCCTTCTGATAAAAATTCAAAATGGGTTACAGTTCCATCTTTTTGTTGAATATGAATGGAATATTGAAATGGAATCTTTTGATAGGGTTTAGATTTATCAAATAGAGGTACTGCCGTATCAAAGGTTTCAAAATCTAAATGATAGAGCGGATAGTGTAAAGAAGCGAGAAATTCTTTTATTTTTTCTTTTGCCACTACAGTTTTATTCTCATCACAAGCCTCTGTTATGATTTGGTCTTTATCTGTAAGCTTTGTTCCTTTGGGGATATCTTTAATACCAAGAATGCCATCCTCAAAAAATTTCCAATATTGCCGCCAATTTGTTAATTGAATAACATTATATTCTGGAAGATAAGCCCAATACATCTGTTTTAATGGACATTCATGAGGTTTATTGCAGTGTTTTCCTATAGGAACTTCGGGGGATTTTTTATTTTGAAAGACTTCTAGAGATTTCTTGGAATGTTCTTCAAGATAATCAATTTCATTAACTTTGTCCGTAACTTCTTCTTTTGAAACTAAATCTTGTGGGTTTATCTCACCATTTTTTGCATATTCTTTATTGAGAAAGAGAACGAAGCATTTATTTATTTTCAAACCAACTTTTTCACAAACATATTTTTGAAAGGCTAAATCAGGGATGTGTTCAGGTTTTACCTCAGATGAAGCTTTTATTTCATAAAGATTCCAGCCCTCCTTTGTTGGTTCTAATATATCATTTTTTACAAATAAATCTTGAAATTGAAAACCAGCCTCAAAAATAGTTTTTTTCTTATCTACTAATTTCTGTGTTTCTTTAATATTATCTTCGTTTTTTAATTCAGACAAATCAACTCCATCTGGAAAGAGCTTCTTTACATATTTCTCAAAATCTCGCCCTTGGGCAAATTTATGCTTATCTGATAAAGTTATTTCTGGCAGCTCTTTTCTTTGAGCATACCACAAAAGCTTAGTGCATTGCTCTCCGTTCATAAATAGAGATTTTGTTAGTTTAGGCATGTTAATTGATTTTTTTGATTTATGATATTTTTTACGGTTTTGACAGATTTATTTTTAATTTGATTCAATAATTTTAATCTTATTTGATATAAATGGTCTCATCTCCTCTATCCATAATTAATTTTTTCTTCTTTTTTTCTGTTTCAGAAAGATAATTTTCTCCACTGATTACTGGACGACCTAATTCTTTTTCCGCGTCTATCCTAGCATTTCCTGCTACTTTTCCACCTCTTTTGGCGATATTTTTACTTTTATCAAAAGTGTCTGGTTTTTCTTCTTGTGAAAGTTCAGTAGTCATACGTTCACCAAGCATTGTAAAAATTAATTCTAAATCATTCATATGATCTCTTAGATTAGTGTTTGATTGTTTTGGTAAGTTTTTGTGTTGTTTATATTCAGTAGGGGTCATTCCAAATGTTGCTTTGCTTATCTCAGAAGTTAGAATTGCGTATTCTAATTGTTCTTTCACCCCCCTTTTCTTCCACTCTTGCGTTAATTCATCCCGAACAGCAATGCCACGCATCCTTTTTTCGATCCACTCCTCTGAATATCCTTTTTGTTTGTATATCTCACGCATACGTTTTGTAGCAATCTCCGGATTTTCTATTTCTTCCAGGCGTTCATATCCTACTTTTGCGAGCCAACGTTTAAAAGGCTCAGCTTTGTGAGAAGGAACAGATTGTACCAGACGCAGTATGCCCATAGTGTTCCAGCATTGTAACATCTGTCTTCCACCAGCTGTATCAAACTCTATTCCAAGGGGGGGGACAAGTTGTCCCCCTCCTTTGAATGCTTCACCTAAAGATTGATCCCGTTTCCTTAGTTTTTTAAGATAATCAGATGGGTTAATTGACTCGGTAAGCACCGTCACAACATCACTTATGACAAACCACCATTCGTCATGTAGCCTAATCCGGCGTACCTGTTTTTGTTCAAATAAGATTATCTCAGTCATGATGATGCACCATTGGAGTAATATTGTTTAGTATCTTTAGCAGTATGTTCTAAGTGGCCTTTACAATTTTTCATTATAATAATGTTTTCAGCCCATTGTTTAACAGAAAGAGTAAATCTGTTAAAACCTGCTTCATTTTTAATCCCCTCGAATTCGGGGGAATTAAAGTAGGGGTTATACATCTCTTTCCAGACGCCTAAAAACTCAATGGTGTTCTTGTTTCTGAGCCATTTTTCTATCAAAACGAGTCCATTTTCTATATTCTTAACCATGTCTGTTAAACAGATGAAATCTTCTTCATTCTGCTGATAATATAAAACTTCAGTTCCTAAGACGTTTATTTTTTCCATGGTGGTGGGTGAGGTTATTTTGTGTGGGCTGGAAAGGTAAACCGCAATTTAGTCATTTCCGGTTTAATGGTTATAATTTGGTTTTTCATTTTAAATCATCATAGATTGTTTTCTTCTCTGCTTCGGTGATACCGTATAGTTTGTAAACTAATTCGTCAATTTCATTATCTGTTTTTTCGATGTCATCTTCTAATTTGGCAGTTTTAGGCATTTATCTTAACCTCTTTTGTATCTTCCTCTTTGAATTATCTGCAATAGTCTTCTCTTCTGATTTTACTTTTCGTTGTAATTTTTGGATGTCTTCTTCTGGCGGAAGCTTTTCAGGAATGATGCCACTATCTACCAATATGCCTCTGACTCTCTGATTACTTTTAACATGCTCATCAGTAATAGTATTCTCTCCATCAAGATCTTCTTTTTTAACATTAAAATTGGTGATTTCTGTGGCTAAATTTTTTGCGGTTATTGTTACGGTTGGCAAGAAATCAGCTAAAGGTCTGTTTTTTGGAATTCTAAGCTTGTTTTTCATTTGCGCAGTTGTAAAACCGCCAAATAAAGCTTCATCTCCTTTGCTTCTTATTCTTGCAAAGCCATCATCATCAACGCCACGTTCGTAAATTAGCTTTGAAAGTTCTGTTTCCGATGCAACTAATTTAGTTCTAGCTTCTAATCTCTCCTGAAGAGCAATTCTTTGCTCTATTAATTCTTGTTTTCTTGTTTGTATTGCAAAATAACTTTGTGCAAACGCTATTTGTTCTTTTCGCGGATCACCGTTTTGAGCGATAAGATAACAGGCGTATCTGGTAAGTTTATAATCTTCTATTTCTTTTGTTGCACCTTTGGGCATAGCTATCGTTTTCCTGACCTCGGGAAAATGATCTTTAATTATCTGTTGCGAATTTTTGCAAGATTCTTTTGCTTTTTCAATTACCAACTGAAAATTTTCCCATTTAGTATAACCTAAAAGAATTTGCATATCCCTCGCAAACCAAAATTCTACTTCATCTTCTTGATGAGCATAATCTTCAAATGATTGATGCAATGTAGTGATAAGTGATTTTTTCATTTTAAACTATCATGGATTGTTTTCTTATCTGCTTCTGTTTTTATTTTCTCCATTAAAGCTACAGCTAGTGGTTGATAAGTGGAGTAACTACACATTAATAATGGTGTATGTGACTGAAAATTTCTAAGGTAAGACAAGTAGTTTCCAATAGTTATCTCTTCCTTTGATAGTTGTACTATCTTGTTTTCCTTAATAAAACTCCACACTATCTGTAAACTGAATGTTCTTGACTTAACTACTTTAAGTGATATATTTTCGTTCTTAATAGGATATTTGTAATCTTCTAACTTATTTATAATATACCCTTTTGACAAAAGGAGAGCTTTACAGCAATATTCAAAATTTGTTCCTAGTAGAATATTAACTAAAACTCTTTGACCATAATTGTTTAATACATCCTTCTGACCTTTAATTATATTCATAGAATAGTTTATTGACTCAATAAAGTGAGGTAGTAATGAAATATCAAACTCTTTAGCATACACTTCATCTAATATGTTCTTATTTTCATACTTCGATTTTTCAAACATTAATAGTAAATATGGGACTTCGAAATCATTACGCAGTTTTTGTACCTTATCATCAGTGAGGTGATATGTATTTTTTAAATGGTTCAGATTATCAGGAAAATAATGATTATAATTTAATTTAAATGTAATTTTTTCACTAGGGCAATCATCAGAGCAGGGGAGATTAAACTCTTTGTGAAAAAAATGAGTTACTTTTTTCATTATTTCTGACATCCTATCTCAAACTCTCCTCAATAATCTTCTTCTCTGCTTCTGTGATACCGTATAGTTTGTAAACTAATTCGTCAATTTCATTATCTGTTTTTTCGATGTCATCTTCTAATTTAGCGGTTTCAGAGGTATTCTTGTCTCCAAAGAAGGCTAGCTTTTGTTTCATTAATATCATCTTATCAACTAATTTAATATAACTATTTTGTTTTTCTAATGATATTTTCAGGATAGGAATCTTTTGTAAAGGTTCAACAAAGTATTCGTACACTCTTCCTTTTTTACGTCCTATATTTTTATAATAGAAATTCATTAATTTTGAGTTTAATATTGCTAAAATATATTTTGTTGAGAACTCTTTACTACTAATAACTATTATCCTTATGTCTCCTCCATCATTATATCTTTGAAGGTCATCATAGGCAAATTTATTGTATTCTGCTCTGTATGGAACAACTATTTTTTCCGTAGAGTCAAACAGAGATTGGTCTCTCGGTCTTTGCAATCTATACCAAGAATAAAGTTCATCACAAGCTTCAGCACGTGCTTTTAGAGATTTCTTAAATTTTTCAAGGTAATTAACTATTTTTGGTGCATTTTCAGGATTCATTTTTTCAGAGGCGTATATTAAAAAAAGACCCCTCTCTTCTATGTTATAAGAGTGAATGTGACTATTTTTTACAAGTTTTCTTATAAACTCTTTTTCTAATTTGTATTCTTTTATAATCTTTTCATCAACAGTAAACGCTTCATTAAGACCGCTTTTCTGTCCTTGCTCAATTATTGATATTTCTTTTAATCTTAACTGGGTTGATTTTTCTATTTTATTATAAATTTTTAATGTATTTTTTTCTCCCAATACCCAACTATCTTCAGAAAGTGAAGATTGAAGAATAAGATTAACATTATTATTGATATTATTAAAATCTAAAACTTCTTGATAGGATATTTTGTTGTTTTTTCTTTGACCTTTTTCTAAGATGATTATTACAGTATGTATTCCAACATATTTAAAAACTTCCAATTTACTTAAGTCAATAATTCTTAGAATATTACAATTGTTTAAGATATATTTCCTCAGATTTCTAGCATGTGTAGCCTCAATAAAATATCGTGAGGTTATAAATCCTAATATCCCGCCTTCTTTTAAAAGATGTATTCCTTTATTATAAAAATAGTAAAGTATATCTGATTTCCCGGCATAGCATTCATATTTTTTAAGAAATTCTGTTTCCTCATCACTTAACATTTCTAGGTTAAAATACGGCGGATTTCCCACCACTACATCAAACGTTCCTTCTTGAAAGTCCCCCGTCCATTTAAACGGATGTTCAAAAGCATCGTCATCAATCAAGCTATTACCCCAGCCAATATGATTGTCTAACTCCGAGGGTAATTTACGAAACTTCTCCGCTGCTTTCAACAGTAGATTTAATTTAGTAATCTCTACTGCTTTATTATCTAAATCAACCCCATAAATGTTATTCTTCAAAATGGAAGTCTTCACAGAATAAGCCCCCTGAAAGTCTAATTTATGCTGTTTAGTATCTGAATCTTTAGACAAATGTTCATTCAGATAATCAAAAGCTTTAATCAAGAACGAACCAGAACCACAAGCTGGATCTAAAATTTTAATCTTCTTAGTATCTACTTTCTTATCTTTCAACAGTTCTCCTAAAGTGTTCTTAATGATGTAATCAACAATATAAGTAGGAGTATAGTAAATTCCCTGCTCTTTACGATGGGCTTGTCCTTCTTTAAGTTTAGCTTTCCCAGATTTAGTTTGAGCTAATATTTTCCCTAAATACTGTTCATATACTTGTCCAAGAACATCGGCGTCAATCCATTCAAAATTATATTTGTATTTTTTATCATGCGACTCGTACAGATAACCAATCAGTGTTTGGATAATCTCGCCATTAATGGTTATACTATCACAATCATTATCTTTATTAGGAGTAAATAAACCACTATTGTAAACCTGGTCATATTTGCTAAACAATGTTTTTAAGTGAGAATAAGCTCTACTCTCCGCAACGTGTTTTATTTCCTCTAAAGTTAGATTTTCTGGATTAATCCCCATATCTTCGCATTTACGAATAAAAATAAGTCTATCTAAAATGCGCTGAACAATTTCATCTTTTTCATTGATATTATATTTCCCAGATTTATTCTTCTCAATATCATTAGCGATTAAAGTACGAACACGCCAAAAGTCCTCTAATAGTACTTTATCAATAGAAACTCTTTTCTTTAACCTTTCTTCTTTGACGGCTTCTTTTAATAACAGCCCTTGTTCGAAGCTATCTTTAGATAATAATAGCAAATCATCAAATTTAGTTAAATAATCATCTGGATTAGAAAAAGCTCTAAAAATAACTTTTCTTTCTTCACTTTCCTCAACGCAAAATATCTTCAGCTGTTCAAAATTAGTAGAAACAGCAAATGGTATTTTTTTAGATAATGCATAAGAAATAACCTGTTCATCAGCTTCTTTATCTAGTGGGATAGTAACCTTTTTAACTTCTAAAAAGAAAACAATCCTATCATTAATTTTAAAGGCATAATCAGCACTACCACCCTTATCTCCTCTTCGAACTTTAGCTCTCTTTTCATAGTCTTTCTTATCCCAACCTAGAATATTGACAAATAATTCATTAACTAATTTATCTTCAACATCGGCTTCAGAAAGTTTCTTGTAATAGCTATTATTATCTTTAAAATCTGTTACCAGAAGTTTCAGTTTTTCTTTAACTTTTTCAAGATTATTCATCATTACTCCTCCAAACTGCCATAATCATACAAATAAATACATAGACTTATAAAAATTACCTAACTGTTCACCCAAATGACATTTTCTTTATCCCTTTAACTTTTCTAACACGTTTCATCATTTCTAAAATATGCGCGAGGCTCTTTGGAATTAAAATAAAAGAGCATTCTACTATGCCGACATCTACGAGTTTTGCTTTAGCTTCTTTGACTTCAAAACCAGCTTGAGCAATTGTATGCAAAACATCAGCCAATAAACCGCTTCTTTCTACCGCTTGAACATAATAGTTTATTTTTTGATTAATTGTTTCTTTCCAATTTACAGCAACTAGACGAGCTTCTTCTTTTACAGCAAATTTACATTCTATTTTATGAACGGAAATCAGTCTTCTTTTTGTTACTAAACCGGCAATTTCTTCTCCAGGAAGTGGACAGCAGCATTTGGCCAGAACACAATAAGCTTGTGGAAACTCTGTTGATTCAACCAATATGCCTTGTTCTTCAGCCATGGCTGGCTTAAGCTGGCGATAATGAAGAACAGGCAGTTGTTCAAAGACCTTCAAATATTTTCTTATTTTTTGTTTAGTCTTGCCAGAAACAACTAACTTTAGCCAACTACGTCTTGGATGTTGATTTTTATTAGTTACTACCTCAACAACGTCACCTTTGTTTAGGGGATGTTTTAATGGTACAAATTGCCCATTAACTCTGCCGCCTATAGCTTTATTGCCAACTTCTTCATGAACTGCATAGGCAAAATCTAGGATGGTTGATTTTTCCGGCAATTCTTTAACTTCACCTTTGGGGGTGTAACAATGGATTTTGTCAGCAAATAAATCAATTTTAGCACTTTCTAAAAATTCTTCAGTTGTGCCTTCTTTTTGCAAATCAAGCAGACTTCGCAGCCAAGATAATTTACGCTCGAAAAGATCCCCATAATTCCCTCCTTTGTAACTCCAATGTGCGGCTACTCCGCCTTCAGAATACTCATCCATCTCTGGAGTTCTTATCTGAACTTCTACTATTTTATTTTGTGAGAGGATTACAGCCGTGTGGATAGAACGATAAAAATTAGGTTTGGGATTAGCAATATAATCTTTAAGCCTGCTTTCTACTGGAGTGAAATGCTCATGTAGCTTTCCTAGAAGGATATAACAATCTTTTACTTCAGGAACTAAAACACGTATACCTAATAGATCGTACTGTTTATCTAAGCTCACACCTCTTTTACTCATCTTACGATAAATGCTGTAGATGTGCTTAGGCCGGCCTTTGATCTTAAGAATTTTAGTATCAGTCGCTATTTGTTTAATCTCTTCAATTGCTTGAGCTACTTTTTTATTTCTCTCTTCTTCCGAATCACGCAGAAAGTTGGCGATTTCTTGATATTTTTTAGGATTGAGAGTAGCAAAAGCAATGTTTTCCATCTCCACGCGCATTTTCTCCATACCTAGACGATAAGCCAGCGGAGCGTAAAACGCTAAAACTTCTTCAGAAATACGCAATTGCGAGGCTTTATCTAAAAAAGAAATCTGCCTTAAGTTGTCTAGTTTATTGGCAAGTTGAATGATGATGATACGCAAATCTTTTATTGTCGCTAGAAGTACTTTACGCAGAGCTTCAGCTTCCAATTGTTTATTTTTATTTTTTAATTGCTTTAATTCTGCTACACCGGAAATGAGCATCCAGACATCTTCATTAAAGTTTGATTTTATTTCAGCTTCGGCAGATAGACAGCTGTGTAATAGACCAGATAAAACTGAAGAGGGGTCTAAATTACTTTCCATTAAAATCTGAGCCACACGGATATTATGATCTAAATAAGTATCACCAGCTAAGCGCATCTTAGGTTCAAGATTTTTTTTGGCTATCCTAAAAGCAATAGATAGTTTATTTTCTATAAAGGCATATCCCTTAGCCCTACAGATTTGTAAGAAAGTATCTTCGTTCATTAAATATTAGAATTATGGAAGAGTTAAAAAAGCTTGTGGATGAGAATAAAAAACATTACCAAAAGCAATAAGTGATTATAATCTACAATTAGCAATTGATTTATGTCTATTCTTCAAAAACGTACTACTTCACTATTCTGAAGCGATTTAACTATATTCTTCAGCATAGAAATCTTTATGAACTAGTTTAGCTACATTGTAGCTAATATGAAAAAAGAGGTAAAAATAGAATTAACTGGCTTTGAAATGCTTGAAAAGCAGGTTAACCAAAGTGGGAATAGCGGTCGTGTTTACGTGCCAATAGAGTGGATTGGAAAAAGAGTAAAAATTATTCTTCTTGAATAAAATGGACGAAAAAGAAAAGAGAATTAAAGAACTGGAAGAAAAAATAAATCATCTTAAAAAAGAAAATGATCGTCTCAAGAAGATTGAGAAAGAGTATGAACACACAAAGAAAGAGTTTGAAGAATTTAAAGCAAAACATACTCAAACAGTCTCAGAGCTTCGCAAAGCTCTGAAAATTAAAGCAGATAAAACAGAAGTCCCTAAACCAGCTGGAGCAAAAATTGGACATAAACCATACACAAGGCTAATTCCAGCGAGAATAGATTACATTAAAGAACATAAACTCTATCGCTGTCCGGAATGTAACACAAAACTTGGCGCGACACAAGAGATTAGACAACGATATGTCACAGATATTAAACTGGTCTCACGAATAAAAAATACACAGCATAATATTCATCGGAAATATTGTCCAGCTTGCAAGAAGATAGTAGAACCAGAAGTTCCCAATGTTCTACCTCATGCTCGTTTCGGATTAAATCTTATGTTGCTGGTGATGTATCTCAGACTTGGTCTGAGATTACCAGGGAATAAAGTGCGTGAATTTCTCTCTACGATGTATAATCTAACAGTCAGCGAGGGAGAAATAGTTCATATCTTAAAGCAATTAGTTATTGCTTTTGGGCCTTATTATTCAGAACTGGAAAAAATGATACGAGTTGCTAGAGTGAAACATACGGACTCTACTTCATGGAGAGTGAACGGCAAAAATTATTTTGCCTGGGTGTTTATTGCTACAGGTGTAGTGCTGTATAAAATAAGAAAGAGAAATAATTCCAGGGTGGCACTTTCTGTTTTCGGGACAAAACAGAAAGGAATGACATTAGTTATTGATAGGCATTCCGCACTTCGTGCTTTGGCAGAGAAAGCAAAATTTTTCTTGCAACTCTGCTGGTCACATATTCTTGCTGATTCTAAAGATCTCGCCAAGAATTTTGGATCAGAAGGGAGATATGTACACCATAAATTGAAAGAGATATTTGAAATTGCAGTAAGCTTTGAAGGCAAGGGGGAGCAAGAGCACGTCGATGCTCTCAAAGCAGAGATTTTTGCTTTGACACTACGACATTACACGCATATCACTATCCGAAGATTTGTGAACAATCTCTGGAAAAGAGATATTGATTCTCTTTTCCGTTTTGTGACTGATCCTGATGTTGATCCCACAAACAACATCAGTGAAAGAGAATTACGCCATTTGGTGATAATCCGTAAGATAAGTAATGGCTCACGAAGTGCCAGAGGAGCACATGCTACCGCAATGCTCCTCTCGATTATTCAGACGTTGAGGATGAATAAGAAGAATCCATTATTAGAAATGCAGGGAATACTCAAAAATGCTTCAGGTTACTGAAGTATTACAATCAACAGTAGGTTTTTTATAGAAGTATTATAAGATAATGAATCAGAGCTATTTTTGACTTCTCTTTGTTTCTCAAAATCACCTTTTGGAACACTAGCATAAGCTTGATCTACTTTCTCTTTCAAAGACATAATTTCATCTATTTTTTTAGAAAGGTCGTTGTAATCTATTTGCGGCATAGAATATCTAGCTATTGAGCTGTTTATATTGTTTTTGAGACTTTTAAATATACATTACAATCAATAGCTTATGCAATAAACACTGATGAATGATTTATAAACTTATTTTTTAAAGAATAGTCTAATCTTTCAATATTCCTCTTATCTTTGCCACAAACAAAGCAGCTTTAATTCTTAGTTGTTCTGCTTCTTTTTTTTCAAAAAGCATTTGTGTGGAATAAGTTGCATCTTCTCTTTTATTCTTTGATTCAACGTAAAATAGAACATCTTCATAATCTAAAAATGAGGCTAACATTTGAAAATCATCTTTATCTAAACCATTTTTATAGAATTCTTTAACGAGTACGCATAAAGTAGCTAAATGATTTTTAGAAGAGTATCCTTTTGTAAGAATTAAAGATAAAGCAGCATGATAACTAGCATAATAACATCCTGTGATAGCCCAATCAATAAAATTCAAACGAATATTTTCTTGAACAAAACGCAAATTGTTTTCAGCCTTAAGCAAATGTCCTTTAATCTCTTCTGAAGATATTGGTCCTTTAATTATAGTTTGATCTGTAAGAAAACTGTTAATTTTTTCATATACAACTTCCGGAGAAGTTAGCAATCTATTCAAATCATATTCTTTCATTAAGTACCTCGTAATAATAAATATGATTAATTAAAGGATATCCAGTTTGAAGAGCAGATTGCACTACGGCATCTTCTTTAAGTTTAATTTCTCTTTGAAAATCATTCCAAGTCATCTGAAAAGTGCTTATTTTTATAGCACATAAGGCATCGGCTTCTTTTTCTGCTTCTTTGGTAGATATTTTCTTATTAGTTATAACTAAAAGGTCTATATCGGAATCTTGGCGATAGTTTTCTTTAGCTGTAGAACCAAATAAAATAGCAAAAATTGGTTTTTCGTGAAGTTTTTGAAAATATCTTTGAATTGCTTCTTTTCTTATACCGGGCAAGGTTTGAAATTTTTCTATATCAAATAAGGTTAAAACGGAATAAGTTCTCTGATTGTGGTTTAAACCGTATTTTTTAAGATTACCTTCTTTTTGACTTTTTAAATAATTCATCACTTCTAACTTTTTAAGAAAGATAGAAGCACTGTTTTCGTTTAGTTTAGTCATCCTAGCTATTTCACGTAGGTGTATTTCTACAGACTTATCGTCATAAAAAAGAGTCAGAATCTTTTGATAGCCTTCTTTAAGTATTGTTTTCATTTTTTAAACAATCGTTTAAATTAGTTAAACATTTATAAACTTTTCGGAGTTGATCTTGTAATCGCAAATTTAGCCAATAGTAACCTTTATAAGAAATGACTTCTTACTGACTGATTATAATTTGATTAAAAGTTTAAGTAAAAGACTTAATTAAAAAAACAGGTGAAATAAATGTTAGTCTTTGGCATAGATGTACCATTAATTGAAGTGATGTTAGCTATGCTTATAGTAATCTTTGTCGTTCTTCTTGAAACAATTGTTATATTAGCTTTATTGACTAGACAAACAAATAAGATTAAGAAATTAAGTGAAGCTGTGGAAAGAATTTCCCATGGTTTAGGTGAAGTAAAGAGTTCTGAGAATAAGATTTTAGATGTATTGAAAAAGAAGAAGTAGGAATTTAATTAAGTCTATATGTTTTAGAGGGCTATTTCCAGTATCTCCGAAGGTGATTCACCTTTTTTAAGTAGTTAG
>Ga0209542_10006268_pt1 | contig 23209 bp, 19 predicted proteins | sample RifCSPhighO2_01_FD_184028 | JGI IMG/M metagenome (GOLD analysis project Ga0209542, IMG submission 184028) | Soil microbial communities from Rifle, Colorado - Rifle CSP2_plank highO2_0.1 (SPAdes) (version 2) | ecosystem: Environmental > Terrestrial > Deep subsurface > Rock core/Sediment ... | reverse complement strand
CATAATTCAATTATTTATCCGCAAACTTCTAAAGAGAATTTGAAATAAACGTAATTTTGGCATTAAACAAACGATATATTTGCCAAAATTACTATTTTTCAAACTTCTCTAAAAATTAATAAGATTACAGATTAATTTTCTTAGAACCTATTTTTATGTTTTTTTGAAGTCAAAATTATTAAAATAACTATAATTATTAATATCATTGATCCTAGAGTAAATCCTACTAAGGGCAGTAGAGGTAATTGTTCTTTCTTTTGAGCCAATTCTGGTTCTACGAAGCTGGTTTCTGGTGATTGCGAGTTTAATGGTTCTAAATCTGATGGAACAGTGATTTCTTCTCCCAACACTTGGTCTGGCGGGGCGTAATATTCAACTTCACTTTCGAAAACAATCTGCTGGTTCTTAGTAATCAATAATTTATTTGCGGGGATATAATCAAGGGTTAAGGTATAAAATGCAGGTTGATATTCTTCCTCCAAGGAACCATTGTATTTGTAGAACAAAGTTTGGTCGACACTAAAACTAGATTCAGCAATAACAGTTTGATTAAATAGCAGTTGGTAATGATATTCTCCAGTTAGTGATGCTGAATCTGGATCAGGGGTAGTGGTAATTAGTTTGGTATTAAGCAGTTGAAACTCATCTTTATTTATTCTAAACTCAAATTGGTATTGCAGCGGGGTTTCAGCTAAGGTAATTGTTCCAAACAGGGTTAGGGTTATTAAAGTTAGAGTTAAGAATTGCAGTGCACGTTCCATCGTTGGAAACCTCCTAATCCTTTTTTTCCGTACCAGATATCTTTATTTAATGATTGGGTGATGAACTTAGCAGTATTCTGGCAATTTTTAGCCGGTAATTTAATCTGACCGGAGTTGAGAGCATTCACAAATTGGCTCTGGCCTTCCGGGGTGGATAAAGTAGCCGCCGGATTTTGGTTTTTGTAAGATTCAAAGGCTGCCAAAGTTAAAACTTGTTCCGTAGTTATTCCAGTTTTTATTTTATTGGTTTCTGGATCTACGCCAGCTACTGTTTCAGCAGCGGCACAGCCAATAAAGTCTAGACTTTGCAGTTCAGATGCAGCCACATCTACCCCTCCTTTTGATCCTGTTTCAAAACCATAAGTTTTAGTTTCCGGATTCCAGGAGGAATGGCCATAGAAAGTTACAGTTAAAGGCCGGCCCTGAACTTGTTCCCGAGCGCTGAGAATATCTTTTAACAAATCGTTGGCTTCAGTACCGATAACTTCCTTTTTTCCGGTAAATTTTTTATCGAAATCATAAAAAATAATCATTTGGTCTGGATTTTTATTGGCTAAGATTATTTCCTTTAACGATTCCCAGCCGTCATTCTCAGTCATCCCCGTGCAAGCAAATTTTGATCCATCGCCGCCACAGGCGCCGCTAAAAGTCTTAGGAGACAAAATAACAATTTCCGGCCTGACCACTGAAGCCTTGGCCCTTTCTCCCAAATGTTCATCAATTTTTAGCTGCCCTTCTTCATTGTATTTTACACTATAATAAACAGTTTTTCCCCCACCAATTTTTAGATTATTATTTTCTACAGTGATACTATTCTCGGTCTCGCCAGCAAAAGATATTTTCATATCCACTAAATTGAATTTTTGGTCTTCCAGTTTGATATATTGCCCATAGGGGAATTCTCCGGCTACAAAACCGCCTCGTTCGGACAGGAAGTGGCGGGAATCTCTAGCAGTGATGAATTCATCTCCATTGATTATCCGTACCGTACCTTCTAACAATAGTTGAGGTGTTTGACCGGCAGTAAGGGTAACTTTACTTTTCCCATCGTAATCCATACTGGAACTGGGAGAAATCATAATTCTATTTCCATCCCGGATATTTTTGTGGTCATATTTTTTGCTGGAAAGAGGGATATAAGGATTATTTTCTAAAAAGGAAATTCCATATCCGTCTCCAGAAGCAATAATTCTTGTTCCATCCATAAATAGATAATTTTCAGCCGGATTAATCTTGGCAGCATCATCAACGAAAGTGATAACCTGGTTATGGGACAATATCTTAACTCCATCGATGGTGGTTCCAGTTTCTGAAGGAAGTATTAGGTCTAAGTGCCCAAAGTTTATGGTGGCTGTACCTTCGGAAATAAGATGATAGTCAACAAAACTTTTTCCTCCCTGGATCGGAGATTTAAGCGCTAATCCGGCAGGAATGTTGATTAAAGTATATTTATCAACGTAATCCAGATTGATATGGGTGGGAAGGTAATCTCCCAGATCAAATTTAATTTCTCCGATCGGGGTTAAGATAAAAGTCGCGGTAAAAATGTCAATCTTGTCCGCATTAAGGGCTCCGGTTTTAGTTAAGGAAGAAAATTTTTGTAAGTTTAGGCTGTTAGCAGATGATCCCTCGTTACGCAGGACTCCTTCTTTCAGGGTGCATAAATTGCAGCTGGAAACATCAATGGATCTAACTTCATAAATATCAGTGAAATATTTACTAAATTCAGTTGAACTTAGCTTACTTAGGTCGCTGACTTCGTTAATATTAGCCTGAATCTGTCCCTGATTCAATTGTTCTCCCTGCCCGGCCGCAATAACTTGCTGGGCATTTATTAGATGGTACTGAGAAGCGCCCAATCCGGAAAAAAACAGCTCAATATTTTTAGCCTCTTGATAAAAAGATATTTCTTCAAAAATACCTTGGGCCTCCATAGCGGCAACGGCATTCTCAAAAGTTACTAAATCCATTTGAGAAAAATCTATTAACTGGAAATCGCCGGATTGTAAAATGTTAGCATAAAATTGTTCATTGTTGTAATCAATTGGTGCGTTGGAAGATTCACCATTATCTGCCTGTACTAAGTGGACAGAGAAAAAACTAATTAAGATGATAGTTAAAAGTTGATTCCAAAATGTTCGCTTGGATCTACAAGCTAACCAATTAGTTAACTTGGGGTTAGGATATTGTTGGTTCATTGTTGTCTCGATAATTTACGGCAAATCGATATTGGTAAGACTCATCATCAATCTTATTGATTTGGTCTTGAATTACATAAAATATTTCTTCAGTGGTAAATTCGGCGATGTCCAGCAAAAATCCATAATTTACGGCAACTTTATCAGCACAGTTTAAACAAACTGCAGGGTTAAATTCAGCAGTAAGTTCAGTAATTTCTTCGGCAGCAGTATACATCTCCAGCAATCTGGATTCTTTGCGGTAAGAAAATAAATTTAGCTCGGTAACCTGATCTTCAAAAGTAATTTTAAGCGGCAGGGATAGATCTATGACAACATAATTTTCAATTATTTTAGCTGTGACTTCATAATTAGAGTATTCTATCAGGAACGGAAACTGTTCAAAATCTTGTAAGCAATAAGGCAATTTCAACTCGATGTAATCTGCAATATTGGTTTGGATACTGCTCAAGGGAGGGATTAAAATGGAATTGCCCGAAAAATAATAGGGGGAGTTAATCACCGCTTCTTGGGTCGATTCTTCCGGCAAGTAAATATACCCCCCATAATTGCCAACCTGAATTAATGCCTCCTCGGTTAAACTTTCCACGCAGCTGGAGACAAATCCTTTGACCGAAGGAGCAGCTTGGAGGAGGTTTTCTATAGGTATTTTTTCTGGAGTGCGAAGTTTAGTAAATCCAATAATCATTAGACTGCCAACTAGAATAATTAGGCCTAGAATTATAAATAACGTAACCTGCCCCTTTTTAGTGTACATCGCTTAAATATTAAGCAGGGAGAATATATAAATGTTTTTGGGAGGCGGGCATAGTAGAAAATGTAGTTGGTATTATCCTGAAATCAGATTATCTCCTCTTCCCTTCTTTCCTTAGCCAGTCCTGGAATAAGAATAAAATCTCCACTGGGTCTAATTTCCCAGTGGTATGCATAACCTTCTCTGAAATTTGATGAAATTTGTCGTTGGCCTTAACAACAAACTCGGCCTCTAACAAAGAATCGTTATTGGTTGCCAAAAATTGATCAACTATAGCCTGTTTGACATTACCTCTTAGTTCAATATTCTGCCAAACGGCATCCCAATCTCCAGCAAATTCTTTTATCCTTCCCGCCATGTTTTTTAAAATCTCGGAGTTGCCATTCTTTAAATCATCGGTGACTTCCAATTGGTCTGTAATTGGATTATAAACCATTAAATCAACAAACGCTTTCTCTTTCAACGGATCTTCATCCCATTCTTTACGTACTTCAGTAATTCTTAGCACCCGTTTATATTTTTTAAGCCCGGAAATTACCGGGTTGGTAGTTACAATTATGTCGATGGCCTTGAATGAGGTTTTAGGCACGCCAATATCATTAACCACCCGGTCGTAAACCCCATAAGGTGAATCTGCATGGATAGTTCCCGCTACTACGTTAGCCGCGGCGCCTACCCGCATGGCTTCAAATAAGGCGATAGCTTCCTTGCTCCGTACTTCACCTACAAAAATAGCCGAGTCTCCCAATCTTAGCGTGGAACGTATACCTATAGTGGGATCTACTTCTGATCCAGGGGCAGAAAGGGCGGAAGCGACTTTAAGTGATTCTAGGTTATACCCTAAATCCCGCAACGATTCACCAGGCAATTCAAAAGTATCTTCCAGAGTCAAAATTCTGGTCCGACGCATGATTTCAGTCAGGAATGAGCCTAACAAACTGGTTTTTCCGCTGGATCTAGTTCCAGCCACCAAGATAGTGGCGTTATTGTCAATCAAAAAACTTAGCAGGCCGGCAGCTATAAAATTAATGTACCTAATCTTAGGCTGAGAATATAGGGGGAAGGTCCACGGAAAATCCCGATGCCGGCGGAAAGAAAAAACTAATCCGGTAGGACTTAACGGGGCAGTTAGGGCGGAGACCCGGGAACTGAATCCAACCACTTTTAATTCGGTGTCTAAAATGGGATTAGCTTCGTCCAGCGGCCGGCCGGAAATAAGCCTCAATTTAGTGGCCCAACTTTCAACTTCTAAAATAGTGGGATAAATGTTAGTGTAGCAATCTCCATAATCTTGATGAACTATAAATGCCGGCTGTTCTCCAGTAGGAGAATTAATGTTAACATCCTGAATTTTAGGATCGGCCAGCAGCAGTTCAATCAATCCAAACCCCACGGTATATCTAAGCAAAGCATTAGCCAGCTGGTTAATTTTTTCATCTTTTAATTTTAGATTTCTGCCCTTAGCTAGGTCGCTGATTAAATCCCGGCCAATACTAAAAAAAACTTCCCGCATCCGCTCAGGATCAACAAACTCTTTTTGGGTAGGCTTATGCTCAGCCATAATTCGCTTGGCATCATCCAGCAATTCGTACAACTCTTCTTCAAACGAGAATTCAGGCGGAGTAAGATGGTATAATATTTTGATGTTATCCTCAAAAGTGAAAATATTGACTTCGGATTTATCTCCCTCGGAGATAAAACTGTAACTGTCTTCCAGATTTCCATCAGGGAATTCAGTGATTAACTTAGCATACATAAAATCCGGGCGGGTCGTAGGATGGAATACCGTGCTGTAAATGCTGCGATCGCCTAATTCGTATCCTTCGGTATAATTCATTAATGTCCGAATTAACTCCAATCCTTCCAGAAAGTTGATTACTTCCCCAATCACTTGAACCAATTTTTGCTGAGCGGCTAATTGTTCGGGGTTAAGGATGTGGTCTAGTTTTATATTCTCCCGGCGCTCCAGGCGTTTAAGCTTTACATAGGTGCCAAAGGGATCTTCTTTTAGCTGTTGAAAAATAAGGCGTTGAAATTCTGTGTAGCTGGAAAGAATATATTTTTCTTGTGAAGGGTTAGTTATGATCTGGGAGTGGGAAAATCGTTCTTCTTGGTTTAATTTATGGTATAGTTGAGCAATTTCCAGAAGAAGTTTAGTCTGGGAAAAGTCATATTCATAATGCCGCTGCTGGGATAAAATAATGACTGTTACTCCGGAATTTTGCAGCAAAAGGTCAATTACCTTGCTCATGCAGACTTCGCTGTATTCGATGGAGGGGGGAAAAGGACAGGCACTAACTTCTATTTTTAGAATTTTATTATCTCCCTCATGGTAAGTTTCGTACTCAAAGCAAGTTTTGTTTTCAGTCATTCTTAGTTTTCAAGATAGCGGGTTAGGTTTATTATATTTTCTTTTTCTGGGCCTCTGTAGAAAAAGTCCTACTTCGCAGACCACAACCCTAAACTAAAGTTTAGGAACATGGTCTGCTGCGTCTGGTCAAGTCAAGATTATCTGTGATAATCGTTGACAATCTTGACCTAGACGGACTTTTTCTACAGAGCCTTTTTCTGGCGGGTTAAAGTTATACCCCCTATTTTTATAAATAGATGTACATTCTATAGAGAACTTTGCAAAATTAGATGATTTATTAGCAAAGTTCTAAAGAGAAGTTTGAAATAGTCGTAATTTTGACCTTAAAGAAAAATATATTAACCAAAATTACTTTTTTTCAAACTCCTCTATAATAAAATGATAGATTTTGATGATTTGAAGTTAGGTGGACTCACCTTTGAACAGATAAGTGATCTAAGGAAGGTTTCAATAGCCTGTGTTATTTATTTCTCACAGGCCCAGATATGCAGACATTATCTGCTATTAGATCAAGATAATTCTTGGTCAAATCTTGAGCAAGCAATTGATAGACAATTAAAGTTTTATGATCGTGCTAAATCCAGAATAAGGGATTACCGGGTTAAGTATGGTGAAGATGAATATATCTGCAAGCTAGATGATAGTGTTAAGTAAAGTTTGTACCACTCTGTTGATTATTTAGGGCTATTACAATATTGCCTAATACTACTTTAGGATACTCACATAAGTTTATTATAATTCTTTTTTATAGTTATATCATGGTTGAATCGGCTTCTACATCTCAAACGGGATACGATCTAGCTAAATTATTTGTCTGGGTCAAGGGAATAGAAGGAAAAATGAATAATCTGCTTCGGCAGACTGATTTAGTAAAGGGTGATCTGCTAAAAAAAAATAAGCTGCTGATAGAGGAAGTAAAGCTGTTAAATGAAGAATTGCTGGAAGTTAAACGGCAGCAAGAAAAAACAATCCAGAAGATGGATCTTATAATCAAGGAGCTTAAGCAGACGGCAGGGATAGAAGAAGTTGAAACTCTTAAAAAATACATTGGGTTCTGGAATCCTCTCAATTTTGTAACTCAACGGGATCTGGAACGGACAGTAGAATTAAAAATTAAGGATAGGTAATGCGATAATTTAATAACTGGAAAAAATTAATTATCTTAAAGGTGATATTATGGCCAACGGAAATTTGCAGCCTAAAGTAAGGGAAATGCGGGAACAGGGATTAACTGACAGTTTAATTATGGAAGAGCTGACCAGCCAGGGGTTTAGTCCGGATCAAATTCATGGCGCTATAGCCGATATGGAGGGTGATTCTCCGGCCGATTCTTCGACTGAAGATTATAGTTATAATCAACCTTCTTATCAATCAGCTTCATTTGGGCCTTCTACTTCCAGCGGAGATTCAGGCGGTTTTGGCGGCCGCGGAAAAGATGCGGGAAACATTTATGATCGGATTGAAGAAATAACTGAGAATATAATTGATGAAAAATGGGATCAATTAATCGCCGAAGTAAGAAAAATAATTGAATGGAAGGATCAAATTGAATCCAAGCAGTCCAAGCTAATTAATGAGACGGCCAAATTAAAGGAAGATTTTCAAAATCTGCATCAAGGAGTTCTAGGAAAACTGGAAACTTATGATGCCCGAATGAGGGATGTGGGCACGGAATTAAAAGCAGTAGGCAAAGTTTTTAAGGATGTAATCCCTGAATTTGTAGAGAACGTTAAAATATTTTCGGAAGCAACCCGGCCAATGAAAAAGAAGAAAGCAGAAGAGTGAGTCCTTTAATTTATGATTTTATAACCTACCAGCTGGCGGCGGTTGGTTTTTTATAGTTATTGCATTTTGGGGATAGAATCAGTTTAGAAAGGGTCATTTGGTCTAATAATTTTTGATTTGTACTTTTCGGGATCATCACTTCTCTCATGCCTAGTATGTTGGATGGAGTTATAAGCTGCAACATAAGAATCAGCCAGCAGAGGTGCAATAGAATACATTTCTGGAAGTAAATTTTTAAATTGTTGGTCCGTAATTGTTAGAGTGCTAAAACTGGTTTCATCTTCACCAATGATATCTACCAGCAGCTTTGAAGCTTCAGCTGATAATTGATATAATTTACTTTTATCTCTGGGGCTGATGAACATTTTTATTTGAATATTTATTTGAATAGGTATATTTGGGCTTTATTTAATACTTATTAGTTGAGATTTAATTGATGAGTTAATCAATCAAGAATTTTTTCCCGTGAGCAGCAGTATGGCAAAGATCATAATTCCAAACAACACTATTATCCCTAATACTTTGGGATGAAATAAGGTAGCGGAAACATTAGTCGAAAAGTCACCGGTAGCTACACTAACCGTTCCATCTTCAGCAGCAGTTATAATTGTTTCATTGCTTAAGTAAGGTCCAGCGCTTTGTCCTAGGACGTGGCCAAAGGCTGCGACTAAAATTATAAGCACTACCCCTATGATTACCCAAATTATTCCTCGCTCATTTTGCACAGCCTTTAATATTTCGCCTTCTTTAATTCCAAAGACCTGAAAAATCAACAGCAGTAAAATAAAAAATACGATGGCAATTACGAACCAGGGGATGGAAAAATTAATTATCTCTACTGCGGTTTCCGACAACAACACTAAAAAAGAAATGGCTATGGCAATGGTGGTATTAATTAAGCCGTTGTCGGTAATGGCTTTGGTTTTTTGCAGCACTGCAAACACCAAAGCAAAGACTAACAATACCGGGAATATTATGTCAAACGACTGCAGCAATTCTAAATTAAGTACCGAGGCCATGGTTTAGAGTGTTTGTGGTTTATGATTTCTTGAACATTTTTGTAAGTCCGTCCCAGAACTTACCAGCAGCATCTCCTAATTTCATACCTTCTCCAGACTTTCTGGTGATAAAGTAAAGTATTACTCCGGCTACTAGAAATATTAACATCAATTCAGTAGTTTCGTCCGTCCACCAGGTGAATACATCGGAGGGGCCCTGCCAGATGTTTAGGGATGAACCAAAGATGTAGACTATAAAAATTATAGCGATGATGGCCAACACGGGCTTGGCGGGTTCGCCGAATCCTGCGCCAAATAGCCCCATTAGCAGCAACAACATTATAACTGCTACGGATACCAAAGCAACACTAGGCAGGGATTCATTGATAATTTGCACCGGATCATAGCCGGCGGGGTAAGCTCCAGTAATGTGAGGAATTACAAACAGCAACGCTAACACTAAAGCAATGACAATGCTAAATTTGTCGTTGTCCCCCAAGATTTTGGTTTGCCTCATTATAGCAAACACAATGGTAAACACTAAGATAAATGGAAGCAGGAAATCCATAACCCCCAATTCTTGCAATTTAATTGCTAAGTCTGTAAAACCTACCATAATAAAAACCTCCTTTTTGACCTCATATTTTTGTTTAATTGTTATTTATATTTTATTTTTAATCGATATCTAATTAATAATTTTAATTTTCAAATTAATGTTTTTTTCCTGTATTTTTTATTTATATTTTATCTTTGCTCTAATCTTTTTTTTCTTTTTTAGCTTCTTTAGGCGATTTAACGATGAACCAGATAAATCCAATCACTACTAATCCAAATAATATTCCCACGGCTAAATCTGCCGGCCATAGTACAAACAATCCCACCACAAATTTCAGCCAGTCCAAAGCGTTTAAAAAAATAATTACTATCCCCATAAACATGAAAATCATAAAAAATTTTATCCAGGGGCCATAGTCTTTTAGACTGAACTCCTTATCGCCAAAGAATGATCCCACCAACAGCAGGAAACAAACACTTAAGATAAGAAGCAAGACCACGTTAGCCATTACTTCACTGATTACGGCCACTAACTGAGTAGAAGCAATTACCAGGAAAGCCATTACCAAAGCTACCATAGCATTAATATTTTTTTTCGTCAGTTCCTGGCCGCCAACTTTTTCTATACCCAGAATTTTAGTTTTCTCTAAAATGGCAAATACAATTGTAAAAACTAACAAGAAGGGCAGGATTATATCATATACTCCAATTTTATCTAATAAACCTATAACTGCTCTGAATCCGCTTTCTTCTGCCATCTATTTTTTCCCTCTTGTATTAACTTTGAATTAAAGAAGTTTAGTATATAAATGTTTCTGAGAGGCGGCCGATTAAATTTAGGGCTGCAGTAAAGTTATAATTGACGTAGAGTTATAATCCGCAATAAATTAATATTAGCAACTACTTTAGCTACTATTTCTACAAAAACGAAGATTTTAAATATTAGTATTCGTTGTGATTTTTTACGGTGAGGTGGAAAAACTTGCAGTGTAGAAAATTCTATATGGTAATAATGCTGATGGTGTTGTTAGTTCTAGGATTGCAATTAGTTACCGCTTCATTAGTGGAAGCAACCCCAATCAAAAATCAGATTTCACCTTCAGAAGAAGCAGTGTTTGAACTATTAGTGAAAAACACGGGTAAAGAAACTCAGCGGTATAGCATCTATTCTTTACAGTCCGGCCAAGGCTGGATGGTAGAACCGTCTCCTTTAAAATATAGAATTTTGGAACTTTCTCCCGGGCAGCAACACCAGGTTAAAGTCCTAGTTCGTCCGTTGGAAATATTTGCTCCGGGGATTTATACAATTCGCCTTAATATTGATAGTGATTTAGGCGAGAGGTATGAAGAAGACCTAAAAGTGTATTTGGGATCAGAAAAACCGCTGGATTACATTCCTTCCATTAAAATAACCTTAGATATGCCGGAGAAAATTAACCCGATCGAACCAGTGTACATAAAATTATTTTTAGAAAACAGAAATCCACTGGACTTAACCGATCTGGCAGTAAAAATCCAAAGCGACCTGCCGGAATTTTCTAAATCATTAAATGTTGATCTTCCACCAATGGGCAAGAAAACTGTTGAGTTTACAGTAGCGCCTAATCCATTCCAGCAGCCTAAGGAATATAGTTTATTTTTTGTATTTGAGCGGGGAGGCCAGACGGTGAAAGTATTGGAGAAACGAATTGAAATTCTTACCCGAGTTCCTGAATTTAGCATCAATGTAAATGAGGATAAAATGTTTATGAAGAAACATCTGTCCTTAAAAGTTACTAATGATGGCAATTTATTGAATACCCAGGAAGTTAAATATCCCTTATCATTGCTGCAAAGCTTATTTGTTCAAGGATCAGTTAACACTAAAAAAATTGAGGGTGAAAGATATGCCGTTTGGGATATGACTCTTAAACCCAATGAATCAGAAATCGTCCCGTTGGTAATTAATTACCGGTTGATATTATATCTATTAATTATTAGTTTAGCCTTAGGGGTATTTTATTGGCAGGTTCAGGCGCCGTTAGTTCTAAAGAAATCGGCAATAACTTCTAAAGGCAGTGAAGAAGGCACCTTATCGGAAATAAAAGTTACCCTAGAAGTAGTCAACAAGAGCAAGGCGCTAAAGAAAGTAACGGTTACAGATTTAGTTCCAGCAATCGCTAACGTGGAAAAAAGTTTAGAATTAGGGACTCTTAGACCCAAGGAAATAAAACATACTCCCAAGGGTACTAAAGTAATCTGGTCTTTGGCGGAGATAGATCCTAATGAACAGCGAATAATTACTTATAAGATTCGAGCTAAGTTGAATATCTTGGGTACTTTTAGTTTGCCTAGGGCAACGGTAGAATGTTTTACCAAAAAAGGAAGGAAGGGCAAGGCTTACTCCAACATCTTTAGGGTAAATGCATAGACTTTTTTTTAGGTAAATGTAGATTTGGTTTTTAGCTATGGCTGGTTGGGGTGTTAATTCAAGTGGGGTGCATCCTTGGGTTTTAAGCTTCAATAGGGTCTGTGGACTTTAGTATCTATTCCTTATTTAGGACAATAAAAACATTTATATATTAGCGATTGCAACCTGTAAAGTATAATTAGTATTGGTGAGGAGATGGCGTGAAAATGAAGGATTTTTTTTTACAACTAAAAGAAAAGTTCAGTAAACCGGTGGAAGAAGAACCGGAAATCGAACGGGCTGAGGATTATGTAGAATTAGGATCAACGTCTTCCCAAAGGGATGAAAAATCTAAAATTATAGTTCGGCCATTTGTAATGGAAGAGTTTGAGGACATTAAAGAAGTTTTGGATGTCCTTAGAGAAGGATCTACTATTGCTTTAATTAATATCCGTCCATTAAAGGATAAAGATCTGGTGGAATTGAAACGAGCCATTTCTAAATTGAGGAAAACCTGTGAAGCTATCGATGGTGATTTGGCCGGATTTAGCGAAGATTATGTAGTAGCGGTGCCGTACTTTGCACGAATACACCGTAATCAGCAAGCTAGGGATGAAGAGTAAGGTTGTAGTTAATTTTCAATTAAATTTTCAGTTAATTTTTAATATTTTTTAGTCTATTTTAACAGGCTTGAAGTTGAGATTAGGGATAATTTAAATGATATTCTAAAAAATGCAGTTAGATTCGAGGTAGAAGGAATTTATAGGTCGAGACATTATCGAGGCTGTTTTGAAGGTGAACTGTTCCAGTTGCTAGACGGTAAAATTGTAGGTTCGATGGTCGATAAAGTGTCTCCAGAAAAAACAAAATTAATCCTGGGTTTAGTGGATGATCAAAAAATGCAATTCTGGAAAATGCAGTCAATAGAGAATGGTTATTGTCCTATAATATACAATCTAGCTGCGGCAATAGACCCTAATCGGGTAGGAAGAATTAACCCGGAGTTAGATCGGCGATATGCAGGAAACTGGATCACCTTTGATAATTTAGAAGATTATGCTTCTATGCTAATGGATATTCCGGAAATAATGAGCGCCGAGTCGGCGGAAAGAGAAGAAGCAAATCAATTATTGGCGGGAATTGCTAAGCCGCGATTAGATCCTTATTTTTCCTTGGGATTGATGGATGCAATTAAAATCCATGGTCATCCAGGGTCATTAGTTCTTAGAAAGAAGGAATAAATAGTTTAAGCTTGAAATATTTTTTTCAAACTACCCCGCAACATTTAAATAGTACTCTTTTTACAGCTGACTTTAAGCCACGGTGGCACAACCTGGTACTGCGCTGGACTGCTATTTTCTAAGAAGATATTCAGTTTCCGCAAGGATTTCCCGGTTCAAAAGCCAAGATATTTGGATGAAAGTCCGGGCCGTGGCGTTTTTTTTTAAAATCTGTCAAATCTTCCTTTTTTTTGAAAACAAACTTTTATAAACCTAAAACTATTCTTTCTTCTGTAAAAAAGGCGTACTAGATGGCAGTTAAAACTAAAGGTAAAGTTAAGTCTAATTTAATTCAATCTACTTCTCATCCTCATAATAAGGAATTAGTAGTATTATGGATTAGTTTAGTAGCAATAGTTTTGTTAGTTTTACTTTTTCCATTCATAAAAGATGCAGCTGTAGGAAAGGCCATTGCCAGTTATGAAAATTATCCGGGTTTTTATTGGGAGACGGCGCCGGAGGAAGTGATTGGTGATTACCAGGATTGCAACGAGAATCAAGTTTTAAGCTGGATCGATAATGGTGAAGGCGGATTAAGTAAAATTGCGGCGGGTGCCTGTTGTCAAAATAAAAATTCTTGCGCAATTTTTATGCCGAATAGTGAAGATTTGGGTTGTTATTCTTCTAATTCCATAGTTAATTCTTACCCAACTTCCTTGCTGTGTTTATCTAATACCAATAGTGTCGTTTTTGGTTCTCCCGAATTAGACATTAAGGCGGGTGATTCAATAACTGATTTAATGTGGCTGCAGTGTTCATCCGGCAACAAATTTGATAATACCTTAACTGTTGATAATAAATTTTTATGCCAGGCTAATCAATGGTCAGCGTGCACTGAAACTAAATTAAGTTCAGATCAAAAGTTTTACTGCGACAGTTTGAACTGGGAGAAGTGTACTTCCGAGAATGCAGGGTTAATAAGTGAGGATGGAAGTTATTACTGCGATGGAAATAAATGGTCCAAAGAATTCTCTTTAAGCCCTAATAATCTATTTGAAATTTCATTTTCTGCTGGCAGCGCGAATGTAACTTCACCTATAAAAATTAACGGGTATAATTATTATTTCTGCGACCTTGCCACCAAAAATCTGGCAGATTATGCAACTATCTGCAGAAATAGCGGCAATAATGTGGTAGTTTTAAAATCACTGGATCTAATTTCTTCCACTAATGATGCTATCTTTACAGCTGAGGGATTATTATTTTTATACGAAGGGGGGGAAGACAATCTTCCCAAGAAAGTTACAGTCCATACCGTAGTGCCGTTAGCTGCTCCAAAATCAATGTCAATATTAAAAGTGGCACTTAATCTGCTTAACGGCCAGCGGTTAGCTTTAGAATTAGGTGGGCAGTATTATCTGTTATCCCACGCTGGGGAAGATACTTTTAGCGGAGTTGATTTAGTAATAACTCATCTTCCAACTCAACAAGAATTTCTTCCACAAAAAATTTCCGGCGACACGTTTAGTTTCAATCTCCTGGCAGGGAAAACACTAACTATCCTGATTGAGCCTTTATCTTTTGTAATCTCTCCATTTGCTCCCACTGAAGCTCCCACTTCTTTCACCATTCCTTACAACTTAGATGATAATTACCAAGTTGATTTTTCTAAAAATAATCCGGTAAATTTAGTTGATCTAAACTCCAAGATTGAAGTGTGCCTAACTGATAATTCGGCTGATCCGCAGTCCTTATTAGTTTGTAAAGACGGCCAGCAGGGAATTACCTTGCAGAAAGATGTTTTAACTGAATGGGCTATTGGCAGTACTGAAGTGGCCCTGCTGTATCAAGTGGTAAATGGGTCAAAACAAGGATATATCTTTAAAAAGGTTGATTTGTCGGGTGTAGAGCAGAATTTGGACTATACTAGTTTTATCAATAATATGGCGGCGGGCAGAAGAGCGGCCTTTAATTTTAATGGCGGATTATATTTGTTAAAGCATCCTCAATCTCAGTTTATTTCTTTACCTTCGATGAATGCGGTAAGTTATTTGGAATTGGGATCCAGTTCCAAAAATGCTTCCGGCAGCGAGAAAAAAGTCAATTTTATGATTCCAGAAGGCAGAATTACTTTAGAACGGGATTATGGCACTCCGCCGCCGCCGTTTAGAATCAGCGCTTTGACTAAACAGCAAATAGTGGATACGGCTCTTGATTTAGAGCGGGAATTATTTACTTCGATGTCATCTCAAGTTCCAGTTAAAGTAACCAGTCCGGATAATTGGGGGATTATTTCCAAAAGCAGCAACGATATTGTTCAGGATAAAGATATCTTCCAATTATCTACCGGTAAGGCTGACAATCTCAAATTGGATCTATTTTACCAAACACCTATGGAAGCAGGCAAAACTTTATTTTATTACTCCAGCGCCAGCCAGGAAGGAACAGAGTTTGTTAAGGTAGCAAGCATATATAGATTATATAACTTAATGGATGGAGATTCTCAAGATGATAATCATATCTTTGATAATTTATTTTTGGAAAAGTTCACTTCCGGGAATGAATTAGCCTTAAAGTTTAATAATACTTATTTCCTCCTGGGTTATGCCGGAGCAACTTCCGGACAGTCTTCATTCTTCACCTTAAATGATCTGTCTCTCCATTCCTTAGAGGGAGTAAATTATCCTTCAACGGTAGATATAACCGAGCAGACAGTTAAGTTTACTGTTCCCGGAGGAGAGATTGAAATTGTAAAAGATGCTCCCAATAATAAATTATTATTTTCGGTTCAAACCGAAGGCCAATTGCTGGAGCAGTTCAGCGCGGAAGATTATTTGCAAATAATAAATTCCGGCAATAGTGTTAAGATTAATAATGATGTATTTTCAATCTGCGACACTTCGTTTACTGCTTCTAAGGTTGAGCAGGCGGCAGTATGTAAGAATGGGGCCTTAGTGAAAGTTAATGGCGGCCCGCTGATGATCGGCGAGGTTTATCCCAGTATAGCTTCTGGATTCTTGTTGGTGTATGCTGGAGTGGTAAACGGGGAGAAACAAATTAAAGTTTATGAAATAGACTTTATCGGATTTGACAGTACTAAATATGATTGGACTACTTTGACTGAGAGATTGACGGAAGGAAAATCTAAGGCTTACTGGTGGGCCGGAAGTTACTTCGAATTAGGAGCAGCTGATCCGCAAAAGTTCAGCACTTATTATTTTAAATCTATCCCTAATGGGGACATTTATCCTCTGCAAAAAGTAGAAATGGACCAAAATTTATTGGAAAGCGGATTCTTAGTTAATGTTACTTTAATGGTTAAAGCCTACCAAACTTTAGATCAAGAGTTAGAGGCTGATTTTAATCTGATTGCTTTGCCACATGAATTATTGGCAGTTTCAGGAGTTAATCTTACCGGGGACAGTAGTCAATATTGGTTCTATCCCTCAGTAGGGGAAGATTTATTTAATATTCAAATAAAAAGGGCGGGAGCCAGTTTCACCGTTTCAATATATGATGCTCAAGACTTTCAACTGCAATATCAACAAGCTAATCTTCCAGTAGGATCAAAAAATGAAGTGCTGCTGGCTAACGGAGAGGTAGTATTAGTGGAAATATTAGATACTAAAACGGTTAGAATTAGATCATGAAATCAAACCCAAATGTTAAAATCAACCGGACTGCAGTAAAAAAGTCTGAACGAGGTGCAGCTAGCACTATCTCTAAACCTAAGACCGGTTTGATAATAACAATTTCCATATTAATTTTGGCGATGATAGTAGTTTTGGGCTTATTGTTTAAAGGACCGGCAGCGGGGCAGGCGGCTTATTCGCAAAAACCAGCCGAGGCAATTAATCTGGATACGGAATCTATAGTGGAGTTGAGTCTGGCAGTAGTCGCTTGGGATTTCAATATAAAAGTTAGCAATGAAACAGTTAATAGAACTTACCAGCTTAAGATTAATTTAGTAGATAAGGAGCAGGGTATTTATAATTATGAGTTAGTGGATAATTCCCTGGGTGTATTCAAGGGCGCGCCCTTTGCCTTAGGATTGGTCAAAGAAGGTTTTTCTGGAAACCAAGTTTATCTTAACTCAGATAATGAGTCAGACTTAGAAATAAGTTTAGTAAATGGAAACATTCAACTTAAAAATTTGTTATATCATACGCTGACGGGAGGGGGAGTTCAGCCCAGTCCAGGTGAACAAAGTGGAGCTACTCCCACAGAACAAGCTCAACCTACAACTCAACCTACGACTCCCGCACCAGAAACTTGTTCACCTAGCTGGCAGGAAGAATCCCGCAGTTTGTGTGTCAATTCAACTAGGACGGTAGTTGAAGTGGATAAAAATAAATGTGATTTGAGCAATTATAATAAAACTACGACTTCCAGCTGCAGTGGGTATGAAGATGAGTATGAAAGTTATGTTGAGGTGTGGGCCGAGTTAGAAGATGAATTCGCGGATTTAAAATCAGATTATTATCAAGCTATAAAAAAAGAGGATGCTGAAGAAATATCAATTTATGAACAAAAAATTTCTGATTTAGGTGATGAATTAGAATCTTTAGAAGATGATATTGCAGATTTGATTAATAATCTGGAAGATCAGGACGAAGTGGATGAAGTATTGCTGGAAGAAGCGGAAGATCTTCAGTCGGAAGTAAATAAATTGCAGGGTAAAGCCGTTAAATTATTGGCCGGCGAAGCGGTAGAAGAGGAATCTGTTCCCGAACCAACTGCTTTCGGCGGAATATGTGAAGCCAAGTGGGAATGCAGCGCCTGGTCAGGGTGTATAGATGGACAGAGAACGAGGGTATGTTTGCGGATCGATAGTTGTGAAGCTAAATTAATCTCCGGGGAAGTGGATTCAGTAATTGACAGTCCTAAACCCCTGGAATCAGAGTTTTGTTATACTGCGGAAGAAGATGTTACTAGTGAAACATTGCCGGTAGTAGAGCAGAAAGAAAAGTCATTCCTGATCTGGTACATTTTAATCTTTGTGCTGATAGTTGGTCTGGGTGCGGGAGCCTGGTTCACATATTCACGCAAAAAAGGCAAAGTTTCTTTAGGAGTGTCGGCGGAACTCCGATCAATTTATGAAAGCGGAACTAGGGAAGGCATGACTAAACAGCAGGTTACTCAGAAGCTGATCGAGAAAGGCTGGGATGACGAAGTGCTGAAAGATTTCTTGCTGAGGAAATGAACGTGAAATTAGATTATAAACTAGTTATCTTAGGAATATTTTTATTAGGTTTACTCTTAATCGCGGGCGGTGAATGGACCAGTGTAGGGCAGGTGGTAACTTCAACTGTGGAAAGTAATGATCTGCGCATAACTACTTATCCATCAGAAGTGGATATTTATCTGGATGACCAGTATAAAGGGAAAACTTCGGAATCGGGAACTATGCTGGTCTCAAATCTGCCGGAAGGAATTTATTTGATTAGGGCAGCCAAGGAAGGATATGCAGATTATAGTGTAAACAAATTCTTGACTTGGAGTCAGAGTTTCCTACCCATAACTTTAACTAAAATTTCAACTGAAGGTTCATTATTTGTGGATAGTAATCCAGTGAAGGCGAGTATTTATGTAGATGGAGTTTTTAAAGGTGAGGCCGGAGAAATTATAACTGATATCTCAGTAGGAGTTCATCAGATTAAAGTGGTTTTGTATGGATATGAAGAATTTAGGGCCACTAAATATATTGAGAGCGGACAGCAGAATAGTATAGAGGTTAGTTTGAGTAAGAAATAGGAAGGTTTATATTATTATTATTATTATTATTAAAAATCAAAAAAGAGGTAATAATTATGAGATCTAAAATTATTTTAGGAATTTTTTCGTTGCTGTTGTTGTCATTAGTAATCAGTGGATGCGCTGAAGGCTGGACTGCAGCTGGGAAGGCGACAGCCACCGGAGAACCGACAACACAACTCTTAGGGGCAACTTTTGCAACTCCTGGGAAAGGCGGGGGGTTTACTTCCTTACAATTTCCTAGCGGGGTTGCGTATACTGCGCAAGTATTTCCCCTTACTCTCACTCTTGCTACCGTTAAATTCTATGGGCCTTCATCCACTGCTCCTCCAATATATGAAACTTCCATTTCTGCTGGACAATCCTTAGATCTAGATGTCAATGCTGATGGCACTAAGGAATTAAGGATGGAACACAAATTAGAATCGGCGCGGGGTGAACCTTTGATCTTTTTTTACGCTTTAATTTATTCAACTACCTCTACCTCTGATGGAACTTTACCTGCAGGAAATACCACCCCAACAACTGGAAATTTGTTTGTTACCTCTAATCCAAGCGATGCTTTGGTTTATGCGGATGGTGTCTTTAAAGGGATGACCAAAAGCTCAGGTTCATTTTTAATCTCCGATTTAGCTGGCGGGACTCATCAAATTAAAATTACAAAAAGTGGATATAACAATTATGCGGTTAATCAGGTTATTGTTAATGGACAAGCATCTTCTTTATCAGCATATTTAAGTATTATTCCTATAGTTACCACTACAACTGGGAACTTGTCCGTTGTTACAACTCCTGCCGGCGCCAACGTGTATGTGGATAATATATTGAAAGGTATCGCACCGATTACAGTCGGCGGTTTATCTGTTGGTGACCATATTCTTAAAATTACCAAGTCAGGGTATCAAGATTATACTGCTACTCAAACAATAACTGCAGGTCAAACCACCTCATTTGGTATTAGTTTGGCAGTGGCATGGAATGCAACAGGGACTTTGTCTGTCACTTCCAATCCTACTACTGCCGGTTTGTATATTGATGGTGTTTATCGGGGAGTGACTCCTTTGACAATTAGTGGTATCCTGCCTGGAACTCACACGTTCAAAGTTACAAAAACAAACTATGTGGATTATAGCAATACCTTTACTGCGTATGCTGGGGCAACCAACTCTACGGTTGTAAACTTAATTTCCTTACAAAATACGACCACAACTAATACTACTACAACAGCTCAAACAGGAAGCTTGTCAGTAGTTACAACTCCGGGCGAGGCGTATGTTTATGTTGGTCAAGTATTAAAAGGGGTAACTGATCCGGCAACTAAGAAACTTACAGTTCCTGGACTGGCGGTTGGAAGCTACGTGATCATAGTTGGGAAGTCAGGGTATCAAAATTATACCATTACCAAATCAATTGTAGCCAATCAGGCTACGCCTCTATTGGTGACTCTGAAGCTGAAATGAGGTTATTTTTTTCGTCGACTAACAGAAATATTTATAAAGGTAAAATAATTGGTATCTTTTAAAAAAGAATGGTGTCATTAACTCGTAAGCAAGTTGGAAGTAGGAATTCAACTAGAGGAATGGAGTATCGCAACAAGTTCTGGTTAATTCTAGGATTAGTGGTAGCAGTAATAGCTATTGGTATTTTAGTATTGTATCCTTATTTGCGTGGTCCGGTGAGTGCGGGGCAGGCGATTGGAACGCTGGAGGAATATTCTGCCCAATTAATTGCTAGTTCACCAGCTGCAGTTGGTACTGGCGGAGGGATTATTACTTTAAAATTTCCCAGTGGATTGACTTATTCGGCTCAGGTGCTTCCTAGCTCTAATACCCAAGCCACAGTTAAGTTTTTAGATGTCAACGGCCGAGCAATAAGTGAACAAGTTATCACTGCGGGCAACTCTTTGGATTTAGATGTTAATACTGATGGACTTAAAGAATTACGTATCGAGCATGTTTTTGATTCAGTTAGTCGAGAAACTATCAAATTTTATTCTTTAACCTTAATTCTCCTTAAGGCTTCTGAGCCTATCTTTGCTGAACCAGTTACTGGTCCGGATGTTGATAGTGATTCCGTTCCCGATTCTATTGACAATTGTCCTGCAGTTAAGAATACCAACCAGAAAAATAGGGATAGTGATGGGAAAGGCGATGCCTGTGAAATTGCCTATAATGATGATCTAGATGGTGACGGCATAATGAATTTTATGGACAACTGTGTTTACGATCCTAATCCTTTCTTTTTCAATCCCTCGGCTGGAAGTGATGCTGCTCCGGATCAAGACCGTGATGGCCGGGGAGATGTCTGTGACTCGGATGTCAATGGTGATGGTAAATTAGAATTAACTCGTGATTCTAATGGCGATGGAACCAACGACAAATCTTTTGATACGGATAGTGATACCGTACTTGATGATTATGATAATTGTCCTACCACCAAGAATGGTCCTTATTTTACTGTTAAAAATATTGCGTCTGGGCCGGTAGCCGCTACCTTCACCTGTACTGCTACGCAACCCACTCTTTGTGCCACAGTGCAAGGAAATACTCTCTCGGCCGCAAACCAGGCAGATGCAGATGGGGATGGTGTAGGGGACATTTGCGATTTAGCACCAACTGATTCTCTCGTAGGTGTGGCTGGCGCCGATAATGACGGTGATAATATTATTGATACCCAGGATAATGATGATGATAATGATACTGTACTGGATGCAGTTGATAACTGTCCTTTGACTGCCAATAAGAATCAAGCTGATGCAGATGCCGATAAAGTGGGTGATGTTTGTGATGGTTACCAAGGCGATAATTTTGCAGGAATAATTGGTGCTGTTTGCACCCGGGACACTGATTGTACCGGTAGTTTTGTGTGTAAAAATGGTTTCTGTGCGGGAGTGGAAGTGTTATGTAATAACCTATTTGATGATGATAGTGACGGCCTAGTTGATTGTGCGGATGAGGATTGTACTAACAATTTAGCTTGCGGGGACGAAATTTGTACTGATAATTTTGACAATGATCAGAACGGTTTAATTGATTGCAAGGACAATAGATGTATTGGCCAAAGCTGTGGGGCAGGATGTTTATGTGAATCACTGGGTGTAAAAAAAGAAACGACGTGTAAGGATACCTTAGATAATGATAATGATGGCGCCAAAAATTGTGATGACAGCGATTGTAAAGATGACACTTATTGTGCTACGGTTGGTTCAGCCTGTGCTGCAACTGGAACCTGCTGTTCAATTGGTGTTTATTGTTTAAATATTAAAGCAAATTATTGCGGGAATGGAATTAAAGAAACTGGTGAAATGTGTGATCCTCCCCAGAATTATGTTGACTTAAATAATGATGGGGCAATTGATGTTTGTTCGCCTAACCCGGCGGTGAAGCAAGTTTGTGGTGCGGATTGTAAGTCGACCGTGTGTCAGGTTTCAGATAGCTTTACGGGGGAAGAAGTATCTGCCCCTACTGTTTTAATAGGTGATTTTGATAGTAATGGCTGTGTTGGGCAGCAGGATGTTGCTAAGTTTGTACAAATGATTAAAGTTTATCCGGCTAAAGAATTTACTCAATGTGCAGTTCCCCTTACTGGAGCAGCCGGTGCGGATGTGGATGGCAGCAGTTGTGTTGGCTGGCAGGATGTGGTTACGTTTGTTAAGATATTAAATATGCAGAATCCGGTTGCGTTTGTGGAGTGTGGTTAAGATGGTGACAGCAAAAAAGAAAACTATGGCTAAAGGAATGAAAGAATATAAATTAAATTCTAAATTGCAGGAAGAGATAATGGTGCAAGCTCAACTAGGGGCAAGAAATAGGTCTAAATCTTGGATGATTGTTATAATAACTTTGGTTGCCTTAATAGTTTTAGGGTTATTTTTATTATTGGGCCGGGAATTGTTTGCGGGTAAAGCAGTATCTTTTAGTTTAGAGAAGGATTTTCTTGCTTCAGCAGAAGGCGGATTTAAATTTTTGACCGTTGCAGCATCGCCAGGGGATACTATTGATCTTCCAGTTTATGTTTCCCTTCCTAGGGATACTGTTTCCAAGAGTGCACGTTTCAAATTGAATTATGATCCGGATGTTTTGGAATATACGGGAATATCAAATGATGTTTCTATTGATAGTTGGGAGCCAGTAGGGTTTAATGGCGGGGATGAGCGGGCAGTTTATTATAGTTATGCAGCGTTAACTGATGCTTCACGGCCAGGTTTAGAAAATGAAATTCGTTTGGCAACAGTATCTTTTAAAGTGGTTGCTCCTGCGGTATCAACCCAGAAAATTTATAACAATATGTTATCCTTTGAATATATTGAAGTTAACTCGGCGGCAACCGGGGAAAATTTAATCACCAGTTTAAAGAGTGCTCACTTTTCTCAAAATCCGACTGTCTCAGGGTCATCCTGCGGTGATGGCCAGGTGGATTTAGGC
>Ga0209542_10006267_pt1 | contig 23210 bp, 25 predicted proteins | sample RifCSPhighO2_01_FD_184028 | JGI IMG/M metagenome (GOLD analysis project Ga0209542, IMG submission 184028) | Soil microbial communities from Rifle, Colorado - Rifle CSP2_plank highO2_0.1 (SPAdes) (version 2) | ecosystem: Environmental > Terrestrial > Deep subsurface > Rock core/Sediment ... | reverse complement strand
TGGGTTTAGCTTTGGCGCTAAACCAAAAGATTACCTGATGTTTTTAGGCCGAATTCACCCCCAAAAAGGACCAGCTCAGGCTATAAAAATAGCCAAAGCGGCCGGCCGTAAACTTATAATGGCTGCCAAGATAGACCCAGCAGAAGAGGGTTATTTTAAAAAAACCGTTGAACCTTTGATTGACGGCAAACAAATTGTGTTTGTGCGTGAGCCAGCAGAAAAACACAAAATAGCACTCCTAAAAAGCGCTTATGCGCTGATTGCGCCCATACAATGGGATGAACCTTTTGGAATGGTAAATATAGAGGCCCTAGCCTGCGGTGTACCTGTTATAACGATCAAGCGCGGATCTACCCCTGAAATAATCATAGACGGAAAAGTGGGATACCTGTGCCGCGACACTAAACAAATGATAAAAAGGGTAGAAGATGTGGGTAAAATTAGCCGCAGGGCCTGCCGTGACCACGTGTCAGCCAACTTTACTGCAGAAAAAATGGCCAAAGGTTACGAACAGGTCTACAAAAAATTAATAAAACGCTTATGATAAGGGCAGTATGTTTGACCCAAAAGCCTGGAACAAAAAGACAAAAGACGAAAAACGGGCGCTACTAGAGCACCTGCTAGACCGCGGTGAGGCTATGGTGCCAGACTTTATAGACCTAGTCAGAACCAGCGAGGTCGAGGGCGTTTACGGCAGTGGCGGGCCAAATTTTCAGTACGCTATCTTTGGACGTGATTCTATAAAGGTTGCCAGCGATCTACTAGCCACCCATCAACAACTGGCATATGACATAATCCACGAACTTTCCCGGTTGCAAGGTGCTAGAGTAAACCCAAAGTCAGAGGAAGAACCCGGCAAAATCCACCATGAATACCGCTATGCGTTTTTTGGTGGCAAACGCGTGCTAGAACCGGCAGAGACTGTGCTGCGCAACCTCCAGCAGAAATATGGCGGCTACCCCGGTGATGTCATGATCTACTACGGCAGCTACGATGCCACACCCTTGTTTGTACGTTTGGTTGGCCAGTACGTGGATAAATACGGGCAAGCTATCTTAAAGCAAACTTATCTGGGCCGCGACGGCAAACTGCACAATATAGAGTACAGCCTAACCCAGGCGGTGAAGTGGGTGGCGAACAAAGTCCAGGGCTCGGCCTGGGGCCTGCTAGAGTATAAGCGTACAGATCCAAACAAAGCAGCTAACCAATCTTGGAAAGACTCAGAAACTGGCTGTTTGTTTGCAGATGGTTCGCTGCCTAACTTTGAGGGCGGCCTAGCCGGTATAGAGCTGCAGGGGTACGCCTATGACGCGCTACTGGTGGGCTCAAAACTAATGCCACAAGCCACCCTAAGAAGACACTGCCAAACTTTGGCAGAAAACATCCTAAACCAAATTGTGCCACGGTTTTGGATGGCAGATTCTGGTTACTTTGGCCAAGCCATAGACCGAGATAGCACTGGCAAAACCAGGATAGTAAACACGCTTACTTCTAACCCGGCGCTGCTACTAGACAGTAACGTTCTGCTAGACATGCCACCAAAAGTTGCCACTACATTTGTAAATAGCATTGTAAAAACCATTATGGGACCAGATTTTCTAACCACTGCTGGTGTCCGTTCGCGCGCTTGGCGTCACCACGCCGTACCAGGATTTACCGATTATCATGGCAGCTACACCGTCTGGCCCAAAGAAACACACGACATCGCCAAAGGGCTTAGGAGGCACGGGTTTACACAGCAGGCCGAAGAACTGGAAAACCGCCTGCTAAAAACTGTTGCAGCTGCTGGCGAGTTTTATGAATATTTTTATGTCGGAGAAAACGGGGCAGTTTGGTATGACCCAAAGAACGCGCTTGCTACCCTAAACCCAGACAGTTCAAAGATAGACGACAGTGCTTTAAACAACCACCCCGAACCTTGCCAGGCTTGGACCATATCTGCTTTTATGGACTGTCTGGAAAAGCTATGGCAAGAAAACCCAAAACATAGCTCGGACGCAAACAAACCAAGAGACTTGCCTAAAACTCTCCCCACAGCTAGCCCAGCGCCAGGGGCTGCAGTATTATAAACTTATGTCAGGTAACAAACTTGCCGGCGGAGTAGCGCACAAGCTGCCAACCGATCTAAAGAACGCTCTCGTTTCTGACAGTAGAGCGTTAGCAGCATGGGACGATATTACGCCTCTGGCGCGCAATGAATGGATTTGCTGGACTATAACAGTTAAGCAGCAAAAAACTAGAGACGAGCATGTAAAGAGGGTGGTTTCGGAGCTAAAAGATGGCAAGAGACGTCCTTGTTGCTGGATTGGCTGCATACATCGTGCAGACAAACCCTTAAGCCAGTCAGTGCGCTGGGCACTAGAAAAAACTAAATAATAGTATCTTTGGCAGGCTTTAAGTAGTGCTAGTTAAAGTAGGGGCTCCAGTAATACAGCTGGAGGAATTGATAGAAATTAAGACTGCAGGTCAAACTTGCACAGTAAACATGCCCCATTAGGTCTGGGCTTGATGTATGACCTAGCCCCATAGTGTGGCCTTGCTCGTGTGCGGCTACCTGGTAAATGAGCCCGCCGCCACATCCGTAACCATTTGCATTCATGATGACTGAAAATCCCCCACCGTTTTGAGCAATAGAGCCATAGCTACCACTTGTGCCAGAAGGCCCGCCTCCCAGGCCAGTACACGCGTTGCTGGGGTAACCACCTGTGAACTGCACTAAAACATTGTTTGACTTTCCAGCTTGGTACAGTTTTGGTGACCCGTCTCGTCCGTTGTACAGGTTGTCCCATACTGCGTAGTCTATGCTTCCTCCGCACCCTGCGGGGTTATGGCAAGTACGGTACCATGCAACGGTTTGCGAACCCCGTATAACCTCTGCGGGTTGCAATGTTGGTGCTTTTTTTACCTGTGTTAAGTACCAATAATTTGCGTGCGCTCCAACGTTTCTGGCATTGCAAGCTAGATCGCACCAGAGAAAGCCAGAGGGTGATTGATCTGCGGCGTAGAACCAAACATAACGTACGTTTTGTTTTGTGGCTGCTTCTACCTTACCCTTGCCGCCAACAGGCTGGAGTTTATCTTTTTGGCCGGGTAATTTATGCGATGGTAATTTAGGATATACAGACACCGCGTAGTTAGTTCCATCTTGAGTAAATTGGCCGTGCGACTTGCTTCCTATTTGTTTTATTACAATGTCTTTTTCTTTGCCTCCAAATGTGTGGGGTTTTATGGGCATGTTTGGACTTTTGGCATTTACTTGAGGGGTTGAATCTGAAACTGCCGGTATTTCTGCCTCTTCGCTGACTGGCAGCGGAACTTCGGTTTTATCCCAGACTTTAGAATTGTTGCTTTGCGCTAGATCACCCGCCTTAGACACAACTACGTCTACTTGCTCTGGCAAATATGCTGTTTTTGCTTCCTGGCATAAGTTTGTAATTATTTCTTCGGCTACCTGAAAAGCTTCTGGCTTATTACCGTCATAGTGCGCTACGCTCTTTACTCCGCTAGATAGATTGAGGTCAATTGTAGTAGCCAGTTGTGCCACTAAGTTTCCACTTTGGCTATAATTTTCGTTTAAACTTGTGAACTTGGCATCAAGTATCTGGTTAACAATTTTATCGACTGTCGAGTGGCTCAGGTGAGTTGTAGCAAGCTTGAATGGCGTTTGAATGTCATCGTTTTCGCAAAAGAGGGCACCATTGCCATAAAGCAGCGCGGCGGGCGGGTGGTAGGCGACGCCTTCATCAACCGAATACACCTGCTGGTGTGGCAGTTCATACTGCAAAACAATCTCGTCAGCCCCCCTGGGAACTATAGTAGAAGCTGATAACCTCCAGATATATATTCCGCCTACAATTGCAAAGAGCAATATAAACAAGATTGCGTTTTTTAAATTAAACCGGCTAGAAGGAATGAACATTATGCGCTTGGCTGGGCGCTCTGTTTTTTCGGATTTAGTTGAGGCCATGTTTTTTTCTTTCTTTTTGTATAATTTAGGTTTTATATAATTATTAATGCTACATATCTAATAACATAAGCATAAGCTTACTGTCAACTAAATATGGTCGGTGGATTCAGCTCTGGCTAACCAGTGTATCTAGCTGCAGCCGGCATGGGGGTGGCTGGCATTGGTTCGTTTGTGGCTTCCTGCGGCGTAGAATCGCCCACCGGTAATTCTGTAGAGCAGTCAACTACACTGCCGTCAGGATTAGTCATCACGCAGTCAACATGGTCTGGCCCCTCCGGGTCTACACCGGCTTCAATGCCTTGGCTTGCGTTTGCTTCGGCACTAGTCGGAGCACAAATGGCTAGGCTACCTGCAGCAAGCAGAGTAGCTGCGGTCAAATGTTTTATGCTTTTTTGAAATTCCATAATAACTAACGACCTTGTTTAATAAGAGTATAATATCACGATTTGTCAAATTAGTCAATGTATCAAACTGTGGGTATCCTAGTAAACATACTCTGCAACTTAGAGTTGAACCGTTTCCTTTTGGGCTGACTGCATCCATCGCCAGAAAACCTAAAAAGCATCTAACTGACTACTTGCGCACTCTTTTTTCTGGCTCCGAGGACTGGGGCTGCCTTCGGCACATTTCCTCACGTGCTCAAAGCAAGCTTTTGTGCGTGCTCGTCATGAACGCACCAGCAACTACGCCCAGCTCTCGCTGTGCTTTTGCTTGCACAAACCACTCCTGAGCCATAGAGGAAGTTATAACTTCGATAAAGTCAGATTTAAGAAGAAGTATTATTTAATGTGAGCCATTCGTTTGTCGTCGAGATAAAGTCATCTTGAGACCTTAGTTTATGATTTTGATCTATGCTAAGCCAGCTATACGAACTGTGCTCCCAGCTTAATTTGACTTTAGGCTTATTACCATTAACCTTACCGGCAAAAAGAACGTGGCATGTGTCTGGGTCAATTGATTTCTTGTACACTTTATGAACTTCTTCAGCATCTAGCATAAAGCCTGTTTCTTCAGAAATTTCCCTAACAACTGACTGGATTTCGGATTCGTTGCCCTCAAGTTCGCCACCTGGGAGATCGTCTTCGTTGGCATATTTAGGGTGTGTGTTGTTTCGGACCAAGACTAGTAAATTATTTTCATCGTCGTAAATTAGCGACTTTGCAATTATTTTCATATCTAAAGCATACCAAATAACAGGTTCAGCTAGCTTTTAATTAAGGCTTCAAATCTAGTACGGGTATACAAAAAGTCAGAACTGAATTAACAGTTCTGACTTCATCTATTCTAGCTTGGCTCCGGGGACTGGACTCGAACCAGCAACCTCGAAGTTAACAGCTTCTTGCTCTACCATTGAGCTACCCCGGAATACCATAAAATTGTACTCTATGAGCACTCTAGAGTAAACGGGGCTAAATGCAAACCCGTATTACTCTTGAGTATTATGGTATAATATTGTTATGTCAGATTTTGCGACTTATAGATTAGGAGATAGCGTATACGAGCTGGCCAACGGTCTAGTTCCAGAAATGGCCCGTGTTTTTGATGTCGAACTTGGCGATCAGCCAAGTGACGAAGCACTGGGTAACCTAGTGGGCGCAATTGGCCGCAGTAAGGTCTTGCAAGAGAATATTCCCCATGTTCGAGAAATTCTGGGGACCGACCAAGATGGATTAGCAATTGCAGCAGAGTGGTTGGGCCGTTCAGGCGTGCAGCTGGCGCTAAACAGGAGCCTTTGGACTCCAGAAATTCCTACACCAGACAACGCAGCCACAGTCATAACTGGCGCCGTAGCGAATTGGCAAGATAGAACCGCTAAGTTGGTAGCAGATAGCCCGAGCAGGGAAAATGTTTATATTGCAGTTGGCAATCGTGTCATGGATACTCCGACCGAAAAAACAAACGCAAACGTAGAACAATTCTTTGCAGAAGAAGATAGATATCCTACGGAAACAGAATACGCGGGAGTGTTTGTTATGCCTGTGCTTCTAGCTTCTGGGCACGCTGTGGTTATAGAAGGGTACGATACCCCAAAGGGCGATGAAATTGCCAAACGGTTTGCTGCCGAACACAGCAATGTATTTAGAGGGAACGTTGGGTTCGCCCGTGTAGCCAATGCGGGTATTCAGATGGCTGCCCAATTTGTACGGGCTGCACGCGAGGCTGGTATAGCTTATGACCTTGACGCCACCAACCCGCAGGCTTATGTTTTGACGGATGAATTTGCAGTAGCCCAAAATGAAGATCATACCCGCGACCCAAAAAACTACCAAAATCCTTTCACTGGTATACGCCAAGTTGCTGTTACAGCCAAAGAACTCAACTCTCTAATTTCTTAATCTGAAAAAGGCTGCGAAGTACGTCCACTAGCGGGCCAAGCATCTGTGTTCTCACTCAAACAGTTTGCGATAGTTGGGGTAGAATTTCTTTAGAAGTTCGTGGGTTTCCAGGTAGTTTAACTGGCCTGGCGCTACGGCTTGATCGCCCGCATATGCATACGTTAGGTGTGAACCAAGACCAGGAAAAAATATACGGGATGACGGGCCAAAGTCACCCATGGCAACTATTATAAGCTTGCTTGTAGTTGTATTGAGCGTAAAATCAGCCAGTCTCTGATATTCGTCTAGAGTATCAGCCATGGCTGCAATTTTTGTATAGTCACTAACACTCCTTGATTCCTGCTGGATATGTTCGAGTTCTTCTGCACTTGGCGTTTCGTTAAAATTGTGGCTGGATACTACCACTATTTTCTGATTGTCGTTTGCGGCATCTACGACATCCGGCAAAATGTCTGCGGCTAGCTCAATATCTACACCATCAACCAAGGGCATAAGGTGTTGGTACACTGCCAGTCTATCCTCTTCTGAGCCAGACCACTGGCCACCCTCTCCTTGATAACGAATTGTTAGCAAAGTGGGCATAACCCCAATGGATCTAATTTGATCTTCAAGATAGGGGAGGTCACTATATGGAAATAGATCTGCACGAAATTCTGCAACATCGGCGATTGATGCGATTGATTGAAGTGTAGTCTTTCCAATTGATTGGGTAATGGGAACTGCTATGGTGGGTTCTGGTCGTTCTAATACCTCTTGTAGCCTGTTCATTGTATTGAATTATGAGTCTGCAGCGACTGCACTGCAAGCATTAGCAAAGATGTTCTAACTTCCATCGCTACTAAGAGCCAAGCATAAACACTTTACATTTCTTTCTCGCGTCATAAGATATTCAGATGATAGATGTTGAGTTTATTCGACCCGGGCGTGGTGTTGGAATCGATGCCGACCCAACAAATCCTGATTTTCTGAGGCGAAAAGTAGAAATTGCTGCTGCTGTGCGTTGCTCTATGAGGGAAAGTAATTTGGCTCGAATCAATGTCGGATCAATCGATCTGATCACACCAGATGCCTTAGGCGATGACGATACTGCGTGGCCTAAAGGCCCCGTAGTGATTCGAAACCATGTAGAAATAGTGGAAGTCGAACTAGACCCTTCCTATGTTCGTTATTGTGACGATGTGATGTATCCCGCAGAACCAATTGTTATACCTGTTCACGCTACTTCGATTCTTTTCAGCGCCAGGCACGACCGCTCAGCAGACTGGTACACAACCGGGATTATCACGTGCGAAGATGAGGCGCTCATTGAAGGAGAGGCAAAGAATCCATTTTTTATCTGGATAGAACACTAGGCTAAGCAGGCAGTCTGGCATTAGTAGTGTTACTTGAACCCATGACATAATACAAAAACATAAGCGTTTGGGTTATAATGCAATTTAGTTAAACAAAGGAGTGTCCATGGACCCACAAACACAAACCCCACCAACTCAGACCCCACCTGCGGAGCAGCCTGCTCCAAGCCAGCCCACTGACCCGGGCATGCAGGTGCCTGCTGCCGGCAGCCAGCCCGCCAAGCCCGCTGGCAAAATGCCCATGTGGCAAATGGTGGCAATTGGTGCAGCTGTGGTAGTTGTGCTCGGCGTGCTGCTTTACATGTTTATGTAAAACGACAACCCGCAAGACAAGATTAGGCGTTAGCCGTCTCTTGGGCTAATATTGTTTTATGTCCGAGAGACAACAAAAGCCCTTTAGCGAGGAACTGAGAATCTGGTTAAAGAGCCACGAGCCCAAAACACTTGAACGGCTCAGCCAGGTGTTTGAAGAAAAAAGCTTTGCTGTTTTATTTTTGATCCTTTTGGCGGTGCCGGCTTTGCCCATACCTACAGGCGGCATCACGCACGTGTTTGAAGTTATAGCTATGGTTCTGGCCCTAGAGCTAATAATTGGGCGAAAAACGCTGTGGATGCCACGCAGGTGGAGCAAGTTAAAAATTGCCGGCGGCAGCGAATCAAAGGTAGTGCCATACATATTGCGACGTGTGCGCTGGTTTGAGCGTTATGCCAAACCCAGGCTATCTGAACTGCTGGCACATCCGCTTTTTCTGCGTATTACAGGGGTAGTTATTTTTTGTTTGTCGCTGGCTGCTTTTTTGGCTCCGCCGTTTTCTGGGCTAGACACTCTGCCAGCGCTTGGGGTGGTTATAATCTCGCTGGCCCTAATACTAGAGGACGCCGCACTTTACCTGGTGGGACTGTTGATTGGAGCGCTTGGAGTAGGACTAGAGATTGGGCTTAGCACGCTAGTTCTTCAGTATGTGGGCTCGCAACTCTGAACGCAGAAATAGCGTGTTTAAAAATCGTAAATGTACCAACTTCTGTGTTTCTGCGCAGGGTCTTTGCCTGGCAAGGCAAAGACATAGCTTATAAACCGGCTGCCGGGCTGCATCTCTTTACCGAGTTTATGCGCTAGCCTAGGCATAGTTCTAGGGACTAGAAACGCCATAACGCAGTCAGCTTTATCTAATGGGCGTTTCCAGAAATTGCGCAGGTATACCTTTGCAGTTGGCGTGCCCAGCAGACGAAAATACGAAACGAGCCATAAAAAAGCGTTTAGCTCATAGCCAATTACCATTGCCCCGGTGTTGCCGGCAGCTTTTAGAAGCCGCCCATCGCCCGAACCTAGCTCTACAAACACTTTTCCGTGGCTCAAATTTAGGTCCTTTAGTAGAGCGTTTATATCTTTTTTGCGCAGAGGTACCCAGGGGGCAGCAGATATAGCCGTAAGGCCAAAACTAACGGCTACAAAAAGAGCCAAAATTAGTAAGATAATCATTTTTGCTACTGCTAGTGCTTATTGTCATAAAATAATGAGAGGTATACTATACATTAAACCGACCATGCCAAAAAAGAAAGACATTATAACAATTGCGGCCGAAGCTCCCGCCCAAGTTTTAGACCTAACTATTGAGACGACTGGCCGGGTTGTACAAAGCCTGCCAACAAAGAGCGTTGTAAAAGCTGGAAAGAAAACCAAAGACTACTGGCACGCATTAGGGCCTGGACTTACTACCGGCGCATCCGACGACGACCCGTCTGGGATTGCCACATACTCTCAGGCAGGAGCCAAGTTTGGCTTTCAGTTTTTGTGGACAGCAGCACTAACTTTTCCGCTGATGGCAGCGGTGCAGGAAATGTGCGCCCGCATAGGCTTGGTCACCGGCAGAGGCCTGGCAGGCAACATTAGGCTTCATTTTTCAAAGAAAGTTCTTTATCTGTGCACAATACTACTAGTTGCAGCAAACGCTTTTAACATTGGCGCCGACCTGGGAGCCATGGCCAAGGGCGCACAGCTAATTAGTCCCCATATTGACTTTACGGTGCTAGTCATTGGCTTTACATTGCTTAGCCTGGGGCTGCAAATTTTTACGCCTTATGCCCGTTATGCCAAGTACTTAAAATGGCTGGCCTTGGTGCTACTGGCTTATGTGTTTTCAGCTATTTTGGCAAAGTTAGACTGGGGTAATGTACTAAGCAACGCTGTAATACCCAGCATACACCTGGGCAAGGACCAGATCGTTTTACTGGCTGCTATTTTGGGTACGACCATATCGCCATATTTATTTTTCTGGCAAACTTCGCAGGAAAACGAGGAGCTTATTTCTCAGGGTCAAACTTCTATAGCCGAACGGAGAGGTACAGACAAAGCCGCAATCCGAAGTATGCGTTTGGACGTATGGAGCGGCATGTTGCTGTCTAACCTGGTCATGTTTTTTATAATTGCTGCGGCTGGCGGGGTGCTGTTTGCCAACGGTATAACCAATATAGATAGCGCGGCCCAGGCAGCAGAAGCCTTGCGCCCATTTGCTGGCAATGCCACGTATTGGCTGTTTGCCATAGGCATAATTGGCACCGGATTGCTGGCCATACCAGTTTTGGCTGGATCTAGCAGTTATGCTATTGCAGAGAGCATGGGCTGGCGCGGCCAGGGCCTAAACAGCAAACTCAGAAAGGCTTACGCCTTTTATGGAACCATAATTATTTCTATGCTGGCAGGGCTGGGCCTAAACTTTATTGGTCTGGACCCCATAAAAGCCCTAATCTATGCAGCCGTAGGCAATGCCGTGGTAGCACCTATAGTGCTGGCCACAATTGTAATCATTAGCAGCAACCGCAAAATAATGGGCGAGTGGACAAACCACAAATTTACCACGTGGATAGGCTGGCTAATTACCGGCATCATGGCCCTAGCTGGCGGCGCGGCAATATTGACAGCCTTTTAAATTTTAAATTGAACTAAACCTATTCGTAACGCAAAGCTTCTATGGGGTCCTTGCGTGCGGCGCGGTAGGCAGGAATCATGCCAAATATAATTCCCGCGCCCAGCACCACAACCATAACAAGGCCAATTTTTGGTGGTGTAATGACAGGTGTGAGCGAAGTAAAGGCCCTAAATGAGTAGTTAGCAAAAAACGCACAAATAACCCCTAGGATTCCGCCAAGAGTAGATAATATGACCGCTTCGGTCAAAAACTGCGACAGAAGTTGGCTGTTGGTAGCACCTATGGCCTTGCGAATACCAATCTCACGGGTTCTTTCGCTAACAGACACCAGCATAATATTCATGATTCCCACGCCGCCCACCACCAGCGACACCGCAGCCATGGCGGCAATCAGCACAGTAAAAATGTTTATTGTCCTGGCCGCCAGCTCAATCTGCTCGGGCTGCGTCAAAACAGTAAAGTCCTCTTGGCCGCCATGAAGGGTCATTAGCGTTGATTTTACCGAATCTGAAAGTTGGTTTACGTTACTATCGCTATTTGGTTTGAGCAAAATTTGTCCAATCTGGCCAGAGCCGCCACCCAAAAGCTGGCTGGTAGAGTAAGGTATGAAAACAGCGGAATTTAGATTTACACCCAGTGAGAGTGAACTGGCGTTTACGCGCTCTATCACCGCCCGCACCACAAAATCTTTGCCACGCAGTTTCATGGTCTTGCCAATAGGCGCCGGATCTTGAAATAGTTCTATAGCAATCTCGCTTCCAATAACCGCCACGTAGCGTCCGTCATCTTCCTGCCCAAAAAACCCTCCTACCACCAACTTTTGGTTTAGAAGCTCCATGAGATCAGGTGTGGTACCGGCTATAGATGCCGAGTTGGCGGTGCGGTTTTCTGCCACTAGGTTCCCAGATATAAAAGAAATTGGCGCTGCTTTGCCGACTGGTTCCAAACCAGCGACTGCCTGCCACTCTTGGTCGCTAAAGCTACCGGTTTGCTGTGAAAATATGCTCTTGGCAGAACCCAGAGTATTGACCTTGCCCGGACGAACCAAAAGCAGATCGTTGCCCGCCTGAGATATTTGGTGAACTACTTGGTTTTTAACACCTTCGGCCAAACTGACGATGGTTATGATGCTGGCGGTTCCAATGATTATCCCCACGCTAGCTAGCACGCTGCGCCACCTAGAGGCTTTTAGCGAAGCGGTGGCCATTTTTAGATTGGTTTTAAACATGGCTACCTCTTTGCTACCTTTTCTGTGCGTTTTTTAGTGGTGCGTTTGGCCGCAGCTTTTTGGGGTTTACGCGCTTTTTTGCCCACAGGCCTGCCTGACCGGCCTGCCTGCCGGTAGGCAGGGTAGGCAGGATCGGCAGATTTGCCCCCGGGTATAGTTTTTAGCAGGGCAGAGACACCAGCCAGTTCGTCTTCTTCGGTCTTTTTGGGCATAAAGTACATTATGCGTTTGGCCATGGCTGGCACTTTGCCAATTGGGGTTTCCTCGTCATAAACTATGCTACCGTCTCGCATGTAGACCACCCGGCTGGCATAACGTGTTAGCTCTGGGTTGTGGGTCACCATCAATACGGTATTACCATCGCGGTGGATCTCGCTAAGCAGCTCCATAACCAGCAGGCTGGCAGCACTGTCTAGGTTGCCAGTGGGCTCATCGGCAATAATCAAGCTAGGGTTATTTACCAGCGCACGTGCAATTGCAGCGCGCTGTTGCTGGCCGTTGCTTAGCTGGCGCGGCATGAAATATTGGCGGTCAAATAGCCCGACGGTTTCTAAGATTGAAGCTGACTGTTTGAGCCGTCTGGTCTGACCCATGCCTTTGTATAAAAGCGGCATAGCCACGTTCTCTAAAATGCTCAGTTTGGGCAGCAGGTTATATGACTGAAAAATAAACCCTATGCGATCGCGACGAATTTTGGCCGCCCGGCCGGGCCTAAGCTTGGACACATTTTGTCCGGCCAATTTATAGTTGCCGTAAGTTGGTCGGTCGAGCAGACCGATAATATTCATAAGGGTGGACTTGCCTGAACCACTAGGACCCATAACGGCTATAAACTCGCCCTTGTTGATCGTAAGGTCAACCTCGTCGAGCGCCACAGTCGTGGCATCACCAAAACCGTACAGACGGCTGACTTCTTTTAGTTCAATGAGAGAGGACATGGTGCTTATGTTTTTCCTTTAGCTACTAAGAGGTGCACCCTGGATAACCAAAGTGCACCTCTTTTTTGGGTAAGTCTATGCTTAGTCTAACCTCTACATGAGTTTGTGCACAAGTATAAAAGGTTGCAAAATTGGCTACGTTTTAGCATTGGCTATATACTTGTTAGAATAACAGATGAGGAGGGGTCGCATAGTGGCCTAGTGCGCCGCCTTGGAAAGGCGGTATACTCAGCAATGGGTATCGTGGGTTCAAATCCCACCCCTTCCGCCAGAGATATTGTTCCAAAGAGACCCGTCTACCTAAAGCCAATAAAGGGTGCGCAGGTCTTTTTTGTTATAGTTAGATGAATCTATGGCTATACATCACGATATTCCTTTAAAGACCCAAACATCTTCTTCAAACTGCGTCCAAACGTCAACATCTCAATTCCTTGGTTTTTACGACTTAGATATAAGCCCCGAAGATATCGAAAAAGCGGTGCCAGTTAGGACCAACGAAGAGGGCAAGCCAATGGGTACGCTCTTTGCAGACATTGGTACATGGTTAATAAAGTCTCACCACCTAAAGGTGAAGATGTGTGTGTTCGATATTCAGATTATTGATCGTACCTGGTCATCACTATCGCAGCCAGAGCTACTAGTTGAAATGGAAAAGGTAAAAGAAAGTGGAATAAGTACAGCTCGTACACCGTATGCAACCATTTTAATTGACGCCTATGTGACTTATTTGCATGCTGGTGGAACGATTGATATCACAAAATGCACAAATGAACTCATGCAGGGATTACTGGCCAAGGGTCCTGCCCTGGCCATTATTAACTTTAACTATATGTACGATTATCCGCGGTCTAAATATGATTCAGCAACGAAAACATATGTAGCCGATACAGATGACGGAAAAGTAATTGAGCACGCCATAGTACTAACTGGTTTTGAGGATGGTAAATACTACTATAACGACCCTGATTCTGAAAAAGGTGGCCAGCATACCGTAAAAGACGACGTATTAATTGGCGCTATATGTACTGCCCAAATAAACTCCGATAATTACTTGTTGTCGATTGAATTGTAGTTGCGATAGCACGTAGACAGCCCTCAAAAAATGCAACAAAGCCTTTTAAGGCAGCGCCAGTTCCATTGGTCTCATTAACTCCTCAAAAATACTAGAATATGAGACACGGTCTGAGTTCCAGACCCGAGTGTTCCGCCACAATGCATATGCTAAAATCATACTATGGACAGAGAAAAAGTAGCTTCAAAAATTCATTGGAAAAAAATTATTTGGTTAGTGAGTATTATTAACCCATTAATGACTCTTCCCCAGCTAATACAAATTTGGCAAACACAGCAAACAGCAGGATTGTCACTCATCTTCTTATCTATATTGCTTTTTGTGCAAGCTGGATTTTCTCTGCATGGCTTTTTTACTCGTGACCGTTTTATTATGTTCAGCAATGGGCTAGCGGCAACTATGACACTAATAACTATGTCGTCCGCAATATACTTTCGAAGCGTGAACTAAGAATTTCTGGTTCTAGACTTGTGCGTTCCGCCATTCGACAAGCTCATCGTTCGACCCTGAGGCTCACGATCGAAGGGTGGCAAGCCAGCCGAACTGACTATAACCCGTTTATAACTTTTTCCACAGGCTAGCATAAAGTGCTTGCGCTTATCTGTGAAAGTTGTAAACTAATGGTGTTAACTTTAAAAACAATAAAACTTCCTTAGAAAGGGTGGGCATTTATAAATGAAAGTTCAACTTAAACAACGCGGTTTCACTATCGTGGAACTTCTAATTGTGATCGTGGTAATTGGTATTTTGGCAGCACTGGTTATTACTACATTTACTGGCATCCAAAAGAAAGCTCGTGACACAGAAAGAGAAACAGACGTAAAGGCTCTACACGGCCAGGTAGAGGCATACTACGCACAAAACGGCCGCTACCCAACGCTAGGTAACCTAAACGACGGAACCTGGCGAACTGCCAACATGAAGGGTCTTGACGGCGAAGCATTGAAAGATCCAAAGGGTACAGTCCAAACACTTGTTGCAGCTCCAGCAGCTAACAGCTACGCTTACGCAGTTAGTGACAGCACTGGTGCCGCTTGTGACAACTCTACCGCAGACTGCGTGCAGTACACACTGACCGCTACACTCGAAAGCGGTGGCACGTTTGCAAAGAGCAACCTGAACTAATCCGCATCGGCGGACGAGAAGCCAAATTAAAAAGGGGCGGTGAAACGCTCCTTTTTAATTTACAGTTTGCTCGGCGCGCAAAGTTTAGATCTACTTTATGGTTGTGCCTACGTGTTCGCCCTTAATAACCTTTAAAAAATTATCAACTTTTAGGGCATCAAAGACTACAAGGGGCATTTTGTGTTCCATTGCTAGTCCCATAGCGGCTTTGTCCATAACTTTAATGGCGCCGTCATGCAAAGCCTCCTGATAAGTCAATTCTTCATACCTTTTGGCATCTTTGTGTAGGGCTGGATCTTTGTTGTATACACCATCCACCTTGGTAGCCTTGAGTACAGCCTGGCAATCAAGTTCCAGCGCCAGGGCTACCGCTGCAGTGTCCGTGGTTAGATACGGCCTGCCGGTACCACCGGCTACTATAACCACACGACCTTTTTCCATATGTTTGTTGGCTAGCCGGTGCACAAATGGCTCGGCTACTTGCTCGGCAACTATATTTGACAAGCAGCGTGTGGGGGTACCCAGATGTTCAAAAATATCTGTCAGTGCCAGAGCATTGATCATGGTAGCTAACATGCCCATGTGGTCAGCCGTAACCCGTTGCACGCCGTGGCCAGCAATTCGTGCTCCGCGCACAAAGTTGCCACCCCCGACCACAATCACAACCTGAACATTGCTTTCCGCAACCTTTTTAATTTCTGCTGCCAGCCATTTGGCTCGTTCTGGGTCTATGCCACCATCAAACTTGCCAGCCAACTGTTCGCCTGATATTTTGAGCAACACCCGCTTATACATTAAGCCATAGTGTATCAGGTATACTGGTTTACATGAAGATCTACAGCTGGAATGTAAATGGTATAAGGGCAGTCGTGCGTAAAGGCAGTTTCCAGGAATTTATGGCAAAGCATCAGCCAGATATATTGTGTTTGCAAGAAACCAAAGCAGAGCAGGGACAGGCCGAGATAGATTTAACGGAATATGAAGAGTGCTGGAACTCATCTAAGGCTAAGAAAGGTTACTCTGGCACAGCTATCTTCAGCAAGCATAAACCGCTAGCTATTATCAATGACATTCCAGATAAGTTTGCAAAAGCTGGCGGGCTAGAAGCAGACGGCTACGGCAACGCAAACCACGAGGGCAGGGTAATCGCCGCTGAATTTAACGATTTTTACGTGGTAACCGCCTACACCCCGAACGCCAAAGACGACCTAACGCGCATACCCCTCAGGCAAAGGTGGGATAAAGCCATGACACTATATTGTGCGGATCTGCAAAAAAAGAAGCCCGTGGTGTACTGTGGCGACATGAATGTGGCACACACACCAGACGATTTAGCCAACGACAAAGCCAATATTGGAAAGAAGGGATTCACGGCCGAAGAGCGCGCGGGCTTTGATAACTGGCTGGCTGCCGGTTTTATAGATACATTTAGAATGTTCACGCCAGGAAAAGGTTATTACACCTGGTGGAGCCACTTTGCAAACGCCCGCCAGAGAAACATTGGCTGGCGCATAGACTACTTCCTGGTGTCTAATGCTTTAAAAACCGAAGTAAAAGCTGCACAAATCCACCCTGGCCAAATGGGCAGCGACCACTGCCCAGTAAGTATAGATTTAGAGCTATAAATAGTTACAACTAGTTAATTTTGTTTGCCTAAATCGCTTGCGGTTGGGGATGGCAAAACCTCAACCTGATTATCGATTATATACGTGACTACACATGCGAATGTACTGCAACAAACAGAATTAAGTCTTTTATTTGTTAATTCAGATTCGATGCCCTCCATACTAACCGCATTATCAACTATAAAAGATAGATTTTGACCCATACTTGTATCCCAGTAGCATTCAATACCCAAGTCTTCCTTGGCTATTTTCAAATCCTTTGGTTCCAACGATCTCCCAATATTTCCAGCTGCTTGTAAGGACTCTGTAATTGAGCGCTCATCATCCATACCCCCAATATGCGCTAAATAGCCAAGGTAGCTAGTCGTATTCATCAACTCTTTTAGTAACATTGTAAGAGAAAGTGCGTTTCTTTGCTCGGTCTGTTCAATTTTTTGATACAGTCTATATCGTACCCAACGATTCCCAGTAGTTGCCAAAAACTCCCCTAAATCTCCCCCGATCAGACCGTTCATAAATTTATCAGCTTGATCATTATGATCGTACTTCGACCAAACGTAATCGCTCTCCTTTTGAAGCCAGGAAGTAGTATCTTCAATAACGTTGTAGGGTGTTCTACGCATAACAATATTGTTACACCTTATTTGATTATTACAAGTGTGTTAATCTGGGGTTATGAAAAAGTTTGCGGTTTTTGATATAGATGGCACGCTGATCCGCTGGCAGCTGTACCACGCCATAGCCGACACTTTGGTACGCCTAGGCTACGGAAATGCGGCAGCATTTGAGGGTGCCAAGCTGGCAAGAATGGACTGGAAGCGGCGGACACACCCAGAGTCATTCAAAGCCTACGAACGAACTCTGGTAGAAGCCGTAGACAATATGCTTCTAACCCTTACCCAGCGCCAGTATAACGAAGCAATTGACGCAGTATTTGAAGAGTATAAAGACCAGGTCTATACATATACCAGAGACCTGATAAAGCAATTAAAAAAAGAGCATTATGTGCTGTTTGCTATTTCTGGTTCGCAAGAAGAAATTGTAAAAAAGATAGCGAGCTACTACGGGTTTGATGATTTTGTGGGCAGTACATATAAACGCAAAGGGCAAGGGTTTAGCGGCGAGAAGATTGTGCGCGCACACAACAAAGACCAAATTTTGGCCAAACTTGTTAAAAAACATGGGGTAGATACAGCCGGCAGCATAGCGGTGGGCGACAGCGAAGGCGATATAAGTATGCTGGAGACAGTTGAAACACCAATAACACTAAACCCAGAAAAGAAGCTATTTGACCACGCCAAAAAGAACGGATGGAAAATAGTACTTGAGCGCAAAAACATGGTTTATGAACTAGAGAAGGTAGGGCAGAACTATGTCTTGCGTTAAGTGCTTTTGTTTATGATAATTTTCTGTGGTTCAATTAACTCAATTAGCAGATAAAGGAGCGGTTATGGGGTCAGTGGACGCAGGATGTACGGCGGACGAGTTGCTTGAGGCACAAAATGGTCAAGCACGCCTTGAATACTTAGCTGAGCAAAATCCTCAGAGAGTACTAGAAGCAAGATTCAGACTAGACGAATTAGAGGAGGCAATCCAATCTGGTGAGGCGAGGCGTATTGGAGCACTGGCAATTATTGGTGGTGATGTTCAGCGCTCTACGGTTTCGTTCTTGGAACATCTGAACAAGTGGGGACAACTGGGTGCCATGCTCATAACCGGAGAACAAACTGCCATAACGATAGATATAGACAGAAGTGGAGGTGCTCGCGCTACTAAACACTTACAAGACGGGTACATACATAATACTGTGCTTGGCGGCGGAAGAGTTGCGGTTAAAAACGGTACTTCGCTTGTTGGCTGTACAGTGCGTAGCAATTCTGTGCTTGATGGGGTGAAGGCAATTGGCTCAACCATAGAGGGATCCAACCTTTGGAACACTAGTTTAGCTCAGGCTAAAATTCACTTATCCGAAGGCAGCACTTTTGGTGCAGAGCTAACCGGAAAAGTTGAACACTCTGACATAAGTGCCACTAGAAGTGGGCATGTCAACATAGTTCGCCGCAGAACTCGTACATACTAGGATTCATAGACCCTCCTAAGCTATGCTTTGTATATGTATGAGTCTATTTGGTTAAAGCAATCTAGGGGCGAGCCGCTGTTTGCGGATCTGCTTTGGAGCCGTCCCGAAAGCAAGCATACAGCAGGAAAGCTTTTGATAATTGGCGGTAGCGTACATGGCTTTTCGGCAGTTGGCGAAGCGTTCAACGAGGCTCAAAGGGCAGGAATTGGCTCGCAACGAATACTGCTGCCTGATTGTCTGCAAAAAACCATTAGCCGTGTATTTCCGGAGTCCGAGTTTGCCCCAAGCACACCTAGTGGCAGTTTTAGCCAAACAGGGCTGGCACAAGGTCTGGAACTGGCGCACTGGGCCGACGGTGTTTTGATAGCCGGTGACCTGGGTCGCAACAGCGAAACAGCCGTATTTTTAGAAAAGTTTTTAGGTAAGTTTGACGGACAAATAACCCTCACTAAAGACGCGGCCGACTACGCTATTAACACGTCCATAACCGGCCGGCCGCAAACTTTGTTGGTTATAAGCATTGCCCAGCTGCAAAAACTATTTATAAAAACGGGGCAGAACACTGCTATAACATTTGACATGGCTCTGACACAGCTGGCACACGCCTTGCACGAATTTACAAGCACAACTAAACTGGCGGTGGTTGTAAAGCATCTAGACCAAATGATCGCAGCCGTAGGTGGGCAGGTCAGCACTACCCCCACAGAAATAGATAATGAGGAGGCGTGGCGTGTCAAAACCGCAGCCTATGCTAGTGTCTGGTGGTTACAAAATCCCACTAAGCCTTTTGAAGCAATTACAACAAGTCTAATTAACTAAAATGGTGCCGCAGGTCGGAGTCGAACCGACACGCTCTTGCGAGCACGGGATTTTGAGTCCCGCATGTCTACCAGTTCCATCACTGCGGCAAACAAACACATTGTAAATGATTTTGCCCTATCATCCGATAGGGCACCATGTCGGATGACATGGTGAGTCCAGCGTGTCTACCAATTCCACCACCGCGGCGCACACAGTATGATAACAGAGATAATTATACTATACTTGATGGCATAAACGTTATGAGAGCAAACCATGAACCCATCTAATCCTACTGGACCACCAGTTATGCCCACTTATGGCGCGCCGCCGCCCAATCCAGACGATCCAAAGGATGCGCCGGCAGTTGACATGATCCGCCAAAAAATTGAGTCCTTGTATGGTGAAGGTGCCGAGCCAAACGCCCAAGCAGAGGCCAGAGCAGCCGAAGAATTGCCAAAAAACGCGTCTAAACACCAGCAGTTTATGCACAAACTTATAAAGTCCGGGAAATCCCTGGCAGAAATCCAAACCGCCTGGCACAGCTACTACCTGGGGCTGCCAGATGAGCAAAAACACGAGGTTTGGCAGGAGTTTTACAAGGCATACGGCGGCACGCACTTTGCCAATAAAACCGAACCGCCTGCTACAAGCGGCACCGGCGAGCCGGCTAAATCTGTAGCGGCGCCAACACACACAAGGCATAATCATTTAGCTGAGCAGGCTCATTACCGCGCCAAGCGCCACAGCTACACACGTACCAGGTCTGGGTCTGCCGCAGCACACCAGCCCTCAGAAGCAAAGTCATCCGTTGCAGACAGGGTTAGCGCCGGCGGCAAACTAAAGGTCCGCCACCACATAAAGTCACTTCTTTTTGGCCTAGGTGTAGGTTCGCTGGTGGTAATTGTGTTGCTGTTTAGCTTCTTTAACGAACGTATTATTGCGCCGTTTATAAGCCCTAGTAAACAGGTCAGCTCCACACCCATAATCATTGATCCCACCAGCGCCACGCTGAGCAGCGAGCCTAAAATTATTATTCCCAAAATAAACGTAGAGATTCCAGTTGTGTATGACCAAGCGTCGGTAAACGAAAAAGAAATTCAGAAATCGTTAGAAAGTGGGGTCTTGCATTACCCAACCACGGTTAAACCAGGCGAACATGGCAATGCGGCTTTCTTTGGCCACTCATCTAACAACATTTTTAACAAAGGCAAGTACAAGTTTGCCTTTGTTTTACTTAAACGGCTAGAGCCAGGTGACTTGTTTTATCTGAATTATAATGGCAAACAATACGTTTACAGGGTTTATGACAAGCGCATAGTTTCGCCAGACCAATTTTGGGTACTAAATACGCGCGACCGTGCAGACACAGCCACGCTGATTACCTGTGATCCGCCAGGAACATCTATAAACAGGCTGGTGGTTACTGGCGAACAGATAAGCCCAACCCCATCTACAAACCAAAACAGTTCGGCTGCTACTGGCGAGCAAAAACAACCAGAAACATTGCCCAGCAATGCGCCGACACTGTGGAGCAGACTACTAAACTGGTTTAGCAACTAATAAATGTTCAATGCTCAAGTGTCAATTGTCAATGAATAGACAATGCCATTAATGCATTTAATCATTAAAAAACATTTATTGAACATTGCTCATTGATAATTGAGCATTACCGAGTTAGCTTTAACTCGGTTCGCGTCAGTGCCGCGCGGCCAGAAACAGTTACAGAGGGCGCCACGTTATAGAGCGCAGTGTAGTCTCTGTCAAAGAATGGATCTATACCGACAGCGTTGTTTGTAAGCGTTTGAGAATTTATGCCATCGTAGTCAAATACAACTGTTTGACCACGGTTATCAACCATCAAATGATGCCCATCCATCCATTTGGCTTTGTACCCAGCATCCAGAACAAAGGGCAGTTCATAATAATACCGCCGGTCTTTCTCTACGTCATAGACCGCAAATTTTGACCCGCTCTGAACGGCAACAAACTGCGTATTGGCAGAAAAACTAATATGTGCCGGCTGGTCTAATTTAAGTGCGCTCACGGGCATAGGCAGCTGATCGTTGCCTTTGGCGGCGTCTTGGGGGTTTTTGTATATGCTTACTATTCCTTCGTTGGCTGCCCCAACAAACACATACCAATTATCATTATACTTGGCTACGTCCAGCACGTACCCGGTGCCGCCCAAAAGGTTTTTTATAACAATGGTTTTGTCTTTTTCTTTTAACTTTAGTTGTAATTTGCCGGGCGCAGACCCGTCGTCGCCCACGTAAAGCAAGGTGTCAGAGCCATAAGATTTAAAATCAATTACCTGGCTTAGCAGCGGCTGCACCTGGTTGTTTTTTAGCTCTGCGTATTTAAGCTCTAGAGATTTGTCGTCGTATATATACATTTGGTCGTATTTTTTGTCTCGCAAAACAATCCTGGCGGGGTTTAGGTTTAGCTGACGGTTGATGTTTATGCTAGAAGCAGGCTGTTCGCGGTCCAGCAAAATAAATTCTGACCCCGAACCATAGTTGTGCTTGAGCAGCACGTGGCGATTGTCGTTTGACCATTCAACCTGCGCTATGCTCTCAGGTCCATTTGGCTTGGTCAGTAGGCCTTCTGGCAAGGTGATAGTAGTGGGGTTGGGGTCGGTTTGGCCGGAATCGAACACATCAAAGCTGGCTACCACGCCTGGCTGCTGAACCAAAATCCAATGCCTGTCTGGGCTGTTGGTGGCAAACGTAGGGCTTGCTCCATAAAGATGAGTGTCTTTGGTATTTAGTTTTTCTGGGAATAAAAATGGGTAAGTAAACCGCTCTAGGCTGCCGCCCTCTAGGCCAAAGGTGCGCTTCCAGCTGCGGTAGCCGGTCTTTTTTAGCTCAAAGTTGTACTGTCCGGCTGGCAATGAAAAGCGTGCGTCAGTACCGCCTTTGTCCTCGCCATTTATAAATATGTCTGCGCCATCGGGCCGGGCAGATACCATGACCAAACCGTTCTGGAATATCTGGCCAGTTTTGCGGTTAATGTCAAAACCGTAAGATTGCAAAAGCAGTATCAGCGCTACAACGGCTATGCTGATCCCAATCAATATATAACCAACTGCTAACCTTATGCCATGGGCTCTTTTTTTTGATGGGTCTAGAAAATCCATATAAGTTTTGGTTCAAATACTTGCTTGATTAAGTATACCCCATAAAGGGGTTGCGGGGGAGCACAATAAACGTTATTATAAGCGCTAGAGTTTTAGTAAAACCAAAAGTTTCAAACAAATGAGCAACCTAAGAGACACAATTCTGTTAAATGGCAAAGTATACGCCGTAGGAAATGACGCTGTTATGGCGCCCGTTTTTCCCCTGGACATAGTTAAACTGAGCAGTAAGCATGCGCAACCCCGCCATAAGCAGAGCAGACACGCTAAAGACGAACAGCACGAGAGTCTAGTAGCAGATAAAACCAAGACTCAATCTAATCATCACAAGGCAAAGAGACCACACGCTCCATCTAGGCCTGCCTACCGGACAGGCAGGCATATAAGCGCACACAAGAGGCAGCGTTCGCAAACCCTCATGCGCCACATCGTCAAAAAACCAGTCAAGACTAGGGTTGAGTTTGCAGAAAAACCTGTGAAAGCAAAGCCAGAAGAAAGCTCTAGGCTCTTTACCGACCTGCCAAACTCCGTGCGAGTTAAACGCGCCATAGAAACACCCAGGAGCAAGCACGTAAGCCGCTTTAACCATACCCGAGTCGCGGTGCACGTTAAAAGAAACGTGCCCC
>Ga0209542_10006266_pt1 | contig 23214 bp, 27 predicted proteins | sample RifCSPhighO2_01_FD_184028 | JGI IMG/M metagenome (GOLD analysis project Ga0209542, IMG submission 184028) | Soil microbial communities from Rifle, Colorado - Rifle CSP2_plank highO2_0.1 (SPAdes) (version 2) | ecosystem: Environmental > Terrestrial > Deep subsurface > Rock core/Sediment ... | reverse complement strand
AAAAAAAGGCGGCGATAAAAATGCTGAATGTATAAAAGAAGCAATAGATAGCTGTCCTGTTAGTTGCATAAGTAAATGATATTTATTTAATAATAAAGTTTAAAAACGTTTGATTCTATTTTATATTATGATAAAAAGGGGTTTGATGGTTTTAATTTTAGTTGCATTGTTTGTTTTGCCGATTGTGGCGTCTACAACAACAGACATTATTGTAAAAACTGCGCCTAATCACGATGTTATGTTTTCTTTCTATGACCCGATACAAGATGAACTAATAAACCGGACTAAATCAGTTTCTTCTTCGGACGAGACTGCTTCAGCTGTTTTTGAGAATAATGGGGGAGAGGTTGATATAATTGTTTTTATTTCTAAATTTGGAGAAAAAGTTCTTACAGAGGAGTTTAGTGGTCAAGAGACAGGAGGAGAGTTAGTTTATGAATTGTATCCTGATGATTATATTCCTCTATCTGAACAAATTCCAAAAGAACCAGAAGTAGTAATTGAAGAACAGAATTTAACTGAAGAACAGAATTTAACTGAAGAAATAATAATCTCTGAAGAAAATGAAGATACGCCACTAACGGGCTTATCAACAAGTGGGGGGAATAAAACTTTAATTCCTTCTGTAGTTTATTATGTTATTGGTTTGGTACTTATTACAGGAATTGTAATTTTTTTAGTTTCCAAAATGGTGATGAGGCGGAAACTTAGTTCTGAACCTAGGGAGATTAAGATTACAAAATTATCTGAAATACATAAAGAATCTGTTACATTAAGTCGAGAAATTGAAGAAGCAGAAAGAAAAATTAGAGAGGCGCAGGCAAGTATTAATAAGTTGAAGAATGATGAGAAAATAAAGATTGCTGAAGCTAAGATGAGAAAAGATAAGGAAGAATTAGAGGCATTGAAGAGGGGCGATTATTAATTCTTTGGTGTTGTTTTTCTAATTTCTTTTAAGACAAATTAAATGAAAATTACCACTCGCTTAAACTCATGATATAAATTGGAATCATGAAGTGAACTGGATTCAATTGATAATAATGATAATTGGTAAATTGTGGGCGAGCATTTTTATTATAAATATATCAATTTAAGTTTACTTTGCTCAATCAATAACTTTAAAAACTAATTTTAAATTTACATTTAATGGCAAGAGTAAGAATTAAGTTAAATAGTATTGATATTGAAATGCTTAATGATATTTGTAATTCTATAGTTGATGTTGCTAAAAAGTCAGGAATTATTCCTCATGGACCTGTTCCGCTTCCGACAAAAAAGTTGAAGATTACAACTCGGAAATCGCCTTGTGGTGACGGAACTGCGACGTTTGATAGATTCGAGATGAGAATTCATAAGAGGCTTATTGATTTGCCGGCGAATGAAAAAGTTCTTCATCATATTATGCGTTTAAGAATTCCGAAGTCGGTTAATATTAAGATTGAGATGAAGGATTAATTCAAAATTAATCCCGCGATACATTAAAATCTATCGGAGGATTAGATGGAAGAAATATTCTTCTAAATGAATTCTCTTCTTTTTCCATATGTTTTCTGAATTTTTCTATAATCATTTTACCGTCTGTGTCCAATGTTGTCCATATTTTATTCTTATCTTTTGTTTTTAAGGATTTATTTAACACTTCCCAATGCCCTCTTAATTGCCTATGCTCTTCTATGAGCATTTTTTCATTAAGTATCTCAATTCCAATTCCTGATTTGCTGAGTTTTGTAAAAAACTTTTCTTCTTTTTCTTCGTGGGGATCCCATATAGATTTTATGTTCGATAATGTTCGGGAGAGCTTTTCAATTTTGTTTTCTTCATCGAGCAAAGTAAATGCTTCCAAATAATCAAGTTGTCCTCTAAGAAGGAGATGTTCATGAATAAGTGTGTTGAGTGTCTCCATATATAATTAATACTCATTGATTATAAATATCTTTGTGAGATAGGGATCAATATATTTTTCAGTACAGATTTCTTTAAAAAGATTATTTGTTGAAATATGAAGAAAATGAGAAAAGGAAAATTTATTGTTTTTGAAGGAATTGATGGCTGTGGAAAATCAACTCAGGCAAGAATTTTAGCAGATAGATTGGTGGTTTTGTTAACACAAGAACCATATGATTCTCAAATATCTGAACGAGTTAGAAAAGTTTTAAGAGAAGAATCAAATCCTTATTCTAGGGCAGAAGAATTAGCTGGACTTTTCATTGAAGATAGGAGAATTCACGTTGAGGAATACATATTGCCTCGAATAAAGGATGGTGAGAACGTTGTTTCAGATAGATATGATTTATCTACAATTGCTTATCAGGCTACTCAAGGGATTGATATTAATGATTTGATTGGAAGACATCGAGGGTTGCTTGTTCCGGATGTAACTTTTTTGGTTGATACTCCAGTAGAAGTTTGTATGGAAAGAACAGATAGGCAAGAAAAGAAATTTGAAGATGATGTGCAATTTCAAAATAAATTAAGATTTAATTATCTTTTAGCTTTTGCAAAGTTGGCAAAGAATAAAGGAAGAAACATAACTTATGTTGATGGAAATAGGGCTATTGAAGATGTTGCAAGAGATATTCAATCTGAAATAGATTTTTTAGATGGAAAGTGGCCAGGACAACATAATTCAGATGTCTAATCCAGAACTCTTTATGTTTTTATCATGGACGTCTAATCTTCCGGAATTTAAGCAATCGAAGCAAACGTGGACACTGCCGTTTGGTTCTTTGATGATGCCTGTTCCATTACATTTCTGGCATTTTTCTTCTTTTGGCTGGGGAAGGTGAAATTCATTGTATACCATAATATATTAAGGAGTTTTGGAATATATAAAATTTGTTATGATGAAGAATTATGAATTAATTTATCCTGGGGCTCTGTTGAAAATATTTTCTTACTGAAATTTTTTGTGTCAGTAATCGCCCACTAAATTTCGTCTCCATTTTATTCCGACGAAAACTCGTAACTTCGCCCACCTTCCCACACTTACACCCTTATCACGAAATTACTCGCCCACCCTCTTTCGTGCTTTGCGTTTCCAAGAAGTTAGTCTGACACAAAAAATTCATACTTTTTCAACAGAGCCTTATCCTAGTAAACATTTAATAAACTAATTTATTATGTGAATATATGGCGCAATCTAATTTTTGGAAATACTTGAAAAATCATAAGAAAATTTTGTATATAGCTTTGCTGCTTGCGACAATAAATCAATTTTTCTCTTTGCTGGATCCTCAGATTATTCGTTTGCTTATTGATAATTATGCTTTGAAAACTGGTGAATTATCTAAAGAAGCTTTTGTTAAAGGTGTTGGTTTACTTCTTTTAGCTTTTATAGGAGTAGCGTTTGTTTCTAGAGTAGCGAAGAATTTTCAGGATTATTATGTTAATGTTATAACACAGAAAGTTGGGACAGAAATGTACTCCGACGCTGTATCTCATACTTTTTCCCTGCCTTATGGTGTTTTTGAAGACCAAAGAAGTGGAGAAATACTTCAAAAGCTGCAAAAAGCGAGACTTGATACGCAGACAATTATTCTGAGTTCAATAAATACTGTTTTTTTAACATTGGTTGGATTGCTTTTCGTTTTGATTTATGCGTTTTATGTTCATTGGAGTATTGGAGCAGCGTTCATTACTGCAGTTCCATTTATGAGTATTTTTATTTATTCAATCAGCAAGAAAATAAAAAAATCTCAGAGAGAAATTGTTAAGGAATCTGCTGAACTTGCTGGTTCGACAACAGAAACAATTCGAAATGTTGAACTTGTTAAGAGTCTTGGCTTGGAAAATCAGGAAATTAAACGTTTGAATAATATGAATGAAAAAATTCTTGGTTTGGAATTGAAGAAGGTTAAGTATATCAGGCTGTTAAGTTTTACTCAAGGAACAATTGTTAATGCAGTGAGGGCTGGGCTTTTATTTTTGATGTTGTTTTTGTTGTATAATCAACAAATTAGTTTAGGAGAATTCTTGTCGCTGTTTTTTTACTCGTTCTTTTTATTTGCTCCATTGGGTGAATTGGGAATTGTGGTGAGTCAATATCAGGAAGCTAAGGCAAGTAATGAAAAACTTGAAGAGATTTTAAACATAAAGCCAGAGAAAAAACCAGATAATCCAAAGACGATAGATAAAGTTAATTCAATTTCGTTTGATGACGTGAGTTTTTCTTATGCTTCGAATGGCAACCCATCTGTAAATAAAATTAATTTGAATATTAAGAATGGAGAAACTGTTGCGTTTGTCGGTTTTAGTGGAAGCGGGAAGACGACTCTTGTTAAATTACTTCTTGGATTGTATAAGCCGACAAAAGGGAAATTGTTGTTTAATGGTGTTGATGCAACTAAGATAGATTTTGAATTATTAAGAAATAAAATTGGTTTGGTTTCTCAAGACACTCAATTGTTTGCAGGAACTTTGAGGGAAAATTTGCTTTTTGTTAAGCCTAACGCCAGCGACGAGGAATGTATTGAATCACTGAAATTAGCTTCGGTAGATAATCTTCTTGAAAGAGGAGGAAAAGGTCTTAACAATAAAATTGGCGAAGGTGGTTTGAAGTTATCTGGAGGAGAAAGGCAACGACTTGCCATCGCGAGAGCACTTTTGAGAAAACCTGATTTGCTTATTTTCGACGAGGCAACTTCAAGCCTGGATTCATTAACTGAGAGAGAGATTACAAAAACAATAAAAGAAATATCCAAGTCGAATCCTAATTTGATAACAATACTTGTTGCTCATAGACTTTCAACAATTAATCATTCTGATATAATTTATGTTTTAGAAAATAGCAAGATAATTGAAAAAGGAACGCATGTTTCTTTGTTGAAAGAAAAAGGACTTTATGCTGCGTTATGGAGGGAGCAAATTAGTGAAGCTTAATTTTTCTTTTTAAAACTTTATTACGCTTTAAAGATGACATTTTTTGTTGGGAAAGCTTTAAAAAAGGAAAAATATAAGGGGATTTATTATATAGTTATAAGGAGGTTATAAAACATGGAAGAAGAAGAAACAATTGAAGAAGATGAAGATAATGAAGATGACGATTCTGAATCAGATGATTCTGACGACGATGAGTATTAATTAAGTTAATTATTTATTTTATTTTTTAAAATTATCGAGCTTTGCTTGATATTTGGCTTCAAAACTAATGTTTTAGATGTTGTCTTTTGATCTTATTTTTAATATCATAATATTGCGTGCTAAATTACATTTATTAAAACCCAACCAACAATTCCTGCAATTAATGCGTAAAGAATTGCTACACCGATTGTTTTTCTTATTATTTTTCCTTCGGCGCCACGCAGATTAACTGTCGTTTCTGCTGCAAGAACATTATGAATTGCAATCATGTTTCCAACTGCGCCGCCGACAACTTGTAATGAAAGAATTATTATTACTGACATTCCGAGGTTTTTTGCGGTTTCTAATTGAAATGTTCCGAATAATAAATTTGATACAGTGTTGCTTCCTGCTAAAAATGAGCCAAACATTCCTATAAATGGAGAAGCTAAAATAAAAGAGTTTTTGAATGTGTCTGCGAAGAATCCTGCTAAAATCAACGGCATGCTTTGAAGATTTGAATTTCCGTTTCCAGAAACTAAAAGCAACTGAACAAGCGCAACAGCGAAGATTAATGCGAGTGTTGGATATTTTACTCTGCTGAATGTTTGTTTTAGTGTTGAAGAAACTTCTTTTTTGTCTGCTTTGAAAATGCAAATGCAAATTATTCCAGTTAAAATTAGATAAAACGACGGCGTGAATAATGGAAGAAATTTGTAGTTTATATTAACTCCTAAAATTGAATTTAACGACAGAGAAATATTTGAAATGTATTTTGTTATTGTTGGAATTGTTCTTGATAAAGTTAGGAGAATAACAATTAAAAAATATGGAAGCAATGCAAGAGAAATTTGTTTTAGTGAATATTTGTGTTTTTTGTGTTTGCTGAATGATATAATTTTTTTTGGAGTTAGGAATTTGAAATGCGCGGCGAGCGAGACGATTATTAGTCCTGTTATTCCTCCGATTATTGAAGGTAGTTCTGGGCCGATGTATTTTGCAGTTAGGAAATAAGGAACAGTAAACGCCAACCATGCGAATAATGCAAATGGAATTGCTGAAGAAAAATCCTTGAATTTATTTTTCTCTGATTTAAATGATACAATAAAGTAGACTAATGCTAATGGAATTATGATGCTTGCGATTAAATGAACTAAAGCGATGTTTGTTGAAAGCTGTTCTAGGAAATTTCGTTCTAAACCTAATCCGCCCAAGCCAAGCAGTACTGGCGTTCCTGCTGCGCCAAAGCTTACTGCTGTTGAATTTGCAATTAAGGCGAGAACAACAGATAAGAATGGTGTGAATCCTAAACTTACGAGAAGGGGGGCTGTTAAAGCTGCTGGTGTTCCGAAGCCGGCGACACCTTCGATTAATGAACCAAAGAGCCAAGCGATGATAATTACCTGGATTCTTGCGTCTGGAGAAATTGAAGATAAGAAAGATTGAATAATTTGGATTTGATTTTTATTTTTGAGCAGTTCAACAAGCCAAACTGCGCCGAAAATTATTAACATGATTTCTAAAGAAAGTAAAGTTCCTTTGATGAAAGACGCTGAAATCCAAATAATGTTAAGCTCCCAAATATAAAATAGAGATATTGCAGTGATTAGCCAGACTAATGGCATCGCGTAAAGTGCGGGCCACCTTCGCCAAACTATTAATAATAAAAGCAATACAAATGGGAAGAACGATAATAAAATTAAGAGCCAGTTCATTTTCACCTCTTTACAAAATGAACAATAAACTTTAAATAGTCTTCTTTTACTATTTCCTCATCAACGATAAATATAAATATTTTAATATGTTTGTAAAAATAAACTCGTTAATTTATAGGGGGAGAAAGTGTCAAAAGAAATATGAAACAAAACGGCAGAGGCGCCGGGAATGAATGTATTTTTTCTAAAGTGTATTTGTTTGAATTTAGATTTTGTAATGAGTTAATTTCAAAATGCAAGAAATATAGAGGTGAATTTTAAATGCCTTCAAAAGAAAGTAAAAAGATTTTGTGGATATGTCATTGGGAAAGTCCATATGAAGAAGAGTGGAAAGGGGGCATGGGCAAATATATGTTTAAACTTGCTCAAGAATTAAGCAGAGATTATCATAAAAGGATTGATATATTGACTCCAAATTTTGGAGATTTACCTTCTCCCCAAATACTTTGTCCGAGGGTAAATCTTATACGTCTTGATCTTCCTGTTAAATCTGACATGAGAAATCCAGAAGACATGAAGAAATATGCAGATAGTGTGTTAGAATATTTTTCTGATAAACAAGATGATTATTCATTAGTTCATGCACATTATTGGTCTTCACATTTAGCTGGAGAAGCTTTGAAAGAAAAAGGATTGCCATATGTTTTACAACTTCATCAATTAGATAAACCTATGTCAGTAGCATTTAGAGAGCAAGATTTAGATTACCCTCTTAATGAATGGAGAATTGAATCAGAAAGAATTGCCGTCGAAAATTCAGATAAAACAATATTTGTTTCTCAATCTCAATTAAGAGAGTTTGATAGAGATTATTATGGGGGAGATATTCCAAGGAGTGTTAGAAATAAAATAGTGGTTATTCCGAATGGAGTAGATGTAGATTTTTTTAAACCTATAAGAAGGGCAAATCTTGAAAAGTTATTGGTAAATCACGACCTACCTTCGGATTCTTTTGTTATAGGGTACTGTGGAAGATTAGATTCTGACAAAGCCGTAGATAGAATTCTTTATTCTGTTCCAATGCTCCTTGACAGCTTATCCGGAGAAGTTGCAGATAAAATAAGAGTTATGATTACAGGAAAAGGAAAAGATGTAAAATATCTTATGGATGTAGTGAAAGAATTAAAGTTAGGAAACAGAACACAATTTCATGGTTATCAAACAGGAAGATCACTCTTAGAAAAGTTCCAAGTTGCAGATGTGGGAGTTATACCATCTATTCATGAAACATTTGGATTAAGTTTAGTTGAATTTATGGCAACAGGAAAACCTGTAATTGTTTGGAAAGGTTCGGGCGGGCCACAAGAAATTGTAAATAGTTCGGCCGGATTTGTTGTTGGAAACTATGAAGAGATGGCAAAATCACTAAAAAAACTTGTTCTTAATAAAAAACTGAAAAAGAAAATTGGATTACAAGCCAGAAAAAAATGTATAGAAGTATATAATTGGGATAGAGTAGCTAAACAAACATTTGAAACGTATAATGAACTTTTAGAAAATTAATTTAAGGTTAGTTGAAAATCTTTTTTATTGAAATTTTTTGAGTTAGTAATTGCCCACTAAAGCCTGTCTTCGACAGGCAACCCACCATTATTTAATATTTTGAATTGCCAAAATTTTACCTAACTCAAAAAATTCATATTTTTTCAACAAGCCTTAATTTAGGATACTTTGATAAAGTTTGACATATTTATCAACCATTTTTGAGAGAGTAAAATTATCAAGAACTAATTGTCTGCAAGCATCATTTTGGATGTTTCCAATATTTCGGACAGCGTCGCCCATTTCTTCAGAGGAATGTACAAGGTAACCTGTTTTATCATCTATAACTACTTCTTTTATTCCGCCGCTGGGATATCCAATGATTGGGGCTCCTGATGCTAAAGCTTCCAAAGAAACTAAACTTAATCCTTCTTTTAGTCGTGAAGGCATGAGAACAGCTTTTGCATGAGAGAGTAAAGGTATTTTTTGAAATAAATTAACTCTTCCAACATAAAATATTTCTCCTTTGTTTTTGGTTAAAGATTTATATAAATTATATTTATCTTCTTCATTACTTAAGTTCACATTCACAAAAGGTCTTATTTGTTCATTAAAAAAACCTTGAGATTCTTTATCACCGTCGACACTTCCTGCAATAATTAAATCCAATCCTGTTTTTCTAGCCGCTTCTATTGCGATATCTGTTCCTTTTTCAAATGTAACTCTTCCAAGCATTAATAAATAATTGTCTCTTGTTTCTGCAGGCGTAAAGTTTGTTTCATCAACACCATTCTGGATAACATAATCAATTTCTAATCCAGCTTCGTCATACAATTCTTTTTGTGCATAACTCACACAAACAAAAGTATTATTTGGATATCTTTTTTTATCTCTTGTTGGATTAAAGAATGATTCTGGAGGCATATGAATTGTTGTGATAATTGGAATGTCAATAATATTTCCAAATCTAAATGTATTTGAAGTATGGCTATGGACTAAATCATATTCCCCTCTTTTAATTTCTTCTAATTCAACAGCATATCTTTGAATATGTAAAGGTTCTTCTGCATGTTCATGCAAAAATCTTTCTACATTGTCGACTGGATTCATAAAAGGAATAATTCTTGTTTTTTCTGGATCATCGTAAAGTTGGCTTTCACTCCAAGTTATAACCCGAGAATCAATTCCTCTTCTTATTAATTCTTTATCAAATTGATACAAGAACATTTCGGTTCCTCCTACTGCATTCTCATTTACAGGTAAATTATACAAACCGATTGATTGCAAGACTTTCATAAATCCTCCAATTTTCAAGATTTTATTTAAGTATATAAAACCTTCTAATGATACTATTATAAAAAGACAACTTAATAATGTTTAAAAAGAGCGTGCAAATAAGAATAAAATGGCATTAGACGAATTTCCTTATGTTGAAACAGCAAAATTATTTTTAGGGGCGCATCCTGATGATGTCGAAGTAACTTGCGGTGGTTTGATTAAAAGAACTTTAGATTTAGGATTTCCTGTTTGGTATTTTTGCGTAACAAATGGAGCACCTTCGGATTTGACATATTATCCACGATATAGCTGTGATTCTCCAATGGGTTATGCTCAAATTAGGAGAGAAGAATTAATTCAAGCAGCAGGTATTTTAGGAATTGAAGAAGATAAAATACATCTGTCAAATGTAGACGATCAAAGATTAGCTTGGCATATAGAAGAAATTGTTGATAGAGTTACAGAATTAATAGAAAAACAAAAACCCGAAGTAATATTCTGTCCAGCATTTGAAGGGGGACATCCGGATCATGATTCGTTGCATTTGATATCACATCTAGCCAGAGAAAAATCATCTATTAAACCATTGGTTGTTGAATATCCAGAATATAATTATTATAGTGGAAGCAAGAACTTTTCAAGATTTATTCCAAACAAACAAGAGGAGTATATATTCAATTTATTACCTGAAGAAAGCTCAAAAAAAAGACAAGCGTTTAATGCTTTTGCATCTCAGCAAAAATATATAATGCCATTTTTGGAATCAGGAATTATGGAAAGGGAGTTATTTAGATTAAGTGATTTTCCAAAAAAAATACAATTTCCCCATCAGAGGCCATTGTTTTATGAGGTTGTAAATGTTAAAGTCAATCCATTGGATGTGATGGACGAATTAAATAAATGTTTAATATAAAATGAAAATTCTGCAAGTATCACCAAATGTTTTAAATCTTAATAAAAATATGACCTATGGTGGAATTGAGAGATTAGTTCTTGGTTTGAAAGAACAATATGATTTAATGGGATTAGAAAATTATGTGATAGCACCCGACGGAGATAATTCAATTCCTAATGTTCTTCCTTCTTTATTCGAAAGCTATTGGGCGTCAATTAAAAGAGATTCTAAATTTCAAAGTCCAGGAAACGCGGTGTTTAACAATTTAGCGCATATTTCTAAAGTTCTCGAAATTGCAAATGCGTCTGATGTTGATATTGTTCACGACCATACAGGAAAAGTTTTTCCATTTCATAAGTCACTTAATAAACCTCTTTTAACAACTCTTCATGGGCCTTCAGAATGGTTTTGGGACAAAGATTTATACAGGGAATTTTTTAAAGGATGTAATTTTAATGCAGTCAGCGAATCGCAAAGACAAGATTATCATTTCTTAAATCCGCAATATGTTGTTTACAATGGTTTAGAGCTTAAATCATTTCCTTTTAGTTCGTCGTCGGGAAGTTATCTTTTTTCTCTTGGACAAATAACAAGATATAAAGGACAGCATCATGCAATTGCAGCTGCGGAAAGAACCAATAAGCCGTTAATCTTAGGAGGAAATATTAGTGAAGATCCTACAGATTCCGAAGATAGAAATTATTTTGACAATGAAATTATGCCTCATTTGGGTAGTTCTATTAAATATGTTGGAGAATTAAATGATGAACAAAAAAAGATTTTTTTCAGAGACGCATATGCATTTTTGATGCCTATAAGTTGTAATGAAGCATTTGGATTGGTTGTTATAGAATCGTTAGCTTGTGGAACACCTGTAATTGCCTTTTCACGCGGCGCAATTCCTGAAATTATCGAACATGGTAAAAATGGTTTCTTAGTTGAAGATGCAGAGGAGATGGCTCGTTATTTATTTAGGATTGATGAAATTGATAGAGGGTATTGTAGAAAATCAGTATTAGATAAATTTGATATAAGTTTAATCTCTAAAAAATATATTAAAGTTTATGAAGATGTTATAAGGAGAGCAAAATGAATTTATCATTAACAACTGAGTATGTGTGGGGTCCAAGAAATTTGGAAGATTTATTTAAACAGGATGTAAGTGCAAGGAACTTAGATGGGTATCATTTAATGGAACAAATAGATTCTACTTTTAAATTAGATTCTTATGAATTAACTTGTTGGATGCCTGAAATTGCAATGGAAGGAATCAGAAAATTTTTAAAAGAAAGACCTGGAAAAATTAGTTCAATTCATGCGTTTGCTCCTTTAAGAGATGGTTTCGAAGTAGGAAATCACCCAGCTGATTGTTATAATCTAAGCAGTTGTAATGAAGAAAGAAGAACATTTGCAGTGAGGGGTCTTCAAGAAGTGATTTCTTTAGCAGAAGAAATTGGTGCAAGATATGTTGTTGTACACGCTGGATTTAAGGAAAGAAATAAATCTAGGGAAGAAAATTTACATTCTTTAAAAAAATCTGTTCAAGAAATTTATCGTCATCTTTATGATACTGATTCTAGAATAAAAATTGGAATTGAAAACGGCCCTTATCCAAGTAATATGTTTATAACTCCAGAAGAAATACGAGCAATAAATGATTTCTATCCTAATATTGGTTTATGGTTTGATATTGGCCATGCATTTGTAAATAAATCATCTGACGTATATGAAATTGCAGAACATTGTCAAAATATTATTGGATTACATCTTCATAATAATGACGGAAAAAAAGATCTTCATGCACCATTACAAATTGGAAAGATGGATTTAACAAAATTGTTTGGTTTTTTGAGAAATAGAATTAATAGAAGATTAATCCATCCAGTTTTAGAAATTTATAATTATCGCTCTCAATCAACAGATGAAGATGTGAAGAAGAGTATTGAACTTTACAGAGAATTAATTAAACCGAAGAAATAGTTTTATTTTGTTCTTTAACTGCTCTTAATCCTTGTTTATAATCCTCGTCTCCTCTTAAGAAGTCATAATACTGCAATCCACGATCAAATGATTCTCTTAAAGAAAATAATTGTATGAGAATTCCTGGTGATAAATTTCTATAATTTTCATTCATTGCTCCAAGATAAAAGTATATAGTATCTCTGTCAATAAAAGAATATTCTATTGCAATAATTTCATCTTTATGTCTTAATCTTTGGAAGTGGAGGTGATTATCTTGAAATAGTCTATCTTTTAAATTAGCATGGAAATTTCTAAATCTTTTATGTTTATCATCATCAGCGAAACAACCTGGCAGACCACGTTTATTCCAAGAGCTTTGATGAAGTTTGACAAATTCTTCGAACCAGGTTTCTAACTGACCTTTATCCTGCAATACTTCAAATGAAAAGTCCGGATTTGATTTTTGTTTCCTAAAAAGAGATCTGTAACTACTTCTTATTGTAGATAAATATTCTTCCAAACTTCCAACTAAATGAATTTTAGAAGAAACTTCTGATGAATCTGAAATAGAGAATCTTGAATCGCCGTGAAAGTGTTGTAGTGTTTTAGAATGTTGGGGTATCTCTCTTAAAACGATCTTTTCTCTAGATAAAAAATCTTTAATATGTTCAAAAACCCCTAATTCAAATTGAGGATTTACAATGAAATCATTGTAATCAGAAACCCCTTTATAATCAATTCCTGTAGCGAATTTTAGAACTCCATTTTCTGAGGCTAAAGGTAGAATTCCTACGAGTTTTCTATCTTCATATAATAATTGGATTTTCATTTGAGCTAAATCCCCGTATGCTTTTTCCCAACTTCTAAAGAAATCGTATACTGAAAAAACATTATTTCCAGATAATTCTACTAAAGAATCCCATTCTTTTTTTAATGGCTCAGTACCTTCTAATGTTTTTAGTTCTTCTATCTCCATAAAATATGCTTCTGAATTCCACTTAAATATCTTTCTATATTCTGTGCTCACACCAGACATATGTCATGGACTAAACCGAAGAATTACTTCTCGCTCACGCTCGAAAATTTATTGCGACTTCAAATCCGACTTTAACTCACATTCCGACTTTGTTATATATAACTATTTGTCAAAGTCAAAATGTTCGGTCAGGACTTTCCGTCGAGAAAAATGATAACAACATATCTCGAAATTTATGGATTGACAATTTCTTAGCGAAGACGAGCGATTTCACGAGTGGCGCCTTAAAACTTTGTTTGAGTGGGGTCGCGAGCATTGACGAAGTCTGGCTCGGAGCCATTAATTTTTGCGAAGCAAGAAAGTTTACACATAAAAAGGGGTGATATATGTCATGTGGCTACACACTATATTTATTGGAACAACAAACTTTAAATAATCTATTCATTAAAATTTAATATGGAAAAAGATATTGGGAAAATAAAAAAGAACGACGAAACTGACATCATAATTCGTGTTGATGATTTCGGCGGCAGAAAAGGTTTGACAATCCGAGAGTTTGTTAAAAGCGAAAGATATACTGGCTTTACGAAATCTGGTGTTAGAATTCTTTCTGCGGAGTTTCCAAAATTTAAAGAAATGATTAACTCAATAACTGCTGAAGATATGAAGGAAGTTGCGGGAGCAAGTGAAGCACCGAAGTCAAAACCAAAACCAAAAGAGCAGACAGATGTTGAGGATTATTGATTTCTAAATTAAATTGACTCGCAAAAAGTTGCTCGATATTAATTACTCAGAGCCAGACTTCGTCAGGGCTCTTTGCAAGGAAGAAATGTGAATGTAGATTTATCAATTATCATAATATCAATTGAATCTAGTTCACTTTATTGTTCTTATTTATTTTATAGGCTTGCGTGCTAAATATTAAGTGGATTGATAGCTTTGAGCCTGACTTTGTCACTGCTCGCGACCTCACTCAAACAAAGTTTTAAGGCGCCACTCGTGAAATCGCTCGTCTTCGCGAGGAAGAAAGTTAATGCAAAAATAATTTCTAAGTCGGTTGTTGTTGATTATTATTGGTTTATTTGAAAGTAGAATTTAATGTAAAATTAAAAGAACAAGTTAATCAGCAATTCTCCTCGTCTTCATCATCATAAAGATCATCTAAATCATTGTTCATATCATCAAGATCGTCTTCTAAATCTGCTAATTCGGCTTGCAATGCGGCTTTTTTAACAGGGTCAGTTTCATTATCTATCCTTGTTCTCAATTCACTAATATCATCTTCTTGGTCATCAATATCCTCTCTGAGGTCATCAATATCTTCTTCAATATCATCACATTTATTTTTGAAGTTGTCTTTGTAAAGTCCAGAGGCAGGGTATTGATTGTAGGAAGGGTCGGGGTAAGGTTGGTTAATTGTTGGTTGTTGTGCTTTCTCAAGTTTCATTACCAACAATTCTGTCTGCAGCTTAACAAGTTCATTGTCATAATTAGAATTTGAATTTGATTGGGTATCTTCATTTGAATCATCTGAAAATTGAATTGCGCCGTTGCCAATTGCGTAACTTGCTACACCAATTAATAAAAGTGCAACGATTACTAAAATAATAATAATTGCTGATTGAACACCATTAGCCATTTTAAAGTAGCATTGTTTTAATTTATAAACATTTATGTGGCGTGTTACTACTTTTGATTAAGGTGGTTTTGGGAATTTTTTTTGTAACACTCGATTATAATATCGGCTACGAGCCTACTCCCGACCTCACTCCGCCTGTTAATTTGAATACCGAAGAACCCAAACGTGAAATCGCTCGGCTTGACACACGGCTCTTCACTAGGAGAAAGATTTTTCTTGCTTCGCAAAGATTAATGGCTACGAGCCTGGCTTTGCCAAAGCTCTTCGCTAAGAAATTGTTAATCCAGATTTTATCAATTGCCATAATTATTAAGGTTGAATCCAGTTCATTTTATGGTTCTCAATTATCCTGCGAGTTTGCGAGTGCTAATTATGTAACCAGTTGCACAATAACATTTATAATATTCTTTTTTTATATTAAATTATGAAAAAGAACACAATTATTACATTAGTGGTTGTAATTGCTGTAATTGGATTGGCATGGTATATTTTGAATAATCGCGGAGGAAATGTTGACAGTGAGTTAGCTAAATGTATTGGGGCGAATTCTGTTTTGTATTCTAAGACAGGGTGTTTTGCTTGTCAGAAACAAAAAGAATTATTTGGAGACAGTTATAAATTTTTGAATGTTAAGAATTTTGATACATGGGAACCATTGACTGAATTAGGAATTACTTCGACTCCGACATGGGTTATTAATGATGAGAAATATTCTGGTGTTCAAAGTATTGAAACATTAAAACAGCTTACAGGATGTGAATAAAAGTGATTGATACATCTTTATTAACAAGCATAACGGGTTTGGCTTTGGCAGATTCAGTTAATCCATGTGAGATGGCTGTGTTGCTAATTGTTCTCGTAACTATTTTGACTAAAAATCCTGAAAATAGAAAAAAAGTTTTGTATGCTGGACTGGCGTTTGTTTCTGCCATTTTTATTGGTTATTTAATTTATGCTTTTTTATTAATCCAGTTTTTTAGTTTTTTAACTGTAAAAATAAGTGGTTTTTCAGTTTATGTGTATAATGGTTTAGCGATTTTTTCAATGATTATGGGAGCATTAAATATTAAAGATTATTTTTACTACAAGCCCGGAAGTTTTGCAACTGAAATGCCTTTAAGTTTTCGTCCAAGAGTGAAAATGATGATAAAAGGAATTGCTTCAACTAAAGGAGCTTTTGTTATTGGAATTTTAGTTACTTTATTTTTGCTTCCATGCACTGCAGGTCCATTGTTTGTTGCCTCTGGTTTACTTTCAGAAATAGGAATAATGAAATCAATTCCATGGGTATTGTATTATAACTTTATATTTGTGCTGCCTATGTTGATAATTGTTGCATTTGTTTATTTTAGTTACAAGAAAGTTGATGAAATTTCGGGTTGGAAAGAAAGAAATATCAAGCGATTGCATTTAGTTGCAGGAATCTTGTTGTTTTTAGTTGGATTAAGTTTGTTAATGGGTTGGTTGTAATTTAGCGCTCACTTACGTTCGCGAATTATAAAGATGTTAACTAAAAAACAAGTTATCTTCCCACAATTAAATAATTGTACATTAACATTTTTCTTTAGCGAAAATTTTAACACTAATTTAAAGGAGGTTGATTGTAAAGGAACCTTGGTGCCTTACAGATTTGAGCCAATGATACGCGAGCTCAGCGAGTCAATTTCATTTCCAAAAATCTTAAAAATCCCAATTTCTTATTATCTTGATGTTAATTTCAGATAAAGAGATTCGAATGGAATTTGACCTTCCTAATTTTAAGAAGGAAGAGATAAAAGTTAAGATAAATAAAAATTCTGTCGAAATAAAGGGCGAGAAAAAACACGAGACGAAGTTGCAGAGAAAAGATTTTTTTCATGAGGAGCGACATCACCAGTCATTTCATTATATGACAACTTTGCCGAATGTGAATCCAAAAAAAGCAAAAACAACTTTCTCAAGGGGAAAATTGAAGATAAAAGCGCCGAGGGTTTAACCAGATAAAAATCCATCTAATGCACGTCTTTGAGATTTTGATGTGTTTGCAATAATTACTCTATCATAATATGATGCTAAATCTTCTGGAGACATTGATTGGGCTTGCGTTGTTTCTGGATGAATTACTCTGCCGCACATACGAAGTCTTGTTTGTGTATATGCAGGACTTGATTTATTTAAACATGCGATTTCAGGATTCTCTAATTCAATTAGTGATGTTAAAGCTTGTTGATATAAATCAATTAATTCTTCTGTTTGTGTTTTTGGCAAGGCTATCATTTTATTTTGATTAATTATTTTTTAAGTCTTTTTATTAACTTTGAAATTCAGGACTTAATTAAGTAAACCTATCCATGTAAAAACCTTTCCACATTCTTGTTCATTAGGAGTGGAAATAGTAAATCGATCATATTGAAATCTATCATGTTGAAATTCATGAATAATTTTTGAATCTACACCGATAATATAGGATCTATAAGGACCAAAAGGCCCGATTCCATCAATAAACGGCCGTCTGGATAAATTTGCTTTAACTCTTTTAACATCTTGTTCACTAATCAATCTTGCCAATCCTATAGGAACATAAGTTACTAATTCCTTTTCCCTAATTGTTAATCTAGGCATATCTAATTGATAAATAGCTCTTCCTTGTTTCCATCCTGGAAAACTCATATAATTTCCATAATTTGGATCTTCATGTGTTCCAGGTTCAGTAGCCATTAATTCACTCGTATCAAAGCCTGCTAGGTTTTTTAGTTTGCTCTGAAGATCAAGTGTCATGTAAAATACCATATTTTAACAAGTATGCTGAAATTTAACTAATTTGTGTATGTGTTAAGTTAAGTTGCTAACTTAACATTTCTTGTAGTCAAACAAATATATTATTATTTAGATTATCTAAAATATTTAATTATAAAATTTGCCGACTTCGTCGGATAATATTAACTATTAAGATATGCGAACAAAGTGAGCACAATTTTGGGTTTATTGGGTTTTTCAGATTAAGATAGGGTTTACTTAACAGTATGTTGTCTAAACTGATTTAATATAATGATTATTTTGATTCTGCTAATTTTAGTTGTTCTACTTTATGCAACTTAAATGGCAATCCAAGTGTTTCTGCCCATTTCAATAAACCCTCTTCACTTCTATCTATTAAATATATTAATGTTCTTTTTTCTTGTTTATCTTTTTTAGAGTTACGTATATATGCTTTTTTTGTGTCGCTTATATGATAAAGGACTCCGCCGTCTTGAGATTGGCTATCTGAAGCAAGCAACTTTATTGATTCTTCTAAATTATCTAAACCTTGTTTCAAATAAATTGGTCTTTGGTCCAGTTTTGCATATTCTTGGTTTCCTGTATAACTAATTCCAAGGGGAGTCATAAAAATTTACAAATATTAACCTTTTTAAAGATTATGAATTTTAAGTTATTATGCTAAATTTAAGACAGCCGATTGTAACTGTATGCGGACATGTTGATCATGGAAAGACATCCATACTGGATAGTTTGCGTTCGACTTCAGTTCAGAAAGGCGAGGCTGGCGGGATTACGCAGAAAATTAGTTTTACTTTGATGCCCAGCGATGAATTAAAAAAATCCTGCCCTTTAATTGAGAAATCCGGAATTAAATTAGATATACCTGGTTTTTTATTTATTGACACGCCAGGACATGCAGCGTTCACGAATTTACGAAAACGTGGTGGGAGTTTAGCTGATTTGGCTGTTTTAGTTATTGACATTAACGAAGGAATAAAACCTCAAACTGCTGAAGTTATACAGATTTTAAAACATAATAAGACGCCGTTTCTTATCGCTTTAAATAAAATTGACAATATTTCTGGCTGGCAAATTCAAAAAGATAAAGGAATTAAGGAATCGATTGAGTCGCAAGCGCAGAATGTCAGGGGGCCATTTGATGAAAGACTTTTTACTTTGGAAGGTGCGCTGCATAGTCATGGTTTTGAATCAGACTTGTTTTATAACATGAGTGATTTTACAAAAAAGATTGCGATTGTGCCTGTTTCAGCGAGGACAAAAGAAGGTTTGCAGGAATTGACAATGGTTTTGTGTGGGATTAGCCAGAAGTATCTTGGAGATAGATTGAAATTGAATAAAGAGGCGAAGGGAATTATTTTAGAAGTTAAAAAAGAAAAGACAATTAATTATGCTGAGGCGATTTTGTATGACGGCGTTTTAAAAAACAGCGACACGATTGCTATTGCGAATTTTCCTGGAACCGATAGTTCGTCTGTTATTATTTCAAAAATTCGGATTCTCGAGGAGGTTTTACCATTGTCTTCAAAATTTAAAGCAAAGAAAGAAGTTACTGCTTCGACTGGATTGAGATTGCAATTAGTTGAGAAAGAAAATGTTTTGCCTGGAATGCCGTTTGTTATTTTTAAGAATAATAAAAATGATTTAGAAAAAGAATTTAAGAAAGAAATTAGCGAGGCGGTTAAAACTTCGAAGAGCGGAATTATTGCGAAGGCTGATTCGTTGGGAAGTTTGGAGGCGTTGTTGGTTATGTTAGAGCAGTCGCATGTTCCTGTTGTGAAAGTTGGAATTGGAAATATTAACAAGACAGATATTATTTCTGCAAAGGCGAATTTAGATATTAATGAAATTGACGCGATTGTTGTTGGATTTAATGTTGATATTGACGAGGATGCTAGGGAATTGGCAAAGGGAATAAAAGGAATTCATTTTTTGACTGATGAAGTTGTTTACAAACTTATTGAAAATTTGGATTAATGGAGAAAAAATAAATCTGGCGAAATTGAAAAACGAAGATTAATGGAATTGGCGGCGATTTGTAAATTGACGATTTTGCATAAATATGTTTTTCGGAATTCTAATCCTGCGATTTTTGGAGTTAAAGTTGAAGCCGGGAAATTAAAACAAAATTTGCAATTGATTGATAATAAAGGCGAGAAAGTCAGCCGTGTAAAGAATATTCAGTCGGATAATAAATCTGTTGATTCAGCGTCGGAAGGAATGGAAATTGCGATTTCACTGCCTGGAACAAATTTTGAAAGACGACTTGGAGATGTAGAAACGCTTTATTCTGATTTGAGCGAATCGCAATTTAAGAAATTCAAAAAGAATAAAGATTTGCTGACGCAATCAGAAATAAAAACTTTGCAGGAAATTGCTGAAGTTAAGAGAAAGGGGAAGGGCGGGTGGGGAATTTAGCTCGCTTACGCGAGGATAACATGGCTACGAGCCAGAACAAATTCAAGGCTCTACGTGGGAAATATAATTAACATAAAGAATTATACGACTGGAACTCGTTTATTAGTAAAATAATTTGGTTCCCAAACTTTTTGAGCGTCTGTTCCACTTGAAAGAAATGGCTGTTCATTTTTTGGCTTCAAGTTTCCTTGACTATCATAATAATGACTAGCATTAGATCTTAATTTTTCTAAAGTTTCCTCAAAAGTACGTCCCCGAGTAAAACATCCATCTAAAGAAGGAATGTCCGCAACATAGCCCATACCAGTTCTTTCAATTCTCGCTTCAAGTTTTACATCGGATTCATCAAGAGTTATTGTGGTAGTGTCAAACATAAACAAATAAAATGTTATAATCTTTATATATTTAATTGTGGTTGGGACGTAATCATTCAATTTTATCTTCTAAGTTCCTATTTTTTCTTTCAATTATTTTTCCACGAATTCCTTCATATATTAAAGATAGTGTATTTGTTATTGGAGGTATTAATAAAAGTTCTTCTGGAACTCCCTGTTCTGTAAAAGGAAAATTTAAATTAGTGTCTGGAGCTAAGTTCATAATGGATAATGTGTACGAGATAACTTCCCCTGTAAATAATGTCATTCCCAATATTCCGCCGTAAATGGCGCCCGCGCATTCCATCATTGATGATTTTTCTTTTGGATCAATATATTCGTCGTCATTTTTTCTAAAATATGTTGGTATTGCGTGAAGCATTGCTGTTTGCATTGCACTGAATTCTACAAACCTATTCCAAAATCCTTTTTGCTTTTTTATCATTTTTGAATTTGATATAGGATTTATATAAATATTCTTACGCTGAATGATACATTCCAAATTAAATTCTTTTGGGGATTTTGTTTGTTATCATATGCCCACCCAAACTGTGTCCCACCCTAATACCAAACAAAATCTCTGATTTAATTAAATTGATTTTTTGTAATGTGGGATGTAGCCTACGCTGAATGATACATTTTTAAATTCAGGATTTAATTATTAACTAGGAAAAGAGGAAAATGAAAGACTATTTCCCGCCGGCGGGTTTGAGAAGATATTATTTTAGAATGCTATTGAAAATTATTTTAATATTAGTAATTATATTTTTTATTGTTGTGTTTATTATTTATTTTCCTGAGATTAAGGATTTTTTTATAAGAAACGGAGATAAAATTAAAAATATATTGTTGGGAAAAAATGGTTGATTTTGGCACTGTATTTGTGACTGTTGGAATGCTGGCTTTGCTCGAAGGAATTATTGTTCTTTTGTGGCCTAATTGGGCGAAGAAGATTGTAACTTCGCTGATGGAAACCCCGAAATTGATGCGTAAGCTGGGAATGACAGAGATTGTTATTGCTATTGTTCTTTTGATATTGGGCGTGGTGATGAGGTGAATTAGCGCTCGTAAACTCGCGAGAATATGTGGCTACAAGCCGGTTAGACGCACGGTTTTTCGCTTAAGATAAAATTAATGCATAAACTTTGAATATAATTGTTCAACAAAAAAGAGGTATATTTATTAGTTGGTTGGTTAAATCTACTAAACCGAGTTAATGTTACTTTTGTATCTTTGTAATGATAATCCAATTCATCGTCGGTAAAATTTATGTTATAAGAATGATTGAGTAATGCAAATAAACTACCTATAAGGAGCCACAAGATAATATTTTCAAGTTTTAAAACTGAAGTTAAATTCTCACTATCGATAAAACAAATTAAAAAATGTCGTTTATTTCAATTGTTGTCATGGTAACATAATTACGGTTAAGCACAAGTTGGTTGGTTAAACAAAAGTTTTATAAATTACAGCAAAAGACTTATTTTATGACAGACGTATACTATGAAATTAAGTATGATGGAAATAAAACACAAAAGATATCTGAATTATCTCCTTTGGAAAAAGCACTTGTAGCTTTAGGTGATTTTAGAAGAACTAGAAGAATTGAAAGTTTTCTTAGAGCAACAAATGAGGTTGTTGAACCACTAAGTGAAGGCGGTTTAGATTTCAAAAAACTCACTTATTTTTATGCATCGGTAAAACAACCTTTAGATGATTCTGTAGAAAGAGTATTAGGTGCTTGTGGATTTTCTATTAGAGAATTGGCAAAAGAAGAATATGAAAAAGAAACTGCTATGGGTGGAATATAATTAGTGTTCTCGCCAAAAGTCTTTTAAACCTATTTTCTCACAGATAATTATGGTATTCAAAATTAATATTGCGTCAAAAGATGGGAAGACGTATAAGCTTGAGCTAGAGAGTGAGAGCTTTGATGGGAAAAAGCTTCACGAGAAGATTCCTGGAAACGAAGTTTTGCCGGATTTGAAAGGTTATGAATTTGAGATTTCTGGAGCAAGTGATAGTTCAGGTTTTCCTTTAGTTGAAAATGCAGAGGGTGTTGGTTATAGCAAGCAACTTTTGAGTTATGAAAAAGGAATGCACAAACGCCCAAAGCACGAAGGCAAGCGAAAAAGAAGCGATAATAAACCAAAGGGTCTTCGATTGAGAAAAACTGTTAGAGGCAACACAATTTCAAATCATGTTGCTCAAATTAATTTAAAAATTATTAACGAAGGCGAGAAGAAACTTGAACAGGTTTTCCCAGACCAAGCTAAAAAAAAGGAGCCGAAGGAAAACCGGAAAGTGAAAAGAGCGAATAAAAAGAATACTCCGAAAGAAGTGCAAGAAGAAATTAAATCTGAAGAAAATGAAGAATAAAATGACAAAAGGATACGGATGTAGACATGAAGGTTTAGCAACTATATACGAACTTCCAAATGATGGTTTGACTGAATCTGAAAGAATAAGAAATCATAATAGAGTGTTAAGACGATTATCAAGCGAAAGTGATTGTATGAGAGATGCTATTTCCTTGGAAGAATATAGGGCAAGGCAAAGGAGGGATGATAAACAAAATCTTACATTAGTTGATGCTTTGCTTTCTATTCCCGCAGCGATTTATTTTGGAATTAGAAATGGTATAAAAACTGTTAGAAGAA
>Ga0209542_10006262_pt1 | contig 23221 bp, 16 predicted proteins | sample RifCSPhighO2_01_FD_184028 | JGI IMG/M metagenome (GOLD analysis project Ga0209542, IMG submission 184028) | Soil microbial communities from Rifle, Colorado - Rifle CSP2_plank highO2_0.1 (SPAdes) (version 2) | ecosystem: Environmental > Terrestrial > Deep subsurface > Rock core/Sediment ... | reverse complement strand
AAAGACTTAGCCCCTGTTCTATTAAACTAATCGTATGGGGTAGAATTATCGATATTATACATATGTTGTAGAATATATGCCCCCAACGGGATTTGAACCCGTGTTTGAGCCTTGAGAAGGCTCAGTGCTTGGCCGGGCTACACTATAGGGGCAGAGAAGCAGGGAAGCCAGATAGAGATATTTAAAGTTATTGATATTCCCATACGCATTTTTCTGACAGCAATCTATTTAAATGACATCTGGATTTTTCAGGTCATGAAGGATATCGCTAGCCTATTGAAGAAAAGGATTCTTCTCCTAGATGGCGCTATGGGGACCATGCTGCAGAAGTATGACTTAAGCGCGGATGATTTCGGCGGCAAGAAGTACGAGGGATGCAACGAGTATCTCAATATCGTAAAGCCAGAAGTAGTGCAGGAGATCCATGAAGGTTACTTAGAAGCAGGCGCTGATATCATCGAAACCAACACATTCGGTGCTTCATCTATCACCTTGTCTGATTTTGATCTGGGTGCAAAAGATTATGAGATAAATAAAAAAGCTGCAAGCATTGCTAAAATAGCAGCTGAGAAGTTCAGCACTCCAGATAAACCCAGATTCGTTGCCGGTTCCATAGGACCCACCAATAAGACGATTTTCATAACCAGCAATGTGACCTTTGAAGAGATGGAAAATTCTTATTATAGGCAGGCGAAAGGCCTGGTAGATGGAGGAGTGGACCTTCTTCTGGTAGAGACTGCCTTCGATACATTGAATGCAAAGGCTGCTTTCAATGGGATCCATAGGTTATTTGATGAGATGGGAAGGAAACTGCCGGTGATCCTGTCGGTCAGTATAGAACGAAATGGAACCATGCTTGCCGGCCAGGACATAGAATCAGCGTATACTGCAATGGCGCATAATGAGCTTCTTGCCATCGGCATGAATTGCGCCTTGGGGCCTGACCTCATGAAGGATCATCTGCGGACTTTGGCAGGGATTGCCCAAACATATGTAATCTGTTATCCTAATGCAGGGCTGCCCAGAGAAGATGGATCATTCCCTCTCGGACCAAAAGAATTTGCCAATTATATGAAGGAATTCATACATGAAGGATGGCTCAATATTGTGGGGGGCTGCTGCGGTACTACAAAAGAGCACATTGCAGAATTAAGGAAAGTTATTGATGATAGTAAAAGGAGACAAATCCCCGGAATAAAGAGAACTGCGGTTTCAGGCATGGAGACATTGGTTATCAATGAAGATATCAGGCCAGTTATAGTGGGGGAAAGGACCAATGTGATCGGCAGCAGAAAGTTCAAGGATCTCATAAGCGAGGAAAAACATGAGATTGCAGCTGAAATAGGCATGGCCCAAGTCAACAAAGGAGCGCAAGTGATTGATGTGTGCCTTGCAAATCCTGACAGGGATGAATTGACAGATACTAAAAGATTTTTTGACCTCATCACCAGGAAAGTGAGAGTTCCCCTAATGATTGATTCTACTGATGCGCATGTCATCGAAGCAGCGCTGAAAAAGACCCAGGGAAAGTGCGTCATCAATTCGGTAAATTTTGAGGATGGGGAAAAGCGCTGCAATGAAGTTATACCGCTAGTACAGAAGTACGGTGCTGCAATCATATTCGGCACTATTGATGAAGACAAGCAGCAGGCGATGGCAACTACGGTTGAAAAGAAGCTGCAGATAGCAAAACGCGCACATGCCTATCTGACTGAGAGATGGAAAATTCCATCTGAAGACATCATCTTTGATACTTTGGTTTTCCCTATAGCTACCGGAGATAAGAATTATGTCAATAGCGCTAAAACTACCATTGAAGCTATCTCTCACATAAAGAAAGAGCTTCCGGGTGTTAAGACAATCTTGGGTGTAAGCAATGTTTCTTTTGGATTGCCGCCTTCGGGCAGGGAGGTTTTGAATTCAGTATATCTGTATCATGCAACAAAAGCTGGATTGGACTTAGCCATTGTGAACTCAGAGAAGATTGTCAGATATGCTTCCCTATCTGAGGAAGAAAAAAAGCTCGCCGAGGATCTGCTTTTCAACAAAGTGGATGATCCCATACCCCCTTTTGTCCAGTTCTACAGAGGAAAGAAAGTGTCTGCTCAGGATGTGACCACGCTGCCTCTGGAGGAGCGGTTAGCTGCCTACATCGTTGACGGAAGAAAGGATGGGCTTATTGAGGACTTAAACTCAGCCCTGAAGAAATCAAAGCCTCTGGAGATCATAAATGGGCCTCTTATGAAGGGCATGGGAGAGGTTGGCAGGCTTTTTAATTTCTAAGACCTCATCGTCTCTGAGGTCTTAGAAAGCGCAGAAGCCATGAAAGCTGCCGTCAACCACTTAGAAAAGTTCATGGACAAGAAAGATTCCCATGCTAAAGGTATAGTGGTTGTAGCAACAGTCAAGGGAGATGTGCATGATATCGGCAAGAATCTTTTCGAGATAATTTTGCACAACAATGGGTATACCGTCCACAACCTTGGCATCAAAGTCCCTCCAGAAACGCTCATTGAAGCTTATCAAAAGTATAAACCTGATGTGGTTGGGCTGAGCGGGTTGCTCGTGAAATCCGCACATATGATGGTCACTACCATGGATGATTTTAAAGCAGCTGGCCTTAAGGTTCCGGTATTTGTGGGTGGGGCTGCACTGAGCAGCAAGTTTACTGCTACAAAGATCGCTGCAGCATATGGTGGGCTGGTGGTCTATGTAAAAGATGCCATGGACGGGCTGCACAAGCTGCAGCAGCTGCTGGATGATAAGGAATCGTTTGCCACCAGGATCAAGGAAATACAAGTGCAGGAATCCATTGTCGAAACAAAGCCCATACCAAGTTTTAGTGGACCAGGGATTTCCGAAACTGCAATCCTAAAAGCACCTGACTTTAAGACGCATATTGTCAAGGGTGATCTGGAAGAAATATTTGACCATATCAACACCCAGATGCTCTTTGGAGGACATCTAGGACTTAAGGGATCATATGAAAGATTGATGGAAAAGAAAGACCCAAAGGCTCTTAAATTAACTAGGCAGGTAGATGAAGTAAAGAAGTATATTATTGAGAAGAAACTGCTTGAGCCTAAGGCCATCTTTAAGTTCTTTGAGTGCAATTCTGATGGTGATACCATTATAGTTTATGAGAAAGGGAAGAAAGTTGAGGTATTGCCTTTTCCACGGCAGCAGCAAGGCAGGAAACTCTGCGTAGCTGATTATGTTGCCAAGAAAGAAAGGGGCATTGATAATTTTGGCATGTTCGTGACTACATCTGGTGGCAAAGTGATTGAAGAAGCAAAAAAACTTCGGGACAAGGGAGAATATGTCACATCCCACATCCTGCAAGTTTTGGCTCTTGAGGTTGCTGAAGGCTTTGCTGAGATAATTCATGCTCAGATGAGAGCTGCATGGGGGATTAAGGAAAAGATAAGCAAGCAGGATATGTTCAAGGCAAAATACCAGGGAATACGGCTTAGTTATGGATATCCGGCGTGCCCTGATTTGGAAGAGCAGAAGAAATTGTTCAAACTGCTTAAGCCAGAACAGATCGGAGTTCACTTAACTGAGTCCCTCATGATGGATCCTGAAGGCAGTGTTTCTGCATTGGTGTTCTATCATCCTCAAGGACAGTATTTTGATGCGTGAGTTCTAGGAGTTATGATACGCTATATTCTCGTAGGCTTAATGCTAAATTCTTAATAGGATGATCTTTATTATATCTTTACTGCAGCTGTCCCAGAAATCAAGAATTTCCCTGGCTTGGGACATTGTTACCCGAAAGCCTTTATAGTTAGCATCGTGTCTTATTTGTTTGAACCTGCCGAGGTAATTCAGCTTTACACTGTCTTTTATGCTTAACTCCCCCAGTATATCCATACTAACTTCGTGGTTTGATGGCTCATACCCTACAGTCCACCAGTAAGCATCCCCTAATTGTCTTATAGATTCATACACTTCCCTGAATATCAAAGTAGCGCTATCCTCGCTTAGGGGTACAGTCTTGGTGACCTTTACATTCACTTCTGCTGATGATAGCATAGACCTAATTTTCTCGCTGTCCTTTTGCCGTGCCCTCAAAATGCCTGTTTTTGCCAGTGATTTTATTATCTCTTCCTTCATGGGTTAACCTCCAAGAAGCCAGAAAGCACAATTCCGTTGGCTATATTGTTGAAAAGGTTACTATCAATGTTTTTCCTATTAAACAAATGTATCTGCACCTTTCTTCCAATCCGCTTTTCCAAATCAGAAAGCTCTCTTAGCCCGATAACTTGATACCCCTTAGCCTCTTCGCTTTCAACTGCTAGGTCAATATCGGAAGCAGAGATATCGTCCCCTTTCCTGAAACTGCCAAACAGCACTATAGCCTTCGGATGCTTGAAATAATCATTGAGAAACTCAACAATGCCCAGATGGTATACAAAAGCGAGATTATGCACTATCTTATTTTTTAGGTAATGGGGATTTTGCACATTTGCCTTGATCCGCCATATTGCGCTGAGCTTGGCAATCTCAATAAACCCAATGCCCTGCATCTCAGTCAATATTGCACCAATATTGGATTTCTTGACCTTGGCTTCCTTAGCTAAATCTGACAGGCTGAATTCTTTCTCAGGATACCTAAAAAAAACCTGTGCAATCCTCTGCCGAGCAGTTTTGATATATAACATTTGTTCTTTCTTGAATATATACGGTTTCTTCATATAACTCTCGTTATAATTGGGAACTATATAAATGTTACTGTTTTCTAGTTTGCTTTTAAACAGTTCAAGAATAATGAAGGGCAGAGGATTGCGATACAAGCGCTTCTTTCAGAATAACAAATCCACTCTTAATCAGTCTCTGAAACAGGAATAATGACGCCGTCGCCCAGCATGATGGGTATTTGTCCAGATTGATGGGATTTCCGTAATTATCCTTGAAATAATTGAATCGCCTTATCTTGTAAAGATTTCACAAAATTTCTTTTCAATCAATCTTATTTTTTCCTGTTTTAATTTTCCAGCTTTGTAATCTATTCTTGAATTATTAACAGTAAACAGTATTGTCGGTCTAATAAAACTATCATGTTTTAATGCGCCTTCTTGAAAATCATTTTTGGTTATTGGAATCAAATCTGGATCTGGTCTTTCTTGACTTGTAATTTGGCATAGAATTATATTTTCATCAGTAGTGTTAGCTGCTACCAAAGCAGGCCTTTTCTTTGATTTATCAGTATCAGAAAAAGGGAATTGAAAAACAACGATATCGCCTTTTACAAATCTTTCCATGCTTCATCCTCTTCTTTTGTATTCCATTCTTTAGCTAAAACTTCTTCTGAAACTAATGCAGGAAATAGTTTTTCACTTACTTGTTTCATGGGTCGTAATTCTACTCTATCTGGATAAACTAAAATACTAACTTTTGAGCCTTCTCTAAATCCCTTCATAGCTCTAGCTATATGGGGGATGCAAATTTGACCTTTGCTCGTGATAGTTGCAGTTTTTATTTCTTTTATTTCGTTTGCTAACATGTTCTCTCCTTATAAGTAAGAGAAGTAAGAATTAGTATATAAATATATTGTTTTTTTAGAGGTTAGGTAATTATTTGGTCGTTTTCTTTTTTGGAAAAAAGAAGAGATAGAAGAAAGATACATCGATTATTTGTGGAAGGCAAAGAAAAAGAGAGAAACTGTCCAGTATGGAATTGAAACAACTTACAAAGAAACAGACATAATAATAGATAATGCCAGGCGGTTTGTAACAAAAATCAAACTATTATCAGAAGAGATTGATGCAGATTTTATAAAAATAGATGTGAATGAGCTAAAGGAATTATGGAATTCTATAAAAAACAACTAAAGCTAATTTTCAACATCAATTAAATTGGATAATTAAGTTAAACTTGCCTATAATTATTATTTTAGTAAATGCAAAAAAAGATGGGTACTATCGGATTTCTCCGACGTACCCAAGACCGCCGTCGCCCGGATTTGAACCGGGAAAACCCGAAGGTAACAGGATGGCTGTATCTGGTTCCAGTCCTGCGGAGTACCAGATTGTCCCACGACGGCATTAGGGTTAAAGAATTAATTCCTGCTTTATAAAATTAACTAAAGAAACCTTTTTATAGTATCTCTCTTAGAAAATATACCTATGCCAAAAAAGAGTTTGAAACTGCCTATCCAACAGGCTACTGAAGCTCCTGCTAACGTCATCAAGCGGTTTCTCGCCTTTGTGATTGATATTATTCTGCTCAGCTTTCTGGTAAGCCCGCTTCAAGGAATCATATTGCAGTATATTCCGCCAACCGCAAGCTACGCTGAGATCTATGGGCTGATTGTGGGAAACTCCGAATTGGTCAGGATAATGACGACAATATCATTGCTCGTTTCAGCTGTCTTTATCATATACTTTTCAGTATTGGAATATAAGCTCGGCCAAACTCTCGGCAAGATGGTATTCAAACTCCATGTGGTATCTGAACTTAAGAAACTTAACTATTGGCAATGCATGGTGAGAAATCTTTTCTTGCTTCCTATTTTTCCCTTGATCTTTTTATGGATCATTGACCCTTTATATGTCATATTTACCCAACACGGCAGGCGGCTGAGTGATATTATCGCCAAGACAAGAGTAGTTGAATATTACAGGTGGTGAACATGGAACAAAATAACAGAAGATGGATATTTATCGTGGTTTTCCTGATGGTGCTATTCCTCTTTGTATCTTTGATTGCGGGAATTTTTGCGCTGTTTTCAGGTGCAGATGAACCATTGACCGGCAATGTGGCACTGATACACATCGAAGGAGTGATATTGTCTGATGGCAGCACATCAGTCTTCGGCGAACAGATAGCATCAGCATCTTCTATCACTGAAAAGATCAGAACCGCAAATGAGGCGCCTAATGTCAAGGCAATCCTCTTTGAGATCAACAGCCCCGGAGGAAGTGTGGTTGCATCAGAAGAGATTACCCATGCTATTCAGGCATCCAACAAATCAACTGTTTCTTACATCCGTGAAGTGGGAGCTTCGGGAGCCTACTGGGCTGCATCAGCAACAGATCATATATTTGCGTCCCGCATGTCTGTAACCGGATCAGTGGGAGTAATCGCATCCTATTTGGAATATTCCGAACTCTTAGAGAGATATAATGTAACTTACGAAAGAATCGCCTCAGGCAAATATAAAGATATGGGGAGCCCGTTCAAGAAACTTAATACAGAAGAACGGGGAATATTTGAGAAGCAGCTTGACTTGATCCATGACTATTTCCTGCAAGATGTGGCCAAAAGCAGGGGCCTTACTGCTGAACAAATCGAGCACATTGCCACTGCCCAGGTATATCTAGGAGTGGAAGCAAAAGCTGTAGGACTCATTGATGATTTTGGCGGCAGGGAAGAGGCAATTGCCTACATCGAGAATCAGCTTAACATGACTGCCAGTGTGGATGAGCTGACTGACAAAAAAGGGTTCTTTGAGATGTTGAGCGAAGCCATGAATGAGCGGGCTTTCTTTGTCGGCCAGGGAATGGGCAGCTATCTTTTCGGCAGAAGCCCTGTCCAAAGCATCCGCATCGTGAGCTGAAACCAGAAAGTTTTTATATAAGCTTATATAAACTTATATAAGATGGCAAAACAGATCATTTCTATGAATGTTGATTCTCACATCTATGCCAAATACGCTAAATTCTGCAGGGAGAAGGGCATTGTGATGTCAAAACAGGTTGAGAATTTCATGGAAAAGTTCCTCAAGAGAAAAGAACTATGAAAAGAGTTATGATATTGCTGGTTATGGCGGCACTTATGATGAGTGTGCACGCTGATGGGATTGACCAGGAAGTGGAATCACAGTTAGCTTCCAATGGAACCGCAGCGGTTATAGTGTTGCTGCATGAGGAACCTATCCATGACTCAGCAGAAAGGAATCTGATGATGCAGGAAAAGAAAGAAGATGTGCTGGCGAATCTTGATGTGTCTGAAGATGAATCTGCTGACATCAAGCTAACCAGGGAATTTTCAACAGGATTTGCAGGAGAGGTTACGGAAGAGGGGCTGGAGAAATTACGGAATGATCCTTTTGTTCAGCGAGTTGTAGTAGATGAGATGAAGCAGCTCCTTCTGACCCAGAGCGTCCCCTTAATAAGGGCAGATGAGACCTGGCGCCTCAAACTTAATGATACCAATATTACCGGACGGGGAGAAACAATCTGCATCATCGACAGCGGCATAGACACTGACCATAGCGCATTCCAGAATAAGATTAGAGCCCAATATTGCTACTGCGGGGCATCCAATAATGGATTAGGCGGCTGCTGCCCTGATACAACTTCAGAACAGGCTAATGCAGAGGACGATAACGGGCATGGAACCCATGTTGCAGGCATTGCCGCAGGCAACCATAGCACCTATAAGGGAATAGCTCCCCAGGCAGACATTGTTGCCATAAAAGTGTGCAATAGCGCTGGAAGCTGCAGAAGCTCAGACATTATCTCTGGCATTGAATGGTGCACTAATAATGCAACCAAGTATAATATTTCGGTGATTAGTATAAGCATTGGAGGAGGCTCCAATACCAGCTACTGCAATCAGGATGTTGAGGCTTCTGCCATCAATTCTGCGGTGGGAGAGAACATTTCTGTGATGATAGCTTCAGGGAACACTGGCTGGACTGACAAATTAAGCAGCCCTGCATGCGTTCAAAATGCAACGCCAATCGGAGCAGTATCAAAGTCAGATGTCATTTCCTATAACCGTAATGGAATCCTGAGCATATTGGCCCCTGGAGTGAGCATAACATCTCCCTATGTTGGCGGAAGCACCACTCCCCTTTCTGGAACTTCTATGGCAACTCCGCACGCATCAGGAGCTGCTGCTCTTTTGAATCAGTTCAGACGAATATGGAATCATTCCACTCCAACTCCATTGCAGGTTGAAAACATACTGAACAGCACTGGCATTGCGATTTACGACAGCAGTTCTAACAGAACTTATTACCGGCTTGACGTTGCAAGAGTGGTCCTGTCCCAGGATTATACGCCACCTAATGTTTCCTATCTAAAGCCACCAGGAAATCAGACAACTCTTAATGGCAGTGTGTTCATCAATGTCTCAGTAAATGACTCAGTGAGGGTTGATGGATGCATCCTGGAATTCAACAGCACCAATGAAACAATAACCAAATCAGGAACAGGAAGACTAGCATACTGCAGCATCAACAAGAGCATAACAGGGACAGGCACGTTTAAGTATAGGGTCTTTGTCAATGATTCAAACAACAATTGGGATGTTACGCCACAACGGCAGATTATCGTGTCAAATACTCCTCCTTCTTTGATAAATGTGACCATACGGATATCTACAGTGTTTAATACAACCAATGGGACCTTAACAGGCAGATGGAATGTCTCTGACATAAACAATGATACCATGACCAGAAATCAAACAATATGGTACAATGACAGCATTCCAGTGCAGAGCCTGAGAAATCACACCACTATTTTGCCGAGAAACACCAGCAAGGGAGAGAACTGGAGCTTCTCCATCAGGGTCTTTGATGGATCATCATGGAGCAATTGGACTAATTCCACTGGAATAACTATCTTGAACAGCCCCCCCAACATAAGTTCTCTGAGCTCTCTTACTGTCAATGAGACCCAATTGGTCAATATTTCGGCAAGCGGCAGTGATGCTGACGGCGATGTTCTAACCTATGCCATAAATAACACTCTTTTTACCAGGTCTGGTAGCAGGTTTTCATGGAGACCAAACCTCAGCCATGCAGGAAACTATAGCTTGAGGATAAATGTGACTGACGGTGCTGCCTCTAAGTCAATCGTGTGGTCTCTCAGTGTGGTAAATGCACCAGACATTGATGGTGACCGGAATCCTGACTTTAATGATACTGATGATGACAATGATGGCATCAATGATATATCAGATACGCTCAAGGGGAATAGCAGCAATATTAATGCCAGCGGCTTTACCAGATTTTACTTGCGCGTTAATGGCTCCACCAATGTCACTAAAAGGTACAATTCTACTTACAAGATAAATCTAACCGACAATAATGATACTATTGTAGATTTCAATTGGAACTTCACCAATGGCAGCCTGGATCTGAGCGGACTCATAGTCAACAAGACCAATATAAGCGGCTATGGGGCAGTTGAGGTAAGAGGATTGAACTTGTCTCCACAACAGAGGACAAAAAGGATCTTCTTGACACATCTGAGTGGAAATCGCATTTGTGTGTTGGACAGAGCTGGAGCATCCCTCGGAACTATTAGCTCAGACTGTAGTGGTGCTGGTGAAGTTTCCTTGACCTGTGATGGCACTGCTCAAAACGGCCGCAGCTGCACCGCAGTAGGCACTACCTATATTATCATCGGTATGAACCATTCTGCGGTGAGAGAATACACCTATACTGCCGCAAGCGTGAGTTCTTCAGGAGGGGGAGGCGGTGGTGGAGGCGGTGGTGGTGGAGGTACGGTTGCTACAACAGCAACCTCGGAAACTATCAATCTTGGGAAGATACAAAAAGGGGAAACTAAAGTGGCAACGTTTACCTCCGAGGGATTAGGTGTAACTGAGGTTTCGTTGACTCTGAATCAGACTGTTACGGCATCTGGAATCACGGTGATCAATACCGGAACTTCTCCGGGCATTGCTACGGAAGCTGCACAAGAAGGTGAAGTTACATATGCATACCTGAAAATCACGCTTTCCAAGATCTCAGATTCTATAATTTCAGATACAGTACTAAAATTCAATGTCAGGAAGAATGAAAGCTTTGATCCGGGCAGCATCTATCTCAGAAGGTACGATGGGGTTACGCAGACATGGAGTTCATTGCAGGCAAAGCAGTTTTATCAGGATTCGAGTAATTTCTATTATGAAGCGAACACCCCTGGATTTTCTATCTTTGCTATCGTCGGGAAGAAGGTAGTGAATGATGTTCCTGACCAGGAAGAAGGCACTGTTGCAGGTCCTTCGGCTGTTGATGAAGGTGTTGCAGTGGCAAATGAGGAATTTTCTCCTCAGGAAATAGAAAAGACCGAATTTCCCTGGTGGATAGGTATTGTAGCAGGGGTTTTAGTTGTTGCTGGAGCAGTACTGTTATTCTTTAGAAGAAGATTGTACTAATTTGTAGACTTTGTCGTTCTTTCTCACCATCGTCTCGGTCTTTATGCTGATAGAATCTGTCTTGTCCGCCTTCGTTATGGGCGTATCATCTTTCTGTAGAGAGGTTAGTGTCTGCTGAACAACACCGGTCTTATTTCCCTGGAACATGATACTATCCCCGGTTTGCACACCTGCTGATTCTATGAGGATTTCCGCTACACTAGGCTTTTTGAAGAAGTTTATGACTTTGCCGACATACAGCTTCTTCTTGGTGGCTTTAGAACCATATGCCTTACTCCACTCTTGTAATGGTTTGCCCATATAGAAACCAGTTGAGAATCCCCTATTGTAGATTGTCTGAAGCTTAGCGATCAGCCTCTCTTTTATTTTTGACAGATTGGTGTAGTTGTCGATGGCTTCCCGGTATGTTTCGGTTACTATCTTCACATATTCTGGAGAACGGTTCCTACCCTCTATCTTGAAGGTGTGGATGCCTGCTTTTAGCAACTGATCGAGCACTGGCAGCGCACAGAGATCTTTCGGGCTCAGTACATAATCTTCCCCTAACTCAAACTCATGCTTTTCTTCCACATCCTTTATGATGTACTTTCTTCTGCAGGGCTGCAGGCATTCTCCTCGGTTTGCTGATTTTCCGAACACTTCCTGGCTTAAGAAGCATCTGCCGCTGATCGAAATGCACATGGCACCATGGATAAATGTCTCAATCTCGATGCCTAACCTCTGTTTTTTTATGTTCTGTATTATTGATTTTATTTGAAGTAAAGACAGTTCTCTTGCCAGGTTTATTCTTTTGAGATTCTTTATTTTCTTTTTTAAGAATAAAACTGTCTGAAAATTGCTTACTGAAGCTTGAGTCGATAAGTGTATGGGGAGATTTAGTTTTTCACATTCATTGATGACTGAGTAATCCCAGCAGATTATGGCATCAACACTATTTTGTTTCAATTTTCTTAGAATTCTCTGCAATTTTTGGATTTCTTTATCGTACACAATAGAGTTTAATGTACAGTATGCCTTGACATTATTCTTATGGCATAGGTCAATCACTTTCGCCGATTCTTTTACGGAGAAGTTTTTTGCGCCCTTGCGCATGTTCAGGTCTTTAACTCCAAAGAAGACAGCATCTGCTCCTGCTTTGATAGCAGCATGGAGACTTACGAAGTCTTGTGCCGGCGCTAATAGCTCTGGTTTCATTGAGAATCTGGAATAATGGCCTATTTAAATACATATTGGCTTGTTTTTAAGTTAAAACTGCCATTTTTGGAAGGGAAAATATTTAAATCTGGCGTCATTCGCCTATAGTTATATAGATTATAATGGGTGGAATAGATGGGTCAAAAAGTATATGGTGTCGTTTTTGGCGGTGGTAATGTTGCTACTTGGTTGAGGGCTTTAGAGGGTGGGCTGGAGGCGCTACCCTCAGATCATAAGCTGATGGTATTCAGCGATGGATTTACTGGTTTAAACGAGGGCAGATTCTACATAATTGATGATAAAACCCAATTTGACCCTGAACTTCCTGGAACTTTCTCGGGAACTTCACGAGATAATGTCGATGAATCAAAAATAAGGGCAGTCAGGGATAAACTCATAGTTGGGGGCTTTGAGTTAGAAGGGATTATTGGATGCTGTGGTAATGATCATCTAAAAGTCTTAGCAGACACCGGTTCAATCCTGGATCTGCCAGTTATTGGTTGGCCAAAGACTATGGATAACGATCTGTCAGGCACGCTCTGTACATTGGGATTTCCGACAGCAGCACATGAAGCTGCGCAAGCGACTCAAAGGGCAGCGCTTGCAGCCTATAATTTCAATCGTGTCCATATTTTGACATATTTTGGACGGGATACTGACTGGGTAGTTAGCGCTGCGGCATTATGGGGATTCAGTGATGTGGTTATAGGTACGGAAATTAAAGCTGAGGATAAACATACCATGAGAAGGAGGGTAGACGTCTTTGATAATGATACTGAAAAGAGAACAGTTTCTGAGACAGTTGGATATAAATTTGACTATATACTGGAGAGAACAAGGGAAGCGATAAAGAGGAACCGATCACTCTATGGAAAGGGGTTTGCAGTTGTTTCCGCAGCAGAAGCAGGCAAAATTTATGGGATTGAAAACCATGTAGACAAGGAGGATTTGGACAAGCATGGCCACCCAAAGTTTAATCCAGAGACTCTTATGCTTGCCCTAAGGAAGGCTTACAAGTCAAATGGTATTGATGCAGCAGGTGAGGCTGTTACTTATGACCATTGCAGATTCCGACCAGCAACCCGTCTGGATGCTGAAGTGTCTCGATTAGCTGGAATAGAGGCTGTTAGGGCGCTTATTACAGGAAAAAATGTAGTATGCGTCGTCATAACTAATATTACTGACGGTACCCCTACTTTCGATCTGAAACCCCTGCCTGAGGTTTACCGACAGAGATTTTTAAGGCCAGAGGGTTTCATGGATTACAATAATTTGGCTGTCAACCCAGCATTGGAGCAACACTTTGAATGTTTGTTCGGTCCAGTAGGCCAAAGATATGACAGAATGTACAAGAAAATTGCAGAGAGACAGGTTTAAACTTGTGGTTTTTTATTAGAAACTTTACTCTATGTGACCTCCTCCCCACCCGAAATGGCGTGGGTTTAAACCCTTATAACACTAATAAAAAAGAAAGTAAAAAATGGGTATTACTCACATCGGCCTGAATTCTTTATGAGTCATGCTGTAGAACATTATAGGGGGATCTCCAAAAATATCCCGGAATTTCCTGATACTTTCATCAGTTGCCATCCAGTCTCCTGATGCGGCTTTTTCAAACGCGCATAAATGTCCCGCAGCATTGGCATTGCTTAGAGTGGGCTTAACTGGGAGCCCTACAGCTTGAGATATTACGGCCACTGCAAAGTATGCATCACCACACCCATTTGTATTCACTATCCGAGTAGGTGTTGTATGCGGACTCTTGATTGGGCTCAAAGCAACTGGCTGGAAATATGCCCTTTGATCTATTTCATACAAAGTTGAACCTAGCTCTCCGTGGGTAACCAAAATTCTTCCCCTTTTTCCTGTTTGATTATGCTGATCATCTTGTAATTTTGCAAGAGTATCCACAAACGCCTGATCTGTTTTGGTATCTCTACCCATTATCATATCAAATTCCCCTTCATTGGCAACCAACAAATCAGTCCTCAAAGCCAGATCATATACCGCTTGCCTGCCAAGCGCTTTCACCATTGAGTCTGTTGCTGCAAGATAAAACTGGACTTTTTCACCTAACAGAGAAAGCACGGCAGTTATATATTTTGGATCCTTTACTGAATCCACTATGACAATATCTCCACTAGTAACTGCTCCGAGATTAGCATAAGTTCCAACAGCGGATGGCTTGCTTCTGAATGTTAATTTTTTACCATATTCCAAAGCGATGTTGAGGTTTGCAGCCACACTTCCCTCTGTAATGCCAAATAGTGGGTGATAGATCAATCCTTTCGGTAAGTTGTCTGCAATAGCCTGGCTGCCAAAAGGTACAACTAATCTTGCCTGTAATGATAAATCTCTTTGTCCATTTAGATAGACCTGTTCTCCAACGGAGGAATTATGTGCTCCTCCTCCTCCTGCGGTCATGACCAATTGCACGTCAAGAAAGGATGCTATCCCATTTTGAGCTTTCCATGCATCAACTTGATTTTCTTCTAATGGAGTTAGGCTGCCATCGAGATTATACTTATCATCAACAGGTATTCTTACGCCAGTAGAGTTTATAGAAGCAATCCTATCATCAGCAGTCTGTACTTTTCCATAATAAGTTGTTCCTGTTTTCTTGTCAATAACTCTTATGCCCATTGTTAAAGGCAGTGTAAGATATTCGGTAGTTAATGAAGCGCCTCCGCCCATCAAAGGAGATATGGTTCCTTCAAGGTCCCTTACGTTGTCCCCGAAAGTGTGTATTGTTTGCATGTAATCACCTTAAAACCTCTAGAATTCCAAGAGGTTCATACCTCTTTTTTAATAGAAGAATGAAGCTTGGTATAAAAAGCTTTTTATTAGGATAATGGGATTTTTTATAATTCACTAATATTCACAATCGTGATATCTTCATCTATTCTCGGGCAGGCGGTATTTACCCAGGCTTCGACAAAGGGGAAGTTGTTGAGCTGGGTGTAATCTACGGTATCACAGATGAAGATGTAGAAATGTTTCTGAGGATATTTTTCCTTTAATTTATCCAGAAGATTTATGTGGTAGTGCTGCCCAACCTTAGTTGAGACTAAGACCCCTATGTTGGTTGCGCTTAAGAATCTGAGCATAGCCCCTTTTTTCTTTTTGAGATACGCATCGGTTTCCTTCTGCGTTATCCTATTGAAGATTCCGGTAACAGGATCCAGTGCAAAAACAGGCTTGATATTGTCTATGGCTGCTTTTATGGGATGGAATTTTCCTGTCCCTACATATAAGAAGCAATCGACCTTATCAGCAATGAGATTTGCAGGATCTGCATCACACCCCAGCAACTGGCTAGGATATGCCTGCCTGCCTTTTGCCATGAGGACCTCTTTCCCTGCAAGTTTTTTCTTGATTGCAGGAATGCAATCCAAAAATTGGACTGTAGTGATTAACCCTATTTTATCAGGAAGGTTCTCTTGAACCAGCTTTCTCAAATTGACTGGCCCAGTATACCTTGATTCCATAAATACTGTTTTCATAGGGTATATAATTTGGCTTTCTCTTTTAAATCTATTGCAGGATCCAAAAAAAGATTTTAGGTAAGCGTGTATTTTCCTTGCAGCTCTTCTTTTGGCAGGACCATGAAGCCTTTGCCATTTACTAACTTTGCCTTCACTATCCTGGTATCGATGTTTTCTCCCCTCATCTTGAGGACTTCGATGGCCCTGTCTCTGCTTCCATTGGGATAGAAGACATTGTACAATACAATGATGCCATCTGAAAGGAATGAGACTGCTTCCCCTCTTTCCACATAGACATTCCCTATGTGGGTTGGGTTTGCGATCTCCCGTACGAGGAAGGTTGTTATCTCATGGTTTTCCAGATATCTAAAGAGCTGCTCCATGTAGATCCTGAATCTTGCTTCCTCTCCGGTAAAAGCTGAAGCTATTGCTGAGAGGGAGTCTATGCAGACTATGTCAGGATCAAAGTCCTTCGGTATCAGGACAGGCTGGATGTCTATGAGGAGCTCCTTCTTCGCTTCTGACAGCAGGGCTTCTACTGACCGAGAAATATCCAATGCATTGAAGCGCTTCATCATGAGTTTTTTCTCTTTTTCAAACTTTTCTGGATTGTAGCCGAATTCCTCCATGTGCTCCCGTAACTTAGGTTCCGGCTCCTCAAAGCTCATGAACAACGCTTTCTTTCCTTGTTTTATGGCATTGTAGCATAATTGCAGGCAGAAGTTTGTCTTTCCAGAGCCTGGGCCGCCTTCTACGAGCACTGAACTGCCATAGGGGATGCCCTCGCTGAACAGGCTGTCAAAGCCTGGTATGCCTGTCTTAAACCTTTTTGATTTCATCAGAACCACCTCTTTTCATCTCTAATTCTTCATTAAGCAATGGGATTTGCCTGTTTATGTCCCTGAGCAATTCTGCATACTTCTTTATCCTTGTCTTGTAGGTAGACTCTGAAAGCTGGCCGCCTTCGAAGTATTCTTTCTGGGATTTTGCTATAAGGTCTTTTATAGTATCCTTCCTTTGGTGGAGATGCTGGATCTTCTGCTTTATGATATAGATGGATGCTGCCTTATAGCTGGGGTATCCTATTATACCCATGATTGCTATAGTGAGGAGGATCCACTGCCATCTTTGCTTTATGAATGAGATAAAATTGGCTGAGGTTGCTGCATAGAATGCCTTGAGCTTGGTGTCCAATGATTCCAGCTCTTCTATTCTCTTATGAGCCTGTGCTATGAGGTCATCTGCTTCTTCATACCTTTCTGATTTGTACGCTTCTTCTGCTTTCTGATAGAGCTCATTGACACTGGTGAGGTTGATGCTGGAGGTGAGCTCAATCTGCTGCTTCAATGCCTTGAGCTTGTCTGAGGTTTCTGCTGCCAGCTTGCTCAAGTCTTTAAGCTCTTCCAGCTTTTGGTTGACAATGTAGAAATCTGAAGGATCTCCTCTTTCCTCTAAAGCTAATTGGGCTTGATAGCTTTGTTTTGCAATCAATAATGTATCATTGTAGCGTATTATGGGAAAGCCTTGCTGCTGCATCAAGATTAACGCAGCTTCTGCTTCCTGGATCTGGGAAGCTATGGCTATAGCTTCTTCTGAAGGCTGTGCCAATACCATGGGCACTACTAACAATAGCATCCATAGCTGTTTCATCTATCTACCTCTTTTTTTGCAATTCTCTTATTTCACTGACTAATTCCCTGTTCTTCCTTATTAATATAGCGATTGAGATGCCGCATGTTATGCTTATGAGGGACATTACCCATAACAGCTGCTTATAGCTTGGGGGGGATAATTGGGAAAGGGCAGGTGTCTGGTCTCTCATGATGAAGAAAGCTGCTATGAGGGCAAGTGCTGCAACTGATATGCTTATGCGCTTTAGGGTCTGCCTGCTTATCTTGAAGCTGTCTGCGAATGAGCTGAAGATCTCTGATTTTGCCTTTAGGTAGGGATGCCTGAGCTGCCTGATGGCATTCCTGGCTTCCTGGTCTGCAATATGCTCTTCCACTTCAGTCAGTCTTTCTGCATATGACCTCATCCTGTTTTGATACAACCTTGTTTCAATGTTTCCTTTCTCAAGGTATTCTGCCTGGGTAGACTTGATGAGGTTAAGGATCTTTTCCCGTTCCTCATTCAGTTTCTTAGAGACTGGCTTGAAGAGCTTGAGCATGTTGGCCTTTATGGTTTCCAACATGATTACATCCTTGGTCACTTTGCTTATGCGCTTCTCATATTGCAATAAGGACTCTGTGTATTCTGACATGGTGAGCTTGCCCTGCTCAAAGCATTCTTTCTGGATCTCTTTTATGAGTCCTAAGAGAATAGATTCTTCCTTGTGAAGTTTCCTTAAAGTCTTAGTTATGAGATGGTACCTGATAGAGAGGAAGCCGATTCCTGCTGCTGCAGCTATACCAAGCAATGATAGCAAGATGGAATGCCAGTTGTTCCTTAACCAGATAGGGATGTTTACCAAGCCTATACGCTCGAAACCGTAGGTTAAACGAGCGTCATTGGCATGCTCCAAAGCTGCCTTGAAATCTCCCCTTTCCAAGGCTGCATTTGCCAAAGAGAGGATATTCTGGGTCTTTCTTAACGTTAATCCTTCATCTGCTGCATCCTGGAGCAATACGTTAACTTCATCGATGATGGAACGGGCTTCAAAGGCGGTCTCCCTTGAGTTGCTTATGTCTTTGAAGATAGCAGCTACGTCCTCGTAATTGGCTGATTCCAATAATAACGTTGCTTTGTCATGGAGCTTCCTTAGTTGCAAGGTATTGAAGCTGGCATCTTCCATGCTGGTCAAGATCGCATTTATCTGCGATAAGAAGGAGATAGCTTCCTGCCTGGAAACTTCATGGATGAATAAGGTAACTAATCTTGATTCTTTCATATAGATGATCTGGTCATAGTCCCTATTTGACTCTACGAGCTGGATTTTTGCAATTCCTTCAATGCTAAAGTTTAAGTTGTATTCCCCTTTGGTGAAGTATGCCGGAGCCTGGATGATTATGGTTACGTTCCTGCTTTCGTTTTCTGCTATCTCGCTGATTTTGCTGGGTGAGACTGTCAAGTACTGGGCTAAGAAGCCTGAGATGCTGATATCTATATCATTTAGAGGACCTTTGTAGGGGTTTTCTACCTTTAATTCGAAGTTGTTGGAATCTCCCCTCACTAATTCGTACGTCGCCTCGGTTTGCAATAGCTTGTTCACTATGCTGGAACCTGCAGAAGCTGTAGCTGAAGCTGCTCCTCCACCACCTGAACTTGAGGATGAGGATGAGGTTGTGGTTGAAGTAGTTGTTGCAGTGCAGTCTGGGTCTTGTGTAGAACCGCATGCAGTCACACAGACATTATCTGAGGTGGTGTAGCACTGGAAGCTGATGCTTGCGGTTGAGTTTAGAATAGTGTTGTTAGATGTGTCTACAATTAAGCTTCCTGTCCTATTGTAGCCATAAGCATTGAGGTAGAATGATTTTGTTCCAGGTGACATGCTTGTCAAAGTCTGGAAGGTTATGTTTACATTGTTGTAGTTCAGTGATTTGTTGGTTATGTTGACGAAGGTTACATTCAAAGTTGAGCTTTGGTTGATGAAGTTAGAGGGCAAAACCCATTTGGTGGTTACATTATAGGCTGTGTTGGTTGCGTTCACTACTGCATTATCTCCCTGAATATTTTGGATGTAGCCTTTCAAGAGGAAGGAAGTTCCGGTTAAGTAGACTGTTGCAGGAGATTGGGTTATTGCCTGGGCCAAGTAAGGGCCGTTTTGGATCGTAACTAAGGAACCTGTTATGTTCTGGTATTGGTGGTCTGTCCTTGTTCGGTATTCATTTAAGGTTATTGCGAACTGCTCTGTTGTTTCCTCAGAGCCATAGGAGCCGTTCAAAACAATGGACTGGTTGGTTCCTGCCTCTATGGTGTATGTCTGCACTGCTTTTACTGTCTCGCCATCATAGTAGATCTTTCCCTGGGTCAGGTTGTAGGTTAGAGTGTATTGCAATGTGCAATTAGCCACACTATACTGTGGATCTCCTGCGTTGACTATGGTTACATTTCCTATGTACTTAATCTGGTTAAAGCCGGAAACTGAGCCAATGTTGGCTGCTTTTACACCTGCGGTGGTGGTTATGTTAGTGTCCCAGCCGCAGTCATACGTTATGTAGAGGTCATTTTGTGCTGTGTAGTTTGTTGCCCCTGCAGTGTCATTTGCCCAGATTCGGTAAGTATAATTCCTTTCTCTGGTTATCAATAGGCTGGTGTTGAATAGGAGGGATAAAGCTGACTTACTGCTTCTGTTTACCATGGTGATATTACTTGCTGCAGCCCATGCTGCAGTCCTGTTCTTGTACTGGAAGATGGCAGTATCGGTGTTAGAATCATTGTCTGAGATGTTTACGGTGAAGTAGATTCTTACTCCTGGGTCTACTGAGTTGTTTGCTGTGGGTGTTTGAGTTGTTGTCCTGATGATTGGGTGGGCATTGGCGAGGATGAATCTTGTTGGGGTTGTGTTTAAACGTCCTACTTTATCCCTCACGGTAATGTTGTAATGGTACCATCTACCGGTAACCAGGTTAGAGACTGTGTACTTGAAGAATGAATTGGTGTTGTTCCTCTTGGTTATGTTTATGTTAGAGGTGAAGAATGTTCTTACTGTTCCATTGAAGATAAAGGTTACGTTGGCTATGTTCGGTTCGTTTATAGAAAGGTTGATGGTGAATTGAGAAGTTGCTGATGAGCCGTTCGCTGGCGTTGGAGAGGTGTAATTGGCTTTGGGATTTTTGGTGTCTAAGACTATTTTTCTTTTTCCAGTTGTGTTGCAGTTTCCGCCTTTGTCGCATATTGAGACGTTATAGGAATAGTTGCCGTCATTTAAGTTGGTCCTATTATGCCTCTTTATCTGGGTTAGGTTGGTTACCTTAGTTCCATTTACGTTGAATGTTAAGTTCTGGAAGTTTGATTCAGTGTAGGAGACATTAATTTCAGTGTAGTTCCTATTTACATAGGAATTGTTTGCTCTGGTTAAGGTGCTGTAAGATATTTGCGGCTTTACGGTGTCAACCATGGTCAGAACTATCAAGGTTGAGTTAATGTTGTTGGTTGTGTCATTTACATATATCCTTACATGATGGGTTCTGTAGGCTAGTAATGTTTTATTTCTTAACTGGCCTGATTGTGTGATATTAAAGTTTACAGTGTTGTTTACGTAGTACTTGCTTATTGCCACATTATCAGTGGCATTCACATCAGTGTATAATGAGTCTACTGAGAATTCTACAGTCTTGTTCTTGGGATACTGGGTGAATAAGGGAGCAGTTATATCTCTAACTGTTACGGTAATAGTTTGGGAGATCTTGTTGCCTGAAGTGTCGTTTACTGAGATGTTTAGTCTGTATGTGCCTATGGCTATAACGGTCTTGTTGTTGATGATTCCGGTTGAAGAGGATACATTGAATCTAATACTGTCATTAACTGCGTACTTATCTATGCCTACATCATCCGTAGCATTCACGTCATACCTAAAGAGGAATTGGTAGCTGGCTATCTGGTTTTGAGGGACTTGGATCCAGGTGGGGAAGCCTGCATCAACTACAATAACTGAGATTTGCCTTGACCTGACCCTATTGTAGGTGTCGTTTACGCTGATGTTTAGTCTATAAGTTCCTATGGTTAATAATGAAGCATTAGTAATGTTCCCATTAGTCCGGTTTATGCTGAACCTTACGGTATCATTGATGAAGTACTTGCTTATACCGCTGGGGTCTGTTGCGTTTACGTTGTAGACGAAAACAGTGTGGAAGTTGATGTTTCGGTCTGTAGGCGTTTGGTTCCAGTATGGTGGGGTGGTATCCTGGACTACAATGGTAACTTGGGTCCTGTTGGTGTTGTTGCTGGTGTCGTTTACTGACACTAAGATATGGTAGGTGGAGACTGGCGTCTTGGTTATATTTCTTAGAGTTCCATTTTGTGATATGTTGAATCTTACAGTGTCGTTGATGTAGTATCTGCTCCTATTATGGTAATCTGTTGCTCTGAAAACCTGCCTGTAAGAGATGTTATGGAACTCTATGGTCCTGTTCTGGAAAGTGCCGTTCCATTGAGGAGCTATGTTGTCTGTAACGTTCAGCTTTATTGTTGATGAATTGGTGTTGTTACTGGTGTCATTAACGCTAATTCTTAAGAATCTTATACCTAATGGAAGCCTGGTGATGTTTTTCGCCAGGCCTGATTGTGAGATGTTGATGTAATTTGAATCATTAGTGTAGTATCTTGAGATATTACGGTAATCAGTGGCGTTATAGTCTACATTGTAATTAGTAACTCTATATTCAAATGATTTGTTGGTAAATCTTTGTGACCAGTTTGGAGCGAGAGTGTCGGTAACGTTGATATTTAACCGTGTTGAGTTTACATTGACTTCATCTGAGATGGTGATGTTGATGTAGTAACGACCTACAGGAGTTCTGGTAGCATTCCTGAAGTTTCCATTGGAGTTTATTCCGAATCTGGAATCATTGACTGCGTATGAGTCAATGTGGTCATTATCAGTAGCATTAACCTTGATGCTGGTGTTGGTTACTTTGTACTCGTTTACCCTGTTCCTGGGTATCTGCGTAAACAATGGCTTTTGGTTGTCTAAGATTAAGAGTGAAGATGAGTTCTTTTCTGCACTGATAGCAGCTGAATCAGCTGCTTTGATTCCTAATTTCCAGGAATCACTTCTAGAAGTTTGTGATGAGTTTATCTTGTTTCCTCCCCATCTGCCGCCGTAATATAATGATTTTACTTGTGCTGCTGATAAAGCGCGGTTGTAGATCTGGACTTCGTCGATGTCACCAATAAATTCACCATTGGCATACCCCCCTATTCTCTGCATGAATGCTGGATTATTAGCATATGTCATGCCAGACATAGCAGTCAAAGAACCTGCAGTATTACCATCGATATAAAGTTGAACATTCTTGTCATTGCTTGTGACTCCAACAAAATACCAATTACCAGTAGATAATGTATTTGAACTTGATGGTCCACCTACTCCGGCAAGGTCAAAATGCGTTTTAGAATCGGTGTGGATATAGAATAAAAATGCACCTCCTGCAGTATCATAATCACCAAAAACAGATAGTCTTTGTGTTGAAGCAAAACTATTAGGCTTAATCCACATGAATATGCTCCAATTTACTATCGCATTAGGGAATATAGTATTTGATATGTTTAGATAATCACTACCATCAAAGCTATACGAGCCATCAATAGCATAACTTGTTTTATTCTGAACAGCACCATTATTCGTCCCATCATTCCCACCATAATAATCCTTGGTATCATTATTAAATGGCCAGTATGAGACTAAGCCACTTGTTAACAAGGTTGATGCGTTTAGTGTCCCATTCTTGTACCAGTTGTATGCTAAGGTGATGTTGTTGCTCTCT
>Ga0209542_10006261_pt1 | contig 23229 bp, 17 predicted proteins | sample RifCSPhighO2_01_FD_184028 | JGI IMG/M metagenome (GOLD analysis project Ga0209542, IMG submission 184028) | Soil microbial communities from Rifle, Colorado - Rifle CSP2_plank highO2_0.1 (SPAdes) (version 2) | ecosystem: Environmental > Terrestrial > Deep subsurface > Rock core/Sediment ... | reverse complement strand
TTTGACATTTAATAAATTTGAAATTGGCGACTGGTAATTTTGAGGTGTGATTATGCGGTTGAAATTCCCCGCATCAACTTTTTTGTTTTCATTCCAAGAACTGACTAATTGTGAGTAATCTTTAAGAAAAAGCGGGTCGTAACCCTGTACTGCCTCTACCCTATAGGCTGATAAACTATTCCCGCCAAAAATTCTCCTATCTGTTGCCAGTACTCTAAATGGTCTTTGCTGATTTGCCAAAAACGTTGTCGTTTTCGTTTCTGGAAAAATCAGCTCAGTTTTTGTAAACGGCAAAAATTTATTTGTGAATCTGAAAAGTTCAAAAATGGTAACAATAAAAATTGCCAGAATTATTATTTTTTTTGGAAACTTTAAAATCTTGAGAGGAAAAGTAATTAATAATATTAATGTAACCAAGGCGGGAATTATCAAATTTCTCAATGCGATTTTTTTTGCAGACTCGTCTGCAATTAAACCAAATATATTTACCGAAAAAAATTGTAGAATTGCCAGAATAAAAATAAGAGCCATAACTATCGCAGGACTCAAGATAGACTTAATTTTTTCTTTGGATTTTAAAAAAGCTTCAACTCCAAATGCGGAAATAACGGATAACGAAAAAATAACTAAAAAGATAATTCTTGAGGGCTGCATGGATGAAATAAAGGGAATATTTAAAGTATAGGGAAGTTTTGAAAGAGGATTCTCCAATGCCAGGAAAAGAGACAAAATCAAAAGTAAAATAAAAAAAGTAATCTTATTTCTTTGTTTAAAAACCCCCAAAATTGCGAAGATGAGTGCAACGACACCTACAAAGGAAACGAATTCGCCGTAATTCCAAATTCCCCAATAATTATATGTTGCCGGATTCCCAAAAAAATCTGGTACAAAAAGCTGGACGAGGTTCTGGGGAGGAATAAACCAGTCTTGCCGTCCCTGAAAGTATGACTGATCTAAACTTCTTGCGGATAGTTTCACAAATTCCAAAGTCGGCATTATTTGAATGGCAGAAATGGCAATTCCCAGTGCAATCCCCAATAAACATATGGCAATCGGGATGATTTTTTTTGATCTCAGAAAGAGAAAAAAAATAAATAGAATTGATGACAAAACTACATATAAGCCCGTCTGAATATGTCCAGAAAATATGGACTGGCTTGTAGCCAAAACCAAAAGCAAAAAATAAAACGGATTAAGATTTTTAAAAAGGTGGACGACTGCGTAGAGTATCAAGGGCAACCAAACAGCGCTTGCGACAACTGTCCCCCACTCTCCCCAAGCAACAAAAAACCCCGAAAACGGCAAAATAATTGATCCAAAAATAACCGCTTCATTGTGTAATTTTAAACTTTTTAAAAAAAGCGCCATAAGAAAAGCTCCTGAAACAAGCGGCAAAATTATTAAAAAACCCCATGCCAACTTGAAAGGCAGAATCAGAAACAAAACGTTAAAAATCTGAAACGGGCTGGATTGAGAATTTGCCAAAAGCGGTTGACCGGAAAAACTATATGGATTCCAAAGCGGGAGTTTTGCTTGTTTTAAATTATTAATTGCAATCTTTCTCCAAGGATAAGTTTGCAAAATAGAATCGGTGATTAAAGGATTTTTTACCGGAAATTTTCCCGCATTAAAACCTCCATAAGAGGCATCTCTCCAAGGATGATAAAGTCCCAAAATTGCATCAGCTGGTATCGGTATTTTGTCTTTAACAAGATTTGGTAAAAAGAATAAAAAAACAATAAAAGGGGCAACAATAAGAGGAAATAAATTATGGGAAAATAAGCGGAGCATTTTTTTCTCGCTTCGCTCAAAAAATAATTTTTTCATATTCTTTTGTAAATCTCTCCTGGCTGAATCTTTTACTGTCTTGAACAGCCCTCTTTGATAACCTTAGCATTTCGCTTTTATTTTTGATTAAATTCTTCGTAATTTCATAAAGCTGGGTTTTTGTCGACCAAAGCCTTCCGTTTTTTTTGTCTTTTACAATTTCTTTCTGGCCACCTTTTTCAATCACCACAGGAACAGCCCCTGCAGCTTGTGCCTCTACCGTTGAAATTCCAAAATGCTCCATTTTCTGGGGATTTTTCTTTTCGTCTTCGCCGAAACCTGTAGCATGCCAATATATTGAAGCCCGACCATAGAGAACCCTGAGCTCATCGTAAGAAATATTCTCCAATATCCTAATTGCATAACCTTTAACACTTCTTTTCAAATTTTTAATATATTTGTAATCCTCCTTTTTAGATTGCCCAGCTAAAACCAGTTTCCAGGCTGGGACATCTTTATAAAGCTCCTTGAAAACTTCTATTAAAACTTCCTGTTTTTTAGGATGAAGCTGATTTTGACTAAAACGTCCCACGGATATTATTAAATTGTCTTTTTTACCAGGACTGAGCGATTTAACATCGACAGGAGGATAAATAACTCTGGAATCGACTTTAAAACTCTTGTCTATAAACTTTTTCGTAAAGTACGAGTTTACAACCACGTATTTGTATCTTGTTAAATTTAATTTCGTCTTTGCGTCTATCTTTGAAAAAACAAACGGCACCTGAAAATGCAGTATGTTTTTTTTTGCAAGGGAGAAAGGAACACTTCCGTCCGAAAGAACAAAGATCAGGTCAAAAGAGGCAGTCCTGCGGATTTTTTTAAGAAAATTTTGACCAAAAACATTTTCGACAAATTTGGTCTTTTGCAAATCGATTTTTAAAAACCGAGTTAAAGGAGCCTTAATAGCCGAATCGCCCCAGAAAATTTCTACGTCGTGCTTTTCGGCAAGATGTGAGGCCAGAGTCAACATATACCTTTCACCTCCACCGAAAGTGTCAAGATAGGGGCTAAAAAAACCAACTTTCACAGGGTTTTTCTCCTGTTTTTTTTGTTTTGTGCCTCCCAAAGATATGTCAGGACCATAGCCTGATGCAGAGACTGATAAATTCCTTCAATTAAGCCTACAACTCCGTCTAAAAACCCCATTTTAAAAATGTACCTTCTTGTAAATTCAAATGCAGATAATTTCAGGATACTTGCTATACTAACTTGACGGTGCCCATGCGCCAAAAACAAATCTGATTCAATTTTTGCCCATTTGATGCTTTTTGAAAACATTTGCGACATACTACGTGCGCTTAAGTGTTCTATCGGCGTTTTAAGATAACCGATTTCTCCGGAAACTTGCGGACTTTCATGCACCACGCCTTCCCATTTTTCTAACTTGGCCTTTTTGAAAAGTCGCGGCGCATAATCCGGCCACCAGCCGCCGTGCCGTACCCATTTACCCAGTACATAATTTTTCCGAGGAATATAAAAAGCACTAAATTCATTTTTCGAAATTGCATTCTTTATCTCTGTTATTAATTCTTGCGGCAATCTTTCATCTGCGTCCACATATAAAAGCCATTTGCCTTTCGCCTGATCTTTCAGGGTATTTCTATTTTGGGCAAAGTCATTTGCGCTTGATTTAAAAATCTTATCAGTGTATTTTTTGGCAATCCTTAAAGTATTATCGACAGAATCCTGGTCGACAATTACAATTTCATCTGCAAATGTTAATTGCTTCAAGCATCCCTCTATCATCTCCTCTTCATTCTTTGTAAGAACAAGCGCAGAGACTGTCATTATTTTATGTAACTTCCTTTACCAAAATTGAACATTAAAAAGTCAAGGAAAGCTTTTCGTTTTATTGGACTTTTTATCTGGCGTAAAACTTGTCTCAAGACCGCAAACTTTGTCTTTAAACTTGCGTATTTATAAGCAAAAAGCAACCTGTTGCGAGTGATAAAGTAATCCTGGAGTACTGATCCCGAACCCCCTGAAGACCCAGCGTTTTTATGCCAGACAACAGCACCCGGTTCGAAAATTATCTTGAATTTTGCATTTTTGGCTCTTACACAAAAATCCATATCTTCAAGATACAAGAAATATTTTTCATCAAAATAACCGATTTTTTCAAAAACTTCTCTTTTAACAAAAATACACGCACCAGTTGCAAAAGTAATCTGCTTCCTTTTTGCAAATTGTCCCTTATCCACCTCATCTACCCCTAAATGCTTGCCTAAGACATTTGACCAGTCAATTTCCCCTCCGGCAGACCAAATAACTTTGCCTAAATTCTTGCTTGCGTATCTCGACCTATGAAATTCAAAACCTTTGGCAAAATATATTTTTGGAGAAATAATGTCACCCTTGTCCAAAACCGTAACAAGATTCAGAATTAACTTTTGGTCGACAATTGTATCGTTGTTTAATATTAAAACGGCATCGGCTCGCCGCCTAATGGCATATTTTATCCCTACGTTATTGCCACCGGCATATCCTAAATTATCCTGATTCTGAATGTATGAAATATCTTTTATTTTAGGCAGTGCTTCTTGCGATCCGTCACTGGAAAAATTATCAACAACTATTGTTTCGAGAAAAATATTATCACTTTTTAATTTTCTTACCGAATCAAGACAGGATAAGGTATCGTCAAGACCGTTAAAGTTAAGAATCACAATTGCCAATTTCATCAAACGAAATTTCCTGTTTGATTATATCTTTTAATCATTGACAGGTACAAACAACACAAATAGACTGTTATGGTATGAAAAATTTGGCAATTGCAGCCTCGGTTTTGGTTGTTATAGTTATTGCAATATTTTTATTTGCGACCAAAGGTAAAAATACAAATGACACATTCGTCCCCTCCCCAACACCAGTCGCCTCACCGTCTGTTACAATAATCAATCAAAACAAAAAAACAAATTCAAACACCTTAGGTAAAAAAATGTATCCAACTCCTCCTTCCCCGCTTCCTCGATCTGAGATTGAAGGTAAAAAAGCAGTGGTAGAAACGGAAAAAGGGCAAATTATAATTGAACTTCTAAAAGATACTCCCCTTGCCTCATCAAACTTTATTTTTCTAGCACAGGAAAAATTTTACGACGGTTTAACCTTTCACAGAAAAGAGAAAGGGTTTGTCATACAGGGCGGAGACCCGCGCGGCGACGGCACCGGCGGACCAGGCTACGCATTTGCCGATGAACCGGTCACTCAAGACTACCTGCGAGGGACTGTTGCGATGGCCAACGCCGGACCAAATACCAACGGCAGTCAATTTTTTATTATGCTTGCCGACCATCCCGAACTTCCCAAAAATTACACAATCTTTGGGAAAGTAATCGAAGGCATGGAAGCAGTTGACAAGATTACACCAGGAGACATAATGGCAAAAGTAACAATCGAGTAAAATTACTATTGTAGGTTTTCATCCTTGTTAACCAAAACTTTAAGAAAAATTTTCACTTGATCTGTCAAATTTTTCCTCAAAAATCCTAAGGAAATAAAAACGTAAACTGCTACTCCAATTGCAATAGCAAAAATCAATCCTAATATATTTGACGGGAGGATATTTAGAGTTGCTTTGACCGTAAAAAACATTATTATAGAAATAAAGAACGGCATAAAAACGTTTCTTCCAATCACAACAGGTATTTCTTTTTTTACAAAATAAATTGTAATGCTTGTAGAAACCGCCACGATTGCGGATGCGATACCTACACCTATAAAGCCGTAAATTTTAACCAGAATAAAAGTTAAAACCCAAATCAAAACAGTCCAGACAGCCATAAGGTTCAAAACTATTTTGGGCTTACCTAGTGCGAAGAGCGTATTTGTAAGGGTCGTGTTAACTGCAGCAAAAATCGCATTAATCCCGAAGAAATATAAAAGCGGGATTGCCGGCTCCCACTTCCCATATTTTGGGATTATCTCTACTATCTTTGGGGCGATTGCTAAAATCCCTAAAACTGAAGGGTAGACAAGGTATGCAACAAAAAATAAAGATTTTTCGATTGCATTTGCGAGTTCTTTTCTATTTTCCTGAAGTCGAGAATAAGCAGGAAATGTTACTTTTATAACGTTATCCATAAAAAATCTTAAGGGTACAAAGCCGAATTTTTGTGCCCATCCTACATATCCAATTTGGTTAAAAGTTAGAATTTTACCCAGGAAAACAGTCAGCAGGTCATCTTTAATAAGCGCCAAAACGCTATTTGCCTGAAATGGAATTCCGAAATTAATGAGATTTTTGGCACTTTTAAAATTAAAACTAAATCCAGGTTTCCATGGTGATAGGATATAAATAATTGCAAGACCCGAAAAACCCCTGACAAGAACGGCCCAAGAAAAACTGGAAAGGCCAAATCCCATATATGCAAGAACCATTGCAATACTGTAAAAAACGATGTTTTCCGCAACCTGAGGAATAACAAGCCTAGTAAAATCGAGCTTCCTTTCGAGAATTATCGAAGGAATAGTTTTTAAAGATGAAAGAATTAAAGAAAATATTAAAATTCTCAGAAGAAACGTACCTTGAGCGTCAAGATTGTAAAATCGGGCGATACTGCCGGAAAATATCAAACCTAGAAAAACTAATGTAAACACAATCATCTGCTGGATTGCAAATGTTGTAGTTAGATCCTGCCTTTTCGGTTCTTCTTTTTTTTGTATTAAGGCAGCGGCAAGACCGATATCGGAAAAATAAACAAATAAATTTAGAATTGCGGAAACGACAAAAAAGATTCCGAATACCGAAGGATCCAAAAGTATTGTAAGTATAAAAGTTGCAAAGAACGTAAAGGCTTGAATAAAAAATGTCCTGAGTGTAAAAGTTACAACCCCGGATATTGCTCTTTTTTTTATAAGCTCAAGATCTAAAAGATTATCTGAATTGGCCATTGAAGCTTTACCTTCTTAGTTTAGTCTTAATTTTAAGCAACTTTAGAAATATGAGTGACGAAATAATCATAAGCATTGTGAAAAACGAAATAAAGTTGGCAAAATATCTAATAAATGTTCCTCTAAATTCAAGAACAACTTCATGCATGCCGTCGCTAACTTCGAAAGTAATTAGCTTAAGCAGATTGTTGTCTGAAAAAGGCATTGCCTGACCATCAACCTTCAAATTCCAACCTGGGAAACTGAATATATTAGCCTTCACTACAGTCCTATCGGAAGCCTCCATGTCGAATTTAATTATTGATGAAGAATACTCTTGATTATAAATTGCAGTTGTCTTAGGAACCACGTCAATTTTATCCATGGGCAATTCTGTCTTGTTAATATTTATTAACTGATTGCCCGACTCATCTTTTTTCAGTTCTACACCTTTGGGAATATATTCGAACGATGTTTTTGAAACTTCCCAGGCAATAACGCCTTTACTCGTTGCTTTTTCATCAGTCAAATCCAGTCTGTAATTCTGCGGTTTAAATAACTTTAAGTTAGGCAACAAAAGTAGAATTGTCAAAATAATAAAGGCAAACAGTCTAAAAATAGCAACTCTTAACAAATAAATTAATGCTCCGGCAAGCACTGACGAAAATAAACCCGTAAATATTAAAAACCGCCAGGGAAACTGCAGATAAAAAAGAGGCGGAAATAATTCCCAAATAATTTTAGAATAGGCAGTAGTCATAAAAGCGCTGAATATAAAAAGAGTGATGAACACAATTGACAATTGACAATTGACAATTGACAACTTTGACGGCTTTTTGCTTTTTATAAGCAGAACTACAGCTAATATAAACGCGGCAATCGATGCCACAATATGCAACTTGCCAATTTTGAATGAAATGCCATCAGCAAGACCTTGTGCAGACCCTCCGAATCCCCAGGTCCAATTCCAAAGCTGCTGCAAATAGACAAAATGGATTCTAAAATCGGCAAGGTTTGTCAATAAAAGCTGATCGACCAAAGTAAATTTTTTTTCAAGAATCGCAGGTATCCAGAAAAAAGCGGAGAGCCCGAGCGAGAAAACTACAGATAAGAAGCAGTAAATAATAAACTTTCTCTTATCGCCAGATTTTGACACTAAAAATAACAAATAAATCGGCAAAATTAACATAAACGGTAAAAAAATCAAATTATGGGTAATCATTAACAGTGCCAAAAATGCAGCGGCAAGCAATATATATTTGACTGACTTACGCCTGTATAATTTGTAAAAAGACCATAAGACAAGAGGCAACCAAACAAAAGAGAATGATTCTGCCAATGCTCCCCTCACATAAACATCTACTGCTCTGTAAGGCAGAACCATATAAAACATTGCTGACGTTAAGCCGGCAAGTCTTCCCCATAATTCCTTTCCAAGAATAAACATCGCAACTCCTGACCCAACAACTGATATAAAAAATACGAGCTTCACCGAATCAATGAAGCCAAAACCCAAAAGATGGAATGCCTCCCCGAGCATATAGACAAACGGGGGGTAGAAATTAAACAATGGATAACCATAACCAAATCCGAGCTCATCAACCCAACGAACTGGGAACTGTCCGTCTTGTAAAGATTGGTCAAAAAGATAAAGTCTTGCAATATGTTGATCATCATGAATTAGATGAAGGCCAGGCCTTAAAAGAGGTAATGAGACAATAATGCTGAATAAAAGTATTAATATTATTAAGACTAAGTTGGTTTTTATCTTTAGCACTGCCTTACTATTTTAACAAAACGTATTATGCTTTAATAAACAGATGAAATTTATAAAGTGGCTCTGGTCAAAATGGTTGCCAATTGCAAAGATTATCGGCAATTTTAACGGTCAGGTTATCTTGACCGTTTTCTATTTAACCCTTGTAGCTCCTTTGGGAGTTATCTATAGACTATTTGCCGACCCGCTTGAGATTAAAACAAGATTCATTCTTAAACAAAAATCCAGTTTCCGCAAATGGAAACATCCGAAGGATAACTTGGAAAATGCTCGTAGACAATACTAAATGAATCTCAAATTAATGTTGACACAAGAACTAAAGTTGAAAATCTTAAATTTCAAATTTTACTAGTGTATATCTTAGGAATTTCTTGTTTTTATCATGAGGCTGCAGCTTGTCTTTTGAAAGACGGTAAAGTTGTCGCGGCTTCAAGTGAGGAAAGGTTTACCAGAAAAAAACACGACAGTGAATTTCCTAAAGAGTCTGTAAGTTTTTGCTTAAAAAAAGCAGGTATAGTTGCCGCAGATTTGGATTTTGCGGTGTTTTATGAAAAGCCTTTCTGGAAGTTTCAAAGAATTCTAATTTCTACGTTATCAACTTATCCGGAAGCCATAAGGTTGTTTCCGAAAGCGATGGTTACGTGGCTAGCGGATAAGCTTTGGGTTAGATCGATAATTGCCGAAGAGCTAGGAATTGATTCAAAAAAGATTTTATTTGTTCCGCACCATATTTCACACGCCTCATCTGCCTTTTATCCATCCGGTTTTGAAAAAGCAGCCGTGATGACCATGGATGGCGTCGGGGAATGGACAACTACAACTTATGGCGTTGGAAACGGCAAAAATCTAGAAATTACAGCTGAGATCAAATTCCCTCACAGCATTGGCCTTCTATATTCGGTGTTTACTGCATTTCTGGGGTTTGAGATCAACGATGGTGAATACAAAGTAATGGGAATGGCTCCGTATGGCAAGCTTAAGTACTTAGATAGAGTGAGAAAACTTGTTAAAAAATATCCCAACGGATCTTACGCTTTGAGGATGGAGTACTTTAAATTCCACAAATCAACAGAAACTGCCTACTCGCGAAAATTTGTTAACCTTTTTGGCAAACCAAGAGAGAAAGACTTACATTTTTTTACTAAAACAAGTGGTTACCCTGATTACTTTGGGGATAAGCCAGAAAACTTCAGCGTTCTTTGTGATGAAAATCAAAAATACGCCGATATTGCGGCATCAATTCAGGCATTCACTCAAGAGGTGATGCTCGATATTGCTCATACTGTTTACCAAAAAACAAAAGAGGAGAATTTATGTATAGCTGGAGGAGTTGGTTTAAACAGTGTAGCAAACGGGTTGCTTCTAAGACGTGGCCCATTTAAGCGAATCTTTGTTCAGCCGGCTGCAGGAGACGATGGCGGAAGTTTGGGCGCTGCTTTTTATGCATATCATCAAATACTTGGAAAAAAACGAAATTTTGTTCAAACTCACTGTTATTTTGGAGCAGAATTTAAAAATGAGCAAATTATAAAATTTTTAAAAAGTAAACGAATTAAATACAGAAAGATCGAGAGCGAGGATAAGCTAACTGATTTTCTATCATCTGAAATTGCCAGTGGCAAAGTGATTGGATTTTATCACGGAAGAAGTGAGTGGGGACCAAGAGCACTTGGTGCACGCAGCATCTTAGCTGATCCAAGACAAGAAAAGATGAAGGATATTGTCAATACAAAAATTAAGTTCAGGGAACCGTATAGGCCGTTTGCACCGGTGGTGTTAGCCGAAAAGGCTCATGAATATTTCGAACTTGGAAAATTAGATCATAAGCATTTAACTAATTTTATGCTTGGAGTTTTCCCTGTGAAAAAAGATAAAAGAAAGACAATCCCTGCAATTACCCATGTTGATGGTTCAGGAAGACTGCAGATTATTTCTGAACGGCAAAATAGCAGATATTACAATTTGATAAAAAAATTTGGCCAAAAGACTGGTGTTTATGTTCTTATGAATACATCGTTTAATCTCAAAGGAGAACCGATTGTAAACTCGCCGGAAAATGCCTTTAATACTTTTAAAAAGTCGGGGCTTGATATTTTGGCGCTTGAGAAGTACATTGTTTTGAAAGAAGATTTAAAATGAAGTTTTTAAAAGGGTTATTTTCTAGAAGTTCGGAGGCAAATGATTTAATTAAGTTTTTATGGGAAGCCAAACTCTGGTTTTTAATTCCTTTCATTTTGGTGCTATTAATTTTTGGAATTTTGATGGTATTTGCCCAATCAACAGGAGTAGCCCCCTTCATTTACACTTTATTTTAGTAAGATTTAACTAATAGCACACACTATTTGGGTTGTTTCAGCTTAGGGCATATTTTTTCATAAAGCTTCTCGGCAGCGAGATTGTGTACTTTCTCATTCGGGTGGGTATCAAATCTACTTGCGATAAGATCTTTCCAATTTGAGTTCTTTAAATCATCAAGCAGATCTATTGTTTCAATGTCTTGTGAATGGAAGTAAGACTGTAGTTTGCTGTGAGCCTCAGTCGCCGGATAATTTGGACCAAGAAGCTCAATGAAGGGAAAAATTATGACAATGATTTCTTTATTTTCATCTTTAAGTTTACCAATAAACTCGGATAGTTCCTTCTGGTGACTGTTTAAAATTGTTTCATCACCATACATAGATGTATAGTGAGAATCAAGCTGGTCAAAAGTAGTGGAATATTTTGAAGAAAATCGCCAGTACAAAAAATCAAAAAACGTAGACTTTTCGCTTAACTTACGCAACAAATCAATAGGATAAGCATTTTGCGAGATGATTTTTGATGGTATGCTTTTGTCCTCAGGCTGAATATCGTTTAAATAATACTGCCAAACTACGATATCGAAATTAAGATACGATAAATCCTGGTATGCTTTTATTTCTTCGTGGGAATCGAGTCCTGATACGCCGAGATTGTAAACCTCAGCATTAATACCGCCTTCTTGGAGATTTTTTTGCAAAATATTAGAGAATCTGTCTTCTGGGTTTGCTATTCCTTGCCCAAAGGTAATGGAATCACCCAGCATTCCTATTCTTATGATACCGGCAGGTTTTTCTGTTTTAAAATCCCTGTCTCTTTTAAAGAAATTATTATAAACAACATGTCTTTGAGCCCATCTCTTGTTGACTTGCAAAAAACCCAGACCGTCTGATTCATCATAAATATATCTAAAATAACCTTCCAATATACTAAAAACCAGAACAGTTGATACAACAAAAAAGGCAATCGCTATTAATATTTTTTTTGCTTTTGGGGTAAAAGGTGATTTAAGAAGAAAGGTTATAAAAAAAACGAAAAGCACAATCACAGCAGAAATTCCTATTATGTAGGGGAAGAAGTCTTTAGCGAAAAATGCAATTCGTGAATACATTTGATATATTGTATTTACTTTTCAGATAAGCCAATCAATATTTTATCAGACCGAGGAGAATTTTTTATATGGGGTTATCCTATTATATTTTTTTAAATATACAATGAGAGAGCGAAGATTATACGTTTTCACTTTAATTGCTTTTAGTTTCTTTACTTTCTTAATTTTTCTGCCAGTTTTTTTGGGCAAGGTTAATTTAAACGGCCACTTGTTGGTTTCTTTTTACGCTATTTACGGAGAGAATTTACCTTTCAAGGATACCGGCTGGGACCAGCTTAGGATTTATTTTCCTTTTTATAAAATTACTCTTGAGGCTCTTCGTAATTTTTCACTACCTTTCTGGAATCCATATGCCTTTTCCGGTCACCCGCACCTGGCTGATTTTCAGACAGCAGTCTTTTATCCTTTAAACATACTTAGAATAACACCAACAATTTTTGCTTCTTTTTTTACTTTTGCTTACCTCAGAAATTTAAAGTTAAATCCGATTGCCTCTTTTTTTGGGGCTTTGGTTTTTGGTTTTTCACCTTTTGTGATCACTTGGGGCGAAGAAGTTGTCATGAGCCCACACTCAATTGTGTATTTACCTTTGATCTTTCTGGCTGTTGATAAGTTGCAAAATAGGTTTAGTCGTTTTTATTTCACCATCCTTGTTGCCTCTGTTTGCTTGTCAATATTTGCCGGATATCTGCAGACTACCATTTACCTACTAGTACTGACGTTCTTTTATTCACTCTACAGGGCAATATTTTTAAAATTGGATTTTAAATTTTACGCTAGAGTTATTTCAAGTATTTTGCTCGGCATAATCATTTCGTCAGCTCAGCTGCTACCATCTATCGAGTTATTCTTCAATTCTCAAAGATCTGGTGTGGACTTTTCCAACGTAGTAAAAGGTTTTCTTCTACAACCAATTTCATTAGTCACCTATCTGGCTCCTGATTTTTTTGGTAATCCGGCTACTAGAAATCATTTCCTTCCAGGGAATGCTCAATATTATGAATCTATTCTGTTTGTCGGTATTGCTCCCCTTTTGTTTTCATTTTATGCGCTTCTTAAAAAAAGGAATGAAATAACCATTTTTTTTATAATTTCTGCCATAATTTCACTTGCAACCGTAGTCGATTCCTTTTTCTCTCGTTTTTTTATTAGTCTGCCAATACCACTTGTATCGACAGCTATTCCTCATAGAATTCTCTTCGCGCCGGCTTTTGCATTTGCTGTTTTGGGTGCAATTGGTTTTGATATGTGGTTAAAAACTAAAAAATCAAGTATGCTCAAAACCATAATATTTTTTGCCTTTTTGTACCTATGTGTCTTCTTCTACATTACATATAAAGCAGGATATTTTGCTAATGCTGTTTCTTTCACACCAGAGATAATTATTAGCTTGAGAAACTTGGTTGTCCCACTCGCGGTATTTACATTTATCACTTTAGCCGTAATTTTTGTTCAAAATAGAAAGCTTGCCGCAGCTTTTATAATCTTGATCACCGGGTTGAATATTTTTTATTTTTCTAACAAATATCTTTCGTTTACAGACAAAAAATACATCTTTCCAAAAAATGATGCGATTGAATTTGCTATCAAGAATCAGGGAATTTACAGGACTCTTTTTATCGGAGACAGAAAATTTTCAAACAATTTTGCAACTCAGTATGCAATATTTAATCCCGAGGGGTATGATTCCTTAAATAATCGGTTTTATTCCAATTTCGTTTTTGAAACACAAAAATTACCCGCAGATTACATAGCCCTTCGAAGGTCGGATGCAGAGCTTGGATTTAAGGATGACTTAGAATTAGCTTTTAAGGATGAGGGTAAGCGAAAACTGCTGGACACTCTAGGCGTTCGATATCTGATTGTAGAAGATGAGGACAGAAATATTGTTTCTAAATTTGACGGCTTTGTAAAATTATTTGAGCAGGACAAAGTCGCCGTTTTTGAAAACAAAACGGTTTTGGACAGAGCATTTCTTGCTTCCAACTGGCAGGAAATAAATAAAGAAGATGTATTTTTGAATGGAAAAGTAGACATAATTTCTTACAATACTTCTGAGGTCCAGATTAAAACTGATTCGCCTGAACCAAAGTTTCTTATTTTAACCGACAATTACTATAACGGTTGGAAAGTAAAAGTAGGTGGGCAAGAAACAGAAATTTTAAAAGCTAATTCTACTTTTAGAGCGGTTAAAGTTGATTCGGGTGAGCAACTTGTCGAGTTCTATTTTGATAGCAACATTTTTAGGGTGGGAGTCTTTTTTTCTCTTCTCGGTGTTTTTACTTTAGTTTTTGTTTTTTCAAAAGGTGCAATATTTGGGTTTTTTAAGAAGATAATCAATTATAATTTTCTCAATAATCATTAACGCTAATCAGATACCTATTTTACAGTTTTTTTAAGAGTTAAAAAAAATTTGAAGAAATAAAAGGGATGAAAATAGGAAAAGTGTTTGCTAAAAATCCAAAAAAAAATTCTCATAATAAATATCTTAAGCTTTTATTGAAGCTTTTGATTCCTTTTTTTGTACTACTTGCCTTAGAACTTTTTTCCAGGGGACTTTCGGTGACGATTCTAAAAGACAATTTAGAAAAAAAAGACTTGCGAACTAAATTTGAAAAAATCTATATTCCGCCTCCGGAACCATCAAATGATAATGTCTTACGACTATACATTTATGGTGGTTCCACGACAGCCGGTTTCCCAGTACCAAAGGTTAGTTTTGTTAACCAGCTCTCCTATCAATTACACCACGTGTTTAATGATAAAAATGTTGACGTTAAAAATTTAGGTTGGTCAGGATTTACATCTACAATGGACCGTTATTCTGTAATATCAACATTTTGGCATAAACCAGATGCTATGATCATTTACGTTAGTCACAATGAATTTGTATATCCGGCAATTGATATGCTTTCGCTCTATCGCTCAATTTCCTACCTCAGAGATAAAAGTGCCTTATTTCGCCTTCTGTTGGCAACAAGTCAGGGGAACAAGAAATCAGATCCAACAGCTAATAATGATGAGCTCATTGAAAGGAAAAGAGTTCCATATCGGCTTATTAAGCCTTACTACTGGGTAAAAATGGCTATTCTTAAAAAGAATTACAATGCCATGGTTAAAATTGCCCGTAGCTATAACATACCATTGATATTTATCACGGCAACCTCAAATATTCAGTGGTCACCTCCAGAGAGGACAGTAACGCTTTTTACTCCTGGCAAAAAAAACCGGGCAGATTTTCAAAGAGTCCATACTCTTTTAGAAGAAAACAAACTGGATGAGGCAGAAGATATTACTAAGTATTATCTTGGAAAAAATGCGGAAGACTCTTATTTTCTTTTCGCACAAGGACAGATTGAACAAATGCGTGGAAATTGGGACAAGGCAAGATTTTATTTTGAAGAAACAAAAGAGCGAGATTTACTGCAGTGGCGGGCTAACGGGGAAATAAACAACTTTGTTCGCTCTTTAGTCGACGGCGAAACAATTCGAGTCCTCGATGCAGAAGAGATATTTAAGAACCATTCGCAGAACCAAATAACCGATTATTCGCTTTTTTTGGACAATGTTCATCCAAATATACAAGGACACTATCTCTTAGCAAGCTCGATTATTGATTTGTTAAAAAAAGACAGAATTGTTGAAAAAGATTGGTGGGAGAAATCTAACAACCTATTAACATTAGATGAGCTGTTGAAAGAAATACAAGTATCACAAGATGACGAATTTCAACTGGCATTTATTACTGCTGTTTACTGTATTAAAAATCCATTCTTTAACTATCAATGCGCGCTTGATTACTTGGAAAAAGCACAAAAAATAAAACCAGATGATTGGCGTATTCCAGCATCCCGAGCTGTAATAGCATATTTAGAAGATAATATAAACGAAGCAGAAAGACTATATAAAATAGCGAGTGGGCTTCATGGCTTACCTATTGGTGACAAAGAGTTATTTGAAGTGCCGTATCTGACTCATCTTAAAAACAAGTTGGACAGTCTAAATTAACGGGTGGGGAACCATGTCGCGCCACCTCATAAATATAAACTGAGCGTTTCTTATCTTTCTTTATCAGTAGTTCAATAAACGAGTCATAATCATAAGCAATATTGATAGTCTTATCCTCATAAATTGCCTGAATGGCGTTTTGATTAAGTAATGCATGACGATCTCCATGAAATGACAATTTATAATAAACTAAAGAATTTGGTGGGAAATTAGGTAATCTACTTTTCATATCGTAGACAAATTTTTTTGATACTTGTTGAGCCCTATTACTAAAACCTTTGCTGTAAAAATCAACAGTTATTGCGGAAATCAATACCCATAAAATTAATACAATTGCCCACAAATATTTTAAATTTGATGTAAAAATATAAATTGAAATTATTGAATAAATTGCAATTGATGGTAACGTAAGATACATCATAAAATTGTGATTTGGCAAGAGAAGTGCAGGGAAAATTGCAACGCCAAACCAAAATAAGAAAAAGATAATCAATCTAATGTCCACAACATTTTTACTTTTGAGAGTCTTATAAAGAGGATAAATTATCCCAAGGGTTATTAAAAGCGTTGCTCCCGTGAAAGTAACGAGAACCAGTTTCCAAAAATTTTTCAAAAACTCAACCCTAAAAATAATCAAATTATTAGCAGTTTGTTTTTTAAATTCTTCGGGGATATTAAAAGACCACAAAATGTACCAAAAAAAAGCTTTAACGGAATCGAAATTAAACGTGGTTTGATATTCAGTGATTGTTAAATGAGCTACAAAAATCAGTCTAGCTATAATATAAATAGCTGAGAGTAAGTAAAAAGGTAATAATAACTTAATAATATTTTTGATCTGGTATTTACTAATTAGGAATAAATAAGCTGACACTACTATTGGCAACGAGATAGCAAATTCCCAAATTCCTAGGGAGATCACATAAACAATGAATGAAAGAAAATAGAAAATAAATTTTTTGGTGTTGATATATTTTAAAATTATTAAATAATTAATCAACCATGACATAGTGCCCCATAGATGATAATTGATCATGCCAAGATTCATGAATTGAAACGAAGACGTAACCCATAATGCCGCTGAAAATAAAGCCATCCTAGAGTTTTTAAGAATTTTTCTCAGGAGGTAAATTAAAAGAATATAAGAAATAAAAAGCAGTGAAAAATTAACAACCCGTAAGCTAAAAGCATTTAATCCAAAAAATTTTCTAATGAGAAAATATTGTGTTTGAATTTCTAGCGGTCTGTAAGCAATTATGTCATTTCTGTATTTGAAAAAATCAAAAAATTCATAAGATGAATTGATATTGCTTATATTAAAATTAAACCAATCATCCTGAAAAAAATAATAATTCAAAGTGAATCCAAACAAAAATAATGCTAAAAAAGGTGGGGTCAATAATAGAGTTAAAGTTACTATTCGTTGTTTTGTCATTTCGTATATCTTAATTCTATCTTTTAAAGATAAGGTGTCAAATCATAAATTACCATATCTTGAGGAAAGTCTGCTGGCTGTCTAGGTTGGATATAATATGTTTTTATTGTTAAATCTTTAAAGATGACCTGCAATGCATCCTGGTCAAATAGAGAATTCTTCAACATAGTATTGTTAAATACCAGACCAATTTTAGCTCCATTCGGGGGAGAAGTATATTCCTCCACTATTTCACTCACCGCTACTTTTGATATCCCTTGCTCTTTTTGAACCCAGTGAATATCACGATTTATGGATATTGAGAGTAGAGATGAAAAAAACCAAGAGTAAAAAACCTGCAATTAAAAGATTATTTGATATGTTAGATTTCAGATAGTTCAAGACATGTGCCCATAAAAAAATTGATCCGAGTGAAGGTAAGGTTAAGTAATAAGGATAAGAATGGTATGGCATGAACAAAACTGGCAAAAGAAAAATGACAAAAATCAATATTGGCGGCAGTAATAATTTGTATCTAATTCGACTTCTCTTTAAAAGGGCTATCAAAAAAAATATTGATAGAAAAAATGAGACTACCATAGGTAATAAATACGAGCCAACATCGTTTAATATCGTTTTAGTCAACTGTAATTTAGTAATAACAATTTGGTATCTAAATTCATCAGGTAAATTAAATAGCCAAAGTAGATACCAAAACAGTGTTTTTATGAAACTGAAAGGCGATAAGCTAAATGAATAATCGCCAATTGCAGGAATTGGGAAAACAATAAATCGTAACATTAAATATATAAAAGCAATTCCTGACAAAATACAAGGCAATACATAATCCTTCTTTATAATCTCCTTCAAAGTTTTTCCTAAATAAAAAAAGGCAATTAATAATAATACAAACAAAATTATTGCAAATTCGTTTGAGGCAAGAGCAAGTAAGTAAGTTATTATGATTCCGATGCTAATTGAGACTTTTTTGCGAGTATTATAATAATTCAAAAAAAGCAAAATGGTGGTGAGAACAAAAAATGTACCTATGACATTCCACGTTAGAGCTGACCAAGGCAAACTCATGTAATGAAAAGAGGCAACCGCGTAGATGAAAGCTCCTGATATTGATGCGCGATAATTTTTAAAAATTTTTAAGACAATAACTGATATCAAAACAGAATTTATAAGATGTAATGAAAGTGAAACTGAATGAAATGCAAAACTATTTAGGCCAAAAATCTTATATGAAAGCAAGAAAAAAAACTACATGCCTACCGGGAGATAGTAAATAACATTATTTCTAAAAAGAAAAAATGATTTAATATCATCAATATTTAATCTGTTGGGTACAAACCAGTCATCTTGGAAAAATTAGTAATTAAGAGAAGGTGAAAATATCAAAAGTGCAGCAAGAAATATAAAAAGGTAACCGAACGTGTATAGGAACTTTTTGTTTCTAAGATTCTTTAGGAAAGCCATGCAACTTTTTCCCGATTGCCCAGAAATACCATTTCAAATATTTAGGTAGCCATTTTGCCAAGTAAAATCTTGATTCTTTGGCAAGATATCTCCAAACAGTCGGTACCTCGCCAACTTTATACCCTCCAAAATGTGCTTTAACCGTGAGCTCAATCGCCAGTTCGAATCCTCCATCTGCCTCAATTTTGACACGATCCAAAAATTTTTTTGAATAAAGCCTAAAGGAATTTGTGGCATCATGAGTTGGCAAACCTACCAAATGGTGCAAAGACACTCCCGCCACCCTGGATAAAATTTGCTTTAAAATTGGCCCACCGATTTGCCTGCCGCCTTTCATATATCTTGAAGCGGCAACGACGTCGAAACCTTTCTCGTACTCCTCATACATTTGGTTTAAGATCACCGGATCGTCTGTCAAATCCGCCATCATAATACACACCGCGTTAGCTTCGGCTTTTTTCAATCCTGTCTTTAGTGCGTTGAGCGCTCCCTTACCATAAATATTTTTAACAAGCTTAACGTTTGGATATTTCTTTTGGAGCTGGCGAATAGGCTTTACAGTTGTATCATCATCCATGTCATGGACGATTAAAAGTTCATGGGGAATTTTTACTTTGGTTTCGACTCCTTGAATTGTCTTTTCTATTATTCCCCCCTCGTTGTAGACAGGCATAATGATTGAAAGCCACATGGATTGATTTTAGTCCTTCGGCAGACTCAGGACAAGCTATTTCTCAAATAATTTGATGTTTATAATAAATGTTTTAGAGAAAGTGTTTCTAAATATCACGCCATTTGGTTTCGAAGATGCCGCCCAGACCGGTATTTTCATCTTTAGGTGAACGACTGTGAAGAGATCTGACCGTAAAAATAATTTTATTTGTCTCAAAAACATTCCATACGTCACAAATTACGCAATTTTTGGAAACTAATTTTTTTATATTTTCAATATCCAGTTTTTTGTACATTGCGTGATTAGTTGCCAAAAAAATAAGATCAGCATTTTTTAAAGCAGCCTTTAAATCGCCCTGATATCCGGGAACATAAGGATCATGCAGAAACACTTTTGACCTTTCCCTCTCAAGTGCCTTTTTAACTTTAAAAGCCAGTGATTCGCGGATATCGTCAATTTCCGCCTTAAATGCGAGACCCAAAATAACGGCCTTTTTGCCCGTCAGCTTTGCTCTTTCACGCAGTTTTTTGATTAAAAACAAAGGCACGGATTCGTTTATTTTCCAGCTCGTGGCAATAAGGTCCGCAAAAGGAACATCGCCGATTAAGAAAAAACCATCCTTAAAAAGACAAGGTCCACCGGTTAACCCCGGCATAGCCAACCCGCCCCTTTTGTATTTGCGGTTAACTAAATCGACAATCTGATAAATATCGCGGTGATAATTACCCGCGAGGATCATAAATTCATTGGCGATTGCAAAATTGATATAGCGGTACATATTGGTGAATAATTTGGCAAGCTCCGCTGAGATATCGTCCGAGATATTTACCTCTATCCCCAAATTCCCGAAAAATTCCGCAGCGAGCTTGGAGCTTGCCCTGTCAACTCCCCCTACGATTTGCGGAATTTCTGCAAGCTCCTTTAAAGACCTTCCTTCTGCGATTCGCTCCGGACAAAACGCTAAGAAAAAATTTGTTCCTACTTTTATTCCCCTCAAATCATTTAAGTATGATCTTACATACCCTGTCGTGGAAGGAGAAACTGTCGACCTTAATATTAAAAGCTGTCCTTTCGTAAAATACGGCCGCGCAAGTTCCAGTGCTTTATCTATCTGCACCAGTGAGGGGTTCATATTCTCATCAACCGGTGTTCCCAAGGTAAGAATAATTGTTTTTGCGGATGTTACATTTTTGAAATCGGAAGAGACGAAAAAAGATTTATTTAAATGTTTTTTCAAAAGAGCGTGGGCGCCTTCCTCTAAAAAAGGCATCTTGCCTGCTGCAATCAGATTTACTTTTAGGGAATCAACATCCACACCGTGAACTGTGTAACCCTTATCTGCCAAAAAAAGCGCCAAGGGTAAGCCTACTCTACCGATTCCGACGACGGCTGCAGTCAGCTGACTTGATTTTTTTGTTCTTTTTTGAGCCATTCGATTACTTCCAAGAGACCCTCATTAAACTTAACTTTTGGCTTCCAGTTTAACATCTTTTTTGTCTTGCTGACATCCGGCACTCTTCTCTTGATATCAAATTTGAATCCAGTTACAAGTTTCACCTTGAAGGGTTTTTTTGGACTCATAAGCTGCCAGATTTTTTTGGCAAGGCTTACCATTTTAATTTCTTCGTCGGTTCCGACATTAAAATCCTCATTTTTGGCTTTCGCACTTAGTGAGACGGTTATTATCCCATCCGCAACATCAGAAACATGAGTAAAACATCGTGTCTGCTCACCATCTCCCAAAAGTTCAAGCGGATATTGACCATCTAAGATTTTTCTTATTAAATCGGGAATCACATGAGCATACCCGGGCTCTTTTTCCGGATACTCATTAACTCCATAGGCATTAAATGGCCTGCAAATCGAAAAGGGCAATTTATACTGCTCCCAAAAGGCACGGCAATACCATTCCCCAGTCAATTTCGAAAATCCGTATGCAGTTACCGGAGGAGGGATCTTTACAATATCGTTTTCTTTAGAGGGAAAATTAGTGGCCGATTCAAAAACCATAGATGATGAGATATAAACCATCCTTTTGATTTTTGCCTTAACCGCCGCCTCAAAAGTGCTTGAGTAAATTTTGTTATTTTCGGAAAGAATTGTGGCCGGATATTTGTGAAAGTAGCCAATGCCGCCGATTTTTGCAGCTGCATTAATACAGATGTCGATACCGACAAAAACTTTTTTGGTTATTTGGTAATCCGTAAGGTCGGCGTTTATAAATTCCGCCCGCTTATCGATTAACGCATCTTTTTTTGAAAGATTATCGGCAACCCTTACATAATGACCCTTTGACAACAATTGCCTGACGATCTCCGATCCAATAAATCCGGCGCCGCCGGTTACTAAGAATTTTGCTTTCGCCATATAAAGAAGAAGTAGCCACCAGCGCCTACAAGAGCAAGTAGGGATAGTATTTCCGAAGCAAGGTGTACTGGCGTCTTTCCGTATTTAATTATAACTTCGTGCCTGCCCTTTGGCAATGAAAAAGTAATCAAACCGTGTTTATTTTGATAATCAATAGTCTGCCTTGTTCCATCCACGTCCACTTGCCATCCCGGAAAATAAATTGTATTGACTTTAACATCTATCTCATTGGGTGTTCTTATTTGCGCCTGATATTTTGCGGGATTTATGTCAGAAGAGACAATTTCAGCCGGAGCTTCAACCTCGATTTTCTGAAGAGCTCTCTGCTCAGGCTTTTCTAAAACCCAAATCGGCATGTACTCATCACGAACGGTAGTCGTGCCTTCATTTGTCGAATAAAAAGAATCGGGTCTTTCAACGAAAGCTTTTGGCTTTGTATAAACGACAGTTGAGATGACTGCAGCCAAAATTATTATTAATGCTACAATGTGCCGTTTATTGTTTTTTCCAATTACGTAGGCTGTCAGCATAGCTGAGGCAAAAACAACCAACGACAAAAGACGCCATGGAAACTGGATAACATCAACTAAGGGAACAAGATTCCAAAAAGGCTCAGAAACGTTTAGCATCAAAATAGCGCTTAACAGAAATAATATTAGAAAGAAATCAATAAATAAGTTTTTTTTATTCTCAAATATACGGAAAGCAACAGCAGAAATAAAAATTGCTATTGCTGCTAATCCAATCTGGGGCGAGAATGATTCCAGTCCCTGAGGCAGTGGTCCAAAACCCCACGAGGGAATAATCAACCTGTTAAAAGTAGTCAGATGATCGGTAATTTCTGATATTTTGATTTGAGAAAATTTAACAAAATTAAGATCATACAAAGCAGGCAGCCAGTAAAATAAGGAGATTGCTACCCCTCCCAAAAATCCCAAGAAAATATTTAACCTCGATTTTTCTGTCAAAATTAAACCAATAACAAACAGTACCGGTAAAAATAAAACCGCCATAACATTATGAGAGAGAACTAATCCCGTAATTGCAAAAGACAAGATAGGTAGAAATAATTTATTACCGTCTGCAAGTTTCAAAATCAAGCCCAAAACCAAAGGGATAAATAAAAATGCCACGTTTTCTCCAAAAGATCCTCTAACATAAAGATCGACAAAGCGGTAAGGTGCAAAAAGATAAGTTATTGCCCCCGCAAAACTTGCCTCTTTTTTGAACTTTTGGGAAAGTGCCCAATACATGGCAAGAGTTGAGCCCAGAGTTGCTGCGACAGTCACAATCTTGATGCTTCCCTGAAAATTAAACCCCAGAAGTTTAGGAATCTCAGCAAAATAAAAAGGTAGAGGGTACAAAAAATTAAAAACCGGATAACCAAAATTGTTATTTAA
>Ga0209542_10006258_pt1 | contig 23237 bp, 24 predicted proteins | sample RifCSPhighO2_01_FD_184028 | JGI IMG/M metagenome (GOLD analysis project Ga0209542, IMG submission 184028) | Soil microbial communities from Rifle, Colorado - Rifle CSP2_plank highO2_0.1 (SPAdes) (version 2) | ecosystem: Environmental > Terrestrial > Deep subsurface > Rock core/Sediment ... | reverse complement strand
GAAGGGCACCGGATCTGGTACACTAGGTAGTCGTTCTGCAGCTTCGTGCCCGTCGGGTTCTGGCGCGGCTGCTTGTCGACCGGCACACAGAACATGATCGGCCGCGGCTTCTTCGCCGGCTGGAGACGGCAGCCTTCCTCGATCTTAAAGGGAGGCACCTGGAACGGGGTGAGCACGAGCGAATCGAGGGCGTGACCGTCGACCGCGAGAGCCCCCTTTTTGAACGTGATCCGATAGCACTTGAGGTGGTCGAAGGGACCGCCCACCTGTGCCATCGCCATCGGCGCGAGAGTGCAAAACACCAGCGCCGCTGCGAGAACCATTCGCAACTTCATAACTCTCTTCCTTCCGTTGTTGTAGCCCGAGACCATCTCGGGCCGGGGAACATACAAGAAACGATAGTATCAGAAGCACAAAAAACTTGCAAGCCGCTTTAGCGGCTCATTAATCATTTTTCGGAACCGCAGATGACACTAAGTATGAAAGAAATCCGGGTACGATCGGCAAAATACATGGACTCAAAAACGACACGAGTCCGGCAAGAAACGCAATGCCAAAATTAATAATAGTAAGCGAGACAATCCCCTCGCCGGCCGCTGTAACCAAGTTGAGCCGGAGCAAAAAATCGGAAAGGAGCGCAAAGTTTGCCACACGACTAAGCTGGCCTAAAAAAATCAAAATACCAAATAGTACGAGCACAAACGCAAAAAAGTATTGTACGTATAAAAGCCACCTGTCTGCGCGCTCTATGAAATGCTGTGCTTGGGTTGTAAAAAACCCGACCAGCAAAAACGGAATTCCAATGCCAAGCGTGTAGGCAAAAAGAAGCACAAACGCGCCCGCAGCTTCAGTAGCGGCAAGAGCAAGAATTGCGCCAAGCGCGGCTGAAACACACGGTGTCCAGCCGATAGCGAACGCGGCGCCGAAGACAAACGAGGTTACATAAAGCGAACCGAAATTGCGCACTTTGAACTTGTGCTCACGCTGCAAAAACGCGGGCGTAAAAAAGCCGAGCATAAAAAAACCGAAAAATATGATGATAAGGCCGCCTGCGCGCCCAAGCCAGATTTTTGCGTCGTAGGATACACTCTCAAGCGCAGTCTGCAAAAGCACCCCCACAAGCGAAAAAATTATAGAAAAGCCAAGAACAAAAAATACGCTTGCAAAAAATATTCTCCAGTCGCGCTTCATAACTTAGTGGCTTAGTTACTAAGCATCTTGTTAATTTCAGAAATATAGCGATCTTTGGACCAGCTATCGGGCGCTTTGAGCACTTGCTTGCCACCCTTCAAAAAAATTTTTGTATGCTGATAGGGTACACCGAACTGTCTGGCAAGCGCTACCTCTTCGGCGGACGTTTCGTCGTCCTGAAAGTTTACGCGAAAACCAATGACGCGTTTGTTGTCATCAAAGGAATTAAACGCCGCCTGCATTTCGGGAAATTCTTTTTTGCAAATTGGGCACCAGTTTGCGTAAAAATAGAGCACAACGAGATCCCCAGATTTCAATGCGTCATCATACCCGGTTGGAGAAAACTCAAGGAGTGGGTGATCTGACCGGCCCGCCAGAATCGTGCCGCGGATTTTTACCATTGTCTCTGTAACCCCGCCCGGGATTTGTCCTTTATCAAGCCCACCGTCATCATATTTTTTTTGCTGATCTTTATAGTATAAAAGCGCGCCGCCAACAACAAGCACAACCAGAATAACTGCTAAAAAATATTTTGACATAGTACTTTATAGTGTACGCCCGCCCTATAAAAAGAAAAAGCGGCTTGAAACTCAAGCCGCGGCGATCTGTTGCGCCGGAGGTGCGTTGCTGCACAAACCACAAACACACTTGAACGTGTGAGGATCTTCCGCATACAGCGCGGCAATAATCCGGCGATGCCCTGCCCAGCGGTGTTTCTTCATTCTTTCGGAAACCTCGCGGAAAAACTGGTGATACTGGCACAGGGTCAGCGGACGTGTGAACAAGAAAATGTCCCCCCTCATAGCTACTTCCCCTTACCGTTTGGTTGTCAACGAGCCAAAAACTCAAATCCCCCACCCGAATTGGTGGAGGATTTGCTTGTGACTATTTTGGTTTTTATTTTTTGCTGAAACTAGACATGAGCAAATCTTCCACCATTGGTAAGGAGGAGCAAACCGAGAAGCAAAAGCCCTTTTGTGGAGCGAGTACTCATGATTGGTTTTAGTATAGAAGCGCCGCAAACATGCGTCAAGCTTTAGTACTACGTTTTTTTTCCATTGCGCTTTCCACGCGCGCTTTCGCAATTTTCATCGCAACATCGCGGGGGAACAGCCGTTTTTTGCTGCTTGCATTCATCACGCGCAGTGTGGAGGCGCGAATTTTCTTTTCCACGGTGTCGAACATGCGCTTGGGATTATATCCGCGGTACTCGGCGTAGGACGAGATGACGCCGCCGGCATTTGCGACAATATCAGGAAGAATCATGACGCCATGCGCAAAAAGCTCGCGCTCTATCGTTTCCTGCATGGGAATATTTCCTGCTTCAACAATGAGCCGCGCGCGGATGTCGCGCTTGTTTTGAGTGTTAATGACGTCGGAAACAGAAGCGGGGATGAGAATATCAACGGGAAATTTCCAGAACTCTCGTTCGGTGATTATGTGCCCGTGCGCACTTTTTTCGATCGCGGTTTTATCGCGCATAAAAAGCGCGATCGCCTCGCGGGAGAATCCCTCTGGCTTATATATGCCGCCACCTTGCTTAAAAATCGCAACGACGCGCGCTCCCATATCGGTGAGAAATTGCGCGGTAAACGATCCGACGTTCCCAAATCCATGGATGGCAACCGTCGCGCCCGCAAGTGCGACGCCAAGAACTTCGCACGCGGTGGCGGTGGCGTGCGCAACACCGAAGCCGGTGCTTCCGAATTCGTGAGGGATGCCGCACTTTTCTCCGGTTTTTCCGAAGATCCGCATGCAAAGGTTCGCCGGCTTTCCCGTCGCGCTTTTCCAGTTGCCGGTCGCCTCGGTAAAAGTGCGCATATCTTCTTCGGTGCTTCCCACGTCAGTGCTCGTGATATATTTACGCGGAGTAAAGGGAGCAACAAGTTCAGCAAAGCGCGCCACAAGTTTGCGTTTATCTTCATTTTTGCCGCCTTTCCAGACGATTCCTGCTTTTGCTCCCCCAAAGGGAATGTCAGCAAGCGCAGTTTTCCATGTCATGTTGCGCGCGAGGCGGGCAATTTCTTCAAGCGTGACATTGGGGGTGATGCGGAGGCCGCCTTTTCCTGGACCCCGTGCAGTATTGTCAACAACAAGGTAACCAGTAAGCCCGAGAGCGGCATCCGAGACCGTGATTTGGTATTCCGGTCCATACATATCGCGCGCAATCATGGTGATTATTATACACAACCGAAGCCCGAGTTGTTAAGCAAGGTTCGTGATAAGAGCAGAAGCGTTGATCTCCCGCCAGTCGAAGAAAATACGAGCAGCGCCCGCGTCTACAAGTGCGGCCACCGCTGATCCTCGAATCACGACCGGCATGCCGATCGCGCGTGAACCGGCCGCAATCGCTGCGCGGACACCGTTCGGCGAGTCCTCAAACACGAGCTGGTTCTTCGGATCGATCCCCATGCGGCGAGCCGTCTCGAGGAAAACATCTGGAGCCGGCTTCATGTGCTTCACATCGCTACGGAGAACGATCCTGTCGGCAGAAAAAAAATCGTAGAGTCGTGCCTGTTCGAGGAGGTAATGCGCCCTGTCTTCGCGAGTGAGCGAACCGATTGATAGTGGCAAACCCATACTTTTGAGCTCCCGGAAGAAATTAGACCAGCCCATTCTTGGAACGATAACCATTTCCTTGAGAAGCTTCTCGTAATAGAAAGCATGGCGCTCCGAGTATAGCTCCTTGAGTTTCGTCTTATCGGAAAGTTCATAGACTTCGTCTCGAATGCGTTCGTGGGGTCCTCCTATGAAATGGGGAATCTTGACGATCGCTTCCTCGAGCGTCATCTCGATGCCCATCTCAGCCATTGCTTTGAGGTGTGCACCATGGTGTGCCGCCTCGACATCAATGACGGTACCTTCGAGATCAAAAGCAATACCTTGAATTGACATAGTGTTACTTTCCTTTCTTGTCTTGAATGGTCGGGGTGCCGGGAATTGAACCCGGTCTACATGCACCCCATGCATGCGTACTGCCGGTATACTACACCCCGTGGCTACTTTTTTGCCAGCTGTTTATTTTTTCTGATGCAGGTTGTACAGATTTTCTTTCGCGGGCCACTTCCAATTCTCGCCCACTGGAGATTGGGTTGTTTACGTTCCCACTTCGTCGGGTTGTAGTGGGCGCGCAAAAGGCGGCGTTTACCGCCCATTTGCGAACCTTTGCCACAGAGCGCGCATGCTTTTGCCATATAAGTCTAAAAAACATATTATGTATATCATACATATATGGAAGACGCAACAGGTTTTTTGTTCCCCATAGCGATCTTGGTAATGTCCGTTGTCATTCATGAAGTGTCCCACGGTGTTGCCGCATATCTTCTTGGGGATAAAACGGCAAAATACGCCGGACGCCTTACCCTGAACCCGATACCTCATATAGATATTCTGGGTTCTATTATTGTTCCTTTTGTTCTTGCGATATCGAGTCCTTTCGTAATTGGGTGGGCAAAACCCGTCCCCTATAATCCATACAATTTGCGAGACCAAAAAAGAGGGCCAGCAATAGTCGGCGCCGCGGGTCCTCTCTCCAATTTTTTTATAGCCGGCATATTCGGATTTCTTTCAATTCTCACACCCATTGAAATCGGGATTAAAACCGTAATTGCGAGGGCAATACTTTTTGGCGGCTTTTTCAACACGCCATACACCGTAAGCGCTCCCGTTGAAGCTTTTTATCTCATACTCTTAAAAATTGTCTTGATTAACATTGTTCTTGGAGTCTTCAACCTCTTGCCCATCCCGCCTCTAGACGGTTCCAAAGTCTTGTTTGCTTTTATACCATACCAATGGTATCGGCTTCAGTCGTTTCTTGAACAATATGGTTTCTTAATACTTATTGTTTTTATCCTTTTGTTCTCGGGAGTAATAGGAATGATAAGCGCCGCGCTATTTGAAATTTTTACCGGACTGTAATATGGCAAAAGAAATGTTCAAGAAAATAGCAATTACCGATTTCGAGATGACCGGCCTTGATCCTTGCCGCCATGAAATTATCGAGTTTGGGGTAATCATTGCTGACGCAAACACATTTGAGATCGTGGCAACCATGGATAAAAAAGTAAAGCCGGAACATCTTGAAACCGCAAACGCAGAATCGCTTACCTTCACGGGTTATAAAGAAGAAGAGTGGCGCGAAGCGATTTCACTTAAAAGCGCCCTCGAAGAATATTCGCGGCTCACCCAAGAGGCAATTTTTGCCGCGTGGCCATCGTACGCAGATTGGACATTTCTCGTGGAAGCGTACCGCAAAACGGCGCTCAAAAATCCGCTTGACTACCACATTATAGATGTCTGGACGCTCGCCTACGATAAATTGAAAGACAAACCGGAACTTGGCTCACTCAAACTTTCAACCGTATGCGATTATTTCGGCATCCCGCGCGAGCCAATGCCGCACCGCGCCATAAACGGAGCGCAAAAAGTCTACGAGGTATATAAAAAACTCCGCGAGCTATAGATTTTAATGAGCAATGTTGAGACGCTTTTCGATGCGGTCGAGGCGCCTCATAATGTGCGATTGACCCATAAGCTCCCCCCGCGTTGGCAAAAGCCGAAGCATAGCAACAACCTCATCGAAACGTTTATCAACGTGAACTCGCAGATCGGTAATATCCTTTTTACGGGCAACGTCATCAAAAGCACGTGAGATCATCCGCGCAAGCTCTTCAGTCTCTTTTTTTGTAAACTTGGTCACCTGTTTATTATAACGAGGCGACTCTCGGCGTCAATCGAGCCAATGCCGCACCGCGCCATAAACGGAGCGCAAAAAGTCTACGAGGTATATAAAAAATTGTAAACGATGTAGTTAGGGAACCACAAAAAGGTAGTAATTTCTGAGCAAGTACGCTAACCTCACAACAGGAATCGCTATTAAACAACTGAATACGAACGCGGGAGGAAAAAAATGAAGCTCCGCGGGATTGACTTTGGAAACGTCCTTGGCGCTTCGGGTGTGCAAGGATTTTTCGGAGAAGGTTACTGGTTCCACAAAGTGTGGAGTTTGTTCGGCCTGAACTTTGCGAGAATGACGTTTGTCGCAAAAACGGCAACGCTTCTGCCTCGCAAGGGCAATATGTTGCTCACGCAACACTACACGCCACGTAATCCATTTCCAGGGTGCGTTAAAGCGAGGCCGTTGCGCGGCGTGATGCTAAACTCCGTTGGCCTAAGTAACCCCGGCCTCGGTGCTCTGCTCGGGACTGGCAATTGGCAGAAACGAACAGAACCGTTTTTGCTTTCTATCATGTCGCTGACGGATACGCCCAAGAAAAGGATGGAGGAACTTCGCCTCATGGTGGAAATAATCGGCTTCGTCAAGGACAGTTTTTCTGCGCCGTTTGGTTTGCAGATTAACTTGTCCTGTCCGAACACCAGACACAATCCGCATGAGTTGATCGGTGAATCGGCAAAGGTGCTCGAGATCGCAGACATACTTGGCGTGCCGATCATGCCGAAGTACAGCATTGCCTCTGCTCCAGTACAAGCAATTCGAGAGCTCAACGATCACCCTAGTTGTGATGCGATTTGCGTCTCCAACACTTTGCCCTTTGGATGGCAAGGAGTTGATTGGCAGAGCGTTTGGGGTAGCAAAACATCGCCGCTCGCAAAGTTGGGTGGGGGCGGCCTGTCCGGCAAAACGTTGCGTCCATTGGTATGTGAATGGATCGCGCGTCTGCGCGACGCGGGATTCACAAAACCGATCAATGGAGGCGGCGGCATTTTATGTTCGAAAGATGTGGAACACTACCACGACGTGGGAGCTTCCTCGGTTTTTCTTGGATCGGTCGCCGTGTTGCGGCCGTGGCGCGTGGAAGCAATCATCAATCAAGCGAACAACCTGAACTGGAGGTAACAACCCGCGTAACTACGCCGCTCACTAGATTACTAAAACTACAATGTCGGGTGAGTGGCTTTTTCTTTAATGCCCCCGCGAGGAGTTGAACCTCGATTTAGGGATTAGAAGTCCCTCGTTCTATCCGTTGAACTACAGGGGCGTGCCCGGCTGAAATCATTCTATGGCTTACGGACCGTTTGTTCAAACGGATTGCGCCGGGGCACACTTGTTGTTGCGGTTGAGAAATTCTGCGAACGCATCTTCAAATTTTCTTTTGCCTCTTGAAATGCTCCTTTCTTAATCCCCACGATCTCCGCCTCGTTTCCAATATCAATTCGCTCTTCATCAAGCTCCTGTACCCTAAAGAGAAAAATATAGCCATCAAAAAGGAGCACCGCAACAAAAAACACGATAAGAAACGCTACGGTTGTTTTCCAAATGACGTCAACGTGGCTGATGAGTGACGGGGACAAAGTTCCCGGGCTAATTTTTTGAGATGAGAATAAATCTTTGAATGATTTCATGGAAGCGGCATTGTTACTTTAATTGTTGCGTCAACCTTACCAGCTGATGCCTGCATTGAAACGCTTTCGACTTTAAGCAATATGCGCTCATTTTCCATCTGTTTCAAAAAAGTCATGACATTCGAAAAACTGCCGGAGACGGAAATAGTAGTCATCGGAGGATTATCCGCAAGGAGCGTACCGATGGTTTGTGAGAGATTATTTCTCTTCGCCGCATCCTCGAGAAAAATAATAAACTGCTTTGCCGCCCGTCCCCGGTAATCAAAAAAATGGTTCTTGATAGCTTCAATTTCTTGTTTGTCATCCTCAATATCTTTTTTCACAATGTTTATGAAATAATTCTTGCTGTTCCCCGCTATTTTTATTTCACGCAATACTGAGAGCAAATCATTAGAGAGCGGCAAAATACTATACTGAAGAAAGTATATAAAGGCGGTGATAAAAAATGCCTGAATCGCGATAAGTGCAACCAAGGTGAGAAAAAACTTTTTACTAAGTATGTTCATCATTTTATGGGAAGGACGAGCGTAAAGACCGTATCGGTCTCTTTCTTAAATACATCCTTGGGAACATCGGCCTCGCCGTCCGCGAAAGGGCTCTTTTCAAGCCGGTCAACGAATTGGGTGAGCGAATCGCGGTGCCCCGCAACGCCGCTCAACGTAAGGGTCGCCTTCCGTTCCGCCCTACGAACAAGCGAAAAGGTTCCAAGAAAAGTATCCTCCGGCAGCCGCGCAATCACGTCTGACAGAATCGGAGTCATCGTATGATCGCTTTCCATAAAAGCATTAAAAAGCTGTACCGACCGGTTTATGCTGTCAACGCTCGCTTTTCCATCAACCATTGTCCGATAATCTGTTCCTTGTAAAACAGCATCGCGCTGTTTGCGGAATTCGTCGATCTGGAACCGCAAAAAGAAGAAAGAAGGCAAAAGAAGCGTAATCGCCACGATTTCAATCAACGTCACGTACGTTCCAAAAAATACTAGGAACCGCCTCCACGCTTCGTGTTTGAGCTCTCGTTTAAAATTTTCCGGAAGAAGATTCATTTATTGTGTTTGTTTTGGGTTGCAGGTATATTATTTTGCATAAAATATTTTTTGTACAATTTCGTACGGGATTCATAATTCAACGAAAAAGGTCATCATCTCCACGCAAAGCAAGACCGAAAGCCGTTGCGTACCGAAGAGTCGTGTGAGCGCTCATCGTGGGCACATACGCAGATACGTCGAAGACATTTTCCCAGATGCGTGCGCGCTGTACAGGTATGCCAAGATTTCGTGAGAGCGCTTCCGGCAATCCCCTAAGATGTGCGTCGCCCCCGCAAAGGTACACGCGGGAAATAAGCGGCTCGCCCTCCGCGCGGCGGCGATCCCAAAACTTTATCTGGCGTCCCGCTTCCTCATCAAGCACTGAAAGAGCGGGCGAAAGACTTTCGATAATTTCCTCGGATGAAAAATCAAGCCCACGCCCAACCTTTATATCCTGGGCTTGGGCATCGGATATATGCAACGAATCGCGCAAAATCGCATCAATATCGCGCCCGCCCATTTTTACCGTTGAGGTAAAATGGACAACCCCGCGGTACACAATAGAATATGTCGTCCGGGTTCTCCCAATATCGCCAATAAGAACCGCGTCGGTCGTCCCCTTCGAAATAATTGCGCGCGCGACCGCTTGAGATTCAAGTTCAAATATAACCGGCGTAAATCCGGCGCGCGTGACAGCTTCCATATACGACTCGATGATTTTTTTCGGGTACGCAGTTATGACAACGTCTATTTCTTTCTTGGCGCCCGTTGCTTCTTTAACAGTTTGAAAATCAAAGTAAAGCTCCGCGGGAGGATAGGGAATGTGCTCCTCCAGCTGAAAAGCAAGGGCATTTCGTATCTCCGATGCCGGAAGGTGCTGCATTCGAATAAGTCTCAAATATCCCTTCTCCTCCGGAAGCGACAGTATTAAGTATGGAAAGCGTGACCGATAATCGCGGAGACTCCGCGAGAGACTGTCGGCAAGAACGCCAACGTCCTTGATCTCGCCCGCCTCGATGGTGCCCTGCGGCAAATTTTGATCCCCAAAAAAAAGAATACTCCGCCTTCCACCATGATGCTCAAGGCGCACGTATTTAAACGATTCGTCGGAAATATCAACCCCTATTGCCGGAAAAGAAAAGGGATTCATAAACCAATTCTACAATGCCCTGCTTAAAAGAAGAAATGAGACGTTACTTCTTCTCGTAATATGCGGTAAAATTTGCCCCCGTAACCTGAAACCCGCCCGAGTCGCTAAACGGACTTTTCAACCCATCGTCAAAGTAAATTTTTGCCCCACCCGAAACATATACCCACTGCGCGACAAGTGCTTTAACATTGATACTGACGTTCTGCGTTGAAACGATACTGCCGCGAAGCGCAAGAAAAGCGCCTCCTTCTGCGCTGCCATTTAGGGTAATAGCGGGCGCCGCGTAGGTTGACGCAGCACTATTGGAGACAAGAAAAATATGGCTTTTTCCAGACGGATGGGGAAACGCATAAATCCTGGGAGAACTTTGAACGGTGATTCTTCCTTCAACAATTATGAAAATACTGTAGTCCGCTTCCTCCGGCGGGACATCCGGCGGCGGCTCTCCGGTAGTTTGAACGCCGCTCCCAAAATAATCGAGATCGCCGCTTATCCAAAGCACATAACACGGCCTTGCGCGCTCTTCGTTTGTCACACCATGGCGAACGTTATACGGACATTTATTTTTCATATCTATCGGGGTGTCACTTCCGTCCGGATTTTTATCCCAGATATTATATAGAGTTGAGAAATTCTGAAGTGTTGTGGATGCTGAAACTGCTGGATTACTAGCATTACCATTAACCATCCAATCTGGCACCCGACCCAAAACCTTTAGTATAGTAGACTCATCAAGGCGGACGTTGCCTCGGATATAACCGCCGGCAATCGCTGTTCGATTTACGGGTTTTATAAGATAAGGGCTGTCACCGGCGCCAAATGCGGGGGTAATCCCAGGGATCTTTGCCACCGCATTAACGCCCGTCTGGGACGTGAGGTTAAATATGGGACCGTTGGTACCGGCCGAACAATTTGCCGGCACCGCGGCGCATGGATCATATACGCCCAAACTCATGGCTTTTATCTTAAGTTCCCTAAGTTTTTTAGAACTTAAAACCGTCCCTTTCATTCCAAATGGCTCGCGCGGACTGGGAATTCTTCCCTCCGGATCATCAGGGATGGGCGGATCAGAACCCACGGCATCACAGAAAGGACCATCTACAGTTCGGTTATGGCCCGGTTGCGAAAGTTCGGTTGTTTGTTGCCCATCCCAATTGCATGAACAATAAAAATCCCAACAGTGCCATCGCGAATCGCTTGTATATCGCGGTTGGTTACAAACGTTCGTATCCCCGCCCGGTGTACTCCATTGTTTTTTATATGCAAGACCAGCAGGACTATTAAGGCCCTGAACAGTGTCTTGGCATTCATATTGATTTGCATCAATTTCATGCCAACGATATGGTCCCGTAACCCAGTTTTGGTAGTTAATCGGCGTTGTCAGGTAGTTATTTTTGTCTGGATCACCATGCCATTCGTTATCATCGCGCATCGCGCCGTTTGTAACTCCATATTCTCCCCCCGCCTTAACTTCCTTTTGCGGATAGGCCCCCGACAGCGCTTTGTAATATGCCACGCCCCCGATACTGGTAGATTCCATGAATTGAGCCGCTGCATTGCCCACAACCTCTAAAATATTTGTACTTCTGGTGAGCGATGATCCCCGTTTATCGGGCCGGTAATTATCCGTGGTCGAATTTCCCTTGATTTTTGTTTGAGCTTCTCCCAAAAATAGCTGGAAAGCGATATCGTTTGTTTTCCCGGCAAGGCCGTTTGCTAAAACAGTATAATCGGTAAATTGGAAAAACTGCCCCTCGTCGTGCCACGCCTTCCCATAGTCAGTGCTCGAATAGCTGTCATAAGCAGTTGCAAGAAATGCTTCAGCGTCACTTGCCTCCACATCCGGCGGTATGCCATAGGTATAATTTCCATCAAAACCCGCGATCTCGTAATACTCCGTGATGTTGCAGCCCCCCGTTTGCTGGCACTGGCCGTCAATGATAAGCCAGTATTTCTCGCCCGCTATAAGAGTATTGGACGTAGTAAAGTCTACCTCAACCCAATAGAATTTATTTGCTACGGGCAAAAGATACTGCACCAAATCAGTTTGGGTAAGACTCCTTGACGCGACATTATTGCCAGATGTTGTGGGCAGGTCAACGCAGTCGCCGTAAGGGTCGTTACCATTTGAATTCGGCGGCATGCAGGAAATACTAATACTACTTTGGCGCACTCTCATGTTTCCCCGGATATAGATTGATATCGTCCCCGGGGGAGTTGAAGCGCTCGTTCGGTTCATGAGAAGCCGGACCTTGAGCGGTTTTGCCGTTGTATTGGCAATAAAAGACTGTGCCGCGTCTTTTGCGTATTGGCCTGTTGGAGGCGAGACCGGGTTCTTTGAATTTACCGCAAAACAAGAAGTAGAACCGCTACACACGTCGGATCTTGTGATCCCGAGGGCGCCATTCTGGGGACCCCACGGGGTAGTTATCAAAGAAGAAATCTGATCTGAATAAAGATCCGCATTGTGATATTGTTGGGGAGTAGTATTTCCGATGCCTTCAGCAACAGCAACATTCCCATCAATGAGCGTGCGTCCGCCTTCAGTACTTACTATGCTCCCGTTTGAAAAAACATCGCCTTTGTTATATCCGCCAGAACCGTGGATTTCGCTTGTGTTATTGATATCAACCCCAAGGTATCCAGCATGGATCGCGCTTTTAATGCTTACCGCGAGTTTTTCATCGGGAATTTCAAAATCAAGTTTCGCGCTTCGGTGGCGCGACAAGACACTTCCAACCGACGAGAGCTCAAAGCGTTTTGGAAAATTGCTATCCAGAGCATACCCATCCCGCTCAAGCGTTGAGACAACCATGCCGCCATTGGCAGAAAGAGATGTCGATGGCGGCACCGCTGTTTTGTTATAGTTCCAGTTTTTCAAAACCCGAAGCGTAAGGTCCTCAAGGCCAGATTCAGCCGTTACATATGCTTTCTTCCCAATCAGTACCTCGCGCGCGTTCGCAATATGAGCAACAGAAAACGCGGCAAAACTGCTTAATACAACAAACGACCCCAGCAGAAAAAATAAGACAACCGTCAGGGAAATTTGTCCGGCATCGCCATCTAACTGCAGTTTTAAACGACGAATCATAAATTTTTAATAGCTGTTGCGAAGAACGGCAAGAGCAGTAAAATTTCTGCTCACGCTGTAATTTTGCCCTCCCGCCTCAATAGTAATCGCGATTCGGAGCGCGCTCGACCCGCTGTAACTCGCCTGTCCGCTCGGCCTTGTCGTATCAACCTTAGTATAAGTCACCGCGGCAACCGACACATCGGGACCAGTAATTGGCGTGCCGCTTATAAGAATTTGTCCGCCCGAAAGCTGGATCGTCTTATCTATAGGAATGTCGGAAACCGGGTCTGGTTCGAAATCCGGATACACGCTAAGAGTAAGAGTGCTTCCATCTACTTCAACATTTTTTGCGAGCCGGACTTCGCGCACAAGCCGCTCGAGCGCCGTTTGGGCGGCAAGATTAACGCGGCGGTCATACCGGGACCTCCCGTAAATTCTCATGAGCTGGATGATTCCCTGCACGACAACCACGGCTATCACGACAAAAATAGCAATATATACGACGAGCTCAATCATACTCGTCCCGGAAACTTTTTTGCGGTTTTTTGGAAAAAACTGCATAGATTAACTATCGAGAAAAAGATTTGCCAGATAAAGCTCAACGGATTCTTCTATAGTGAAAAAATCTTCAGTGTAGTCGGGATCGCCCCAGCGCGTAAACACGGTTACCTTTCTTGTGTCATAATCCACAACTGGACTTCCGCCATAACCGGCGCACCCACCCATGCTGTTTACCGGCCCGAGAATGTCCGCGCTCGTTCCGAGTTCCGCCCGACAAATATTTTGCAGGACAACATAGCGCGCAAACTTATTATCAACGAGACCGCAAACGGGAATATTATATTTATAAAGCCCCCATACATCGGTTGGCGTAAGCTCTGCATTATAAACCGCAACCTCGTCCAGTGAACCGTTAAAAAATCTTTTATTGCCCGAGGGACTCCCCGTGCTGTCAAAGCGAGCTCCGATCTTTGCCCGAATTGTGTTTATAAACGACCCGCTGATCGGAGTATTTGCGTCGGTCGTCGTTTGCTCCTGTTTGCCATCGATATAGAGCTTGATATCGACGGGTGAGGGACTGGAGGAACCCTTGTATGTTACGGCAACGTGGCGCCACGAAGCCGGACTTAAAGAAAGATCGACAGATCCATTGCCCCTCACGGCAATATTTCCTCCCCCGGGATCAGAAATATAAAAACGCGGAACGGTTTTGCCGCCAGTCCGCCAGAGCGAGAAATCATATCCGGTCGTAGCGCCCGAACTCCCATCAAGACCTTTATTAAAAATCGGCATCTCCTGCGTTGACGCATCACCGGTCTTCACCCAAGCGCTTATTGAAAAAGCATCTGTTTTTTCAAAACTAAAGGGGGCCGCACTCGTAAAAAGCATGGCATCGCCTTGTGCGCTTGCAAAAAGCGCCGCTGTTTTAAAATTAAAATTTCCCTCGGAATCAGCGTAACCTACCTGGCCAGTCCCGACGTCCGGACACGTTGTGCATGTCGCGCTGTTTGCCGAACCCGATGAGTCGGCAAAACTGGTTGCTCCCGCAGTTTCATCAAAATGCAAAAGGAGCTGGTTATTAAGTTGCGTGGTAAGGTAACGGCCGCTGGACGCGTCAAACCGCAAGCATTGATTGTATTCTACAACCTGGCTTTTTATATTCTCTTGCCAACTGATGTCGCGAAGAAGTTTAAGCGCTTCAACTCCCTCTTCCAAAAGAAAAGCGGTTTGAACTTTCGCGGTCGCACGATTCATAGCGCGAAGCGAGATGGCAACCACTCCAAAAAAAGCGATGACGACGGTAACAAACACGCCCAACGCCACGAGAAGTTCGAGCAAATTGAATCCCTGCTGGCGATATTTCTTCATACTGTATCCGGATACGTTACGCTTCATCTTTAATTCTAGTGCGTTTTTAAAAAAATCACTCGACCTGGATGACGCCCGTGGGTGAAATAGTAATGGTGCGTTGACTATTGTCCCAGCTTGACCGGACAACAATACTCGCGCTTGCGGCAAGATCGAGAACGCCATTTGTCGTCGCGTCGCCGCTGATGCGCTGAAAGACAACACTCTGTAATGCCCCTAATCCTGTAACAGAAACAATTTCAACGGGGGACGACAATTCATAATAATTAAGGGAATCAACTTGGATGCTGCAGGTACTATCGGAGCTGTTGAATTGGAAAAGAGAGACTTTGTTTGTCGGCGCCGGGTCAAAGTGGACACAGTGACTCGCTCCCGTCCCCGTCTCGTCGTATGAGGAAAGGGTTCGGTTCCGGGCCTTTTGGAGCATATTTACAATATTTTCAACCGCTTCGTTCAGTCGATTTTGATGAAAAAAACTATAATAGCCCCGGACAACAAAACCCATCAAAATCGCGCCGATTGCAAGCACGATCACAAGCTCGAACATTGAAATGCCGCCGGAAACGAATTTTGAACTACGGCGCAACTTCATCATAATCTCCAATTTCGATCTTTTGGGCAGGACCGTCGGGAAAATTAATATCTTTAATTCCATAGTCATAAGTAACCTCGGTGCCCCTTTCCATAATGAGCTTGTAGGCGGCAACCTGCAAAGCGCTTGCGGAAGCCGAGCCGGGTACCCGCTTGAGCACAACGGAACCGTGGGGCGCGTAATAAGATGCAGTGCTTCCCCCCTCCTCGCGCGGATAAAGATACATCGCCGCTTGATCATCCTCGTGCCCAGAAACAACCAAACCATCCTGACCGAGCGGATCTTCCTCACCTTTTTTATCTGAACGCGATATAACAAACATGAACTCCCCCAAACTCTTTGCGCCACCCTTAAACTGGGTGCGCGTTTCCGTATCAACAATGCCTTTTACAATGACGAGCCCCGCGCTATTGCTATCCCAAGAGCCCTGTCCCGAATCTTTCATCTTTATCACGCCCTCGGCATAGCCCGCATCCGCCAAAAGCTGAAGGTTTCCCGATACATAAAGGTGCGCATCATTTCGAAGAGTAATTGATCCACCTCTGCGCACCACAAGATTGCCGTTAATGCATGTCGGCGAGGATAATTCGATTACCGTCTCAACCGAATATGTCCCCCCGGAACCGAGACAACCGGTCATATCAGTGCCGTAAAGAACCTCCGAACCCCAATATCTTTTGACCCAGCTGTCGATACGGTTATCGCTAATTGGAAAACCCGGAAAATCGTTTTCATCAAGCGCCCTAGGTAGGTATTTATTAATGTCTTCTTCCGGAATATTAAATTCCGGGTCGCTCCCTTTCAGAACATTCGTTATAAAGGATTCCGTATCAACACTTGGGATATCCTCGACTCCCGTCGCATACTTGCAGAAATTATAGGGGTAATCGCCGTAAGAAGCGTCGGGATACGGTGGGGAAATATAATAAGTATTGTATGTATTTGAGCCAGAACATGCCTCGCCGTTTGATCCGCATGCGATAAAACATCCGCGCGCATCGGCGCTTGCAAGAACATTGAACTGGTATGGCGTGCTGCTCTGGCCATCAGTGCCGCTACAGGTAGCTTGTGTACCGCCGTAATCTACAGTTCCGCCATTTTTATAAGGATTGCAATAGAAACTCTGCTGCACCGGGTAATTGCTTCCGGAGATATACTTCCGGCTCGAAACGTAACTTTGAGTGGAAACATTCCGGACGTCCGAATCGCAAAACACGCGGAAACCGCGGCGCGTTTCCAAATCATTGCCCGCGGTTTCGGTGCCCGAAGCGCCAGTAATATCACAATTGTCAAGTTGTTGAACAAAACTGTAACCCCAAAGTTTTTGGTTTGCAGACCGATCGCGCGAAAATGTGCTCGCAAACCGCCGGCCTACGAATGCGATATTGCGGTGATTCGCACTTGTACCAGAACCAACCACGCTTGCTCCCAGCGCTTCGTCGGCATGGAGCTCGCCCGTGACATGAAGGGAATTCGTATAATTTGTCAGGGGGTCGCTAAGCGAGTAGAAACGAAAATGGAAGTCGGCTTTTTTTGCAGCGCCATCGAGCGCTGGCGCGTCATCAAGCAACTCGTTACCATTCACGGATGAATCACAAACTTTTGAAGATCCAGAGGCCGGACAAACAACCCCCGTGCCAATAGAGCCCGTATTGTAAATATATCCCCCGTACCCGCCAGAATGGACATAATCGGGATCAACGCTGTCATCATAAAAAATTTTCCAGTAGTTTCCATTCGTTGCGGGAATCGTCGTGGGAAGTTCTACCTGGAGAACAAGAAAGACCGACTCTCCGTCTCCTACGGAAAGCATGCCATTGGGCAAGTTGAAATATACCCACTCGGACTGGCCCTCGTTCAAGGGCTCAGGCGTGCCGTCATGCGAACGATCAATAGGAAACTTCGAAAAAACCCGCTTGCCGATCGTGGTCGCGTCTTCTTTCTCAAGAAGTATCCGCTCCGCAAATTCCCAGTTTGAGCTTCCCTGCACTTTTCTGACAGAATAAAATTTCACCGTTGGGAAATTTGTGTCGTGGGGGTTCCCCATATAAGCAATGCGCAACGCCGCGCGCTTGGAAAGATACTCTCCTTCATGAACAAAAACTTTTTGGACAATAGCAGTCGAATTTTTTCCAGAACACTCTGCAATACTGCTTCCCGCCCCAAGGCAAATAAACTGGGTACTCGCGGCCGGATCCGGCTCTTTCCGTTCCGACGGGCGGATATCAACGTCACCCCACGCAAAAACATGCCCCGTGATGCGTGAATCAAATCCTACAAGCCCGTAAACACTATTGCTCGTCCCGCCGTTTGCCCAGATATTCCCATCAACATAGACCGCGCCCGCGTCGCCCGCTTCGCCGTCCCCCTTGCAATTTGCACCCGCAACACAATGAATAAACGTGGTGTCAGACATGTATAGTCCGCCCTTGCCAACGAGCGTGGCGTAGGTATAAATCTGCTCGCTGTTGAGTGAAATCATGATTTTTCGATACCTGCCGCCCGCGTCGCTTGTACTTTTAATCGTTGAGCCAATTATTGTTTCTATGTCATAGGTCGTATTGCCAGAAACAAGTAAGTTCTCGATCTTAAAATTGCTTCCGGTGAGAGTACCCCCCGAACGAATATAGCGGATCGCGCCGTCTTCAACTCCCGCTTCCGCAACATAATAAGCGCGCGCGGAGCTGATAACATTGGAAATCTGCCGAACAGCGTTCGCAGTCAAAAGACCGTAACTCGCGATGAGCACAACAAAAACACCAAGAACAAACATCATAGTTGTCATTGCCGCTATACCTCTCTGAACACGGATGTTATTGTCCGGAAAATTAAAAAACATAAATCTAAAAACCGCGCGGCGTTACACCCGTGGTTAAAATATGTTCCTGCGTGGTTTCTTTATCTTTAAGACGCAGCGTGACAACAACCGCGCCGGGATTGCTGTCACAAGGCGACGTCTTCCCAATGCAAACAAGAGAAAACTGGGATACCTCAACGCGCGGCGAAGTCAGGGTCCGCGTTGTTGCGGATTCAAGAACAAGCGATGTATTCGGACTCGTGCCTAAGACGCTAAATGTCACCATGCTTCCATCTCCTTTTTCAAGCTTCAATACGCTCGTATTGCCGCCTGCATAAAACGCGGAGCCCTCGGCATTGCTCATGATGCGCTTCACGCCCCGTATTTGGTCAATAATTTGGCGCATCGCAAAATCCGCCTCCCCGGCAATGCGCACACGCGCGCCAATCTCGTCTTCGCTGTAAATAATATTAAAAATATAAAATGTCATTGCCCCAAGGACAATTGTAAGAACCCCGACATATGCAATAAGCTCGATAAGAGTAAATCCGCGCGCGTTTTTCATATTTCCGCTCCAGCCCAATCGGTAAAATACGTGTCAATCAAGATACTTTTTAACCCTTCTTCCCAGCTTACAATTACCGTAACCTTGCGCGTTCCCGGATCTTCCCACCCAGACGTGCTTATGGGTCCCTTGTCGTCATTCTGTCGGTAAGCTTTATCGAAACGAAGCGTACGGACAAAAACACCGTCGAGAAGCGAACACGGCGTTGTTTTATCGAGTGTCCACTCGTTGCCGCCCGGCGGCTGGGTGAGGCAATAGTCATCGCCTTCATCAAGGTTTTCAATTGCCTCCCAACCGTTCGCATTCCGGATCCATCTGACCGCTTCGAGCGCTTCCTCTGCCCGATAGACAGCTTTTGTCTTGGTAATGCCATCCTGCTTGATTTGGAGAAGCTTCGACTGCAAGAAAAAGACTGACACAAAAATAAGACCGATGAGACCTGCCGCGATCACTAACTCGACAAGGAGAAATCCTTGTTTACGGAGTTGAGCTTGTCCGTTCATAAACAACGCCATCGCGAGTAATTTTAACCGCAGCGCATGTCTGCGAAGAAATACAAGAATCAATCACGCTCATGTCCCCTTCACATGGGTCTGGGCCCAAAATTTCACTTTTGTTATAAATCACGACATATCCATCGGCCGCACCGCCAGAAATATTTTCATAGGCACCGGAGAGTTTCGCAAAAATTGGCGTCGGAGGAGCTGTGCCCGATCCGGATCTTACGAGCGTTTCGTGTCCGGGACTTTTACAAAAAGAAACGTTCACCGGAAGATCGTTGCGGGATATCTCAAAATCTGTAAGACAAACGTACGTTGAACCCTGGAGCTGCGGATCCTTACATAAAATATAGCGGTGCGGAGTTGTTTGGTTGCTAAAAAGAACGCCGTAACGCACTCCGCCCTCCGAGGCGAGTGATTTCGACCGCGCGAGTTTTAAAGTGCTCTCAATATCGCGCGTGGTTGCCCGGAGCGTCGTTTTCGTTCGCCACGCGCTAAACCCCGCTATGACGATCGCAAAAATAAGGCCCAACAATGCCATGACTACAAGAACTTCCGCAAGGTTAAAACCACCTCGTTTCATTGAATGACATCTACAAGCGTATACATTGGGGATATCATCGATATCGCGAAAAAACCGACCGCCGCCCCGATAACGATCATCAGTATCGGCTCAATAATGGTGGAAAGATCCCTCGTGGTATCGGCAACTTGCTGTTCATAAAAAGTCGCGACTTCATTGAGCATGCGGGAACTCTCACCGGTCTCTTCGCCAACGGAGAGCATCTCGCCCACAAGCGACGGATACAATTTCTCGTGCGATAGGATAACTTTTGAAATCGTATCGCCGCGCTGCACGGATTTTTTTGCCTCCACGAGAACCTCCGCGTAGTGGTAGTTTTGAACAACACGCGCGGTTATATCCAGCGCTTCCATAACATGCACCCCGGCCGAGAGAAGAGAACTCATCGTGCGCGCTGTCCGCGCCGCGTTGAACTTTCTGGCAAGCGGCCCAATGAGCGGTGCTTTGATAAAAAAAGTATTAAAAAACCGCTTTCCCACAACGGTCTTTCGGAAATATAAAAGTCCCCCGACGACAGCGGCAATGCTTACAAAAAACAGAAGCGTATGATTTGAAAGAAATACTGACAAGCCAATAATAAACTGGGTTGCAAGGGGAAGCGGCGCATTAATATCTTCGAATACTTTCTGAAGGGTTGGGACAACGTAAATCATCATGAGTATCCCGATCAAAATCATCGCAGAGAGAATAACAGCGGGATACATCATGGCGCCGCGCACTTTTCGGATAAGATCGTAATCGGCCTGGAGTTGATTGGCAAGCACGGTCAACGACTCCCTTAACTTCCCGGACTTCTCACCAGCTTCTATCATAGAGGTATAAAGCGACGAGAATATTTTCGGATGCTGCGAAAGCGATTCGGCAAACGGCTTGCCGCGGCGAATTTGGTCAACAAGGTCAGAAATCGTATCCTTGAATCTCTGATTGTGTGACTCGCGGCTCATCGCGTCAAGGGCGCGCGTAAGAGGAAGTCCCGCTCCAATCATGACGCTTAAGTTTTTTGAAAAAACTATTTTCTCTGCAATTGATACGCGCTGAAATTTTTTTAGAAAATCGGGACTGATTTCAAAATTAAAACCGCGGGGGGCAGAGCCCGCTGTGTTGTCGGTTGCCTCCAAAAGCAGAAACCCTTCCGCTCTTAAAATACGCGCGAGTTCAAACTTATCCTCCGCGTCACGCACCCCGCTCGCTTCCGCTCCGGAAGCATCACGAGCACGATATTGGAATTTCGACATAGTTACTCCTGCGTGACGCGGAGTACTTCTTCAATTGTCGTAATACCCTGCGCCGCTTTAAAAATTCCGTCCTCGAGCATTGTCATCATCCCGGCTCTTTTTGCTTCTTTTTCTATCTCGTCAGAATTCGCATTCTTCATAATAAGCTCCTTTACGGTTTGGCTGACCGTCATAACTTCATGTATGCCAATGCGCCCTTGATACCCGTCCGGAGCATCGGGAGAAGGCTCGGTAGTGTAAAATGGAACATCTTCAATCTTTGCTTTCTCGGAAATAATTTTCTCGGCTTTCAAAAACTTCAGTATCCGCTCGAGGTCGACAACTTTTGAAAGCTGCTCGATTTTATCTTTAGAAAGAGCCTGCTCCTTTTTTCCTTTTGCATACAGTACCCGCACAAGGCGCTGGGCAATAATCACGTTCACGGTCGAAGCGATAAGAAATGGCTCAACCCCAAGATCAAGAAGCCGGGGAAGCGCGCCTGCCGCGGAGTTCGTGTGAAGCGTCGAGAGAACCAAGTGGCCGGTAAGAGACGCGTTGATCGCAAGGTTTGCGGTTTCGGTGTCACGGATCTCGCCGACCATAATGATATCGGGATCCTGCCGAAGTAAAGACCGCAGGCCATCGGCAAACGTGAGCCCAATGTCGGGGCGCACCTGCGTTTGATTTATCCGCGGCATCCGGTATTCCACAGGATCCTCAACGGTCGAGATATTAACCCCGGGAGTGTTCACAAGATCCATGAGAGTATACAGGGTTGTTGTCTTTCCAGAACCAGTTGGTCCCGTTGCAAGTATCATTCCTACAGTACGTTTGATATTTTGATGAAGCAACTCCAATGCCTCACCGTGGAACCCAAGGGATTCAAGACTAAACCCTTTTGAATTTTCCGGCAAAAGGCGCATCACCACCTTCTCCCCATCATAAACAGGGAGGACCGAAATGCGAGTCGAGAATTTATAATCAGGGCTCTCAATTTTAAACCGTCCGTCCTGGGGAAGCCGCTTCTCATCGAGCTTCAGCCCCGAGAGCACCTTCACGCGCGCGACAACCGCAGACGCGATGTTTTTTGGCAATACCATCGCGTCGTGTAAAATGCCGTCAAGCCGGTAGCGGACGATCAGTTCATGTTCCAGCGGCTCGATATGGATATCGGATGCCTTCTGTAAAATTGCATGCCGGATGAGCGTGTCAACGATCTTTATAATAGGAAGCTCCTCGGCAACTTTGCGGAGATCCTCCTGCGTTGGTTCTTGGCCAGCTTCCTGTATGGCGCTCGTGACAAGCGCATCGGACTCATTTTTAATAATCTCCCCGAATTCGGCTTCCAGGCTTTTTTGGTAAAGACCAAGAAGGTACTTCATGGACGCCTCGTTCGTGAGGCGGGGCTTGATATTCAAGTTGGATTTTTTCTTGATGAATTCGATGGTCTCTAGATCTTCAGGGTCGAGCATCGCAACTTCCAGGTCGCGGTTCGTTTTTTTGTAAGCGACAATGTTATGAGCACGCGCAATTGGTTCCGGGATTATATGGAGAACCTCTGGTTCCACTTTTTCTCCATCAAGATCAATGAAAGGAATCCCCAGGATATGGCTCTGGAGACGTTCGAGATCGCTCTCCGTAATCTTGCCCGTCGAAACAAGGGTATCCCCGGGCTTTTGATGGAGTTCCTTCGCACGCTTAAATGCAATATCAATATCCTTCTCAGCGAGCAAGCCGGAGTCAAGCAGAAAAGATTTAAGCTGCTTTGGCTCAATTTTCATCCGATAATATCCTTGACTTTGGCAATTACTTCTTTGAGGGCGTAATTCGCCTTAATGAGGTATCCGCGAGCCCCCAACTCAATTGCTTTCATCACTTCGGTACTCTCTTCAAGGTTTGTCAGCACCAACACCGGAATATTTTTTGTGGTTTCGTCTGCCTTCATTTCCTGGAGCACCTCAAATCCGTGCTTTTTGGGAAGCACAAGATCAAGGAGCACAAGATCAGGCAGCGCGCTTTTGACAAGACTGATCCCCTCTTCGCCATCAAACGCTTGAGTAATTTCATACCCCTCTCCGCTGAACGCTTTTTTTAACGCGTCCTGGAGAGCTGCTTCATCTTCAATAATAGTTATTTTTTTCATACATTAAATTATATAAATAATCACTGGCCCGCCGCCTCGCCTTCAATGAGAGGAAGCGTAAACCAAAATGTCGACCCTTTTCCTTCCAGAGAAGCAAATCCTACTTTGCCTCCCATTGTTTTAACTAACGACTTTACCAGAAAGAGACCGAGGCCCGTCCCCTCCGCCCG
>Ga0209542_10006257_pt1 | contig 23238 bp, 23 predicted proteins | sample RifCSPhighO2_01_FD_184028 | JGI IMG/M metagenome (GOLD analysis project Ga0209542, IMG submission 184028) | Soil microbial communities from Rifle, Colorado - Rifle CSP2_plank highO2_0.1 (SPAdes) (version 2) | ecosystem: Environmental > Terrestrial > Deep subsurface > Rock core/Sediment ... | reverse complement strand
TGCGTAATTTAACATCGCAATCAGCATTGTCCCACCAATACCCCTACCCATCGTTCTGCAGGAAACTGTTAAATCTTTTATTTCCCAATCCTTTGTTCTTGTATTCACAATTGTTTCTGCTATTAATCCATAGTCCCCAAACTTGTCTTTTAGCTCTGCAACAAATATTTCTATCTCTTTGTTATCATAAGTCTTTTTTAGTTTCTCCAATTCATACCTGTTTCCTGTTGCTGTTAAATCATTTGTCCTGTTGAATAGTTGAACAACTCTTTCCCAATCTTTTTCTCTTATTGGTCTAACCAACATTTTTATATTACAGTTTTTTAAGAATTCCTTGTAATCACCTTTGTTGTTCTTTTCAGCTTCTTCCCTGTTTCTTTGTTCTTTTAGCACTTGCACTCTTTTTTTGTCTATGTCAGTTGCGTTTTCTGGTTGCACTCCATTTATTTCTAAAATGTCCAGCGGATCTTTTAACTCAATTGATAATAATCCAGGAATCTGTGACTGGACTTCTGCCCTTTGAAATGCATCATCATCGATGAATATTACTTCATCTTTTTTGACATTGAATTTCTCTATTAATCTTTTTATTCCTTCTGATTTCAATCCCCAACCAATCTCCGGGTTTTCAAAGTATTTTTTTATCTCAAATTTTTCCAGTGTTTTATCTGCGTCTTCATAATAGTTTTTGCTGCATATCGTATTCTTTATCCCTCTTTTTGTTAATTCCTTCAAAGCTGCAGCTGTTCCAGGCTTTAATTTAACCGAATCTTTATCCTTGTAGTATACAGTGCCTTCCCATAAGGTATTATCCAAATCCCATATAACTAGTTTTATTTTAGTCATTTTAAATCCTTGATTCCGATTAAATTTCCCTCGCCTAAAAACTTTAATGTTGCTCCTCCTCCTGTTGAGATGTAAAGGTTTTTATTATTTTTGCTATTCTTTGAATATATTTCTCCCAGTTCTCCTCCTCCTATTATTATATCTGCCTTTGATTTTGATAAATAATTTATTATTTCCATTGTTCCTTTTGAAAATTCTTTTTTTTCGTAGTTACCCAATGGTCCGTTCCAAAGTACTGTTTTTGCATTTTTTAATGCTTCTTTATATTTTTCTAGCGTTTCATTGCCGATATCATATATCTCCTCTTTTTTAGGGATTATTAATTTAATATGTTCCTCTTTGCATTTTTCTTTTATAATTTTTGTTGTTTCATTATTTTCATCCAAAAAATATTTCCCAAAATAACTTCCAATTAAAATAACATCCACTTTGTTCAGCATTTTGCTGATTAAATCTATCTTGTCTTCTTTTTTTCCACCTAAAATCAGTGTGAATGGTCTTTTTGGGTTGATTACTTTGTTTAGATTTTTTATTTCTTCTTCTACAAGTAATCCCCTATAAGAGGGTAAATGCTTTTGTATTCCATACACTGATGCATGTTCTCTGTGCGATACAGCAAAGGCATCATTTACATAAATATCTCCCATCTCTGAGATACTTTTTGAGAAAGAATTGTTATTTTCTTCTTCTTCCCCGAAAAAACGAATGTTATCTAAGATGGATAATTCTCCGAAATCTTTATTTTTTAGATTTATCTTATTTACTTTTTTATTTAATAGCTCTTCCAGCCTGTTTTTTATCGGATCTATTGTTAATCCTTTGATGAATTTCCCTTTAGGTCTTCCCAGATGGGTAATAATTATCACTTTATTATTGTTCTTCAGCAGAAGATTTATTGTTGGAAGGGTCTTTATTATTTTGTTGTCGTCAATAATTCTTCCTTCATTTAACGGAACATTGAAATCTGCCCTTAGTATTACCTTTTTATTTTTTATATCATTCAAGCTCATACTATATCTTTGAAAGAATTATTTTAAATTTGTTTCTTTTTGATTAAATATATAAGATTTATCATAATCTCCTAATCATGAAAATTGGATTTTTGATAGAGTACTTTTATCCGGTAAGAAGGGGAGCAGAGAATAATTGCTTTTATTTAGCCAGAGAATTGGCAAAAAAGCATGAAGTTCATGTTTTCACTTCTGACAGAAAAGATAATAGGATATTTAAAAAAAAAGAAATCATTGATGGAATTCATATTTATAGATATAAAAATGTCTTTAGGTATAAGTATTATTTGACATTTACTCCTGGGATGCTTAATGTTTTGAATTATGACTTGGATATTCTGCATGTTCATAGTTTTGGTTTTTTGTGGCATGATTTTGTAGTTTTGCTTAAAAAGTTATCCGGCAAGACTAGGATAATTAATACTCCCCATGGACCCTTCATGGCATTGACTGAATATAATCTTTTTCAAAAGATATTTAGAATCATAGTTTTATTCAAAGAATATTTTTTGAATAAGTTGTATGATGTGGTTATTCAGGTAAATCCTAACCAGTATAAATGGATAACTAAGTATGGAGTTCCTAGAGACAAGATAAAATATGTGCCTAATGGAATCCCAAAAACCCTTTTTAATAAAATTGATAATAAAGATTTTGTTAAAAGATATAATCTAAAGAACAAATTTGTTATTTCTTATCTTGGTGGGATTCAAGGTTATAAGGGGTTAGATCAGGTAATAAGGGTTTTGCCAAATTTAAATAATAAAATTATTTTTGTTGCAATGGGCAAGGATTTTGGAGATAAGAAAAGATTAGTTGAGTTGGCTAAGAAATTAAAAGTTAGCGATAGAGTTATTTTTTTAGGGGAGGTTTCTGATGAGAACAAATTAAAGGCATTGGATACATCTGAAATATTTATTTTGCCAAGTGATTGGGAAGCATTTGGCATAGTTATACTTGAGGCTATGGCAAGGGGCAATGCAATAATCTCAACCAAAACCGAAGGTGGAGAATTTTTAGTTAAAAAAGAGAATGGTTTTGTTTATGATTTTGGTGATTTGAAAAGTTTAGGAAGAAATATTAAAACTTTATCCGAAAATAAGAAGTTAAGGAGAAATATGAAGAAAAATAATATAAGAAAAGCAAAGGAATTTTTGTGGGAGAATATTGTTAAAAATTTGGAGAGGATTTATGCAAAATGAAAATAGCTCATGTGTGTCCATTTTATACTCCGGCAATTGGAGGAGTGAAGCAGGTAGTTTATGAATTGGCTCAGAGGCAGTTAAAATCCGGGCATGAAGTTCATGTTTATGCTTCTGATTGGGATAAAACTAAGCGAATTAAGAAAAAAGAAGAGTTAATTGAGGGGATTCATGTTCATAGATGTTATCATTGGTTTAGAGCCGTGAATTTTGTTACTGTCTGGCCTTCTGTGTTCTTTAAACTATTGGGGCAGAATTTTGATATAATCCACAGCCACATTCCAGGACATGCCCATGCAATTCTTGCTGGATTTGCAGCTAAAATCAAGAAAATCAAGCACATTCATACTACCCACTGCCCATGGACAAAAGGGTATAGGAGTAAATTTGGAGTCTATGGTGATTATATTTCAAAGTATACTTATATACCTCTATTATTTAATGTAGTAGATAAAATTATAGCTATTACTCCCTGGGAGCTTGAATTTCTTTTGAAATATGGCGCTAGAAAAGATAAAATTGCAGTTATTCCAAATGGAATGGATGAAATCTTGTATGAAAAAATTAAAAATAATGATTTTAGGAAAAAATATGAAATTTTAGATAAAAATAAATTGGTTTTATTCTTTGGTAGACTTAATCCTACTAAAGGCGTTGATAAATTAATCCGGGTTGCTAACGAAATAACAAAAGAAAGAAAAGATGTTTATTTTGTTTTTAGGGGACCTGATGAAGGAATGAAGTATATTGTAGAAGATGCAGCCAAGAAAAATAAGAATATAATCTTGGTTAAGGAAACAAGAGATAAAAAGGAAGTTGCCAAGACTTATCAGGCTGCTGATATTTATGTTTTGCCAAGTTACAGGGAGGGGTTGCCTTTAACTTTGTTTGAAGCTATGGCTTCTGGATTGCCAATAGTTGCAAGCCCAGTTAATGGAGTTCCTTATGAGATGAAAGAACCCAACAATGGATTTTTGGTGAAATATGGTGATTTGAAGAATTTGAAAAAAAGAATTTTACAAATATTGGATGACAAAAAGCTGGCTGAAAAAATAAGTAAGAATAATAAGATTAAATCCAAAGATTATAGCTGGGATTTGATTTACAAGAAAACGATGGAATTATATGAAATGCAATTTGAATAATTTTTTAAATCTTTTTAAGTCTCTTTTCTTATGAAGAAAAATCCAGGAGTAAATAAAGTAAAAAGATTGGTAGAGTCAAAAGGATATCAAGTTGATTCTATTTCTTATATTCCTAGAGGGATTGGTCATTATAATTTTGATATTGTTCTAAATAGTGGAGAATCTTTGATTGCGAGATTTGAAAATGATTCAAGACTTGCTCCAGATGGTAAAAGGAGAGACCCCCTTTATAATGGGATTTTATCTTTAGAAAGAGAAGCTGCAGTTTGCTCCTTGATTAAACAAAGAACTGGTCTTCCTTCTCCAGAAATAAGAGAAAAATGTTTTACCCGAATTAGTCCTTTTTTGCTAGTTGAAAAGTTGCATGGAGAACATTGGGGAGATTTTATGAGAAATAATGATTATTCTTTGAAAAAATATCTGGATTCTTTAAGATTCCTCGGTTCAGACTTTGCACAACTTCATAAATTTAAATTTGAAAACTATGGTGATGTAATGGGCGAAGGTAATATTCAGCCTAAGGTAGATAATTTCGTTGAAAGATTGAAGACTGTTTTTAATTTGAATTTATCTAGAACGGAAAAACTCGGAATTTTGAGTGAAGATGATTTTGATGTTCTTAGCAGGTTTTTTGATAGCAATATTGAAGAATTGTATAACCTTTTTTTGAGTAGGGAAAAGAATCCAGTATTGTTATTTTCAGATATACATCCTATGAATTATTTGGTTGATGAATATGGAAAACCTACAGGTTATTTTGATTTAGAATTTTGTCAATCAGGAGAACCCTCTTTAGATTTATATGGCATAAATATTAATTTCTTTAGTTATTTTAATGAGGCTTTATTTTTTAAGGCTCGTGATTCTTTTTATGAGGGGTATAAAGGAAATGAAGGAGATTATAACTTAGACAATCCAGTTAATATGAAGGTAGAAAGATTACTTTCAATTAATCATATGCTCTCGGCTTTTGTTAGTTATTATGGAATAAAAGATGGATTAAGAGATAAATGGAGTGAACAGTTTAGGTCACTTTTATTTGATACTCTCTTAAATTCTGGTTTAGAAATTGATTATATTCGGTTTTTTAATATTATGAGAAATAAAACCAACAATCCTACTGAACCCTTGACCCCCTAATTTTATGAAAATCCTTTTAAACTTCCTCTTCTTTTTGTATTTATGAATTTTAGAGTTAAATTAGAATCTTTTTTGAGGGATAAATATAACCTGATGTTCTTAGGAGTTATTCTAATTGCTTTTGTTATAAGATTATATTATTTTATTTATACTTATAACCAGCCTTTATGGTGGGATGAAGCTGAATATATGAGCATGGCTAAGAATCTTCTTTATGGAATTCCTTATGATTTTAATCCTCAGAGGCCAATATTATTTCCATTTTTAATTGGTTTGTTTATTTGGATTGGTGAAGGATTAGTCAAGTTTGTTATAGGCTTTTTGCCTTCGTTTGGTGCTGTAATTCTGACTTATTTATTTGGCAAAGAACTTTACAATAAGAAAGTAGGGTTAATTGCTTCATTCATTATGGCAATATTTTGGGTTTTGTTATTTAATGGAACCCGAATACATGCAGATGGTTTAGCTTTATTTTTTAGTCTTTTGGGAATTTATTTATTTTGGAAAGGATATGTTTTGAATAAAGTTCCGAAATTATTAAATATGGGATTCTTGTTCTTGGTTCTGGCTTTTATGGTAAAGGTCAATGCTGTTTTAGCTTCATTGATTGTTTTAATTTTCCTCGTAATTACTGAGAAATTAGATTTTTTAAAAAAGAAAATATTGTGGAAAAGTCTAATTTGGTTTGTTGCTCCTTTAATCCCATTTTCAGTTTATAACTATTTAAAATTTGGAACACTTGTGCCTTTCATTGCTGGTTATGTTGATCCAAAATCATTGGGTGCTAAATTTGCTTCCAGTTTTAATTTTGGAATCCTTAATTTTACACATACATTCACTGATGATTTATTTTTTATACTGTTTTTAATCGGTCTTTTGTTTGTTTTGTTTAATTTAGTAATGGGTTTTGATTTGATGTATAAAAAGAATGATTTGATGGTTAAAGCTGATTTGTTATGCATATTGTCCATTTTTGTTGTTATGGGTTGGTTTATCTTTATTGAAAGATGGAATGCTGAGCCAAGATGGTTAATTCTTATGGCCCCTTTTATGTTTTTTATAATTGGCAAAGGGATTACTGAAGTGATTAAATTCATTAAGATTAATAAAAAGGTGATATTTCTGATTGCTGTAATAGTTTTGTTTATTGGTGCTTATCCTCAACTGGTTTATAATCATCAGCTTATGGAAATTAAGAAGAGCTCTTATGAGCCAGTTAAATTGGCAGGGCTTTGGATAAAGGAAAATTCTAATAAAGGGGATATTGTTTTGAGCAAATCTGTCCCGCAGAACACATATTATTCTGAAAGAGAAACTTACGGCATTGTTTCCAATGAAGAGATGAAAGAGTTGAAACCAAGGTATGTGGTAGTTTCCGCTTTTGAATTGCATCTGCCCGAATTATTGCAAAGAATAGATAGTATTAGTGATCATTTACAGCCTGTTTATGCTTACTTTAATGATCCGGAGGGAAAACAACCAGTTCTTGTTGTTTATGAATTTAAAGATTATGATTTTTAATTACTTTTTCAATTTCTTTTGTGAATAACTTTGATTGAACTCTCTCAGAAAACTTTTCTGTTGTTTTTCTTATTTTGTTCCTGTCCCATTTTTTGATGTATGCCTTTTTTATCTTGTTCGCCAAATCTTTTATATCATATGGTTTTGCCAGAAATCCGTTAATATTTTCTATCACTGATTCTTTCGGACCTGCTTCATCCCAAGCGATTACAGGAGTCCCGCAGGACATTGCTTCTATTGGAACCATACCAAAGTCTTCATTTGGGGAGGTCAATACAAAAACCCTTGCCTCATTGTATAATTTTATCAATTCTTCTTCGGAAACTTTTCCCAGTATCTTTACTCTTTTTTGCAAATTTAATTTTTTAATAAAATCTTTTAGTTTGATTTCATAATTCTTTTCTATCTTGCCAGAGATTATTAGTTTCTTATTAGGAAGATATTTCATGACTTCTATTGCATACTCTGGTTTTTTATCTGGAATTATGCGACCATGATAATATATGAAGTCCTTTTTCTTTGCATTGGTTATGTTAAAAGCATCATTTTTTGTTGGATAAATTGTTATTGCTTCTTTATTGTAAATCTTTTTTATTCTTTTTTTTGTGTGATTGCTGTTTGCAAGTAATAGCTTAGCATTATTTACGCATTTCTTGTCAATGTTTTTCAACCATCCACCAATCATCTTTCCCCCTAGCCATGCAAAAAATCTCTTGGGGTGATTTATCCACTCTTTTTCTTCTTCTTTGGATTTGAAATAGAGAAAATTTGGGGGATGGTGCAAATAAATAATATAAGGTATTTTTGTTCTATAACAGTAATATGATAACAAAAAACTATGACTAATTGCTAGGTTTATTTTTAATTGTTTAATGAATGGATTTATACAAAACCACATTATTTCCAATGATTCATTTATTATTGGGAATTTGGATATCTTCTTTATTCTTATTCCTTTAAACAGTTCGTTTTCTGCTGTTTTCTTGTTTATATGGGCAAAACCCAAGTAAGTATCAAACTTATTCTTTAACCAGTGATAGTTATTTATCATAACTCTTTCTAATCCCCCAATCTCACTTAATCCTTCATATAGTATTGCTATTTTTTTCATGATTATTTAAAAGAAGAGATTTGAAAAAATAATTAAAGGTTTTGAATTAAAATAATGCATAAATAAAAGGAGACAGAGCACTACTTTGACTAAATATTATTAATACCCCCACTAAGATTAGCATAATGATTATTGGAGCTAACCACCAAGCTTTTCTCACTCTTAAGAAATCCCATATTTCTTTTAGTAAGGATTTGTTGTTTGACATTTGATATTGTTTTTATTTTTTATTTATTAATCTTTCGTAAATAATATCTTTTGAACGAATGGTTTATAAATATTTTAATATTGTTTTTAATAAAATGAATAGAAAATATCTTATAAATTTTATTATACTTATGGTTACTATTTTACTTTTTTTATTGGTTTTTGAGTTTAGTTTGCGTATTTTTTCTCCCCAACCAGTATTAATAAGGAGCCATATTGAAGCTTCTCCAACCATTTTTCAAGAAGAAGAAGATATTCCTTGGGGGTTGAAGCCTTTAGTTAATACAAGGCATATTGGAATATTTGATGAATGGAATGTTTCTATTAAAACAAATAATTTTGGTTTAAGAGATGATGATTATACTTATGATCAAAATGTAAAAAAAATATTATTCTTAGGAGATTCTTTTACATTTGGATATGGAGTAGAAAAAGATGAGATTTATGTTGAAATATTGGAGGATTTATTAGGTAAAAATTATACATTTCTTAATGCAGGTTATGCTAGCGGATATAGTCCTGATACTGCCTATGTATATTTGAAGGAAAAGGGATTGGATTTTAATCCTAAATTTGTTGTCTTGGGATTTTTTATTGGTAATGATATTGATGATGTTGGATCTAATGAATGGGTGAAAATAGATGATGATGGTTTGCCAAATAAGATTATCTCTAATCAATTTTATATAGATAATAAAAATAGGCTAAGAGTTAAAGGAGATGAAAATGTTATTCAAAATAATCCATTTCAATTTTTTTACAAAATTAATATTTTTTTGAGTTATAAATCTCATTTGTATGTCTTTCTGAAGGATAGATTGAAACCGCTTTTTTATGAATTATTGGGACAACCCATTTCTATGGAAAATAGTATTTATGCAAATGTATATACTAATGATACTGAATCATTTTTGGTGAAAACTGAAAAGGCAATTTTAGGAATTAAGAAATTATTAAAAGATAATGGAGGGGAATTTATCATTATTTTAATTCCAAGTAGAGATCAGTTTAGTAAAGAGAGAGACTACACATATAATTTTACCAAACCCAATGAAGTTTTGTTAAATTTTGGTAAAGAAAATGACTTAATTGTTTTAGATTTATTACCTCATTTTAAAAATGAAGATAACCCATTAGAATTTTATTATGAGAAAGATCCTCATTGGAACTCTAGAGGACATGAATTTGCTGCAAGAAAAATCTATGAGGAGTTAAATGAGTTAAATGTGATTTAGTCCTTTGCGTATTTTTCACTATCCCATATATGCTTTAGGTTATCCATCCTTTTTATTAAAAATTTATCCACGACTAAATAATCTATTTCTGTACCCATCATACATTTATAGGCATCATTTGGAGTACAAACAATTGGTTCTCCCCTAATATTAAAACTGGTGTTTATTAGGATTGGAATTCCAGATAATTTCCCGAATTTTTTTATTAAATTGTAATATAATGGATTTTTGTGTTTTCTTATTGTTTGTAACCTACCACTTCCATCTATATGTGTTACTGCTGGAATCTTCTTATGCCATTTTTTATTTATGGGGTATACTATTAACATAAAGTCTGTTAGTTCTGGTATGGGGGTATCACATTTGAAGTAGGTTAATGCATCGTCTTCGCACACTGCGGGAGCAAAAGGTCTAAATCGTTCTCTGTGTTTTACTTTTAAATTTAAAATCTCTTGCATATTTTTATTGCAGGGACTAGATAATATACTCCTTGCTCCTAGTGCTCTGGGTCCCCATTCCATTCTTCCTTGAAACCAACCAATAACGTTGTTATTATATATCAGGTTTGCTGTTGTTTCTAAAAGTTCTTTTTCATTTTTGAATTTATAGTATTTTATTTTTCTTTTATCTAAGAATGATTTTATTTGTTCAGTTGTATATTTTGGACCAAGATAAGCATTCTTTAAGATATAGTTTCTTTTGTTTCCTAATATTGTGTTATAAATATAAGAGGCTACTCCAATACTCGTACCACCATCCCCTGGATCTGGTTGACTCCAAACTCTTTTGAAGGGGGTTGTTTTTATTATCTTGCCATTATAGACACTGTTTAATGCGACTCCTCCAGCAATGATTAGATCATCGCATTGAGTAATTTTGTGAATATGTTTTAACATGTTTGTAATTATATCCTCTGTTAACATCTGTAGAGCTGCAGCAATGTCTTTGTGCCTTTTTTTAATTTTTTCGTTAGGCTTTCTGATTGATCCACCCAATAAATCACATAATCTTTTGGAGGGCATTCTGTTTGCATAGTGATAAACAAAATAACTCATGTCTAATCCAAAACTTCCATCATTTTTTATATCTACGGTTTTAGTTAACTTTTTGTAATAAGGATTTTTCTTTCTATCCATATTTCCATAAGGACTGAGCCCCATAACTTTATACTCTGAATTATTAACGCTAAATCCTAGGTAAGCGGTTATCGTTGAATACATTAAACCGATAGAACTGGGGAATCTTATCTCTTTCATTAAATGAATCTCTTTATTTTTACCAATTCCATAGGCAGTAGTTGTCCATTCACCGACGCCGTCTATTGTTAGAATTGCGGCTTTTTTGAATGGACTTATTAGAAATGTTGCAGCATGAGCCATATGATGCTCAACAAATAAAATATCTTTTTTGTATTTTAATTTTTTTTTGATAACCTTTACAATCCTTAATTTTTCATTAATCCATGAGGGAGTAGAACTTAGGAATGTTTTAAAACTTAAAGGAAAGGTTTCTAAGTGTTGTGATAGAAGTCGCTCGAATTTTAAAAGTGGTTTTTCATAAAAACCAATGTAATCTATTTTATCAATGGAAATATTTTGATTTTTTAAACAATAATTAATTGCATGAATGGGGAATGAAGTGTCGTGTTTTTTTCTGGTAAATCTTTCTTCTTGAGCTGCAGCTACTATCTTCCCCTCTTTTAATAATGCTGCAGATGCGTCATGATAGTAACAACTTATTCCTAGAATATACATTTTAAAATTGTCTGAAATGGTCCTCCTTTGGTTTTTTTTTGATATTTAAATCTTTCCAGTAACTTTTGTCCTTTGAAGTTTTTGTTTGTATAAATTTTTTTTTAAAAAGTTTAGCAATTAGGGAAGTTGTTCCAACTCCAATTAAATAAACAAGCGTTAATAATAAAACATTTATTATTGTAGTTATGTTACTCCCAAATTCTTCAAAACCTTCTTTGAAACTTTTTAAATTTTTTTTAAATCTCATTTTAAATTTTTTTTTAATAATATGCCTATGATGACAATTATTAGTGTAATACCCATTAGGTAAAAATAATTCCAATTGTTTGGCATCTTTTTTGATATTTTTAGCATTAGGTATAAAATTGTTGTAAATATAAAATAACCAGATAAATATCCAATTTTTTTTATATTTTCTTCCATCATTTTATAGCATAAACTAAATAATTTATTGTAAATCTTCTGTCAAAAAACACTTTATCTAATTGTTTTATAATCAAATTTAAAGATATGATTAGTGGTTTTGATATTATCGGGATTTTTTCATTTATCGCAAATATAAATAATTGAAATATTGCCAATAAAGCACCACCATTTTGTTTTATTTCAATATAATTAAATTTTTTAAATAATTCTCTAAGACCATGTTCTGTAAATCTGAAATAATCGTGAGGCTCTCCGTGTAAAACTTGTGCCATATGTGTGGTTAAGATACAGACCCCGCCTTTTTTTAATACTCTATGAATCTCATTGACCATTTTTTTTGGATTAGTGACATGTTCTAGAACTTGGCTACTAAATATGGAATCTATTGAGCCTTTTTTTAAAGGAATATTCAATGCATCTCCTATTATGTCTGGCTTTGCTCCAGGATAGTTGAAGTTATCCATCTTTATATATTTCTTTATATTTTTGAAAAATGGCTGGTAGGGAGCTAGCCCTGCTCCAATATCTAATAAAGTTCCTTTTGCATATTTTGCATATTTTTGTATGTCTTCTGATAGTGTTGAGAAGTGAAGATAAATATTACTAGTTATTTTTGGTTTTCTGTAGAATTCTGGGGTCCTTATTACTGGGTTCCATTTTTTATTCATGAAATCTGTATTTTAGTAAAACATATAAAGCTTTTACCCCATCTTTCCACGTAATCTTTTTTCCTTCCTTAAATGATCGACAATTATATTCTATTGGAACCTCTTTTATTTTATAATGCCTTTTTAATAATTTTGAAGTAATTTCTGGTTCAAAATCAAACCGATTAGAATCTATTTTAATATTTTTTATTATATCTGATTTTATTAATTTGTAACATGTTTCCATATCTGTTATTTTATTTCGATATAGGATTGATGTTACCAAAGAGAGAATTCTATTTCCAATGTAGTGGATGGGAACATTAAATCCCTTTATGTTCCCTAATAATCTTGAACCATAAATTATATCATAATTTTTGATTTCTTTTAATAGTTTTTTGTATTCTTCTGGATTATATTCTAAATCTCCATCTTGTATTATTATGTAATCTCCAGTTACTTCTTTTAGTGCTGTTTTTATCGCTCCCCCCTTCCCCTTATTTACATTATGTTTTATTTTTTTTATATTTTCATCTTTAATGTTTTTAATTATTTTCCAAGAATTATCCTTTGAACAGTCATCAACAATTATTATTTCTTTTTTTACTTCTCCTAGATATACTTTTTTTACTTTTTCTAAAATTTCTAGAATAGTTTTTTCTTCGTTATATACCGGTATTATTATTGATAATTTCATCCTTATAATTGTCCTTTAGTATTTTTATTATTAAAATTATGGAGGATAATGCTATTATTACTTCAATATATAAAATTATGTGTGCTATTATATCAAGTAATCTATTGAAGGGGTCTTTTGCCTCATATCTTAAAAATATATTTTCTTTTGGTTTGTAATTTATTGGGTAAAAGAAGAATTCGTGTGTGCTTTGAATTGCTTCAATCATTCCCGGAAGTAATGGGAACGAAGTTTCATATATATTAAAGTAAGGCTCTTTATTATTATATATTGTTTTTTTAAATGTGGATACTTCTTTAAAGTTTGATATTATCTTTTCTGTTGACTGATTTAGTTCTTGTTGACTGCTTATTCCCCCCCATCCACAATCATCTGGTATGCACTCCACAAAATATACCTTTATCCTTTGGTTTGTTGGTTGATTTAGTTGTGGAATTAATTCTGAAAGATAATTGGTTTCCAAATAGTTTCTATCATGGAATATGAATGCGGTTCTCCCATTGTAAACTCGTGAATCCACAATTACTAGAGAGTTTTGTTCAATGTTGTCCTGTTTGTACTCTATTGTTTTTTGAATTACATTTTTCCCTGAAAGTTGTAATTTTGTCATTGATATTATTAAAAATATTAGTATTAATCCAAAAATAATATATTTTGAGTTTTTTTTACTAATCTTAGATATTTTTTCTATTGTTAGAGATGAGAATATACAAAAAATCGGAACCCCAAAAATAAAATGTTTTTCCAATAAGGATGTTCCCGATAAAAATATAAATGGAATTATAAATAGTAATAATAGATAAATTGTCCAATTTCTGTCTTTTTTTAAGGCGATGGAAATTCCAATTAGAAAGGTTATTAGTAGAAATATACTATAATTCCAATAATGTTGTAATCCTTTTAATATTCCAGGAATTCCGTTGTCATAACTTACTAATAAAACTTTTAAACTAAATGGTTGAATGGTGTTGGCTATTGATTGATAAATTCCTTTATTTTCTCCGGATAAAAATCTGGAAAATTGTAAATCTGTAATCCCTTTTTCTTGATATAAAATATAATTGAAAACTAATGTTGGGAATGCAATTATAAATATTATTACAAAAAATATTACTAACAACTTTATGTTTTTTTTAGAAAATATTCTTTCCTTCTTTTTTATTTTTGAATATAATAATATTGCTATTAAGAATGCTGGAATAAAAAGAGCAGCTATATTCTTTACTAATATTCCTATTCCAAGGATTATTGTAGAGATTATATAATACTTTAAATTATCTTCTTTTAGATATCTAATTAAGAAGTATGAACTAAATAATACAAAAAAGACCATTGCGACATCAAGTTCCGTTAATGTGGTTGTTATATGAAATGAGGAAAATGTTAGTAATATGGAAGCGATTAATGCTATTTTTTTATTAAACATTTCTTTAGTTAAAAAATAAAGCACTAAAATCGATAAGGATCCAAATATGATTGATAGTAATCTACTGCTTAAAAGGGTCATTCCAAAGAACTTGTACCCTATATCTGTTAGGTACATCCATATTGGATTTTCATGCATTTCTTGTAATAATCCCGAATTTATTATTCCTAATGCATGTACTCCATAGACCATTTCATCCGGACTTCCACCAATTGATGAGGCCACTATGATTCTTAAAATTGCAGCAATTATGAGAAGTATAACCAAATATTTTGTATTATTCTTTAAGAATATAAAATCTAATACTTTATTTAATAAATCTTTTTTCATCTTAATTTGTGGTGTATTTTTATTGATTCTGGCAAAGAGTCGTATATATTTATAATAAATCTAAATTTGGAGTTTATTAATTTTAGTCTTGTTAGGGATAAGAACATTTCAGGAATTGCTTTATGTAATTTGAATTTTGATCCAGATTTGTCTTCCCATACAGTCGGATATTCTTTTATTTTATATTTATTTCTTTTTAAATTAAATAATAAATCAACGTCAAAAGCCCACCTAGTTATATCTAATTTTGGAATTATTTCTTTGATTGCTTTATTTTTGAATAATTTAGCCCCGCACTGAGTATCGTTTATGTTTAATCCAAATAAAATTCTTACTATAAAATTAAATCCACGTGATCCGATAATCCTTGTTATTTTTTGCTTTGGTTTTACTTTTGAACCTTTTATGTATCTTGATGCAATTATACAATCATACTTTCCTATATTTTTTATTAAATTTTCAAAATCCTCCGGTTTTGTTGAATTGTCAGCATCTACAAATCCTATTAGTTCTCCTTGAGAAATCTTAAACCCTTCTTTAACTGCCCCCCCTTTACCTATAGGTTCTTTTATTATTTTGTATATTACATGGGGATATTTTTTAGAAATTTGTTTTGTTATTGCTTCAGTTTTATCTTTACATCCATTTGGAATTATTATTAATTCATAGTCATGATTCTTAAAATATTTTATATATTCTTCCACTGTTTTTTTAATCCTTTCTTCTTCATTATATGCTGGAATTATTATTGATGTTTTTACCATTTTTTGGGTTTAATATAGTTAATAAAAACATTGTAGTAAATAATAGTATCATATAAACTATTAAAACATTTACTACTTGCATTAAGCTTGAGTGGAAAAGAATTATTAAGCTTACCTGTAGTATGTTAAAGAAAATTAAGATATACAAAAATCTTTTTTTGTTCGTTGATAGCTTGTAAAATGCTACTATGTATGTAAGCGAAAATAAACCCATAATTATTGCAAATGATCCAATGTAGGGAACTGCTTCTAAAAATTGTGGTCCGAAAAGAATGTTTATTATTAATTTTGAAAATAAATGAAATATTATTACTGCTGGAATTATTATTACTAAACTAATTAATAATGATTTATATAAAAGTGATTTGTGTTCTTTCTTTTTTTTGTAAAGTTCGGAAACTTTTGGAAACATTACTTGACTTATAGATAACGTTGCAAAGAATATTATCAATCCTATTTTTGACGCTGCTACATAAAATCCGGTTTCTACTTCACTAAAGAAGTGTTTTATTAAAATTATGTCAATACTATACATCAATGTTAAGCTTATTAATGCAATAAACACGGGTATTGAGAATTTGTAAACATCCTTTAGTTGAAATTCCTGCTTTTTTTTCTTTATTATATCTTTTAATGGATGAAATCCCGCAAAAAAAGGAATTATATATGACAGTACTATAGAAATGATTGCCCCATAGATTCCAAATCCCAATAGAACTAAAATTATTCCACCAAATAGTTTTATAATTCCCTCTATTATTAAGTTCATACTTAATCCTTTAAACCGCTGTAGCCCCTGTAATGATCCCCTATTTATTGGTAGAAGCATTAGAAAAATTACACAAGGTGAAATGAGTAGTAATGGCTTTATTGTTATATGTAAAAATTTTGCTATTATTGGCGTTATTATTACAAAAATAATAAAAAAAATAATTCCATATTTTGTTAGTTTACTGGTTAATTTATTTATTAAATAACTTATCTTTGAATGATTCTTTTTTGTATTTAAATCAGATACAAATTTAGTTATTCCAGTTTGTAATGTATTTAGTCCAATTCCCATTATTGCAAGTATTGAAAGAATTACTCCAAGGATGCCATACTCTGCCGGTCCAAGGATGCGTCCCATATAAAAGTGAAAGACGAACCCCAACACACCTGTTGAAAATGCCCCTATAAATAAAGTAATATTGTCCTTTATGAATTTACTTTTTTTATAATTACCCCATAGTTTTTTTATCAATTTATATCACCCATATCAACAAACAAAAAGTTAGTTCTAGAACCATAAAAAATGTAGTAATCTCTTTCTCTGTATATATTCCTTTCCTTGTTAGTAAGTGAATTAATGAATAAATCTTATCTCCGTGGTAGGATTTAACTTTTCCTTTGTAATAATAACCATAACTTTTTGCTTTAAGTTTACTTTTCCATTTTAGTATTAGTTCTATGAAGAAGGGTATAGAAGCTATTATTGCTGCCTTTTCAATGTTCCCTAGTACTGCGATTACTGCTATTGATCCCCCTAATAAATAGGTTAGTGAGTCTCCAGGTAATATCTTTGCGGGGTATCTGTTAAATATGTAAAATGCAATTAATGCTGCGAATATTAATAGCGCAATTAATGCTGCAGTTTCCCTTCCATTAGTATACGCATATAATCCAAGCATTCCAGTATAAATTATCCCCATTCCTGTTTCTAATCCATTTATGCCCGCTAACATATTTACCATATTTGCTGCGCCTATTACACCTATTGGAATTAATATTAATGGATAGATTATTCCAAATTCAGTTCTTCCAATTAATGGTATCCACATAGCGGATACTCCCGCGTTAACAACCATTAAAGGTATTGCTGCAGTTAGAGTTAACATTGGTTTTTGCCATTGTTTTAATCCAGATGATTCTTCCTTTGATTTTATTAATAAATCATCTATAAATCCAACAAAGGTAATCATAATTATTGTTGTTAATCCTGCAAACAAATATTTTGTGGGCTCGTGATAATGAAAATAGAATGTTTGAAAGAAGAGATAAATCATAACCCCCATAAATAAACCAGCCATTACTACCATTCCGCCAGATATTGGAACCAGTGGCTTATTTTTCTTATTTTGGTCTTTTACGGTTAAACCTATCCTTTTTAGATACCTTATTAACCAAGGGGTTAGATATAAAACTACTAAAAAGGATACTATTGCAGATATTAATGGAAGTATTGTCATTGGATTATTTTCCTTGAAAAATTTTTATACTTTTCTATTTAGAATAAGATATCATTTTATGAATCTTTCTTTTATAATTCTCCCTAATATAGTAAAACCATCCTTAATCTTTATCTTTGAATGTCCGCCATATCTAAGCTTGTAATTTATTGGAACTTGTTTTATTTTATATCTTTTTTTTAATGCCTTTATTGTTACTTGAGCTTCTAGGTCCCATCCATTAGTGTCTAATATATTGTAAAATTTATCAACATTAAATATTTTTATTCCACAATTTAAGTCTTTTATCTTGCCAAGAAATAAAATGTTTGTTAATAATGTAAAGAATCTATTAGCTAGTCTATGCGATTTGGCTACGTTTTTATAATCTCTAAATCCAGTCACTAAGTCGTAATCTTTCATATATTTTGTCATTTCTTTTAAATCTGCTGCAGGGTATGTTCCGTCACAATCTATTCTTCCAACATATTTATACCTTTTTTTTTTAGCAATATTTAATACTTCTTTAACTCCTGCACCAAATCCTATTCCTTTTCTTTGGTATACTGGAATACTCATGTTCTTTGCTATTTCTTTAGTCTTGTCTTTAGAATGTTCATCTACTATGTAAATATCATTTAATCCAACATTTCTTAGGTCATTTATAATGAATTCTACATTTTCTTCTTCATTTTTAGCTGCTATACCTACAACGAATTCTTTATTCATTATTTTTCCACCACTCCAAGGTTTTCCTTAAACCTTCTTTTAGGCTTGTCTTTGGCTCCCAACCCAATTCTTTTTTTATTTTTGAAATATCTGAATAATAACTCCATATCTCTTGTTTTCTATAAGGTTTATTAAAATTTACATTTAATTTGACATATTTTTTCATTAGTTTCACTATTGTTCTCATTGAAGTTTCCTTACCATATCCAATATTGAAGGTACCCCTTATACCATTTTTATTACATGCCATAATAAATGCATCTATTACATCTTTTATATATATAAAATCCCTAGTTTGTTTGCCTTTGGTCATTGAGAATTCTTTTTCTTCTTTTATTGAATTCATTAAATCTGGAATAAACATTTTTCCTTTTTGCTCAGGTCCGTATACGATTGGCAATCTAAAAATAACTATTGGTTTATTATATATCTTTAGAAATAATTCACAATAGTTTTCACCACAAATCTTTGAAGTAGAATAAGGACTCATTCCTTTAGTTTTCATTTCTTCATTAAAGGGAGGTTTGTTCTCATCACCATACAACTCAAAAGTATTTGTATATATAAATAGATCATAATCGATATCTTTTGTAGCTTTTAATAAATTTAATGTTCCTAGAGTATTTACTTCAAATGTTTCTTTTATTATATTTTCATCTCTTGAATTATCAATTAAAGATGCCAAATGTAATATTATGTTTGGGTTTATCTTTTTTATGACCTTATTTAATTCATTGTAATTTCTTATATCTAATTTGTAATTTCTTATTGATTTTTTCTTGCTTTCGCTTTTAGAAATGCAATATACTTCTGCTCCCTCTTCTTCTAGTCTTTTAACTAAGTGGAATCCTATGAATCCATTAGATCCTGTAACTAGAATTCTTTTGCTTTTTATGGACATTTTAAATATTGTTTTTGTACCATTTTATTGTTTTTGATAACCCTTCTTCTATGCTATGTTTTGGTTCCCAATTTAATAATTTTTTAATTTTTCCTCCATCCAGGTATTGGTGTTTTATTTCTCCTTTTGCTTCGTTTAAAATCTCTGGTTCTAGTTCTGAATTCATTATTTTAAGAATTAGTTTAGTTAGTTCTAAAACAGTTAACTTGTTGCTAGTGGATATGTTGAATGCCTCTCCTTTTAAATTTTCTTTTTCAATGTTTTCAGCTATTTTTAGGTATCCATCAACTGCATCTGGAATAAATATATAATCTCTGATATAGGTTCCATCACTCCTTATTGGGGGTCTTTTGTTCCTTAATACATTTTTTATTGTTTCTGGCACTATCCTGTTAAAATTTAAGTCTCCCGGACCGTAAAAATTTCCACATCTTGTTATTATTATTGGTAATCCATAAGTCTTATAATATGATTGCGAAATTAAATCAACACATGATTTAGATACGTCATAAGGATGTTCACCTTGTAATGGAGCCGTTTCTTTATATGGTAGTTCTTTTTGAGTGCCGTATGCCTTATCACTTGAAGCTATTAAAATCCTTTTTATTTTATTATTATGTAGTCTACATGCTTCTAGTACATTCCATGTACCCTTTATATTTGACTCGAATGTAGATAAGGGCCCTTTATTTGCTATGGTTACTAATGGTTGTGCTGCTAAATGAAATACAGTATCAATTTCGTATTCATTTAATGTCCTTTCAATTAAACTGAAATCTTCTACTTTTCCATTAACCATAATTACCTTTTCATTTAATTTCTCAGAGAAAAATAAAGATTTTGGAACATAATCTCTGACTAATACTACTATCCTATAAGTCTTTAATTCCAATAACCTTTTTACTAAGTGACTGCCTAACAATCCACTTCCTCCTGTTATAAATACATTTTTATCTTCCCAAAAATTATCCATATAGGACTTATCTTGAGAAAATTTATAAGTGTTTTTATTGGTTTAATCTCATTATCATAAGATCCTTTACCCATTGAACCTCATTTTTATCAAAGAATTCTAAAATTTTTTTAGCATTTTTTTCTTTTGAAAGAGTATCCCTTAATTTATTTGAAATGTCTGTTTTTGCTAATTCAGCAGTTTGCCCTTCAATTAATTTTTCTATTCCTGCTAGTTCTTGTTTTTCATTTACTTGTTTATAGAATTTGTTTTCTTTGAAATTCACATATCCGGTTGATATATTTCCTAATTCGGATGCTTTAATCATGGTGTAGTATTCTGTTGCAAATCCTCTGAATAATGCAAAAATATTGACGTAATTCATTAATTCTTTATATTTTGAATGGGATGTATTGAAAATGTATACTCCTGTTGTACTTTCTCCTATTTCTTTATATGAAGGATTTGCTTTTAGGATATCTATTTTTGGTTCTGTTACTTTTAATTTTTTAGAACCTATGGTTAGAGAATTAAACAGCTCGTGAATTATTCTTAAATTACTATTTTTTTCATATATTGCTAGTTTTATGGGAATATTCCTTGATCCTATAGCACATAAGGAGTTTTCTGCTTTTACTCTTTCTATTAGGTCGTTTAAAATCCCCAATGATTCATTTTCTAATGGAATCTGATCTAGATCTACACTGGTTATTAAATTGTGACTTCCTATCCAGGTTGGATTGAATATAATTTGCCTAAAACTTGTTCCTGGTCCGCGGTCTACTGGATCATATAAAGACCATGTTCCCATAGGTAATTGTCCTATTTCTTGTTTTACACTTTCTTTTAATTCATTAGAGATTTTATTCTCATCTACAGTTAATTTTAAACCAAATTCTAGTCCATATCCTTTAGATATATCTAACACTGAACGGATATTTTTCATTTGCTCTTGAAATTCTATAAAACTTCCCTCATCATTTATAAAATGTCTTGCAATTAATGGCTTGTTCATATTTCTGAAGAATTAAAAAGATTTATAAATGTTTTATTCCCAAATTTTCCATTCAGGATTATTTTTCCACATTTCGTTTAAGTCTTTAGTATCCCTTAATGTGTCCATACATTGCCAGAATCCTACATGTTTAAATGCCATGAACTGTTGATTTTTAGATAATTCCTGGAGTGGATCTCCTTCTAACATACAAGATTCATTTTCTGATAAATAGTTGAATATTTTCTTATTAAACACAAAAAATCCTCCATCTATCCACCCTTCATGGATTAGTTTCTTCTTAGTGAATTTGCTTATTGCATGGTTATCTCCAATTTCCAATAATCCAAATCTAGTATGAGGCCTTACTGATGTAACCGTACCAATCTTTCCATGATTTAAATGAAAATTTAATAATTCTCTTATGTTTATGTTAGATACACCATCACCATAAGTCAGAAAGAAATTATCTTCATTGATATATTTCTCTATTTTCTTTATTCTAGATCCTGTTTCTGAGTTAAGTCCGGTTTCTGCAAAGGTTATATTCCAGTCTTCTATATCATTTTTTCCGTGTTTTATTATCTCATTTGAATGAAGATTAAACGTGAAATCCCTTGTAAGCTTATCATAATTCAAGAAAAAATTTTTTATCATTTCTCCTTTGTACCCTAAACATAAAACAAAATCTTTGAAACCGTAGTGAGAGTAAATTTTCATTATATGCCATAATATAGGTTTCCCACCTATTTCTACAAGTGGCTTTGGTTTGAATTCTGTTTCTTCTTTTAATCTTGTTCCCTGCCCACCACATAAAATTACGACTTTCATAATTAATTTTGTATGAACAAATTTAATAAAGATTTCTATACTTTTATGCCATCTTCCATAATTGAACTTTTTGAATAAACATATAATCTTTTGACTTTATTAATTTACATTTATTTTTTAATATATTCTGAATCTCATTGAACTCCATTTTGTGAATATCATAATTTTCATTTTCCCATTGTAAGTCTTGTGTAATTCCATTTAAAATGTTGCTTAAGAAGTTCATATTAGGTATTGCGGTTATTATTCTGATATTTTTATTCATTTTTTTTAAATCTTTCAATAATGTTTCTAATTTTATTTTTGTTAAGTGCTCTAAAACATTTATACAAAATATATAATCTGGTTTTGTTTTTTTATAGTCTTCTATATCTGAATATCTTTTATCAATATCATATCCAATATATTGTACACTTTTGTTGTTTAATATTTTTTTTAATTGTTGGCAACTGCATCCAAAATCTAATATAGTTAGGTTATTTTTTTTCCAGTATTTGCTTATCTTTACTGTTGATTTTAATAAGCCATTAAAATATATTCTTATTAGTGGGTTTTTGTTTTTGTAACAAAATTCTTCTATATTCACCTTTTTGCCTTTTTTATTAGACCCCCCCATTAATTTAATTAGAATTTTTTTTGGAATATAACCATGATATTTTTTGTTGTGAATATTCATTTTATTTTTATATAGCAAACTTTAATAAACCTTTCCAGTATTATCTTAAAATGAAATTTTTCAAACGAAATTTTGAGATTCTTTTTGCTCTTTTGTTGGCTGTTGTTATCTTTTTGTTGAAATACCCAGTTCTTAATTTGCCTTATTCATGGGATGTTATGAACTATGTGATTCCATCTGCTCAACATATTTATGAAGATGGTTTTACAATATTCCTTTGGAATTTTAGCAATGGACATCCACCATTTTATTTTATCTTGTTAGGATTTGTCTTTAAGTTATTTGGAAGTTCTCCGTTGGTTTCTCATCTTGTTATAGTGTTTTTTTCATTTTTAGCTGTTTATTATACTTATTTGTTGGGCAAATGCCTATTTAGTAGACGGGTTGGAATTATTGCATCAATTTTGATGTTTTTTTATCCTACTTTTTTTTCTCATTCTGGAATGTCTCATTTGGCGATTCCTTTGGTAGCCTTGACAATAATATC
>Ga0209542_10006256_pt1 | contig 23244 bp, 26 predicted proteins | sample RifCSPhighO2_01_FD_184028 | JGI IMG/M metagenome (GOLD analysis project Ga0209542, IMG submission 184028) | Soil microbial communities from Rifle, Colorado - Rifle CSP2_plank highO2_0.1 (SPAdes) (version 2) | ecosystem: Environmental > Terrestrial > Deep subsurface > Rock core/Sediment ... | reverse complement strand
CAGCAAGTATGTGACGGGATCGCGGGATTCTTTCTCGGTAACGATCCCGGATAAGGATGTAGATTTTGAAGATATGTATGCCGATGCCAATACTAGCAATGTTTATTTGTTGGACAAAGATTCAGGACGGATCTTTATCATTTCCAAGGATGGCGATTTCCGGAAACAAATTTCCGCATCAATACTTTCGCAAGCGGATGATTTCGTCGTTGTCGAGGACGAAGGTGCCCTAGTTCTGGTCAAGGATAAAATCTACAAAGTGGAATTAAATTAATCCTATTTTACGGTGACGGATTTGGCGAGATTTCGGGGTTTGTCGACGTCAGTGCCTCTTCCAATAGCGAGATAGTATGCCAGTAGCTGTCCGACGACTACCTGCGGAATAATCGTTAGTTCCTTAGTATCAGGAATCGGGATGTGGATATCGAATTCTGGTGAATTAGCGGGGGCAATCCCAATTATTTTCCCCCCCCGCGCTTTTAATTCTGCGGTTGAGGAAAGGACCTCATCTTTTACTTCGTCATCAGATACTAGAGCGATGCATGGCGTCCCTTCTTCAATAAGAGCGATGACACCGTGTTTTAATTCTCCAGCGGCAAAGGCTTCGGAATGAATATAGCTGATCTCCTTAATTTTAAGAGCGACTTCCATGGCCGCCGGATAGCCAAGGTGTTTGCCGATTAAGTAGATGTGTTCTTTTTCGACGAGGGATTTAGAAACTTCGAGAATGGAATTCTCCAGATCTTTAGTAATCCAGGTTTGCAGTATCGATCCCAGATTTTTAATATTTTCTTGGCCTTCTTTGAGTTTTCCACCGGCGGCAGAAGCGAGAAGATACAGTGATGACAGCTGGGCGGTGAAGGCTTTGGTAGAAATCACGGCAATTTCGGGGCCGGCACCCACCGAAATTGCCGTATCAGACAATCTTTCCAATGTTGAGCCGCGCGCATTGACCACGGCGACTAAATGCGCGCCCTGTTTCTTCGCCGCTTTGGCGGCGATTAAAGTATCTGCGGTTTCGCCACTTTGAGAAATGGCAATAAAAATAGTTTTCTTATCAATAAATTTCGAGAAAGGAAGAAACTCATACGAACCATACATACTCGTCTGGATATTCTGTGAAGCAAAGAAATACTGCGCCGCCAGTCCACAATAAGCGGCTGTCCCGCAAGCAGAAATTACCACTTTATAACCGTCACCAATCATTGCCGCCAGCTTATTCATTTCCTCAATATTCAACGAAGCGGTTGCCGCAATCGTTCTCTTTTGTTCCATGATTTCTTTGATGAGATAGTGAGGATAACCATCTTTCTTAACGTCTTCTGCTTCCCAATCTAGAGTTTCGGGAGTGCGATCCATCGCTTCTCCAGTTTCAATATTAAAAACAGTAACCTTGTCTGAATCTAGAATTACTCCTTCACCATCATCAAGAAAAATTACTGACTTGGTATATTTTAGAAACGGCGTGACATCGGATCCGATGTAGTTGATCCCCTCACCAACGCCGATGGCAATAGGCGAGCCATCGCGACACACGGCCAGTTGATTCGATTTTAGATCCAGAACGGCAAGGGCATTAGAACCAACCAGTTTTTTGAAGGTAATTCTAACTGCTTCCTTAAGATCATCTTTTTTTTCAAGCTCTTCAGCAATGAGGTGTGCAATTACTTCCGTATCTGTTTCTGATTTGAAGGTATGGCCCTTATCTTTTAGTTCCGCGCGCAGCAGATGATAGTTCTCAATAATTCCATTGTGGACGACAGCGATTCGTCCCTTGCTATCAAGATGGGGATGGGCGTTGGCTTCCGTAACTCCGCCATGAGTCGCCCAACGAGTATGGCCGATACCAATAGAACTGGAAGGAAGATTCGTGGAGGCATCCCCAATTTTTCCGACGTGACGATCGACTGCGATCTTTCCATCGTGAACCACGGCAATTCCCCAGCTATCATAGCCCCGGTATTCCAGAGTTTTTAAGCCTTCAAGAATTTTCTGCGCCGGTTCATCTTGTTTGCCAACGTATCCAAATATCCCACACATAATCGAGCGTTATCCTATTGTAGCAGAGTTAGTAGGGGTTTGGAGGGACGATGTAGCCCGTAGGAGTAGTTTTTGGAAAAGCTGGCGTGCTCGTTGGTCCTTTGCGAACTGCGGGTGATGGATCTAAGCCCGCAACTCCAGTTGGCGTTGCCACGGGACAGCTCTGGCAGGAGCTGGTAAAAAAGTCATGAAGTTGGTTAAATGAGCCCCAGATGCTTTGAATATCCATGCAAGCCTCCGGGTCACGGGGAATGACAATCTCTCCAAAAGCAGGACAGCCCAGGTCTTGACGATGTCGATCTATCCAATTGAGTCTGCTTTGAAAATAATCCTCAAAATTACTACAGGTAGGCAAAGCGTATTGCGGAGTCATGCTCGAATCATCACTAGCATCATAATTCGCTCTAGGGGCAGTACTTATCTGTGCCTCGGGAGTGCTAACTTGTTTTGAGACAGTAATCAGAAGATAGGTAATTAGAAACAGAAACCCAATTATTAAGAATATGGCGAATTTGCTACGGCCTATTTTAGTATGAAGATGTGCAATTTCTTTATCCATCTAGATTTATAGTAAAGAAAAGTCATAGAGATGTCAAGATAAGGATGCCTTAGTATGGTTTTACGATTTCCAGTCCTTTTATTGATCTAAAATGTTTAAGATTGCGGGTTACTAGTTTTTGGTCCGAAGTAAAAGCGGTGGCGGCGAGTAAAGCGTCAGTAATACTAAGATTACTTGAATGGCGGTATTTAATGAAGATATCCAAGGCTATTGAAGAAATTCCTTCATCAATCGAAATTAAATTAATCTGGAGGCTAATGAGAAAGTTCTCAAGCTTTTTAATCTCCTGTTTTTTACTAAATCCAGCGATAAGTTCCATCACCACTACCTGCGAAGTATGAATATCACTTGATGTGTTGAAGAAATCTCGTGCCGAAGGTACTTTTCTAAAATAATCAACGAAGATGTCAGTGTCAACAAGCATAACTTAATTTATTCTCCGAGCCACGCCTTCCTTTTCCAGTCTTTGACTATTTGGCTAGTAGTTCTCCTATCATTTTTTAAGATCCCATAAAGACTATGATCCAATTTTTTTCCTCTACTGGAGTTGGACTTTTCTAAATAGTTGACGGGCTCGATTCTGGCAACGGGGATGGAATTTTTAACTATAACATAAGAAGCATCTCTGACGAAGACGCTATCGATCAGTTTTGAGAAGTTCTTTCTCGCGGTGGAAACATTCACGGTTTTTTTCATATGGAGGAGTGTACAAGATTGTACAAGAGTTGTCAAATTAGTGCTCAAACGTAGTCGGAGAAGCGTTCTACGAGGTCGGCGACCCGTTCTGAGTAGCCCCACTCGTTATCATACCAACCAAATATTTTGATGAAATTGCCATTGATGACGCTGGTATAGTTGGGGTCGAAGACGCAGGAAAATGGGGAGCCGATGTAATCCGAAGAAACCAGAGGAGTTTCTTCGTAGCCGAGGATGCCTTTTAGTTTTCCTGCAGCCGCTTCTTTAAAAATTTTATTAATTTCTTCAACGGAAGTTTGCTGTTTTACTACTGCGGTGATATCAGAGAGGGAGCCGACGGCGGTGGGGACACGGATGGCGATGGCTCCCAGTTTATCGGCGGCCGACGCGCCGACTTTGCATACGGCGTCGGCCGCACCAGTTGTGGTCGGAATAATAGACAAGGCCGCGGCTCGTCCCCGGGTAAACTTATCCGTGGTCGAATCGACTAGTGCCTGAGAACTAGTATAAGCATGAATGGTCGATAAATAAGCCTGTTCCACGCCAACGCTACCATCAAGCACTTTCATCATCACGGCGGCGCAATTCGTGGTACACGACGCATTAGACACAATATCGGCGCCACCGAAGTCAAACTTATCATCATTAACTCCCAAAACGATATGAGGAATCGTATCATCTTTACTAGGGGCCGTCATAATGACCTTTTTCACGCTGTCTTTAAGATGTTTCTTTAGCTCCTCCCTCGTCTTGAAAACCCCAGTGCAATCGATAACAACGTCGACATTATGTTTTTCCCAGGGAATTTCCTCCGGATTCTTAATCATATAACTGGTGATCTTTTGTTCCCCAATTTTGATACCGTCACTGTGAGATTCCACTGGCTTCTCGAATTTTCGATACACAGAATCGTACTGTAGAAAATAAGCCAGTTGTTCCGGCTTGGTTTTTGAAGTATTAATCGCCTCAATGGTAAAAGATTTCCTTTGCAGAGCGATGCGGGCGAAAGCCCGTCCAATTCTTCCAAAACCATTAAGACCAACGCGGATCGGCTTCATATTGGATATTATTATGAGGGAAAGTAGCAGAGAAATCAACCTTACTCGCTCTTTTTGTCGGCTTTTTTATCGGACTTTTCCGGTTTACCTTCATCCGCTTTCTTGTCACCACCTTCAGCGGGCGCCTCTTTACCTTCTTCGCCAGCGGCGACGACACCTTCCGCTCCTTCTTCAGCAACAACTGGAGCGGGAATTGGCGCCAATTCTTCTTCCTTGTGTTCAGCGATTTTAACTATGGTCGCTTCAGCATCAGTCTTGACGATATAATCGGCCACTACTGGCAGATCTTTGACACGAATTTCATCATTAACTTCCTTCAATCCCGCGATATCAATCTCAATTACTTGTGGAATGGCATCGGGAAGGGCTTCGACTGTTAATTCATCCAAAGGAGCCAACAGATCACCCTTATTTTGATGAACTGCGGGCGACTCGTTAATGAATTTAACGGGGACATTGGCTTCGATTTTCTTCGTCAGATCAATTTTTCTTAAATCAGCATGTAGCGGCATGCCAGTTACCGGATGAATTTGCAGGTTATGAATCATCACCGGCAATTCTTTCTTATCAAGACTGATATAAATAACTTGAGTTTCCCCAGCCTGTTTAAATGTTTTGAGAAAGTCGTGAGCGTTGAGCGAAATTGCCTGTGAGGGAAAATCTTTGCCATAAACATTAGCCGGCAAAATGCCCTCTTTTCTCAAATTGACAATTTTCTTGCCGACAATATCTCTTTTTTCAACTTGAAGTAATATTTTTTCTGAGCCTTTTTTGGTTGCCATAACTATTCTTTGACCAACTCGATGACGAATATTCGATCGGTTGACAGACTGCTATTGTAACGGACAGTGTGATTTTTTGCAAGGCTCTTAAAATTCTGGTTAGTGATGAATATATTGCTGGGAAGCTGAACCTCGAAGAAAAAGTCGCTATTGAATGAGCCAATTTGCTTCTGAATTACAATTTGGTAAGCGTTGGCCCCATTGATAATTGGTGACTCGAGTTGGTAGTCAACGGAAACTTCAAACGTTTCTCCAGGAGGAATTTCGATAAATGTTCCCACCGTTTTGAAAATATTGGTACTGCCCTCCTGAAATGAGTTGATGGCTTTACTATTGTGAGAAACGGATTTAACCCATGAATCATGGGGAAGATATAACTGAAAATAATTCTTATAAGTACCACCCGGTTTTTGGTCGGAGGGGCTGTTGTTAGCGAAGAGGACGGAAACGGTATTATCGATAGTTCCGTCCTCGTTGATTACTGAAGTTAAATTAATTGACCGGTGGACGAAATAGTTTACCTTATTAACTCCAAGATTAGCATCAATGGGAAACAGATGATTAATTACACAATTGCCGTTGGCAGAAACACATTGGGGGGCAACGATTTTGCCTCCCCAGCCAAGGCTGTCGATATCTTTTTTAATGGCGGCGTCTTTCATAAAAATTACCAAATGTTTTTCGTCGAGAGAGCGTTTGAAGGCAAGGGCGAGTTTGCCCGGGGAAGCCTCTTCCATTTTTAGAAACAAGGTTCTGCCCAATGAAGACAGGACATTCTTTTTTTGAGTGGAACCGGCGAAGAAATCTTTTTCGGTATCGGCCTGAATTTTAGGATAAAAATTGTCTTTGTTAATCATTTCATCGGAATCAATTAATTGCACATTGCCAAAAGCCTCGATGAGATAGGATAACGCAGTGGTGGTGATGCCGATGGCGCCATCGAACTGGCCCAGGGCCAGTTCCTGATCAATGAAATATTCGGCAGTTTTGGTATTTTGTTCAAAATCGGGACTAAAGTTGGAATCACGCAAAAACCAGTGGACCTCACCGAGGTATTTTCTGATGGCCAGCGGTGGCTCCACGTGGGATTCAAGCTGGCCATCAGCATCATAAACGTCGTAAACCTTGAATTCTTCAAGTGTATAGTTGCTAAAATTAATAGTGGCAAAAGAACCGATGAAGCCGCCGCCCGGTCGGATTTCCATATTATTGTAGAAGAAAATCAGATACTGGCGGCGGCCATTGCCACCAACCATTGTTTCCAAATGAGTCGCTAATTTACTGGTGGCCGCCAGATTCTTGTTGATGGTTTCAAAAGTAGTGCGCCACTTTTCCACGGCGGCCACCTTGTAGTCCATCCGATCTTTTATTGCCTCCGAAGTTTCCGTTAAACTTTCAATTTCCTGATTAAGTTTGGCTAACCGCTTTTTCATCGCCTCTATTTCTGTTGCCGATTTATTTTTCTTCATCATTAACCCGATAATCTCGTGAGAATTTTGCGACGTATTAATTGCCGATTGAATAAATTTAATGCCATTATCTTCAATAGCAATAATATTTTCCGGATAAAGAGAAACAAACAGAAACAGAAACAAGGGTCGGGAAATTACATAACTTTTTTTCGTAACGCTTAGCATTGGTCGGGCAATATTAATATTTTTCTGTGCCGAATCTAAACGCTGCTCTTTCAAAGCGGCGCCTGCTTGATAAAGAAACAAGGAGGAACCCGCCAACGGAATCAAGAAAAATAATTGAATAAAAAAGAATAAAAAAATAATCAGCCCCCGGATCTGTTTTCGGGAAAGTTCAAAATTACTTCCCTTTGTGGGCATTTCTTTATGAATTAACGGAGTAATTACATTTTCCAGATTAAGCCATTTTTCTTTAGAAGAAGACATCATAAACCATAACACCCGTTCCAGCGTTTCCGTTGACGTGTCATTTTCATCAATATTAACCAACTTGATATGGCTTCTAGTCGATGATTCCACGAGCTTTTGAATAGTCGTAAAATCTTTCCGATTAGTGGTGATAATGAACGATTTACTACTGGTTCCAGACAATTTTTTGACAATATTGGTAATATCCTGAGGGTGGTAGACAAATATATAGGAAAAATTCCGTAACGAGAGCGGGAATTTTTCTCTCTGGACAATTTCTAAAGAATAATCCTTAACCTTCTCTAAAAAAGCGACCATGAAAGGGGAAGTTTCCTGAAACACCACCAACGCCTTATCGTCATCGGAAAGAGTTTCTGTTACAAAAGGCATAAACATATTATAATACGTTCATGAACTCAAAGATCGTCCATCTTGCCGAATTCAAATCTGATCTCGGGAAGAAGACTGTTTTAGTCGGTGGCTGCTTCGATATTCTTCACATTGGGCACGTGCGATTTCTTCAGGCAGCGAAAAAACAGGGAGACATTCTGATTGTCGTTTTAGAAAGTGATGAATTTATCAAGAACGCTAAAAAGAGATTACCTTTTCACGATATTGACGAACGCGCAGAAGTTCTGGCGGCTTTAACTGCTGTCGATGTTATCATCTTACTGCCGCCCCTAGAAACAGACGAAGACTACGCCAATGTAGTGAAGCAAATTCATCCGGATGTTATCGCTATCACCGCAAACGATCCTCAAGAAGCCAATAAAAGAAATCATGCCCAACTGATCAACGCCAAAGTTGAAATTGTCACGCCCCATCTCCCCGGAAGATCAACTACCGACATCCTCAAAAGTCTTTGAGTTTTACTAGTTCTTGTTGGATGTATCCTTTTGGTGTCATATAAGGCAATTATACTGTCAAAACCTGTGTGTTGCAGATATCAACACCGCGTGTACACAACGTGGCCACAGTGTTAACACATCTGCCACACATCAAAAATTGACTATTTATTCTATTATCAAAGTGGAGGCCGAGCTAGTAAATAATGTCCCCTGAAGAGGTGGAGGGGAAAATCTCTATGGCTGGTACTGGTATTGCAGTGGGGACGAGATATTCGGGAATAGAATAAGGAAGACAGTTGTAGCCTTTTTTGTAATAGGCGCGTTCCTCACCCGTGGGTAAATAGTAACTATCTGTTTTTTCATTAAGGTCTGCTAAGAATGTGGCACAAATCTCGAACGTCGTGTCTGAGGTAATTTTATATTCATAGGGCTTCTTAGTTTCAGGATCAGTCTTTACCTCTTCATTGGAGACATTATCCAACGAGACAGGGAGGGACCTTTGTTTCCGGTAATAACTCTCTATGTTATATCTCAATGAAGAGATGTCTTGTAATCGCTGGCGATCTAAATTTATGTCCCGAGATTTTTGGGGAGAGCCAACAACAACAAATCCGGCCACAAGTGCTAAAATCCCAAGACCGCCAATGAAAGCAACAAAGATATAGTTACGCATACTATCTGGCGTGTTTTCGATCCTCTTTAACTTGCAAGAAAAAATAAGCGAAAATCCCACCCGTAATACCAGTAGTGATCGCAAAATGAAGTATGAAGTTTAGTACCAGACTCCCGTCAAGCAAAGTATATACGGTGGAAACGAGCTTCCACACCAGAATAATAAATGTAATTACCAGGGTGATATAGATTAATTTTTTACGAGACGCTAGTTCGCGTAGGGCTGAATTGTTCTTGGTTTTTTTAATAATGTTCGTACTAAGAGAGATAAAAAGTGGTAGTGTTACAATCGCAGCGGCTAGTGACCATCGAACCTCGAGACCATAAGTCTCGAAAGGACTATCTGCGCCTGGGTCAGGAAAAAATTTATTTACAAAACCATGCAGTATCAAACCGGTGGCGGTTGCCAAAATGTAAAGACTGATAAACATCAGTATATGTTCAAATGTATCCCATAAGCTGTGAGACGAGGAGGGTGGTCCTGGAGTTTGTGGTGGTGGGGGAACGGGAATCTTTGACGATCCCAAAGCTGATTGAATCGCCGTGTCATTCCAGCCAGCCTGTTTCAGGTTTTGTTTAATTTGGGCATCGTTCATTCCGGCGGTACGAGATTTACTGATGTATTCAGAAGCTTGATCAGCCATATGATTTAAATGTAAACTGTCTGCCGATCAAAGTCAAGAAATGGAGAATAGGCGGCCTGAGTTATAGAGATAAAACACTACTAACTGCAGGATAAACAAGGTAACAATTATAAGAATAGTTTTTTTCATATCAGTTTTGACATGTTGTCGGAGTACTTTATCATAGTTCGATTCCTCATAGTTTGTGACGTATCGGGTTTTCTGTTTTTTTGCTGAAGCGACAATGACGGGATTTATAGTACCACTATCAATAGCAGAAGGAGGGATATACGATATCTGCACTCGATGCAAATCGGCCAGTTTTTTTTGCTTCTTTGTTTTGCGGGGCATATTTGATTTACCCGATTATATCTCGTTGACACATTCTTAGCAACCATATACAATGTCAAACTAATATGGTGCCCATATATATCAGTCTTGTCGTCATGCTGATTTGGCTTGTTGTTGTCAGTTTTTTTCTGTTTAAAACTAGAAGGCATTATCATCAATTAACCAAGCGAACTGGAGGAAAAAATATTGATGAAATTCTGGAAAAAGTTGTTAAAGATGGTTCTGATCACGAAAAAAAACTGGAAGAAGTAAGAAAAGCGATCGAATCAATTGAAAAAGATTCCCAGTCGCACTACCAAAAAATTGGCCTAGTTCGATTTAATCCGTTTGATCGAGTCGGCGGCGATCAGAGTTTTGTGCTGGCCATTCTCGACAAAGAAGATAGCGGTATCGTGATCAATTTCCTTTATACTCGTGAAGGAGTCAGGATATATATGAAGGAAGTTAAAGAAGCCAAAGCCGTCAAATATGAGCTGTCTCAGGAAGAAAAAGAGGCGATAAAAAAGGCTCAATGAAGAAGCGCCAGTATTAAAACTGTTGTAATTCATTAAACATTTTTATAACATAGACACTATGAACAAAAAATTTGTTATTTTTGCCTCGGTGCTGATTTACTTTATATCGGCTTATTTCTCTTATGATTTTTTTAGTGCTTCGGCCGGAACTGGTGGGCTTGGAGGTAAGAGCTCTGTAACAGAAGTACCGATTAATGGCGCCGAAGTGGATCAATCTCAATTTGTTGGTCCAAAAACAGAGGAATGTCCGATTAATGGTGAGAAATTAACTAAAAAACATCGAGAATTATGGGAAAAACGGCGGCCGCTGGGAGTCATGATTGAAAATCATACCGACGCGCGGCCGCAATCAGGGTTGTCTTCGGCAGATACCATATACGAGGCGGTGGCCGAAGGTGGTATCACTAGATTCCTCGCTATTTTTTATTGTAAGGACGCCCGATTTATCGGTCCAGTAAGATCGGCTCGGGTATATTTTCTTAGTTTGGTGCAAGGATATGGCGCCAATCCACTTTATGTTCACGTCGGCGGGGCTAATCATCCCGGAAAGGCCGATGCCTTGGGAACCATTAGTAAGATTGGTTGGGGGAATTACAATGATCTCAACCAGTTTTCCATTCCGTTCCCTACTTTTTACAGAGACTATGAAAGAAATCCTGGTGTTGCTACAGAACACACCATGTATAGTTCAACATCTAGACTGTGGAAATACGCCGCCGTATCAAGAAAGTTAACTGACGTTGATGAGGAGAATAATTCCTGGGATGAGGATTTTGAACCCTGGGCATTTCAGGATGGCAAAGCCGTGGCCGATCCTGTTTTGAAAATCGCCTATGATTTTTGGGAGGGAAAGGGCGATTTCTCAGTCGTCTGGAAGTATGATCCAACTACCAATAGTTATTCTCGTTCCCATGGAGATGGAAAACCCCATATTGACAAAAATACCAAGGAAGCAATTTCGGTGAAGAATGTTATTGTTGCTTTCATGGAAGAGTCGCCCGCCAATGACGGCTATCCCGGCGGGCACTTACTATACGAAACCATTGGTAAAGGAGAGGCGATTGTTTTCCATAATGGCGAAGCGATCAAAGGTTCTTGGAAAAAACCCGAGAAAGAATCGCAAATCCGTTTTTATGACAGTTCCGGAGAAGAAATTGAATTAGTTCGTGGGCAAGTATGGGTCTCTATCGTTCCCGATGGGAACGAAGTTGATTACTAGGGCTTCCCTAAAATTCATATACCATGTTAAATAGTATTATTCCCTCCAAAGCCAGGAGAAAAGTTATGGGATTATTTTTTCATAATCCCGATCAGTCATATCACTTACGCCGGGTGAGTCGGGAGGTAGACCAGGAGATTAATGCTGTTAAGCGAGAACTGGACATTTTAGAAAAAGCTAAGGTGCTACTGAAAGAGAAACGTCTCAATAAGTCAGTCTATTCGTTGAATCCAAGCTGGTTATTTTACGATGAATTCGTGCGGATTTTTGCCAAAAATACTAATTTAGTTAAGGCGTTACTTAAAGATAAGGCCAAGCTGGGAAAACTTCAGTATCTTGCGATGACTCTCAAACTTCCTAAAAAGGAGAAAATTGCGCCTAGTGAAGTTTACCTGCTGTTTGTCGGTATCGTCGTGGCGCAAGAAGTGCAAAAGATTATTCACTCGGTAGAAAAAGAATATCCATTCGAGGTTAATTATACAGTGATGACTAAAGAGGAATTTGGTTATCGAAAAAAACAGAAAGACCCATTTATCTGGGAATTCCTTAAAGAGCCAAAAATCATGGTGGTTGGTAGTGAGTCACAACTAATGGTATGAGAAAAAAACTACCACGGTTGTCAACCATTATTTTTTTTATCCTTCTTATTCTAGTTATTCTTATCGATCTTCCCAAGAGCGTGCCGGTGATCCATCCAGTAATCGACTTTACAGTTTTTGGAAAAAAAATTCACAAGGAATTTGATACCAAACTAGGATTGGATTTAAAAGGCGGTAGCCATCTGGTTTTTGAAGCGGAGATTGGCAAGTTGCCAGCGGCGGATCGCGCCGACGCGCTGGCGTCGGCGCGAGATATAATCGAGAAAAGAGTTAATTTCTTTGGAGTTACCGAACCCAATGTGCAAACCGCTAAATCGGGTAATTCCGAAAGAATTATCATCGATCTTCCCGGCATCGAAAATGTTCAGGAAGCAGTGGCGTTAATTGGACAGACTGCTCAATTAAGTTTTAACGAGGAGGCAACGGTATCGGCAGCTGTGGCGACCCAAACGCCAGTTTTTGCCAGACTGACTCAACAGACGGGACTAACGGGTAAACATGTTAAAAAAGCCACGGTTCAGTTTGGATCGGGCGACGGCACTCAGGCTGGGTCCCCGAGCGTTGGCCTGAAATTCAATAGTGAAGGGGCAAAATTATTTGAGGAAATTACGCGACGGAATGTGGGCAAACCGGTGGGAATATTTATTGATAAAGCACTAATTTCGGCCCCGACAGTTCAGCAAGAGATTATCGGGGGAGAGGCCGTGATCACCGGGCAATTCAGCATTGATGAAGCCAAAAATCTGGCAGTAGCGATTAATTCGGGGGCACTGCCAGTTTCCATTAATCTCATCGAACAAAGAAATATTGGACCGACATTGGGAAAACAGTCAATCGAAAAAAGTATTGTGGCAGGAATTATCGGACTTTCCACGGTGATACTATTTATGATTATTTATTACGGCCGGCTTGGACTGATTGCGGCCGCCGGCCTACTAATATACGGGCTGATTTCCTATGCAATATTCAAGGCAATTCCCGTGGTGTTGACGTTACCGGGAATTGCGGGTTTTATCCTTTCAATCGGCATGGCGGTTGATTCCAATATCTTAATTTTTGAGAGAATGAAAGAAGAATCTCGCAAAGGAAAAAATTTCGATATTGCCTTTAGACTTGGTTTTGGAAAAGCGATTGATGCGATTAAGGATGCCAATATCGCCACTCTTCTAGTGGCGTTTATACTCTTTAACCCATTGAATTGGGATTTCTTTCCTCAGTTTGGATTAATTAGAGGCTTTGCCTTGACTCTTTCCATAGGAGTAATTACCAGTCTTCTTACTGGTATCGTTATCACCAAGCGATTAATACAAACATTTTACAAACAACATGATTAACTTTCTAAAATACACCAAAATATACTTTTGTCTCTCGGCGCTTATCATTGGTATCGGCGCCGTCGCCCTCTTCAGCTATGGTTTTAAATTCTCGATTGATTTCACCGGCGGCAGTGTTGTTGAATATAGCGCTAAACAAGCGATAGAGACAAATCAAATAGAAAAGGCATTCAAGAATCAAAAGACCAAGGCGGCAACCGTGGAGAGATCAGTCAGCGGTTCATATATCATTAGATCAACCCCGATCAATGAGCGCCAGGAGGCAAGTATCCGCGAAGATGTCAAAAAAGCGGCGCATTTAAAAGAGCTGACACTGCTTCGATTTGAAACCGTCGGTCCTTCGCTTGGTGCGGAAACGGTCAGAAAAACCATCATTGCTTCTTTAGTCGCTGTCCTGGGAATTCTTATATACGTGTCACTAACCTTCAGAAAATTTAGCTATGGGATTGCTGCGGTTATTGCCTTGATCCATGATCTTCTGGTTCTAGTCGGAGTCTATGCGCTGGTGACTCATTTCTTTGGCGCCGAAATTGACTCGCTATTTATCACCGCTGTTTTAACCACCATGTCTTTCTCGGTACACGACACGATTGTCGTCTTCGATAAAATTAGAGAATATCGCCGCACCTCGGCGTTATCAATAGAGATTCTCGCTAACAAAGCGTTAACTGAGACGATGGTTCGATCGGTAAATAATTCTCTCACCATCGTCTTAATGCTAATTCCTCTCGTAATTTTGGGGACGGATATGATCAGATTTTTTGCCGCGGCGCTTCTGATCGGGACAATTTCCGGAACCTATTCATCGCCATTTATTGCGACACCTCTTCTTGTTTGGATCGAAAAAAGACGGGAGAAATCATGACACCTGATAAATTTGCTGCTTTATGGTTATCTCACTCCTCAATTGGTGATTTTTTAGATTGCCCGAGGGCATATTATCTGGCCAATGTGTATAAAAATCCCCGAACCGGAAAGAAAATCAGTATTATTAATCCGCCATTAGCTCTAGGTCAAGCGGTTCACAACACTATCGATCATCTCTCTAATCTTTCGGTGGCAGCGCGATTTAAAGAACCAATTGAAACGGTATTTGAAAAATCCTGGAGTAAAATCTCCGGTGAAAAAGGTGGTTTTAAGAGTGAGACAGAAGAGTCAGAATATAAACAGCGGGGCAGCGAGATGATTGCGGTCCTCGCTAACAATCCTGGTCCAGTGAAGAAAAAAGCGATAAAGTTAAAGGAAATGGTGCCTTATTACTGGTTTTCGGAGGAAGAAAATCTGATTCTTTGCGGCAAAATTGACTGGATTGAATATCTTGAAGCCACCGACTCGGTGCATATTATTGATTTTAAAACCGGGAGGAGAGAGGAAAAAGAAGATTCGCTTCAATTCCCAATTTATCTTTTATTAGCCAAACATTGTCAAAGTCGGGGAGTGAGCAAGATGAGTTATTGGTATCTGGGGAGGTCAGAAACTCTTCATGAAGTATCACTGCCCGATGAAAAAGCCTCTGTTGATAAGATAATGAAGATTGGCCTAAGAATTAAACTGGCAAAACAGCTTAATCATTTCAAATGCGGCCGAGACGAACAAAACGGCTGTTTTGCCTGTGCCCCACTAGAACTAGTCGTCAAAGGTAAGGGAAAGTTTGTCGGTATAAACGAGATGAACAAGGAAACGTACATTCTCACCGAATCAGCAACTAGTTTGTGATCCATCGTGGCACTTCAGTTATAACCGGATTTTCTTTTCTTCTTTAGCTTGCCGATCATAAAGTGAGCTGCCGTAATGCCAAGGGCGCTGGCCAGTTCGACATTCTTTTCCTTAAAAAGGGACACGACCTTAGCGGAAAAGCTTGACTGGAATGATTTGACGCTTCTCTCGAATCTATAAAGAGTCAAAAAGATCCCCACAAAAAGGCCGATCCAAAGAATCATCGAAATGATTCCCAGTATGTAAAATATTGTCTGAAAATCCATAAGTTACACCCACATCGTCAGAATCGTTGCCATTGCTAGCATAGATACTAAACGATACCCGGAATTAATATAGAACATCTTCAGCGGCTTCCCACCCCAAAGATGAACACTAATGTCAGAGGTTGCACGGAAACCAAGCCAGAGCCAAAAACCAAGTTGCAGCGCTTCTTGCGTGGTGACCACACCCATAAATTGCACTAAATGGGCCAGAACATAGGCGGTAATTAGTTCTGCGACGAGACCACCTGCCATGCTTTTTTTTGCCATGTCACCCTTCATGTCATTTTCCTTAAGTCCCATCATTTTCATCCAATCTTTTCCAAATACGCCGGGAGAATACCAGACCATACCAATAACCATGCTGACAACGGCCGCAACAATAATAGCAATATAGTTAACTTCAGCCATCATATTTCGTAGTCACCCCCTTTTGCAGTAAAATTAAGTGAGTAAGAACGCATTTCATACTTATAGTAACGCATCAAAGTCGTAATTGCAACAAAGATTATTTTTCTTTTGGAGGAGGGAGTAGATTGATAGTAATATGTTCTGCGGTTTTAATGCCCATCTCTAAAATCTCTCCAGCGGAATATTCTTTGATGGCATCGAACTCCCGACCAAAAATTTTGGTGAGTAAACTACTTCTGGTTTCTGAATCGGGTCTAAGCAGCGGTCGCATATTGTCTGATGGTTTGCAGCTCACTTATAACCGAATGCATAAATTGTCCTTTATGTTGGGGGTGGATCTGTCCTAACTGCATAAATTGTGGTCGGGTCGGTAGGGTAATTTCGGCGCCAACGATATCGAGATGATTAGCGTGTTGGCGCCACGCCGCGGCGATTCCCGGATGGAAATCTGTAGGGTTTTCTCTCTGTGAATTGAGATAAGCAAAGATGTGATCCTGCGCTACATATGGGATGGCCCGATCAATGACGTGAGGATGATCTAAACTCACTCTCGAACCCTTGGCGTCAACGAAGATAATTCTTCCCTCAGCTGAAATAGCCACAAAATCGACTCCCTTTAAATCAGTTTTTTTCATTTCCACTTCGTCATCGGGATCAGGAACTAGAACATAATAACCACTATCTTGAAAGCCTCTCATCAAAGCCGCCTGTGAGGATGCTCCCTCTAGAATATCTCGGGCAATGCTAAACATCTCTGACCGGTCTAATCGATCTAGTTTACGAAGAAAATCTTGAGCCATTTCAAACACCTGTCTTTCTACAGAGTCTGGATGATAGTGCGACATTTCATATAATGAGTAAGCCAATCTTTGTTGATATTGAGATAAAAGCATGAGATTTTCCGGATTTCTATGTTGCTCACCGGAATATATAGCTGATTGTCTTGAAGTCTTATCTAAGAGGTCTCCCCAAAACCCCCTTGTTTGTTGGAAAAACTGGACAGCCGCTCTGAGTTCATCTCGAGTCAAGTATTTCTGCGCCATTCCCAGAACTTTTCGAGCTTCTCCGCTACCAGCGATATCGCCAGCGAGATCAGAGATTAGGCCAGAAGCGTCTTCATAATGAGTCGCACTGCTCTTTTGTGTCTTTTCGTATGCCTCGAGAAGTTTATCTAATGCTTGAGGTAGAGATACGGGCCCAGCTTCGGTGACCACTTTTTGTGCTTGCTCCGGAGTAATGGGCTGATAGGCTTCGTGAGCGGGAACAATGGCTTGAGGTGGTGCTTCGGCTAAAGAGTCTAACATGATTTCAGTATACTATAGAAAACAATGACGATTCAAAAATATTCTTTGGGACAATTACAGGCGAACTGTTATTTTTTAATTGAGGATAACCAGTGTCTGATTATTGATCCAGCCGATGAAGCTGATTTTATCCTTGAGAAAATTCAGCGAGAAAATCTGGAGCTAATCGGGCTAATTGCCACTCACGGCCATTTTGATCACGTGATGGCAGCCGGTGAAATCCAGCTATCATTTCCTGTGCCGCTATATCTTCATCCGGACGATACGTTCCTCATTAAAAGATTAGCGAGTACGGCGAAGCATTTTTTGGGATATGAGCCGGCGGTAGTCGAACCGAATAAAATCATGCCAATAAAAAAAGGTCCCTGGAAAATCAGACCATTTAATATCGAGACAATTTTAACTCCAGGACACACTCCTGGTTCGTGCTGTTTTTATATTAAGGGGGAAAATACAGTTTTCACCGGCGACACACTATTTCGTGCCGGTATCGGCCGGTACGATTTTGCATATAGCGATAAGGACAAATTGTTCGAATCAATAGCAAAACTTTACCAACTTCCCGAAGAAACTATCATCTACTCTGGCCATGGGGAAGAAACAACGATTGACGAAGAAAAAAATCCGCTCCGGGATGCTATCTAAAAACCGCCGCCTCGAGATTAACCGGACTATCATGTCTTCTGAAATCATCAGGATTGTATTTAACACCCAGGCCGTAAATGTTGTACCCTGGACAGATTATAGCCAGTCCTCTAATATAGCCCTTTAGTTGTCCTTGCTTGAATGAAGTTCCCACTTCGATTACCCAGAAGTCACATACGGGATCAATCCCGACATTATCAGCTCGTCCCATAACCATCCCCCTTGTTTCTTTATAATGTGGCATGGCTACTTCAGCAAAACTAACCGGAGGAAAATAGCTTTCCTCGGGAGCTGCAATTAGCCTGGCAATTTTGTCCCATTGATCCCACAAAAAATCGGTGGTTTCCAAATGACGGCGATCGACATCCCCGGCATATTTTGACAAATCAAAGCTAGCGCCGGATTCAAGAGTATCGGTAATCGTTCCCATATCCGGAGGGTAAAGTCCGTTGGTGACAACTAGAGGGGCTTTTTCAAGCAATCTAATTCGCCATTCTCGATGGCCAAAATCAAGAACGAGATGTGGTGGTCTCATTTCCGGACCATGAAGACGTCGCTCATGACGCTTCCTCCAGATGTCAAGTAGTGAAGCGTCGATCTCATTTCGCATAAATTTTTACTAGGATATATTGTTTGGCCTCAAAATGCAAGCGAACGTTAAGATTTCTTGTCTTTCGTTAATTCTGTTAAAAGGACTTTTTTGTCGTTTTTAAGTTTGCCTTCCACGACATCATCGAATAATTTTGCCAGAATTTTGCCGATTTCCGGTCCGGGTTTGATTCCTAGAGTTTTCATCACATCGTGGCCGGTGATTTTAAGATCTCGGACGGTGAAGGGTTCCTTTTGCACTTCAGCTAGTCGTTTAATGAATAATTCGGTACGCCATGAAGTTGGCTTGGCGCCGGAACCAATCCGATCGCCGCTGCGGAGATCAAGGATATCCTGAAGATTTTCTTTGCCTACTGTTCTGATAAAACGGCGGATCGCTTTGTCCGTTTGCATTTCACCAACGGTAAACATGTGGCGTCTTACCAATAGGACGAGTTTTTCTTTTTGTTTTCGGGAGAGGCGGAAGCGGTCGGCGATAGCTTCCGCCTGTTTGGCGCCAACGATTTCATGATCATAAAAAGTGATTACGCCAGTTTTTTCGTCTTTTTGCATTGTCGCTACTTTGCCAATGTCGTGGATTAGAGTGGCAAATCTTACAATGGGATCTGTTGCTGGTGTGTGTCTCAGTGCTTCGATGGAATGGATGCCGACGTCATAAATGTGGTGGCGTTCGGGACTTTTTTGTTCGATGGCGAAGCAGGCTTCCAGTTCCGGCAAAATATATTTCAAGAGGTTGGTTTGTTTGAGAAACAGAATGCCTTCGGCGGGGTGGTCGGAAGCAAGAATTTTGAGAAATTCATCACGGATGCGTTCCCAGGAAATGTTTTCTATTAGGGCCGCGTTAGCGGTAATAGCGGCCCGGGTGTTGTCTTCAATGAGAAATTCTAGTTCTGCAGTGAAACGGATCGCTCGAATCAATCTTAAAGCATCTTCCTTAAATCGGGTCTCTGGGTCGCCAACGGCGCGAATTATTTTTTGCTCCATATCAGCGATACCCCCAGTAGTATCAACGATTTTTTTCCCATCAAATGCCAGCGCATTAATGGTGAAATCGCGTCGTTGCAAATCCTCTTCAATCGACGTGGCCCAATCAATATTGGTCGGATGGCGATTATTCTCATAAGAAGATTCTTTACGGAACGGGGTAACTTCAAATGGATAAGTTTTTCCATCCTGCTCGATAAGAATGGTTACCGTGCCATAATCATTGTTGTAAAGGCTCTTTTCAAACAGCTTTTGGATTTGTTCTGGGTGAGCGCTGGTGGTAAAATCCCAATTTTCCGTCTCTTTTTGCAGGAGAAGATCGCGGACGGCGCCGCCGACCAGAAAAATCTCGTAGCCGTGAGTACGGAAAACCGTCATGAAAGCGGTGACGAATTGGGGTAGTGTTAATGACTTTTTCATATTTGTATTGTACTATAGACTTCAGCTCATGAATATACACATCAAACGGACAATTGGAGAGAAAGAAACGGACGAGCAGATCATTGCTCATCTCATCAAAGATCGCGGGATTAAGGATGTGGTTAGTTTCCTGGCGCCACGGCATCCTACGGAAATCGCGCTGGGGAGTTTTTTTGAGGACAAAAAGACATTTCAAAAAAACTGGACAAAATTCATCATCTTGCTTAAAAAAATTAAAAAAGATTCCGCCATGATCGTAGTTTACATGGACTATGATGCTGATGGGATTACCGGCGGGGCGGTAATGTGGGAAACGTTGCACAAACTGGGATTTAAAGTAATGCCATTTGTGCCCGACCGGAAACTGGAAGGTTATGGTTTTTCTGAGAAAGGAATTGATCGGGTTAGGAAGGAATTTAATCCGGCGCTAATTATCAGCGTTGATCACGGTATTGTCGCTCATGAGAAAATTACTTATGCGAAAAAACTGGGAATTCAGATTGTAGTTACCGATCATCATCAGAAAAAGAAAACGGAGCCGGAAGACGCTTTATTGGTGTTTCATACCGATAAACTTTCGGGCAGTGGGGTGGCTTATTTTGTCGCTAAGGAGATATATAACAGCCTGAAGAAATCCGATGACAAATTGCTCGATTTGAGTTTCCAGTTTACTAATGACTATCTGTCTCTCGCTAGTATTGGGACGATTGCTGATTTAGTACCTTTGGTTAACGAGTCGCGTAGTGTGGCGAAATATGGGTTGGAAGCGTTTAGTAAGACTAAAAAGGCGGGCCTCCGGGAGATTCTGGTAGAGGCCCGTCTAGACAACAAGAAAATTTCCACCTATGATGTTGGCTACATTATCGCCCCGCGGATTAATGTCTTTGGCAGACTGGAACATGGTTTGGAGGCATTAAGATTATTGTGTACTGGCTCACCGAAACAGGCGCATGAATTAGCATCACGAGGGGGAAAAATCAATAAAAACCGCCAGGATATTGTCGAGACATCCGTACAACAGGCAATAGAACAGGTCGATTCCTCATCAAAAATAATCATTGTCTATTCGGATCAATGGGAAGAAGGAGTGATTGGGCTCATCGCTTCCAAACTAATGAATCTATATTACCGCCCTGTAATCGTCATGACCCAATCAGATGGCTTTGTCAAAGGATCGGCGCGATCAGTTTCTGGGATCAATATTACTGCTTTTCTTCGTGATCTTCAGAATTTACTTATCGATGTTGGTGGGCACGCCGCCGCCGCCGGCTTTTCGATCGCGGCGGCTCAAGTCGACGAATTCACCAAAAAAGCCCAGCAAAAAGCCCAAAAAGAGATAAAAAAAGCCCTTCTCGTCAAAAAAATCCACGCCGATGTGGCGCTTCCGCTTAAAAAAGTTTCCCTAAACCTAGCCAAAAAAATTCTCTCTTTGGAACCATTTGGTATCGGTAATCCGACGCCCACATTTCTTTCTCAAGGAATTATTCAGGACATTGTCTCCGTCGGCAAAGATGGGAGTCATATTAAATTATTGCTTCGCGATGAGGATATTTTTCTGGAACTAATCTACTTCCGCGGCGCCGAGGAAGCTAAAAAACTAAAACGCGGCGCCGCCGTTAAAATCCTTTATAATCTCCAGGTTGACGAATGGAACGGCAAAGAAAAAGTTAAAGGCATCGTTAAATACGCTATAATAGTCACATGAAAGCACTTTTCGTTGAAGAAACCGTCAATAAAATTAGCGAAGAAGTTGAGCTGTTCGGCTGGGCAGAAACCATTAGAGACCATAAAAAAATCGTTTTCATCGACTTGCGCGATTCCTCTGGAGTGGTTCAGTTGGTTGGCGGCGCTGATTTATCAGTCATATCACCAGAAGATGTACTGCGAATTAAGGGGACAGTAAAAGCCCGACCCGATAATCTCGTAAACGACAAGATCTCTACAGGGAAAGTCGAAGTGACCGTAAAGGATTGGGAAATTCTCTCTAAAGCAGAAACGTTACCTTTCGAGATTAGTGGCGATAATCTTAATGTGACTCTGCCAGTACTGCTCAATTATCGCGCTCTCAGTCTGAGGAATCCAAAAATAAAAGCGATTTTCGAAATTCAGGAAATCGTTATCGACTCGTTTAGAAACGGACTCAAGGAAAAGCAGTTCACCGAGTTCCAGTCTCCAGTAATTATTCCTCAACCCGCTGAAGGTGGCGCCGAAGTATTTGAAGTGAAGTACTTTGATTACAAAGCTTATCTAGCGCAAAGTCCCCAATTCTACAAGCAAATCATGGTCGGTGTTTTCGAGCGAGTTTTCACCGTGAGCAAGACTTTACGGGCCGAACCTTCAGTGACGACTCGTCATCTGACGGAAGCAACTACACTTGATGCAGAATTCGGCTTCATCGATTCCTGGGAAGAAATCATGGCGATGGCGGAATATATTATCAAATTTATTTTGAAAGAAGTTAACGAGCGCGGCGGAGAAGCGTTGAAACATTACGGACTAGAATCGTTATCGATTCCAAAAGAAATTCCCCGATTAAAATTGCGAGAAGCCCAAAAAATAATTTTTGAGCGGACGGGAAGAGACAATCAACAGGAACCCGATTTGGAACCAGAAGATGAGAGAGAAATTTCTAAATGGGCGACGGAAAAACATGGCACTGGCTTCGTATTCATTACTCATTATCCCGTTGCCAAAAGACCTTTTTATACTTACGAAGATCCAGAAGATCTCGGATATACACTGAGTTTTGATTTAATTGGTTACGGCATGGAATTGATGACTGGCGGTCAAAGAATTCACCAATTAGACAAACTAGTTGAGAATGCCCAAGCCAGAAATATTGATTTGCAAAGAAGCGAGTTATATCTCCAGGCATTTCGATACGGCATGCCCCCCGAGGGCGGCTTCTCATTCGGATCAGAAAGAATTGTGATGGGAATATTAGGTCTGGCTAACGTTCGTGAAGCGTCATTATTTCCTCGAGATATGGAACGGATCGATGTTCATTTGCCCACTTTATACGGCAAGGACAAAAAATAATCATGCCTAAGTCTAAGCCCCGAAAGTCAAAAAATGCTTCTGTGTTAACGTGGTTCCAGCTGAGAACCTTTTTATTATTTTTGTTTTTTACACTTCTGTTTTTATTCTATTCGGGAGATAGTTATTATGTCCACTTTTTTTCCTATCAAAGAAGTCTTTTTGCCGATGAAAATATTCCGGAAGGTAGCTTTGAAGTGTCTCGGATTCCTTATGTTATTAATCCGGCGATTCTTCCTGAAGCGTCAGCCCAAGGAATCTATATCGTCGATCTCGCTTCGGCGACGCCAATTCTGCGCCATAATTATGAGCGGAAACTAATGCCCGCATCAACAACAAAAGTAATTACCGCTTTGGCTTCATATGACGCTTTCAAACTAGATGATGTTTTAAAAGTAAAACGGTTAATCGAAATCGGGCAAACGGCGGATTTGATAGTGGGTGAAAAACTGACTTATGAAAGCCTACTTTATGCGCTTCTGGTCCATTCCGGAAATGACGCCGCTTATGCGATTGCTGATAATTATCCTGGCGGCTATGATAATTTTATTACTGCGATGAATGAAAAAGCGCAGCAACTCAAAATGGATAGCTCCTATTTTAAGAATCCGGCCGGCCTTGATTTTAGTGGTCAGTATACGACTCCATTCGACCTATCGCTGGCCGGCCGCGCCTTGCTA
>Ga0209542_10006254_pt1 | contig 23245 bp, 16 predicted proteins | sample RifCSPhighO2_01_FD_184028 | JGI IMG/M metagenome (GOLD analysis project Ga0209542, IMG submission 184028) | Soil microbial communities from Rifle, Colorado - Rifle CSP2_plank highO2_0.1 (SPAdes) (version 2) | ecosystem: Environmental > Terrestrial > Deep subsurface > Rock core/Sediment ... | reverse complement strand
CGAGAGGATCGCCTTCTGGATGGATCTCGACAATCCCTACATTACTTATGAGCGCTCTTATATGGAGACGCTTTGGTGGATTATCGCGGAGTGGTGGAAGAAAGGATTTTTGTATCAGGATTTTAAAGTTTTGCCGTGGTGTACCAGATGCGGCACCGGTCTTTCGTCGCATGAAGTGGCGCTGGGGTATAAATCCGTTGTTGATACGTCAGTCTATATCCGTTTCAAAATTCAAAGCCAAGATCCGAAATGGAAAAGCGTGGCATTTCTTTCCTGGACAACAACTCCATGGACTCTCCCCGGGAATGTGGCTTTGGCAGTTTCGCTGACCATGCAGTATGTCCGCGTGCCTGATCCGGAAAAAAAGGGCAGTTGGGTTGTGGTGGGGCAGGACAGTCTGGCGTTTTTGATAAAAAGAGGAGTGGTGCCAAAAGATACGCGCCCAAGCACGGCTTTTAGCGGCAAGGATTTAATCGGTCTTTCCTACATCCCGCTTTTTGATGTGCCGGGGCTTGCAGCAACCCCGAGTTACCAAGTCTATCCTGCAGATTTTGTAACAGCCGAAGATGGAACCGGGGTTGTGCATACCGCCGTCATGTACGGCGATGACGATTATAAATTAGGCAAAAAAATCGGACTTCCTGCGATGCACACTGTCACCGATTCAGGGCATTTTATTCCATCACTTGGCGGTGGGCTTGGCGGCAAGTATGTGAAAGCCCGTGAGACTGAAGCTTTGCTCCTGCAGTTACTGCAAAGAATGGGGGCGCTATTTCGCGAGGAAGCCTATGAGCACGATTATCCTTTTTGCTGGAGGTGCGACACGCCGATTCTGTATTACGCCCGTACGTCGTGGTGGGTGAAGGTTAACGCGGTGCGCAAGGATCTTTTGAAAAATAACGAGACAATTGATTGGGTGCCGGGGCATCTGAAAAAGGGCCGTTTCGGCGAATGGTTGAAAGAAGAAAAAGATTGGGCCTTTTCGCGCGAGCGGTATTGGGGGACGACCTTGCCGCTATGGAGATGCCAGGCTTGCGGGGATACAATCGCGATTTCTAGTATCGAGGAGCTCGCAGACCGCGCGCTTAACTCCGGCAACCGCTATATTGTAATGCGCCACGGCGAAGCGGAGTCGAATGTCGCGGGTTTCGTCAGTTCTTGGCCGGAGACGCGCCCGAATACTTTGACGGCAAAGGGAAAATCTGAAGTTGCGGCCGCGGCTGCCGCGCTCAAATTGCATCAAGTGGATTTAATTTACGCTTCCGACCTTTTACGTACCAAAGAGTCAGCCGATGCGATTGCCGAGGCTCTTGGCATTAAAGATGTACGAACCGATCCGCGGCTTCGCGAACTTGATACCGGTTCTTATAACGGCAGACCGGCCAAAGAATATCGCGGTTTTTTTAAAACTGTTCGCGAGAAACTCGAATCTAGTGTGCCGGGCGGCGAGTCACTTTTTCAAGTTCGGGCGCGTATGTCGGATTTTTATCGCTTTTTGGAAGGTGAGCATCGCGGGAAAACGATTTTGATTGTTACACACGCCGATCCGGCTTGGATGATTTCTACGGTTTTACGTGGCCTTTCGGACTCTGCCGTTGAGGTGGAATGGAAACACCCTGTCGGCGAATATCTGACCCCGGGCATGTATCAGATTCACGAATCGCGAACGTACCCACTAAACCCCAAAGGCGAAGTAGATTTGCACAGGCCCTATATCGATCAGGTGAAAATCAGATGCTCCTGCGGCGGCGTAAAAACGCGGATTCCCGAAGTTGCCGACGTCTGGTTTGATTCGGGTGCGATGCCTTTTGCTTCGCTCCATTACCCCTTTGAGCATCGCGAAGAAATCGAAAAGAAGCGGTTTTTCCCGGCGGATTATATTTCAGAAGCCATTGATCAGACCCGCGGTTGGTTTTATACGTTGCTCGCGGTTTCAACCCTTTTGGGAAAATCGGCTCCTTTCAAGCATGTTATTTCACTGGGACACGTTTTGGATAAAAACGGCCAGAAGATGTCTAAATCCAAAGGCAATATTGTGAGCCCTTGGGCGATGATTGATCGGTATGGGGCTGACGCCATCCGCTGGTATTTTTACACAGTTAATGCTCCCGGAGACACCAAAAAATTTGATGAAAAAGATTTGGCTGGCAAAGCTCGCGGGTTTTTAAACACGCTTTGGAATTCATATCTTTTATTCGCGACGTATGCCAAGAATCGCGTGTCCCTGAAGTCCGCGTCAAAACGTTTGGTTGATCAATGGATCTTAGCGCGCTTGCAGACGACAACGAAACTTGTAACCTCGGCCCTTGATTCATACGATATTGTAACCGCGGCTCGTACTATCGAATCATTCGTGGTAGATGATTTTTCCAATTGGTATTTGCGCCGTTCGCGTCGCCGTTTCCAGCGCCCCGAGAGCCGCCGCGACAAGGATGATGTTATGCAAACAACAGCTGTTGTTTTATTGCAGGTTGCGGAGCTGTCGGCGCCCTTTATTCCTTTTATGTCCGAATCGCTGTATCAGGGACTTAAAGACTTTGTGGCGCTTGATGAAGCCAGCGTGCATCTTCGCTCTTGGCCAGAGCTTTTGAAAAAATCGCAGAATCTTCGTTTGGAAGTAGCGATGGATGAAGCGCGCAAGGCGAGCGCCGAGGCCCTGCGGGCGCGGGCCGAAGCGGGAGTTAAAGTGAGACAACCCCTGGCACTACTTACGCTCTCTAAAAAATCGCCACTTAAGCGTTTTGGCGAACTTCAAAAATTGGTGATTGGAGAAGTAAACGTGAAAAACTTAGATTTTGCTCCTAAACTGCCGAAAGGCAAGAGCGTGATGCTAGATACAATCATTACCGAGGAACTGCGCCGCGAAGGCATAGCGCGCGAGCTCGTGCGCCACATCCAAGAACTGCGTAGGGGCCTCGATCTTAAGCCCCAGCAGTTTATTCAAGTTCTAGTTAGCGGTCCGGAGCGCTTGACCTCTATCGTAAAAAAGTGGGAAAAGCAGATTAGGCGTGATGTCGGCGCTAAAACTGTGCGCATCGCAAAAAAAGTGCGGGGTCAATCCATCGAGGAAATTCCATTCGGCAAGGAAAAAATACTTGTCGGCATTCGGCGCGCCTAGATGCTTAAGTTCATTATATGTTTGAAACATCAGTTTTTGTTCTTAACCGCGCGGAACGCGGCGAGGCCGATTATCTTTTGAACTGTTACACAAGAGAACTCGGATTTTTGCGCGTCCGCGTTCCGGGGGTGCGCAAGGAAAGAGCCAAGCTTCGCGGGCATATTGAGCCGCACACAAAAACAGAACTTTCGCTGGTTGAGGGCCGAGGCGGACTTATTGCCACTTCGGCCGAGCTTGCCGAATCTTATCCGGCGATCGGCGCTTCTTTGGAAAAACAAATTGTCGCGGCCCGCATTTCGGAAATTGTCGCCCGCGTATTTTTTCGCGAAGAAGATCAGGGCGTCTGGGAGTTGCTCGAAAGTTTTTTTGCGGCGCTTGATTCTGCCGATAATAGTTTAAAACATTTGCAGGCCATTGAGTGGTGGGCGGCAGTTCGGCTTTTGGCGCATCTTGGGTATCGTCCGTCTTCGGATACGCTTTTTTTGGCAACGCCGCGCCTCCGCAAACTATTTCACTTTTATGAAACAACACCGGCGGCGCACGCTACGGATATAGACGTGCCCTCGGCCGGAATCCCAGCTGTCGCTAGTGCAATTATGCAATCATTCCAATACCATTGCCGCGAGCGCTTTGAGTTTTTATTGTTTGTCCAGCATACCCCGCTGCAAGCCGCGGGGAGCACAAATGAGTTTTATAGTGTGTCGCGTGCGGGTTATAATGTAGAGCATGAGTGACCTGGAGTCGGTTGAACGTAAACTATATACGCCCGGTGCTGTCGGTACGCCCGCGCCGTCATTTCTTCGCCGCATCTTCTCGCGTCCGGCTGATGTCAAAATGGTCTGGGGGGATGAATCCGAGCTTGGGCAAAGTCCCGTTCCTATGAAAAAACGGCATCGTTCATTTTTTATTCTGTTGGGAGCCCTTTTAGTTCTCTTAGGCGCCGCCGCGATAGCCGCCATTTTTTATATCGGCTTACAGCGGCAGAATTTAACCGTTGCGCTATTAGTTAAGGACCGTATCGAATCAGGCGAACGCTTAACTTACCAAATTGCATATAAAAATGAAGGCAACCAGATTCTCCGCGATCTTGAATTGAATTTTACTTACCCCCCGGGCGCCGTGCCTCTTCGCGACGATAAAACCACCGCCAACGGCTCGCGAGTACGTCTGCCCTTGGCTGATTTGAAACCCGGAGAAGAAGCGAAAATTGAGCTGGCAGCCAGGTTATTCGGCAGGCAGGACGAGGTTAAAAAAGCCGAAGGCGTATTCTATTACCGCATTGATCAAGGCTCGACGCGGTTTAGCGTCGCGGCCGGCGTGGAGACAGTAATCGCCCGCGTGCCGCTTGTCGTGGCTATCAATATGCCGAACGAAGTTGTCTCGGGGCAAACTATAATACTAGTTGTTGATTACACCTCAAGCGCCCAAGCGCCTTTCGAGGGCTTATCTCTCGGCCTTCAATATCCATCCGGTTTTGAGTTTGTATTGGCTGACCCGGCTCCGGCAAAAGACAACAATATTTGGTCTATCGGAACTTTAGCCCCGGGGGATTCGGGCAAAATTACGATCCGTGGGGTTGTTTCCGGGCCGCCGGCGGATGTGAAAATTTTCAATGTGCAAGTTGGTCTTTATGACGCATCCAACCGCGTTTGGACTCCCTATCAGGTGGTAACGGCGAACGCAGAAGTATCTACTCCATTACTTTCGGTCGAACAACGCATCAACGAATCGCGGGACACTATTTTCAAGCCGGGGGACTCTCTCAATGTCCGCCTGCATTACAAAAATATGCTTGACATTCCAGTGCGAAATATTGTGGTGGAGGTTACACTCGCGGGTGAGGCGGCAGATTTGCAAAGCCTGCAAATTGACGATGGGGTTTTTGACGGATCGAAGAACGTTATTGTTTGGAACAGCGCTTCGTTTCCCAATTTTTCCTCTTTAGCTCCGCACGCGGAAGGGGATTTGCGCTTTTCTGTTCGCATTAAGCCGTTGGCGAGTTCTGAAGTTGCGAGCGGCAAAAATATCATTGTAACTTCGACCGCGCGCATTTCATCTCCGGATCGCCCGGCGGGGTTAGAAGGCGTCGATTTATCGTCAACCGATATTCTAACCGCCAAAATGTCAACGCGTTTGGTTTTGTCATCCCGGCTTCTTTATCACAATCAATATCTTTCGAATACCGGACCCCTACCGCCTAAAGTTAAAGAGAAGACAACTTATACTGTTTTATGGCAGATCACAAACACGACAAACGATTTGACCAACGTAGAGCTTCATGCCACACTCCTCCCGGGTGCCACGTGGGAGAATCAAGTTAATCCTGCGTCTCAAAGTGTTGATTTTAACGCGAATTCAGGAGTGATAACCTGGCGGGTAGGCAATATCCCCGCGGGAGCCGGGCTTTCACGCACTGGCCCGATGCTTGCTTTTAACATCGGATTGGTCCCGGGGGTTGATCAGATCGGAAAATCACCGACGCTAGTGCGGGGGATTGAACTTATCGGGGTGGATGCGTTTACCAATGAGCAGGTTTTAATTAAAAGCGCGGATCTTGATACGCGCCTCACGGCTGACCCAACCAGCACCGATTCAGACTGGCGTGTGGCGCAATGAGGGCTAATGATATAAAGAAAGGCATTGTATGACAGAGCGCACTGCGACGATGGAAAAAATTATCTCGCTTTGCAAAAGGCGGGGGTTTGTTTTTCCGGGTTCCGAGATTTACGGAGGGCTTGCGGGGACTTGGGATTATGGGCCGCTTGGCGTTGAGCTAAAAAATAATATCAAAAAAGAGTTTTGGCGCTCGATGGTTTATCAACGGACCGATACGGTGGGGCTCGATGCGGCAATCTTAATGAATCCGAAAGTGTGGGAGGCGTCAGGGCACACAGCGGCATTTGCAGATCCTTTAGTTGAATGCAAAATTTGCCACGAACGTTTCCGCGCCGATCATCAAGACGAAATTGAGGCGCATCATGAACTGCATAAAAAGAAAGGAGAACAGCCGGAGTTTACCGAACCGAGGCAATTTAATCTTTTGGTTGAAGCCGGGCTCGGTTCTGTGGAAGGAGAAAAAATGAAGGTCTATCTTCGGGGCGAAATTACCCAAGGAGCCCATGCGAATTTCAAAAATGTTCTCGATTCCTCATGGTGTAAAATTCCTTTTGGCATAGTTCAGATCGGCAAGGCCTTTCGCAATGAGATTACGCCGGGGAATTTTCTGTTTCGCTCGCGCGAGTTTGAACAGATGGAGCTTCAGTATTATGTAAAGCCGGATGAAAAGGAGTCGTTGCGTTGGTTCGATTATTGGAAAGAGGAACGAGCCAAATGGTATCGCGAACTTGGAATAAGCGAGGACCGTTTGAGATTTCGCGAACATGCTCCCGATGAGCGAGCGCATTACGCCCGGGCGGCTTGGGACATCGAAATTGATTCACCGCTGGGATGGAAAGAAGTGGAAGGAATTCACCACCGTGGCGATTGGGATCTTTCGCGCCATTCCACATATAGCGGAGTTGACATTTCCTACTATGATGAAGAAACCAAAGAGCGTTATATCCCTTGGGTTATAGAAACATCTGGAGGGATTGATAGGGCATTTCTCTTTTTCATCGCGGATGCGTACCGCGAAGAACCGGACAAAGACGGCGTGCGGACGTTTTTGAAACTAAATCCTAAACTCGCGTCATATAAAGCCGCCGTATTTCCATTGCTCGCCAATAAGCCCGAGTTAATTGACCGCGCGCGTAAAATCTACGAGACGCTTCGCGGGTCATTCATGGTTGCTTGGGACGATATCGGAAACATCGGCAAAAGATACCGAAGGCAAGATGAAATCGGAACTCCTTTTTGCGTCACGATTGATTACGAAACACTTGAAGATGGCACAGTCACCGTCCGCGACCGCGACTCAATGCGGCAGGAGCGGATCAAAGACATCGAACTGGCTGGGTATTTAAGGGAGAAACTTAGTTAGCGGGAAGTTCAAAGCTCAAATGTCAAATCAGGTCTGCCTGTCGGCAGACAGGTTCAAAGTTCAAAACTCGAAAACATTTTCTCGGCGATTAAAGGCAACGAAGCTGATCGGGAAGAAGTTAGGAGGATAAAAAACTGAAAATAAAAGATTTAATGACACTCCGCGCAGCAAGCTGCGCGGAGTGTCATTTAGTGAACAAGCATTATATACGCTAGCCTAATTTTCGGATAATCGTGAAAATATTTCATAAGATCTATATTTTCACGATTATCATTGACATAATCGTTAAGTTGGGTGTATAATACAGTAATAAACAATATGGCCCGCACACCACAAACATTTTCTATAATTCAATCGCTTCGTGATAGATACTACCGCGCGCTTTCGGGTAAGGAGGCATTGGTAGAGCTGATCACAGAGGCGGAGATTCCCGAGCATGTCTACAATTCAAATGCCATTGAAAATAGCACGCTGACGCTCGAAGAAACGGAAAAAATTCTTCTTCAAATTGACCTGGATCGCTTTGTGAGCGAACGTGAGATTTTTGAAGCGAAAAATCTCGCTCGCGTTGTGGCATATACTGAAACGAAAGCAAAAGGAGCGGAGATTTCGCTTGATCTAATGCTTCTCCTCCACAAGATGCTCATCGCCAACATTCGCGAAGATATTGCTGGCTGCTTCAGACAGGGCAATGAGTGGGTGCGTGTCGGAGCGCATATCGGTGCCGACCCTAAAGATGTTCGGCGGCTACTTACTGATATGTTGATCGAATACCATGCGAGCGCAAGCGAGCACATTGTCAAACGCGTAGCGCGCTTTCATCTGACTTTTGAAAGCATACATCCTTTCTGCGACGGCAATGGGCGTATTGGCCGCGCGCTCAACAACTATTGCTTTGTGCGTGAGGGATATGTGCCTATAAATATCGCTTTCGTCAATCGCTCGCGATACTATGATGCGTTCAAAGAATTTGAGGATTCCAGCAAGACAGCCGTTATGGAAGAAATTGTCGGCCGCGCGCTTACCGCCAGCTACCATAAGCGGCTCGCGTATCTGGAAGGCAAGCGCATCGTCACTCTGGCGCAACACGCGAAAGAAACGAATCAATCGCATCCAAATCTCATAAACAAAGCAAACAGGCAAACGATAGAGGCCTTTCTTGAAAAGGGAGTATGGAAGATAGGCGTTCTTCATCAGAATAAATAATATGAGCGGATTATGACAAACTTAAAGAAACTTGGCGTATGAAAAAACAACAAAAACAGGAAGATAACTATTACTGCAAATTTTGCGGTGCTAGGTTTGGCGAAGACGGCAGGGCTTTCGAGGTTGGCACACTCAAGGATGGCGCAAAAGATTGGCACTGCTATTTCTGCAAGATAGATGAAATGCCGCCGGAAACGCTCAAAGAGTTTGCAAAGCTCCAATTGGGCAAGTATTCAAAATGAAAATGTATGGAGGCAATCCCGAGGAAGATTGAAAACAGAAAATCCGCCGTGCGGGCGGGTGCTCTGGTGGTGTTTGGTTACGGCTTACATATAGCCGTGAGAGGGCGAACCCTCCAAACACCAAATTCAATATAGCATAGTGAGCGGTCGGTATCAAGGGACCATGGAAAAGTCCAAAATATGATGGAAAATAAGTGAGATAGTATGGAGAAAGACCAAAAAATAAATAAAAAATTGACTCCAAAAGATTATGAGCGGATGTGGGGTGAAGACGGCCCCTATTCGCAGGTTCGTTTGTGCGAGGAAACGAGAATTTTGGACGACAGCGTGAGCCGCATTTTTCTTGTGGTTGAGACAGAGATAAATCCGTTCACTTTTGAATATATACAAAAACATCGTCAGCGATTTACGAATGATGATCCGATTCTGCAGCTGCTTGGTCATGCCGAGTATCGTGGTAAGTTCGGCTATGTCGTCTCGGCGGGGGAAGTCGAACTTCAAGATGAAGAATCAAGGCGGTTCGCGCGGAAACAGGCGGACATGACAATTCAGACGCTCATACGGATGCATAAGTTTGTTATAGACGAGTGCAGTTTGGGGCGAGATAGAAAGTATGGCGTCGTTGAAGACAAAACGTCTCGCGATGAACATTTTGTATGGAACGAGGGAGCGGGCAAAGTAGAGCCGGCCGGCGATGAATTATGGGACAATAAGACATTAATTGGCAGCCCGGCGGGAATACGGAACAATAAAATGCGTTTCTTCATCGTTTTTGCGTTTGGAAAAAGTTTTGGTTTTAAAAAAGAATCCGCCGCCGTGTTTACTAAAACACTGAAGACGGGCTCTGCGAGTTTCAATGTTGAGATTGAAAACATCGAGAGTTTTCAAAAATATATCCTTATCACGGCACTTTTGCCTTTTGGCATAGCGCCAGCGCGTTTTATTGAAGCGACCTTGGATGAATGCAACGCGGAGAAGAAAAAACCGATTTTCCAAAAAGATTATTTTATTACTAATGTCAAAAAACCGACGCCGGAACAGATTATGTTGTTTTTGCAGCAATTGCCGTTAGATAAAGATATTCAAATGCCGTTATGACTATAAAACTATAAAATTATGCCCTCATTAAACTGGATCGGAAAAGAAGCAGTAGTAAACCACGATAAGGAGGTTCCTTTTAAGCTGCTCAAAAAAGTTAAGGCGGGTATGGATTACAGGGATTTACAAAAAATTCAAAAGGAGTCTACGGAGCAGGTTTTGCCGCAACAGAAAAAGGTGCTCTCGGCGGCGGATAAAATTCGGCGAAAGACAAGCAACCTGCCGGATCCGACGCATCCGCCTATGGGCTGGAAAGACGGCAAGGGATATGACCATATTTTCCCGTGGATTCATTTGCCACGGCTGCATCCGCGAAACAGCGGCGATACGGTAATTTTCAATAATCCGAAAGCTCCGGCAAACCAGCTTATTTTGGGCGATAACTTGGAAGTTCTGCGCACGCTTCCCACGGAATCCATTGACCTTATTTACATTGACCCGCCGTTTTTTTCCGGTAGAAACTACAATGTTATTTGGGGAGACACGAACGAAGTGCGCTCTTTTTACGATGTTTGGGAAGGCGGAATTGATTCGTATCTGGTGTGGCTCAATGCTCGGCTTTGGGAGATGCGTCGCGTCCTCAAAAAGACCGGCTCAATCTATGTTCACTGCGACTGGCACGCGAGCCATTACATCAAAACCGAAATGGATAAAATTTTCGGGTATGACAATTTTAGGAATGAAATAATTTGGTCATATAAATCCGGCGGCGCATCTCAAAAACCATTTGCAAAGAAGCACGATGTTATTCTCTTGTATTCAAAAACCAATGGTTTTCTATTTAATTCTCAGAAAGAAAAATCCTATATGAAAGAATGGTCGGGTGAGAATCCGAAGCAGACATATTATACGGATGAAGATGGGAGATATACGCTTGTTAATGCAAAAGATTGGTGGCAAGACATAGGAATGCTTGCAACTTCAGCACACGAGCGTATAGGGTACCCAACACAAAAGCCGGAAGCACTTTTGGAAAGAATTATTAAAGCAAGCTCTGACGAAGGCAATGTTGTTGCCGACTTTTTCTGTGGCGGAGGCACGACTTTGGCCGTGGCGCAAAGATTAAAACGTAGATTTATCGGCTGTGATTCATCGCGCGTGGCAGTTTCTGTCACTTTAGATCGCCTCGTGAAAATTGGCGAGGAGATGAGTGGAGTTAAAAGTAATGTTCATAAAAGCGAAGGCGGACAGGAAAAATTGGAATTGAGCCGTGAGAAAGTACCGAATATTGAAGTTTCGTATCTTGGTGTGTATCCCGCGGAGAAATTTGCAAGCATTCCGCAGGAAGATTTTGTTGATTTTGTTTTAACCTGCTATGGCGCAAGTAAAAATACGGCAGAAGGCAAAACGCACGGCTTTCGTCCGCCGGGCCAGAGCGAGCCGATTTTGGTTGGGCCGTCAAACCCGAATGAATCCGTAAGAGGCAAAGAGGTGAAAGCGTTTTTTGACGAGATAAAGGCGCGGCTTGAGCCGAATAAACTGGTGAGCGCGAAAATCATCGGCTGGCGGTTTGACCGGCAAATCGTAGAGTATGTAAAGATTCTTGAAAAATATATTGAGAAACACGCGCTTCCTCTCAAACTTGACCTTATTCCCCTTGATTCAAAAGAGTTTCGAGCGCGAGTATTGCAACGCTATCCTGATATAAGCGAGGCCGAATTTTTCCTGCGTTTTTCCAAAGCTCCGGTTATTGGGGATATCAAGGTTAAAAAGATTAAGGATTCGGAACCCGCCTTCGCTGAAGCTTCGGCGGGCAAGTATGAATTTGAGGCGATTGACGCTTTTTCGACCAATGAAGACGGCTGGCTTGTGAATTGCCAGTGGGATTTTGAATATCAGGAAGGCCATTTTGCGGCGGACAAAGATTATGTTCTCTCACGCGAGAAAGTAACGGACAAGAAAAAGGGAGAGCATTTTAAGGCGGTTTTGAAAGCAAGGCATATATTTGACTTGCCCGCCGAAGCCTCGGCGCAGGCGGGAAAATCCAGTGAAGTAATTGTCGCCTGCAAAGTGCAGGACAATTTGGCTGGGGAGACGATTTTTAGCAAGAAAATGAAAGTATGAAAGTAATGTTTTTAGATGAATCTGGTGACCACAGTTTGGTAAAAATTGACCCGCAATTTCCGATATTTTGTTTGGCGGGTTGTATTTTTGATGAGGTTCAGTATCAACGAGAAAGCAACGCGAAAATAGACGCCTTCAAAATCCGTTATTTCAATGATTCAAACATTGTGCTTCACTCACGAGAAATTAGGAAATGCGAGCCGCCATTTAATATTCTTTTAAATAAAAACACGAAACAAAGTTTTTACACTGATCTCAATAAGGTAATGGCAGATTTGCCCTACACGATTTTGGCGACGGTCATTTTAAAAGAAAAACTTAAAAATCAGTATCATGATCCTGCAAATCCATATAGCCTTTCTTTGCAGTTTATTATGGAGAGATTTTTATATTATCTAGAAGAAAATAATGATGTTGGATATATCTCTGTCGAATCGCGCGATCCGAAATCAAACACCGATCTACTCAATACTTTTACTGACATTATCAATAATGGATCTGCAAGCGACGCACACCGAGTTTCAGCGGATAGATTCCAACAAAAGATACAAAAAATGATTTTTGTAACTAAACGGCAGAACGAAAACGGCCACCAAATTGCCGATTTAGTGGCGTACCCGATTGCGAAATTCGGCCTTAATCCAAGGAAGCCAAATCCCGCCTTTGATGTGTTGAAGCAGAAATTTCATAAGTCGGGGTCTGGTAAAATCCTAGGGTATGGGCTTAAAATCTTTCCAAAATGAAAGCGGGGCCCGGGCATTCCCAGTCCCCGCCTTCATAAATATCCCCAAATTAGCTTCAGGGCGTGATAGTTCCATAGTAGCAGAAGACAAACTGAAAAGTCAATAGTTACACACAGGCCAAATATGCATTATTTTTTCAAACAACACGAGGAGAATTTCAACGAATGGCGAAAGTCGGGGTATCAAGGCATACCCGAAATTGGTGCTGATTTCCTTGGGCATTTACGATCACGACATTTCAAGCCGAAGCTGAAGCTTTGGAATGAAAAGCAGTGGCAAAAGGTGCAGCTTGAAGCGATTGAGCGGTGCGTGTATTCGTTTGAGATTCTTGGGGAGAAAGATTTACTGACGAATATCGTAACCGGAGGCGGAAAGACGACTATAATTGGCGCAATGATTGCATACTTGATGATTGTGCACGATCAATATAAATTTTTAATACTCACACCAAATACTATCGTGCGCGAGCGGCTCGTTGATGAATTTGATAAAGAAAAGGACTCATATATCTATGATGTTTTCCCGTTTTTTGTAAATTCTCACGAACATTTGAAAAATAAAATCTCGCTTCATGTGATGAAGCCAAACGAAAGCACCGCCGGCGTCCGTGCTGGAACTATTATTCTTGGCAATATCCACCAGATATACGAGCGTACGGATAACTGGAAAGTTTTGCGTGATAACGTTGATTCTCTTTGTATCTTTAACGACGAAGCACACAATACAAAAGCCGAGCAATACAACGACTTAATAGCAAAGTTGAGGCCGAAGCGATTTATTCGTATTGATACAACCGCAACGCCAGACAGATTAGACGGCCTGCATCCTGACAGCAAGATGATTTTTGTATATGACATTGCGCAGGCGATGGTAGATAAAATAGTGAAACGGCCAGTTGTTTTTCACCCGGACGTGAAGAAAGTAAAACTCACCTACGAGGATTTGGAAACGGGAAAAACTATCTCTGCCGAAGAAGTGCCGTGGGAAGAAATTGAACGGCGCAAGATACCGGCTCGCCGTTACATTACAAGCGTAAAGCCGATGCGTCAACAAATTGCCATTGCCTGCGAGCTATTGAAGGAGCAAAAAATGCGTACTCCCGCGCCATATAAACCACTTTTGTTCTTGGTCGCGGTTTCTATCAAGGATGCGGAAAATATTGCCAACGAGCTTGAAAAGGTAGGCGAAAAATACGGCATTAAGAAAATTCTATTGGTTCATAACGAAACTGATGACGAATTGAAAGAAGCGGCGCGTGATATAAACAAGGACCCGCAGACCGAGTATGACGCAGTGGTGTCCGTTTTAATGCTTCGGGAAGGATGGGATGTTCGCAATATTTCCGTTATTTTACTGTTCCGCAAGTTTAGCTACAAGGAAATAGATGGTCAGATATTTTCCGTGTATGGCCCGCAGGTTATCGGGCGAGGGCTGAGACGGATGAGTAAAAATCCGGAGGAATGGGAGTCGCTTTTCATAGTGGATCACCCGATTTTGAAACATAGTTGGCTTTGGGATCATTTGAAAGCAACGACATATCCAGATGCGCTTGATCCAGCAAACATTATCATTGATACTAGTAAAATTCCGGAGGATAAAAATGTAGGTAAAATTGGCGAGGGAGAAAAGAAGCTCGAAGAAGCGGAAGAAAAGTTAGAGATTAAAAACTTGCCTCCCACGCCCGAACCTCCTGAAGTCGTGGAGCCAATTTATGAATGGCAAAAATATCTTGACGATTATAAATACGATTTTAGCAGGATGGATATTGTGGAAGATGTGGAGCGAATAAAAAGTTTGAATATAGAATCCGAGCATGTTACTTCCGGCAAAGCGGATATACCGGAAATTGAAATTGAGAAAATAGCGCGAGCGACAAAAACAGAAGATTGGTCTATTGAAGAACTAAAAGAGCAATTGACCAAACAAATTCATTCAATTGCGCGATATGCGCTTTTAGAATACGACAGAAATCCCGATGAGCGGCAGGCCGTTTTGGTAAAAATCGTTAGAGATCATATCAGAAAAAGATTGCTTGGCGGGACAGAATTGAATGAATCAAGTGATGAAATTTTGCTCCGGCGGCTTTGGGTGATTATTGACCAAGTGCGAGATGTCTTTTTGAGGCCGGAACTTATTGAAGGGATATTTATGAGGAAAAAATGATCAGCAAAAAAGGAACACTCACGCAATTGAAAAAGAGTCCCTATGGAAGCGAGGATTATGATTCTGCGCTTGAGCGGGAATACATGGTTGAACTTGAGCGCGATTCCGCCGTTGTACGATGGACAAAAAAGCATAGGCTAAAAATTCCATACAAAGTTTTTGGTTTTCCTCACAAATATCTACCAGATTTTTCTGTTGAGTATAAAGACGGCCATAAAGAAATTCATGAGACAAAGGGTCTGCCACTCATACTTTGGCTTTCAACAAAATTAAAACGAGAAGCCGCGGAAGAATATTTTGAGAAGCTGGGATGGAAATATAAAATGATTACAAAAGGGAGAGCGGCATTTTATAATAAGATTTGATTCTTCTATAAGACAACACATCCCTTTTCCTCTATTCCCGCCGGTTGGCGGATGATGGATTCCAATGCCGCTTGTCAGTGAGTAATGGCGGGCGTGTATAATACACCCTCTTGCGGCAAGCCAGCAAATAGGCCATAATGCTTGGGCGCCAACAAGCCTTTTCACTTATTGCTTGTGGCCGAATCCTTACTTCTTATTCCTTAATCCTGAATACTTGAATATGTTTCGCAAGACTGTACTCCCGAATAAATTGAGGATATTGACCGCACCCATGAAAGGCACGAATACGGTGACAGTTTTAGTTTTATGCGGCACCGGTTCGGATAACGAACGAGAAGCCGAGCGCGGGATTTCACATTTTCTTGAGCACATGTTTTTCAAGGGGACGAAAAAACGTCCGAGTGTTGAGGTTGTGAGCCGTGAATTAACATCCAAGGGCAGTATGAGCAACGCATTTACAGGCCATGAATACACCGGCTATTTTATAAAAGCGGGGCGGGTTCACTTCGACTGGGCGATCGAATTCCTCGCCGACATTTACACCAACGCTCTGCTCAAACCGGCGGACATCAACCGCGAACGCCAGGTCATTATTGAAGAGATGCACATGCGGGCTGATACGCCGGAATCTTTCATCTGGGAGATCTATGAGTCGTTAGCCTACGGCAACCAGGTCGCAGGTCGGAGTATATTAGGAACGGAAGCGCAGATCCGCGGATTTAAACCCCAGCAATTCCGCGCGTATTTTGCCAACCAGTACGCGGCGGGAAATACGGTGGTGATTATTGCGGGCAATGTTGACGAAGGGCATGCCATCACTAAAGTCCGCCAACTCTTCGGGAAAATCCGTGTATCCAAAACACGGATACTGCCGGCATTTCGCAATTTGCAGAAAACGCCGCAACTGAAAATTCACGAGAAAAAGACCGATCAGTCACATTTGGTGATCGGTTTTCATGGGTTTGCGGCGGATCACAAAGACAGATTTGCCGCGGACTTGCTGGGCGCGATTCTCGGTGGCAACTTGAGCTCACGAATGTGGCTTGCGATCCGCGAAAAACTCGGGGTCGCTTACAACATCGCATCGAGCCACGACAGTTATTCAAACCGCGGGATGCTGGTAACATACGCCGGAATTGCGCACACCAATGTGGAAAAAGCTATGCAGGCGATTCTTGCCGAGTACCGGCGCATCATCACCTTGCCGGTTACCCGCGATGAATTGACGCGCGTCAAGGATTATCTCAAAGGTACAATGCTGATCGGGCTTGAATCGTCAAGCGCGGTTGCGAATTTTGTCGGGATCGAGGAAGTTCTCACGGGCAAACCTCTGACCGTAGACGAAGTATTCAAAAAAATTGATGCGTTGACCCCGGCGGATATCACGCAGGCGGCTAGTGCCATCATTCGTCCGGAGCGGATGAATATGGCGCTCATCGGCCCGTTTAAGGACGACCGCAAGTTTGCCAAATTGCTTAAATTGTAGTTAAATACCGGAAGATATGCCCGAACGATCCACAATTGAGTTCTCAACCTGGACCATCGCCCGTTTTCTGGCGTTGGTTTTAGCCGTGGTATTCGCCTATCTTTTACGCGATATTTTGCTTGTGTTTCTCTTCGCGGTTGTGCTGGCATCGGCCATGGAGCCGGTTATCCGCTGGTTTCAAGACCGCAAACTCCCGCGGCTTCTTGCAACCATCGTGATTTTCCTTTGCGTCTTTGGAGTTTTCTTTCTGGCGATTTATCTTTTGATTCCGGCACTGGCCAACGACTTGCAAGGATTTACTCTGAATTATCCGGTTTTTGAGCGGCAGATTTTTGGGGTGGTAAGTAATATTCCGTTTTTGGATTTTATTCGCGAGAATGCGAGGGAACTGTTAACCGAGCCCTCGCAGTATATTTCGAGTGTCAGTGGCGGGGTTTTGACTTTCACCCAGAGTTTTATCGGTGGCGTTTTCGCTTTTATCATGTTGATTGTCGTGTCATTTTATCTGGCGGTGCGCGAAAAGGGAGTTGAAGATTTTATCCGGCTTGTGATACCCCTGCGTCATGAAGCCTATGCGGTTGATTTGTGGCTCCGGTCGCAGCGGAAAATGGGCCAATGGCTTCGTGCACAGCTTTTACTTGGAGCGTTGATTGGCGCGGCTATTTATCTGGGACTTACGCTGTTGAATGTAAAATATGCCTTAGTGTTTGCTTTTTTAGCGGCGATTCTAGAGTTGGTGCCGATTGTTGGTCCAGTGCTTGCGGCTGTTCCTCCGACCATCATCGCATTCTTGCAGGATCCGAGCTTAGCACTGATTGTAATTGTTCTCTTTATCATTGTTCAGCAGGTTGAATCGCATATAGTGGTGCCGCTTGTCATGAAAAGTTCCATCGGCATTTCGCCAATTGTGGTGGTGATTGCATTGTTGGTAGGAGCAAAACTAGCGGGTATTATAGGACTTTTATTGGCCGTACCAATGGCCGCAGTTATGGTCGAGTTTTTGCATGATTACGATCGTAAGAAACGCGGTTTATTTTCGACATGATCCTTTCGCGTCGTCCTACCCGCATCAGTTGGGTACAACTGGCGGGGCTCTTAACAATCGTTTTGGATTTCGGCGTTTCTTTTTGGGTGGAGCTAGCCCAAAACGGCTATTGGTTCTGGCAATACGATAAAATTCTCCATACTATCGCAGGAATTGGGGCTGCGGCTGCCTTTCTGCCTTATGCGAAGAGACCCAGTGAGGCGGTTATAGCTACGCTTTTTCTCGGCATCGCTTGGGAGATTCTTGAGATAGTTTTCATCCCGCCGGTTGAATACGGCGGCTTTGGGTGGTATCTTTTGGACACCGCAGGAGATTTAATCGTAGAAATTATTGGAGCGTTTCTGATTCTTTGGTGTCTTAAAAAACTCAATGCCAGGCAATAATTTTTTTCTGACAACGCCGATTTATTATGTGAACGACGTGCCGCACATTGGGCATGCTTATACTACTGTGGCGGCGGATGTCTTGGCGCGCTGGAAGCGGCAGGGGGGTTTCGATGTCAAACTTTTAACGGGCACCGACGAACACGGCGCTAAAATTGAGGAGGCCGCGGCCAAAGCCGGAAAAACTCCGAAGGCTTATGCCGATGAAATCGCGGTGGCGTTTCGCGCGGAGTGGGATCGCCTCGGGATCCAGCCAGATCGTTTTATTCGCACAACCGATCTCGATCATGAAGAAACCGTGCGGCAATTTTTGCAGAAGATGTTCGATGCCAGCGTTGTCACCAAAGGAATTTATGAAGGTCTTTATTGCGTGGGGCATGAAAAATTCATGTCGCCGGATGAATTGGTTGGAGGCATTTGTCCCGATCATGGAAAAGCGCCGGAGCCGTATAAGGAAGAAAATTATTTTTTCAAGCTTTCGCAGTTTAACAATGAATTGATTAAGCGGATCGAGTCAGACAAAATTGAGGTGCGGCCGCTGGAACGGAAAAATGAAGTGCTGGGGAAACTCCGCCAAGGTTTGCAGGATATTTCAATTTCCCGCGCCAAGATGCACTGGGGCATCCCGCTTCCTTTTGATTCGTCCCACACAGCTTATGTTTGGGTTGACGCGCTGATTAACTACTATACCTACGGAAAGCCGGAGGGTATCTGGCCGGCCGATTTGCATATTGTCGGCAAGGATATTTTGTGGTTCCATTCCGTGATTTGGCCGGCGATGCTTCTTGCTATCGGCGAAGCGCCGCCCAATAAAATTTTCGCCCACGGATTTTTTACAATCGGAGGATCGAAAATGTCTAAAACCCTTGGCAATGTGATTACGCCGAAAGAGCTGGTTGATAAATTCGGCGTGGACGCCACGCGTTATCTACTGCTTTCAGCATTTCCCTTCGGCGCTGATGGCGATTTTGACTGGGCGCGGCTTACGGAAAAATATAATGCAGATTTAGCCAATGGCATCGGGAATCTGACCGCGCGGATTGCAACACTCGCGGCCGGCATGGAGGGACTTACTTTAGGTATTGCAGAAGAGTTAAATAAAGAAATCCGCCCGTATCGTGAGCGATTTAACGCGTCAATGGAAACGCTTGATTTTTATGGAGCCACGAATATTTTGCAGGAGCTTATAAAGCGCGCGGATCGCTATTTAAACGAAGAAAAACCCTGGACGCTGGATGGCGAAAATAAACGTCGAGTTTTGCAAAATCTTATTGGTATACTCACGTCTGCCGCCGTGTTTTTGCGTCCTTTCACGCCAACCGCGACCACAAAAATTTTTGACCAACTTGGTATAAAAGGAGAACGAAATGAATGGGGGAAAGCAAAGCTTACTGTAATCAAGGGTGAGGCGTTATTTCCTCGGATGGAATAGAAAAGCACAGTGGAGGTGAACGAGTCCAAGATGTGCGCTCACGCGGCAGGAGAATATCCTTGGCGACTTATTCCGGCCGGCGATAGGCCGGATTGCCCCTCGGACCTAACCGCAAGCGCCGGGTTTTGGAACGGCACTTTCTCCACTGTGCATACATCTTTATAACGGTAAATGCGCTTTATGGCAATACCGAACATCATTGATAGTCACGCGCACGTCCAGTTTCCGGCCTATGATGAGGATCGCGAGGCGGTTATTAGTCGCGCGCTAGATGGGGGAATTTGGATGGTAAATATTGGGACACAGGAGTTAACCTCGCGCGACGCGATTGAACTTGCCGAGAAATATCCTAAAGGCGTTTATGCCACGATTGGATTTCATCCGGGGCATATTGGCGCCAGTCACCATGATGAGTGGGAGAAAACCGCTCCGTCCGAAGAAGTTTTTGATATCGGTGCGTTACGCGCGTTGGCGGAGCATACCAAAGTTGTCGGGATCGGAGAGTGCGGGCTGGATTACTATAGGATTCAGGATTCAGTAGTCAGGATTAAGCAGGAAGAGATTTTCCGCGCGCAGGTTGGTTTGGCGCATGAGTTACAAAAACCGCTTGTGATTCATTGCCGCGACGCGTTCAGCGATCTCATCCGCATTCTGAATTCTGAATCCTTATTCCTGAATTCTGGGGGCGCTGGCGCGGTTCACTTTTTCAGCGGTACGGTTGAGGATGCAAGAAAATTAATGGATCTCGGGTTTTATTTGGGATTTGGCGGCGTCGTAACGTTTGCCAAGGCCTACGAAAGGGTGGTGCGCGAGATCCCGCTTGAGCGCATAGTGCTGGAAACCGACGCGCCGTATGTTGCGCCCGTGCCTTACCGCGGCAAACGGAACGAGCCGTTATATATAGAAGCTGTGGCCGAAAAAATCGCGGAGTGGAAAGATGTTTCAGTTGACGGGGTAAGACGCATTACGACTAAAAACGCTAAAATACTATTTCGGATTTAGAGCTTCTTGACTGTCGAGGACAGTATTGCTACTTTGACGATGCAGGTCTGGTCAAGGTGGCGTCTTTAGAGAGTGCCCCAGCGGATTGCAGCGAGGGCATTGTTCAGGCTGGCAGTGAGTTGCGGCCGGCTCCATGATGCGCGTGGCGTTTTTTCGCGCGCGCTTCTCTCGTCGGCATGCTTCGAGCGTGTCGACGTCTCGGTCAGAGCGCCCACCCACCCAGCCCCCGGCCTCCTCCAGGCGCGGGCGACGGGCAACGCTTGGCGCCGAGACACGGCCTCCTCTCGCCAACCGTCCGAGCACGCAACCCAAGACCATCCACAAGCAGTTTAAGACCTGCGCCAGCGGCGTGTCGTGTAGAGAATCATTCTACGCGGCACGCCGCACAATTTTTTGCACATTAACATCTATATGGCATATCACTCCACAAATAACATTCTCATATTCTGCAGAATATGAGAATGTCGCGAGAAAGAATGGAGGCGAAAAACATGCGCGACAAACGACAGCTGGGAATTTTCATTCCCGGTCTCCTACAAGGCGCTATGCCCCAACTCGCGGTGCCTCAAGCGGCGCGGATGATCGGCTATGAAGAAAAGCATTTGCCGTTCTTTTCCCGGACGCTTGCACGTGTCTTGGAAGATCCCAACGCCTACCGGTCGGTTCAGATTCCGAAGCGCTTGGGAGGATACCGCACGCTGGATATTCCCAACCGAGATCTTATGCACTTGCAACGGCGGATCCATTCCTTCCTCCTGGTTCGGCGCTATACGCCAAGTCTCATCTGTCACTCGTTCGTCGGAAAACTGTACGATCGTACTGAAACATTGGGAGATGACAGGTGGGCAGGGCGTTCGATTTTCACCAACGCCTTCGCGCATCTGGCGCCGGGCCCTCGCGCGCGGCGCGACGTTCGGATTCCTAGCGCGATTCTCACCGTTGATCTGAAGGACGCCTACCCATCCATTGCCGCCGATCGGATCTTTCGCGTCTATCAGGAGCTCACCGGCGATCCGTGGACGGCGCAGGTCTTCACGCATCTTTCCGTTTGGCGCGGTTGCTTGCCACAGGGCGCTCCAACCTCCCCCATGCTCCAGAATCTGGTGTATCGAGAGCTTGACGTGGCACTAGCGGCAGAGTTCAACAAGGGGTCGCTCCGGCTCACGCGCTATGCTGATGATTTCACGCTGACGTCTCTTCGCGGCTACATCGATCCCAAGATCGTTGTACGTTTCATTGAGATCGTTGAATCACATGGCTTCCCAGTCAATCGCCAAAAGGTATTTCGCTGGCGGCGCAAAGACCGGCGCTTGCGCATAACTGGAATCAATATCCTTCGCACCGCCGAGCGTCCCTTCTCGCTTCCGCGCAAGAAACTCGAACAACTCCGCGCCGCGCTTTTCTATGCGTTGAAGACACTCAAGAGTACCACGTGTTATGAAGCAGATCGGAGAGCAGCAGGAACGCTCGATGCTACCACTGCCAAGGCGCTTGATCAGCTACGGAAGCAAACCTGGGGGCGCATCCATGGCCTGGTGGGGTTCGCCGTACAGGTGTACGGTGATGAACTGCCCCCCACAATCTATAAGTGGTTCAGGGTTCTCTGGGAAGACACCGAGGTTACGGGAGAAGAGCTTCTTCGGCAGATTCGCGAATCTTTTTCCGCTTCCGAAATTCAACGAAGCGGGAGAGAACTTCTTGGTGATTCACCCTAAGCGCCCGGCGTCATTGCTATGATGCCGGGCGCAGTTTTTATCCACCGATCTGGCATTCACCCCATTAGAAACGGAGTTTCTAATGGGGTTCATCCTCGGGTTGACGCTCAAGGTTTTCTGCGACGGCGGATAAAATAGAGTGTGAAGTACCACTTTTCATTTTTCCGCGGTCACGGAAAAATGAATGGAATATGAAAACGCCGTCCCCGACCTCGGGAGCGGCGTTGCTGCCGGTGTTGCCTATTCAGCTTCGATTAGTTCGGCCGCGCACTCGCGGCGGTGCGCCTGGATTGCGCCATCCAGGAAGGCATCAATGGCCGCAAGATCGAGTTGCACTGCCCGTCGGATATCCTCGTAGTCCGTCTTCTCTCCGGTGGTTTCTGACTTGTGACTGATGCCGACGCTTCGGTCGAATCGGTCGGCGTCGAGGCCGATCACAAGATCCTCCCACTCGATCTTGACGTCGCCGCGAAACCCGAGCGCCCGCGCGAGGTCGGGGTGGTTAAGCCCGGCGACCGCCTCGCCGTCCGCGCCGCTGAAGCTGATCTCGATGTGTCCTGTGAGGAACCTCCCGTGCTGTTCGTGGAAGGTCGCGAAGTTCCCGATGTTGCCTTCGGAGAACTCGAAATACCCGCGCATCTCGTGTATCCCCATTGCGGCATCGCCCTCTTCGCCTCTTGTGTAATACATAACGCGCCTCCCATTGAATTGGTTGCGGTAAGGTACTGCTTTCTGTTACTTTTAATCTATATTTTGGATGACGTCAAGCCAACCAGTTATGCGTTACAATCCCAAGGCAACAGAAGCTAAATGGCAGAAAAAGTGGCTCAAAGACAAGACCTATGAGTCGAATCTCACAAAAGCCAAGCGGCCTTACTATAACTTAATGATGTTTCCTTATCCTTCGGCCGAGGGATTGCACGTGGGGAATATGTACGCTTTTACCGGTTCCGACATCCACGGACGCTTTCAGCGTATGCGGGGACTAGATGTTTTTGAGCCGATCGGGCTTGATGGTTTTGGGATCCACTCGGAAAACTATGCTCTAAAAATCGGCAAGCATCCAGCCAAGCAGTCTAAAGTCTCCGAACAAAATTTCTATAGACAGCTTTCCGACATCGGCAATGGTTTTGCGTGGGATGAGCATTTGGAAACTTACGACCCGGAGTATTACAAATGGACCCAGTGGATTTTTGCCGAGATG
>Ga0209542_10006252_pt1 | contig 23252 bp, 27 predicted proteins | sample RifCSPhighO2_01_FD_184028 | JGI IMG/M metagenome (GOLD analysis project Ga0209542, IMG submission 184028) | Soil microbial communities from Rifle, Colorado - Rifle CSP2_plank highO2_0.1 (SPAdes) (version 2) | ecosystem: Environmental > Terrestrial > Deep subsurface > Rock core/Sediment ... | reverse complement strand
AACGACTAATTTTTTTATTTTCATAAACTAATAATTAATTATTAATACCTTTGGGTATTAATAAATAATAGCATCTTTTAGCCAAAATTCTAGTCGTTGTGGATAGTACCACCCACTTGGACATCCGATGTCCAAGGACATCGGATGTCCAAGTAATTTCCAAAAAATATAGCCAAATTAAAACTAAAAACTAACAGCCTCAATGCCAAATTCCCCTTGAAGTATTTTTATTATCCCCCAGATTGAAACCATTATGAAAATGGCTAAAATCCCCCAAAACATCATTTTTTTTGCATTTTTTCTTGCTTCCTCATCGCCGGCTTTAAGAATAAATACTGCCAGATTCCAGAGAAAAAATACCAAACCCAAACCAATAAGAACATTGATTAAAGGACCAATTAAGCAGCTAATTTTAAGTATCAGATCCTGAAGCCTTGCAACTGGTGAACCTAGAATAGCTGGACAAATTTGACCTATAACATTCATAAAATTATTTTTTTATTGTCTTAAAAGCGGCAACCTGATGCCTCCGCTAAAAAAGCTTCCGTATAAAATATTTATAATCCCCCAGACTGAAACCATTACAAACAGCCCGACAATTCCCCAGAACATGAGAGATTTGCCGGATTTTATTTTTTCTTCGTCTCCCCCAGCCCAGATGAATCTTGCCAGTCCCCAGAGAAAAATAATAAGTGTGAGACCTATAATTACCGGAACGAGCATACTTATTCCATTTATGAGGACGCATGTAAAATCCTTAAAATTTTGAGGTTCGGTTGGCGGATAACTAAATTCACAAATCGGAGCCGCATTAGCAATTGAAAGGGGCGCAAAAATCAGAACTAGAATAAAAAATGCAGACAGACTAATTTTTTTATAAAACATTTAAGTTCTTATTTGATCAATAGTTCCCTTTATGGCCTCCGATATAACCATTGCCCCTAGCAATATGAGAGCCCCAATTACAGCATAAAGAAATGCTCTCTTGGCAGTTTTGATTTTTTCTTCACTACCTCTTGCAGTAGCAAAAAGAAAACCAGAGTAAATTATAAATACAACAGCAATAACCCCCCCTACTGGCATTATGATGTTTCTAATAATCAAATTAATAAATCCCTCCAGAGTATCTTCTCCGCTTACTGGATTATCTATACAGATAGTGTTGGCAGGACAACCCCTATTACTTCCTTCTGCATCAGGCCCCGGATCATTTTGGCCTTCTACATTTATGTCTTGAAGCCAGCATGTTCCGTCTCTTTCAATATAACCTTGCGGGCAAGCGGCACTTGCAGTGTAGGGAAATACTACAAATAATATTAAAATTACCAGTATTGCTGATAAGGAATTAATCTTCATGCTATTTATTTTAGTAGATATTTTCATATTCTAAAATGTTAGAAGTGAATAACCCGAATCATCCCCGAGTAGAACCACAAGTATAGTCTTAACTATTACCCAAGCTCCGATAACTATTATAAGACCCCAGCCAGTCTTTGTAGCAACCGTTTTTGCCTTATCCCTTGCTGATTCGCTCCCACCTGAAGTTAGAAGCAGCACCCCAGCCCAGACAAAAGAGATTGCGGCAAGAGGCACAGCTAGAACAATGAGAAAATTTATTAAATTTATTCCAAGTTGTATAAGCTGATTAAATCCGCAGTCCGGCAAATTATTTGCATTTGGTTGTTTAGGATCGCAGACAATCAAATTAGTATCTTGAGCAATAGATGACAGGGGTAAAATTAAAATACAAAAAACCAGCAGATGAACAAATATATTTATAAAAAAATTTAATTTCATTATTTTCTTAGCAATTGAGTAATTGAGGAGTTTGCTCCAGTTATAGCTGCCTCCATTTTAAGTCGTCCGCCAGTAACAGACTCTATCAGATTCTCAAAAATTGAAGAAGTTCCTGCGTAATCCGGATCAAGCCACGCCTTAGCAGAAAGTGCCGAGCTGTAGACCACCGGCTTAAAAGCATCAGCTTGATATTGAGAAAGCAAGTCCCTGCGGGCCGGCGACACAGAGTTAACTTCAGCAAATCGTTTTGAAAAATTGGCACTGGAAAATTCAAGTATTGCAGCAAATGCCGGGCTGACTTTGGTGGAATTTCTGACAATTGCCGCCCCCAACATCCTTCCAAAAGTAACTTTTCTCTCTCCAGTTCTCACATTACTTGATTGCGGCAGGGCTTTAATATCAAAATTCAAGTTCGGATTTTTGAGTTTAAGTTTTGGAAGCTCTGATGCTAAACCAAAATACACCGCCAGATCACCAACAAGAAACGCGTCGACTGAATTCGGACGGGAGCGGTTCCAGGAATAATGCGGTTTGCTTGGATTTGAAAACTCAGTATAGAAAGAAAGCGCAGATGTTGCCGGTTGTATAGGAAGATTAAATTTCTCGCTTAAAAGACTTGTGGGAATGCCGTTCACTCTAGCAACTATCGGAGTGCCTGCCTGCATTAGCAAAGCCGAGAAGATTTCCTTAGCATTATTAATGTTGCTGTATTCACCAAGTGCAATTGTTGATCTTTTAATATTAAATGCTCCATCTTTAAGAGTGAGGTTTTGTGAAAGCTTGAAGAATTCATCCCAGAATGCTGGGGGCTCTGCAATTCCAGCACTTGTAAAAATATCCCTATTCCAGTACATAATCAGAGGATCAATTGTTATAGGTAGGGCAAGAATACCCGACGGAGTTAAAAATAGCTCCCCTTCCTCAACAAAGGTGTCCTTGAAAGTTCTTTCGGAATAGCTGTCATAAGGGATAACTATGAGTCTATTCGTGTTCTTAAGTAAAGAATCGTGAGTTAAAAATATAATATCAGGGCCTCTGCCTTCAGCCAAAGCATTCACAAACTCAGAATCAAATGTATTCGGAGATTTCTCTACATAAGTAATTGCTATATTTTTATTTTTTGAAAGCGAGGACTGATCGTAAATATTAAGAAAAATCGGCTGCTGCATTGTGCCCCAGACGGTCAGTCTTGCGATTTTAGAGCTTGATCCTCTGCCTGACATGGCAAAAAGAATTACCCCAATAACTATAAATACCGTAAATACACCTATTAATATGAGTTGGAACTTACTTTGCTGCATCCCAAAATTATATCACTTTAATAACCATCTGATTTCCACAATAACATTCATTAATTTCCAATTTTTAATTTTTAATAAATGTTTCAATAAACCAATTTTTAAAATAGGAATTCAACAAAAATTTAGAATTAAAAATTATAAACTAACTTTCAGGCTTTTCTGAAAATTAATCCGTAGTGGTGCTCCCCAGCTACAATTTCACGGTCATATATAAACCTCTTGCTTTCAAATAACGCCTTTGCGCTTTTTTTCTCATATACCTGATCGGGGTGAGGACCAATTCCTCCGAAACTTTCCTGCCAGTCAATCACCAGGAGCTTGCCTTCCTTTTTTAAAATTCTTTTGGTCTCCTCTGCTACATTTTCTTTTTTTTCAACCTGAAACAAAAGGTTTGAAATCAACACCGCATCTACAGACGAATCGGCAATTTTTGTGCCACCAATTTTTTCCAAATCCCCCCAGACAATTTCGACATTAAAAAACCCCTTATTATTTGCCTCTTTCTTTAATTTTGAAAGTAATTCCTTCTGAACATCTACTGCGTAAACTTTCCCTTTTTCTCCGACAGCGCCCGCAAGTGATAAACTGTGATGCCCCGAGCCTGATCCAAAATCTGCAACTGATGAACCCAGTCTTAATGCAAACTGTTCAATATTTTTTTCAGGATTAGAGAATGACATGATCTAATTATACAAAAAAATTCCACATTTTATCGACCCCCACTTGGACATCGAATGTCCAAGTAAACCAGTTGCTTATTCAAGTTCTTCCAATTCATCCAACATTTTTTTTCTGACAATTATATCTTCTAAAGATGATTCTGCGAATGATTTATAATCTTTTTTATTTTTAAACTGATCAAGAATAATTTCGGTTTTGCAAACTCGGTTTTGATAATCTTCTGTGTATTCTTCCCAACTGCTTTTACTTAATGTTTTGTTGTTTTTTTGCTTGTTATTTAGATTAATATAAGCACTTAAATGCAGAAGATATTCATTAGACTCAACGTGAATTGATTTGAAACTTCCTTGAAAAAGAACTCCTGATCTTTTATATTTGTTGTTAAAAAATTTTGTATATCCGTTTCCAAGCTTCTGCATAAATCTTTCAATACCTTTTTCCGCTTTTTGTCTCAATAAAAGATGATAGTGATTTTGATTCAGGCAATAAGTTATAAATTCAACAAGTTCTAACTTGGACATTCGATGTCCAAGTTGAGTTTTCTTGTTATTTTTTACGTAAGAATTTTCGTAAATACTTCCAATTGGTTCAACAGAATTAAATTCCTCCATGCTTTGGAGAAATCTTTCTAAATCATAATGATTATTAAATATTTTCCTTTTATCTACTCCCCGGTTATATACATGGTAAAATTCCCCAGTAACTAGCGGTGTCTTTCTCATATATTTATTATAACTCACTTGGACATTCGATGTCCAAGTGTGAAATCATAGACAAATGACTGAAGCCAGGTTGTCCCCCTCGCGTAGTTTCATTATTCTTACACCTTGTGTCTGACGTCCTAACTCCGGAATCTCCGCAATCCCTGTCCTAATCACTTGTCCTTTTTTTGAAATTGCCACAATCTCTTCCTCTTCCTCCGTCACAACAGCTGAGGCAATTATTTCTCCAGTTTTTGAAGTCACTTTTCCTGTCTTTATTCCGCTTCCACCTCTTTTCTGAATTTTATATTCATCCAAATCTGTTTTCTTTCCGTATCCGTTCTGCGTTACTGTCAAAAGCATTGGTTTTTTAAAATTGTGGTTAACAACTTGCGCTCCAACAACCAGGTCACCTTTGCGTATTTTTATGACTCTCACTCCTCCGGCCCCTCTTCCCATCTCACGTACGTCCGAATCTTTAAATCTGATCGCCTGACCCTTAGCAGTTACGACAGAGACAGTATCTCCCTTTTCAATTAAAGATGCGCTCACCAGGGAATCATCTTCCGTAAGTTTTATTGCAATTATTCCGCTTGTCCTGACATCACGGAAAACCCCCGCGCTTACTCTTTTGCTTGTGCCATTTCTAGTAACCATAATGAGTGATAACCCCTCCTTTTCTTTAGAGTCTTTGGGAACGGGTAAAATTGAAGTTATTTTTTCCTCGCTTCCAAGAGAAATATAATTCATTATAGATTTGCCGCGTGTTGCACGCTTCCCTTCCGGAATATCATACATTTTTATCTGGTAGACCTTGCCTTTGTCGGTAAAGAATAAAAGATCACTGTGAGTTGATGCTGTCAGAAAATGGGTCACGAAATCCTCCTCCTTCGTATCTAGATCAATTACCCCTACTCCTCCCCTCTTTTGTTTTTTGAATTCATCAGGATTTGTGCGCTTAATGTAACCGCCCGCTGTCAGAACCAAGGCATTATCAGTATCAGCTATCAAGTCTTCAACTGAAAAAACCTTTATTCCGCCTTTTACGATTTTTGTTCTCCTTTCATCGCCGTATTTTTCCTGAAGATCCGCCAATTCTTTTTTAATTATTGAAAGTATTTTTTTGGGGCTTGCTAGAATTCCTTTTAATTCTGCAATAAGTTTCTGCATCTCTATAAGTTCATCCTCAATTTTTTTGCGTTCAAGTCCAGCAAGTCTCTGAAGCTTCATTTCAAGTATCGCAATGGCTTGCATCTCGGAGAATTTAAACTGCCTTATAAGTTCAGATTTTGCGTCCTCAACCGTTTTTGAAGCCTTTATGAGTTTTATGATTGCATCAATATGGTCAAGAGCTTTTTTTAGCCCTAAAAGAATATGTTCGCGATTCTCTGCCTTAGCTAGATCAAAGACAGTTCTTCTGCGGATAACTTCTTTCCTATGATCAATAAATTCCTCAAGAATCGGCTTTAATGAAAGAGTTTGTGGCACACCGTCAATTAAGCCAACAAGATTAAAATGAAAAGTTTCTTCAAGTTGAGTATGCTTATAAAGTGAGTTGAGAATTTTCTGTGGCTGACTTCCTGCCTTTAGCTCTATAACAACCCGTATGTCTTTTGTTGATTCGTCCCTGAGCCCTCTGATTCCTTCTATTTTTTTATCCTTTACAAGTTCGGCAATTTTTTCAATTAGAGTTGCCTTGTTAACACGATATGGGATTTCGCTTATTATAATCTGGAAGTTTCCCAGCTTGTTTTCAATTATTTCTGCCACTCCGCGCACCACCACTCCTCCGCGTCCCGTTGCGTAAGCATGGTGAATATCTTTTTGATTAAAAGCGATTCCGCCGGTCGGAAAGTCAGGGCCTTTTATAAATTCCAAAAGATCTTCTGTTGTGGCATCGGAATTATCAATTAGAAATGAAATCGCATCAGATACCTCGTTTAAATTATGCGGGGGAATGTTTGTTGCCATTCCGACAGCAATACCCAGAGTGCCATTTAAAAGAAGATTCGGCACGGATGTCGGCATCACTGTCGGCTCTTTTCTTGTTGAATCATAGTTTGGTCTGAAGCTCACCGTGTCTTTTTCAATATCTTTAAGAAGTTCACCGGCAATACGGCTCATCTTCGCCTCCGTATATCTGGGAGCGGCAGCATTGTCCCCGTCTATGGAGCCGAAGTTTCCTTGAGGAAAAATAAGGGGGTAGCGCATGCTGAAATCCTGTGCCAGTTTTACCAAAGCCTCATACACAGCCATATCGCCGTGCGGATGATATTTCCCCAATACATCTCCTACAACAGCCGCTGATTTCCTAAACTTTGCTCCCGCATTAAGCCCCATTTCATGCATAGTAAAAAGTATCCGGCGGTGGACCGGCTTTAAGCCGTCTCGGACATCCGGAAGAGCTCTGTCAGTAATAACTGACATGGCATAGTCAATGAAAGACTCTTTCATTTCAGAAACAATCGAACGCTCAATGATATTTCCTTTTGGGGTCGGATTTTTTATTTTCTCTTTAGCCACAAAATTAAATCAAAAATATAAAAATAAATATAAAAACTACGAAATATTAATAACTGTCGTTTTTTGGCACAACTCTTAATTGCCCTGTTTCAACCTGATTTTTAATCCTGTCGTACTCATCTTGAAAATTAATATTATTTTCTTTACCCAACCCCTTGATGGCATAATATACAGAAGCCAGACTTTTCTTAAGATTGGTTATTGGAGAATCTTCTTTTGGTTTCTCGACAATAATCTGAGACGTATTTGTGCGAAAATTTACCGAGAGCCACACTGAAAAAATTACGGCAGTCAAAAATGCCGAGACCCCAAGAGCAATACCTCTCTTGTGGTGATCGGGACGGGAGCGCATCCTTTCAAGTTTCGTAATCAATGTTTCTCTCATGCCTTTATATTAATCATTAAACGCTGTATTTCAATACCACCACATCTCCCTCTTTACCCTCCAAATCTTTCTTCTTCAGTGTCAGTTTTTCTTCTGCCATAACAGACTCTTCACCAGCTTCTTTCAGGAAAGTTCTCAGGGTTTTGCTGTCCCCTTCCTCATAATGCATCGGAATAATAATTTTAGGTTCAAGCTTGACTGAGAGCTTGTTTGCCTCCGCAGGATTCATTCCATCTCCGATTGGTAAAAACAAAACATCAATATCATCGAGTGCTTCAATTGTTTCGGCATCAAGACTTGCTGCCGAATTTAGGGGGCCCAGAAAACAGAGGTTCATATTTTCCAGATTCATAAGATAAACAGTGTTAATCGATTCGGATCCATCGTAATTAGTTTTTGAAAGAAAACCTCTCACAAATATTCCGCCAATTTCATACTCTCCTGGCCCGTTTATTACAAAAGGTTGTTTATCTCCGCGAGAAGCATTTTCGGCACCATTAAAATCCGGATGATTTGCTGAAATTAAAACTATATCAGCACCGAATTTAGTGCCCTTGTGCTTGGAATCTTTGGAAATCGGGTTATACGCAACCACTATTTCACCAAACTGGATTTTGAAAGATTCTAGCCCCTGATATGAAATTACCATAGATTAATAATAGCACATTTACCCCAAAAAGCCAGTGTTTTAAAGGTTTTTTTTAATTTTTTACACCTTGACACTTGACAGAAAATCTATTGTTGATATGGTTGTTAAAGATCTGAACTTGGCCCGACAGCGATCGGGCCCCGCTGCGGCCTTCTCCGTCACGATGAGAACGCCGCCTACACACAAGCCGCACATGCGCTCAAAAAGAAAGGAGAGTGATGTCGTCACACCCGAAAAGAGGCCTGATTGCAACCCCTAGCATTGCGATCGGGAAAGCTCCTCGGGCTCGAAAATACTCCTTTGAAAAGAAAGAAAAAAAGCGCGCAGAAAACAGTTTGTGAAGTAACCCCCTCCGAGATCGCTCGGAGGGGGCTTTGCTTTTAGGAAAGTTTTATGTAGTATATTTTGGTTCAATTATTAGCATTCCCTGTTTAACAGGGGCTAAGATAACCTTCAGTCGGAGAATTGCGGTTAAGGCAAGACTGGAAACTTAGCAATTTTTTTGTTCATGACAAATCAAACAACTGTTAAAGAACCTGAAGAAAAGGAAATTAAAAAAGAGACTGTTAAAAGGAACGACCTAATGGAGGATATAATGATCTCCACCGCCACCCCACCCCTGATTGATGATCTCATTGAAGGAAAAGTAATGGCTATAGAAAAAGGCGAAGTCTACATTGATCTTCCGCCTTTTGGCACAGGTATTATTTATGGAAAAGAATTCCTTCAGGCGCGCGATATTATTAAAAAAATAAATATTGGAGATACTGTCGCCGGTAAAGTTATCGCTCTTGATAACCCAGACGGCTATATTGAGATTTCTCTCAAAGAAGCAAGACAAGCTCTGATCTGGAATGAGGCTGAAGCGGCAATAAAAGAAAAGAAAATTTTTGACCTGCCCATAAATGAAGCCAATAAAGGCGGACTCATTATCAATTGGCAGGGTTTGCAGGGATTCCTGCCTGCTTCCCAGCTTAAAAGCGAACATTATCCCAGAGTTGAAGATGGCGACAAAGATAAAATTTTAGAAGAACTGAGAAAACTCGTCGGTCAGAGGCTTTCAGTTACAATAATCGGCGCCATTCCGAAGGAAGGAAAACTCATATTTTCTGAAAAAGATCCGGAAGATAAGGAGAAAGTTGCAATGATTGACAAGTACACTCTGGGAGATGAGATTGAAGGAGAGGTAACTGGAATGGTTGACTTCGGGGTCTTTATAAAACTGGAAGAGGGGCTTGAGGGTTTGGTTCATATTTCTGAAATGGATTGGGCACTGGTAGAAAATCCGCGCACCCTCTATAAAGTAGGAGATAAGGTAAAAGTAAAGGTAATTGACATCAAAGACGGCAAGATTTCACTTTCCATAAAAGCTCTCAAAGAAAATCCCTGGATTGAAGCCGCTAAAAAATATAAAAAAGACGATCTAGTAAAAGGGGTTGTTATTAAATTCAACAAGCACGGAGCTCTTGCTTCAATTGAAGAAGGTGTTGCCGGGCTTGTTCATATTTCAGAATTCGGAAGCGAGGAGAAACTTCGAGAAGCTCTTGAACTTGGCAAAACTTACGATTTTAAAATTACTCTCTTTGATGTTCAGGAACAAAAGATGGCTCTCTCTTTCATGGAAGCAAACCCGGCAAAATAAAAAGAGAATTATATTTTACTAATTAGAAAAGTGTGATAGTGTAGTTGCCAGATTCAAATTTCTCAAGGGAGGTTTTGATGCCAAAAGGGGGCATTTTTGAAACTTATGATCCCAGTAAAAGAAATACAGCTCATCTGCAAAGCGATGTTCTTTTAGCTCTATTTCATACACTTTATTGTGCTTTCGGTTTCCAGTCTCTTGAACGTGAGAAACTTCATCAAGCATTTCCCTTTTTTCTTGCTTTCTACTGTGCCCTTGGCGGAAATGTTCGTGGGCTTCATTTTTATCGGGATATAACTTCTGGCAGATTTCGCGATATTGATAAAGCAATCTCAGATCTTCACATCTATGGCATGATTGAGTACCATAGTGGAGATATCAAAGATCTGATTTATTTCCGTCTTGCTGACCCGCGCATGAAAGAGAGGTTAATGAGAAATCCTGAATTTGATCTTGTGCAGAAAGCCGCCGCATCTTTCAGCGCCGCTTATCGGCATGAAGCAAAGTGGGAAGACTTGGGGTTTTGAATTTTACTCCGCAAAGCAAAACTTTGCGGTTTTAATTTTCTAAAATTTAACCCCAGTAGTAGAGCAAAGCTCCCTGAAGGACAACAAGTTGCCTTCAGGGCAGGCGCGAGAGTAGAGCGTGATAAGTTGTTCGAAGCTGCACACTCCTTCATGAGTGCTTATGACGAAATGGACCGGGTCTCTTCTGTGCCTCCTAAAGCCTCTGTGTAACTGAGGCTTTTTTTGTTGCAAAATTATTTTTACTTGATAATCTCAAACGAGAACCTTTTCCTTGGAGAATCCATGCGAGAGCGGCACGTCGGACAGAGTGGAGTGTATATGCGAGGCGCTGGCACTGACAAGAAGAGACTGCGGAGAGACCTCGTTTTAACTTTGCTTACTGAATTTTCTCGTCGTAATATTTCAGGGGTTAATCTAAAACTGCTTCATCGCGTCTTTCCTGAATTTCTCGAGGTGCTTAAGGAGTTGGGAGTGCAGGAGAGCGGTTTTCACCGAGGTGAAGACGGAAGATACGAAGAGCTCGATGCCGCGGTGATTGAGCTCATGACACACCAGCGGATCTGGCGGAAAACGCTAGACCAGAATGATCAAATATTTCTCTCCAAAGACGCTCCAGAAGTCGAGTCATATTTACGATACTTCGTGGATTATGACGACGCCCGCGAAGCCTCGAAAAAGCCTATTGCCGAATACAAAAAAATACTCGAAGGAGAATAACCCCGCAGATGGGGTTTTTTGTTTCCATTCTTCTGTCTACTTATTACTGTTTATCCCGACGCTTCGGTCGGGACCCCGACCCAATCAGTTGATTTAGGCGTCGGGGCTAATCACTATTCGCAAACATGGTTGCTTTATCTCTTCCTTCAGTAACGAGAATCTCTAAAACAAGAGCAATTTTTTTTGAGGCTTTTTTCATTAGATCCTCTTCTTTGGGTTTCCATTTTCCTAAAATATGTTTCTCCACTTCCTTGTCGCCTAGAGGCTTTTTAATTTTACCGGAAGGGCTCACGGGGCTAATGCCGACTCGAATTCTTACAAATGCCTCTGTACCTATTTTTTTAACAATTGAAAGAACGCCCCTGTGACCGCCGGTGCCTCTGTTAAATGAGATTTTAATTTTACCCAATGGCAGATCTAAATCATCATGAATAACAATGAGAGTCTCTGCTTTCTTTTTACTTGTTATTAGAGATGCCAGACTTGCTCCGGATTTATTCATAAAAGTCTCCGGAAAAAGAACCATTACCTTTTCTTTTTTTACCTTACCTAGAGAAACCAACGCCTGATATTTGGCGCTTTTGACCATTACTGGAAAGCTAAACATCTTCAAAAAATAACCGGTAACTAACCTCCCAGTATTATGGCGCGTATCTTCATAATCTTGCCCAGGATTCCCAAGACCGACAATGATAAACATAGAAACAATATACTATGAACGATACACAATGGACAAGTTCAATAAAATGACAGAATTTAAAAATTATTTTTTAGCATTATTTTTTTTATTGTAATTGTTCATGGAACATTTTCTCTATTGCTGTCAATAGTTAAGTCAAACTACAATCATTAAAATTCACTCAAATTACTAATGAACACAGAAACACAAGAGAGCACCATCACAACACCTCCAGAGCAACAAAAGAAAACTAAAGGATTTCTTAATGAAATAATTGATTTTATTCTTATTGCTGTCTTTATAGTAATCCCCTTCAGAGTCTTTGTTGCACAGCCGTTTGTTGTAAATGGAGCTTCAATGGACCCGACCTTTAAAAACGGCGAATACTTGATTGTTGATCAGCTTTCGTATCGTTTTGACCCTCCGGAGAGAGGCTCTGTTCTTATTTTTAAATACCCCAAAGATCCCTCAAAACATTTTATCAAACGCGTTATCGGGCTTCCGAATGAAACCATCTCTTTAAACTCCGGCAAAGTAACTATTAAAAATTCTTCCAACCCAAAGGGCTTCAGTCTGAATGAACCCTATATTGAGCATGAAAAGAAAGATAGCTTTACCATTACTCTTGATGATAACGAGTATTTTGTTTTAGGAGACAATCGTGCAGGCAGCGCCGACTCGCGTATCTGGGGGCCAGTTCCAGAAGAGAATGTCGTTGGAAGACCGATCATCAGGCTTCTGCCCCTCTCAGAGCTTGATTTTATGCCTGGAGATCAAAGAGATATCTTAAAGGCGAACTAATATGGCAAGATCTAGGCTTAAAAAGAAAAACCGGCAGATCCCATATGAAGCAAAAGTCATTGATAAAAATATTTTAAGTGCTACATATTTTGGTTTCAATCCTATAAAGACTCCGCAAATTATAAAAAATGATCAAACTCTTTTTAAAATAATAAATGATCCTTATTCCGAGCTCCCGCGAGCAAAGAGTGATTTTCCCCTCGGACCCGAGGCATTAGAGAAAATATCACTGCTCAGAACATTCAATGAATGGAGTCTTTCGGCGCTCTGGCATCCGGTTTTCGTCTCTTTCTATAAGCCTCTTTCAGGCAGCGATCACCGCCGCAGAGAAAATTCTGTGATTTACGGCCTTGAAATTTTCGGGCTTCAGTCAAGTTCTGCCGAAGGAATTCTTCTTCGGACTCTGATTTCAATTCTTGAAGATGAAGGATACACTAACTTAAATATCAGGATAAACAGTCTGGGTGACAAAGAGTCAATAAATGAATTTGAAAGAGCGGTGGGCGGTTTCATAAGAAAAAATATATCCGAATTCCCCGCTGAGCTGCGCAAGCTCGTTAAGGAAGACTTTTTTGAGATCTGCAGGAAGGGGGCGCCAGAAAAGTTTCTGGAGAGTGTGCCAAAATCAATCAACTTTCTTTCCGAAATCCCGCGAAATCACCTGAAAGAGACTCTGGAGTTTATTGAAAGCTTCGGCATTCCCTATACCATTGATCACACTCTGGTAGCCTCACCTTATTTTTGCTCTGAAACTATTTTTGAAATTGAAACACTCAAGGGTTTAGTGCCGGAAGTTCTAGCGAGCGGCTACAGGTACAGCAGACTTTCAAGAAAACTCGGTATATTCAAAAAAGAAGTGCCTTCAATTGGGGCCACACTTCTTATTAGAAAAAAAGTAAAAGCTAGTACACCGAGAAAAAGGGTGGATCCGAAATTTTATTTAATTCAGCTAGGCTTCCCGGCAAGATTGTTAAGCCTCAAAGTAATAGATATCCTAAGAAAAAACAAAATCTTCCTAGCTCACTCGCTTGCTAAAGATAAGCTCCAAAGCCAGCTTTTGAGCGCTGAAAATCTCAAGGTCCCCTATATTCTGATTGTCGGACAAAAAGAAGCGATTGAGAACTCCGTTACTATCCGCAATGTCTCTACCCGTGTTCAAGAAACTGTTCCTTTAGGGAATCTCGTCTCATACATCAAAAAACTAAAACTTTAAATCATAATTTTTTGATTCATGTCTCATGTTTTATAGTCTCATACTCCATTTTTTATGATTAATGTTCCATGCTCTATGTTCTATGAATAATCTTTCTTATTCTTGATTCATGATTCTTGCCGTGTTAATATCTTACCCCTATGATTAATATAGAAGTTGAGAAAGGATCAAATGAGAATAATCTTTCGCTTCTGCGAAGATTCACAAAAAGGGTTCAAGGCGCCGGGATTCTTAACCGTGTCCGATCCATCCGCTACTCTTCAAGAGCAATCTCCGAAAGTGTTAAGCATAAAAAAACCATGAAATTATTGCGAAGGCGAGAAGAAATCAAACATTTAATCAAACTTGGAAAGCTCGTAGAACAAAAGAATGTTAAGACAAGGAGATAACAGCAAATTTTATGTAAAAAACCTCACAAAAGGCAGAGTACCCTCTCTGCCTTTTGTAGAGATTAAAAATGCTGTTCTAGGCAAAAAATATGAGTTGTCTTTAGTCTTTAGCGACGATGCCCTGCTTAAAAGATTAAATAGGATTTACAGAGGGAAAAACAAAACTACCAATGTTTTGTCATTTTCCTTATCAAAAACTTCCGGAGAAATTTTTTTGAATCTTTCTCTTATAAAAAAGGAATTTATGATTCATGATTCAAGCTTCAAACTTCATGTCTTGCGGCTATTTATCCACGCACTACTGCATTTGAAAGGAATGTCTCATGGCAGTAGAATGGAACGAGCAGAAATTAAATTTCTTAAAAAATTTAATTTCTGCTAACCAACAACCTACCACTTGTAACTAAAAGTTAGGCTCTTTTGAATCTTTGTTGTTAGTAGTCAGTTGTAAGTTGTTAGTAAATTTATGAGAAACATCGCCGTAGGCATAGACATAGGTACATATCAAATAAAGGTTGTTGTTGCGGAAAAATCTTCCGAAAACGACGAGCATCCGAGAATTCTTGGAACAGGTATAACTCAATCCTGGGGTATGCGCCATGGCTATATTGTTAATATTCCGGAAGTTTCAAAAGCAATCCGCTCTGCCCTAAGTCAGGCTGAAAAATCATCGGGGATGAGAATCAAGAAAGCTTATGTTTCTGTAGGAGGTATAGGACTTTCTGCCGTGACATCTACCGGAGTTGCCATGATTTCTCGGGGTGATCTGGAGATTACGGGCCGAGACACTGAAACGGCAATGGAAGTCGCCAGAGAAGAAATTCCAAAAAATGCATCGCAAAACAGAACTATTATTTATGAGATTCCCGTCAAATACAGAGTTGATGGCAAGGAAGTGTTGGGTCATTCTCCGGTCGGGCTCAAGGGGGTGAAACTTGAAGTTAGGGCTCTTTTCATAACATGTCTTGAAACTCATCTTAGGGATCTGACTGAGGCGGTAATTGAAGCGGGTATTGATGTTGTTGATGTTGTGGCATCCCCCATTGCTGCTAGTTTCGTGACTTTGACCAAAACCCAGAGAATTGCTGGAGTTGTCCTTGCAAACATCGGTTCAGAAACAGTTTCAATAGTTGTATATGAGAATAATAAGCCCATTTCACTTGAGGTTTTTCCCATCGGTGGAGCTGATATTACAAATGATATAGCTCTGGGAATGAGAATATCTCTTGAAGAGGCAGAAAGTATCAAACTCGGAGGAATTACTCTAAACAGTTATCCGAGAAAAAAACTGGATGAAATTATTTCTGCCAGACTCACGGATATTTTTGAACTGATTGAAGCTCATCTGAAAAAAATCGGTAAAAGCGGATTACTCCCAGCCGGCATTGTCATTACTGGCGGTGGCAGCAATCTGGCTGTAGTTGAAGAATTGGCAAAAGCTTCTCTTGAACTTCCCTCGCGCGTCGGCCACATAAATTTTCTTGAAAAAGATAAAGGTAGAATCAGAGAGGCATTTTTTGCTGTTGCACTGGGTCTTTGCATTGCCGGATTTAGTGATGATGACCCGTCAGGCAGCACTATTCTAATTAAGGCCCCGATAAAAATTTTTAAGGCTATAAAAAACTGGATCGACCCTCTTTTGCCTTAGTGAAAAGCAATATTTTTGTGTATATCGTTAATGGACTTTACTGCAAAAATTATAGTGGTAGTATTTAGGAATAACAATTTTAATTTTTAATTTTATTAACTTTAAATTTTGATTTTTTAGATTTAATTTTTAATTTAAATTCATGCCCCAAGTTAAACCGGATATAGAAGCTTTTGCACGTATCAAAGTTATCGGAGTTGGCGGCTCAGGCAAGAATGCTGTTAATCATATGATCAACTCAAAAGTTCGTGGAGTTGATTTTATTGCTGTTAACACGGATGCTCAAGACCTTCACCATTCACATGCCAAGAAAAAAATCCACATCGGAAAAAATCTTACAAAAGGTCTGGGCACCGGAATGAATGTTGACCTTGGTAAGCGCGCCGCGGAAGAAAATAAAGAAGAGATTCAAGAAGTTGTTAAGGGTGCTGATATGGCTTTTATAACCTGCGGTATGGGAGGAGGTACGGGCACGGGTGCGGCGCCGGCAATCTCAAAAGTAGCTAAGGAATCCGGCGTGCTGACAGTAGGCGTTGTCACTAAGCCGTTTTTCTTCGAAGGGATGCTACGAATGCGCTTGGCAGAATCAGGAATTGATGACTTAAAACAGAGCGTTGATGCTTTGATTGTAATTCCAAATGACAGACTGCTTGCAACGGTAGATAAAGACACTACAGCAAAGCAAGCTTTTGCAATGTGTGATGACATTTTAAGAAAAGCAGTTGAAGGAATTTCTGATTTGGTTACGACTCCGGGAATAATTAATATTGACTTTGCTGATATCAGAGCAGTAATGGAAAATGCCGGACCGGCTCTCATGGGTATTGGTTATGCTTCTGGCGAGAAAAGAGCAGAGGAGGCTGCTCGTATTGCCATTAACTCACCTCTTCTTGAGGTTTCAATTGCTGGCGCAAAAGGAGTGCTCTTCTCAATTGCCGGCGGAGATGACCTCACTATGTTTGAAATACAGGACGCGGCAAAGATAATCACCGAATCAGTGGATCCAAATGCCAAGATTATCTTCGGTACGGTTCGCGATGAAAGGCTGAAGAAAGGAGAAATCAAAGTTACTGTTATTGCAACCGGTTTCCCCGAAGGAACAGTAAAAAAGTCGCTTTTCGGGTCATCCGATGATGATAAAAGAGGTAAAATTTTTAATGCAGTACCCCAGAAAGAAGAGCCGACTATTCAGAGTAAAAAAACTGATGAGGACAAGGAGGATGATGACTGGGGAGCAGTGCCGGCATTTCTACGTCGCTCTAAATTAAAATAAATACCAAGGGGAGCCCTTAAAGAATTCCCAAGGGCTCCCCTTGGTAACGTTAAAATCAAAGTTTAAATAACCAATAATTTGACCGCCCAAAATTTCCAAGAGAAATTTAGGCGGACAACTAACAATAATCAAAAATTCTGCCACAAGCAGAATTTTTGATTGCTTTTAAAATTATATTTTTTTACTGTTGCTATTTTAAAATTTTGTATTATAATTGCATCAGAAACTCACAAGGAGCTCATTGATGTTTAAAAAGATCATGTATTTCATGAGGTTTGCAGTCATTTTTCCTTTGATAACTGCAATCTCATATTTACTTTTTTTTGTGCCGAAAACTACAGTCAATGTTCCTATTTTAGCTATATTTTCACTTCTTGTACTAATAGTATTATGTGGCCATGAACGTAATATCGGCCAGACAATTCCAGATAAGATCAGATTTCCATTAGTGGTTGGCTGGGTCGCTGCAGCGCTGGGAGTCCTTGCCACACTTGTGATAGGCGCCAAGTTTTTAGCTCTGATCGTAATTATCATTTCTTTAGCTGTTGGCTTTATTTCTTTCGGAGAACTTGTCATCTATGCAAATAATAAAATCAAATTTGCATTAAAACAAAAGAGAGAAGAGGAAATAAAAGAAGAGCGTAAAACCTTTGCTAATCTGCTCAAAGAGCTGGTAGGCAGTGATGAAATTGCAATGGGCTTTGTTCTGGCTCTTGAGAAGCTCACCGAGTTTGTGCCAGGAGAAGCTACTCCTCTCATTGAGGCAGTAACGGCTGATCTTGAAGAATACGCGATGCTCGGTCTTCACATCATGTCGAGCCGCGACAACGACATCCTCAGAGCAAGAGCGGTGGAGAAGCGAAAAGCTATTAGTGCGGCTGCTCGGGATGTTTGCTCTCGGCTAACCGCCGAAGCACTTGAAGTGGTGAGAGAACACCAATTTGCTCTTGCTGATGAAAAAATTGATGAAGACGAGCCTCGTATTAGTGTAGCAAGCAGGCGTTTAGGCAATTATCTCGATGGTCTTCGCGAAATTCGCGAAGACGTAAGCGATGCTGGACTTGTAAGAAAGCTTGATGACTTGCAGGAGCAGATTGAAGCCCTTCGACCAAAAGTTGAAGTATCTGGCGAAGTTAAATCGTTTCCTGTAAATCAACAAAAGTGGATTGGGAAAGGAACTTACTAAATGAAAATTTAACCACGCATATAGCGTGGTTTTTTAATTTCAAATATTAATAAAATAACATCGTATATTTTGTTAACATTCATCATCATAAACAAGAAATTTTGTAATTCCCTCCTTTTCTGCTATCTTGTATTAATTATTCGTGATTCATGATTCTTACTTCTATGTATGATCTTGCTATTTTAGGGGGTGGGCCGGCCGGTGTGGCAGCCGGCGTTTATGCAGCCAGAAAACACCTTAAAACTCTATTCATCACTGAAAGCTGGGGTGGGCAAAGCACGGAATCAATGGGGATTGAAAATTGGATAGGAACGGTGAAAATAAGTGGTCTAGAATTTGCCGAAATTCTTGAAAAGCACTTGAGGGCATATGCGGCAGATTTAGTTGATATTCATGCAGGAGAAAAAGTACTAAAAGTAACAAAAAACTCTTCGACGGGCTCAGGGCAAGCAACTTTTACAATTAAAACTGATAAATCAGAATATGAAGCTAAGACCATTCTAATAGCAACCGGAAGTCAGAGAAGAAAACTCCAAATTCCGGGAGCAAAAGAATTTGAAAACAAAGGCATTACATACTGCGCATCCTGCGATGGTCCCTTATTTGCAGATAAAGATGTTGTTGTTATAGGCGGGGGGAATGCAGGTTTTGAAACTGCCGCCCAGCTTCTGGCATATTGCAAAAGTGTAACTTTAATTACACACGGCCCTTTCCGCGCTGATCCAGTTACAATAAAAAAGGTTCTGGAAAATCCTAAAATGAAGGCTTATGAAAATGCTACCCCTATTGAAATAAAAGGTAATAAATTTGTGACTTCAGTTATTTATCAAGATGAAATAAGTAAAAGAACGGTGGAAATACCAGCTGAGGGAGTGTTTGTTGAAATCGGTCTTATCCCTTCAACAAATTATGTGAAGGATTTGGTGCCTTTAAATCAATACGGTCAGATAATAATTGACCCAAGAACAAGCCAGACGCAAACAAAAGGAATCTGGGCAGCTGGCGATTCAACTGACACCCTTTACCATCAAAATAACATCGCCGCCGGCGACGCCGTCCGCGCCCTAGAAGATATTTACATGCATTTACATGCGAAGTAAAATCTAAGCAAGGTTCGACCTTGCTTAGATTTCATTTTATTCTGTTTAGTTTAGTTTCCTTTCTTCTTTTGGAGTATTCTCGTAAAAAGAGAGATATACTTTTCCAATTCACCAACACTCATGCTTTCTGCTTCTCTCCTGATATCACTTTCAAGTTGAAGTTCTTTCAATACTTCATCAAGCAAACCAAGTCTATATTTTTGTTGTGCTCGTGTCTGTCCTGTTGTGCCATGAACCGCAGAAAGATAATCAATCTCGCTCGAACTCTCGCGTTCCACCCTTGCCTTTTCTTCTTTTAGCCATGAAATTCCTGACTTCTTGAGATGTTCCTTGTCATTTTCACGTTTTACCAGATCTGACATTTCTTGCCCCAGACGCACTTCTTCATCCGATGGTGTGTATTTTTCTGCTGACATAAAGGTTATTGTTTATGTTTATTAGCTAATACTACCCCCCCCCGCCAAGTTTGCAAGTGGAAAAACATAACTAAAGAATTAACCTGGAATCTGCACCAAATACATTCTTTTGTTAATCATTAATTGTGAATTCTCAATTGTTAATTAAAATACTATGATATATCATAGTATTTTAATACCCATTAATTTTAATTATTTTATACTATGATATATCATAGTATGTAAATTATGTATTTAGGCGCCCAAATAATACAAACAACACAATGAAAATAAAAAAGGAGAATTTAACTAACAAAGATAGAGTTAAAACGCTTGACGCGCTTTATACGGCAGCTTCTGTAATACATGGAAGAGAAGCAATGAAGTTATTATTGCGAGATCTTCTAACAGAGAGTGAACGTATAATGCTAGGAAGAAGAATACTGATCGCGCAAAGACTAATAAATGGCGAGATATGGGAAGAAATAGCCGAATCAATGCACGTCGGGCTTGATACTATTGGCCGTGTTGATAGGTGGCTCAAGGATAAATTTCCTGGTTTTGAGAATGCAATTGGAGAGATGAATAAAGAATTTCAAAGTAGAAAAGAAAAAAAGCTTTATGCAAAAAGCGCGCTCTATAGACTAAAGAAAAAATATCCGCTCTATTTTTTGCTCTTCCCTACTCCTAAATAATATAATTACTATTCCATACTATGATATATCATAGTATGGAATAGTAATAAGAAATAAAGGAATAAAATGATAAGTAATAAACCAAATCAGGAAGTTCTTGATGAAATGATGAGGGTCGCTGAATCTATTTTTGGCACACGCAATGACCCCAATCAAATGCCGATAACAATGGATTCTTGGAATAAACTTCAAAAATTAAATGAAAACTGTGTATTGTACGAGGAAGAAAACGGAAAATTAATTTCTTGGGTTGTGGTTGTGCCAACTACAAAAGATATAGTGAATGATTTTCTCGCTGATAAAATAACAGAAAGAGAACTCCTTGAGAAAACATTGCCTGACCAAAATTACTCTGCCCTTTATCTATGTTCTGCGATAACAATCCCAGAATTTAGGAAACAAGGTCATGCAAAAAAACTTACACTTGAAGCAATTGCCAGAATCCCTCTCACTACAGATGCCACACTATTCGCTTGGCCTTTTACTGAAGATGGTAAATTAGCTCTTCAAAAAATAAACTCTGAACTCAACAAAAAAATTTTAATTAAAACCTAAAAATTTATTTCGACGAGCGAGAGACGAGTGCGAAAGTAATCTTTTGCACTCTGTCCGAGAGAAGTCGAAACAAAGGTTTAATACCACGCGGCTCTGCCGCGTGAACGTACGAGTAAAGCGGATCCCCTCAATACCTCGGGGCTTTCCCCGAGGAACTTTTATTTTTCTAAATGCTGTGGAAACATGGGTTTATTAGTAGCACCCAAGTACCTCATAATATTGTTATTAAAAATAATTAGTTCTCCAGTAATGGTTGTATTACCGGGATTTCCAATAATACTATAGAGAACTTTGTTGATACTAACCAAATCCCAGTGTGTATATTTCTTAGTTAAATCCGTAATCTGATCTTTAGCTAAACCTTCACTTAAATCCTGAAAGTGCTGCAAAAACTCCTGAACTAACTGGTTACCTCTCTCCGAAGTGTTATATTCTTTCAAGTGATAGTATTTTTCAAACCAATCATTTGCGTATTTACTCGCTTCTGATTCTCCGTTTACTGCCTCAACTCCCTGTTCCTGCCTTTTTTCTTCTTGATGGCGATCATACACATCTCTTATTGTGTGACCCGCCTCCATTGCAACAGCCCCTGCCGCCATTAAACCAACATCTCTAGCGATCTTCCTTAATTTGTTAGGCTTTTTTGGTTTACTATCTTGAGACTCCTGTGGTGATTCAAGTGCCATAATATTTTTTTTATTTCTAATACTTAAATGCTACCCCCCCCGCTAAGTTTGCAAGGGGATTTAAATTTAACCTAAAAGCTAGCGGCTGAAAGCTATAAGACGATTACTTCTGAAAGGAGAAAACTTCGGTAAATATAAGCTAGAGCAACTATCAGAACTAGCACCCCTACAGCTGCCAAGACATTCCTGGGATGCTGGTGCTTGATCTCAATAAATACCATCAGAAGAAGCGAAATCAGAACAAATAGGCCAATAATCAAATACGATAGATTTAGCATTCTATTTGGGCTGGAGAGCGCCTTCTGGATCCATGAGGCGCTTACTTCTTCACTTTCCGGACTAAACTCTACCTCTTTTACATCAGGATTCTCCACTGCAATGAAAGTTTGATTTTCTGTTTGAGATTCACTCAATACATTTTCAGAAGTTATCGTTTCATTTGATTCAGTAATTGAAGTAATCGGAGTGGGAGCTGCTGCCACTTGAACAGGAGGATTTATAGAAATCGATGGTCTTCCAAACATCTGAACCACAAAAACCGTTGCCGCACCTTTATAGTAGCCAAGTGCAGTTGCAATACCGACTTCTGAAAATTTATCATTTAAAATATTTGCTCTGTGTCCGGGAGAATTCATCCAGGCATTATTAACATCAGCAGAATCAGAAAAATTAACCGCTAAATTTTCTCCCGCGTAAACATAACTGTACCCCACTTTTGAAAACCAGTACCAAGGAGTAATGCCTTCTGGGCTGTTGTGAGCAAAGTAACCTTTGGCTGCCATATCATTGGCTTTCTCTTGCGCAGCTGCCTCAAGAACAGGACTGTAAGAAAGGGATTGCAGATTGTTTGCACCCCGGTCAGAATTGGCAAGAACTGCAAGTGACTGGGGAATAACAGCACTTAAAAAATTACTTTTTTGGAGAATTGTTGTCTGTAGAACAGCAACGAAAAAGACAAATACAGATAATAGAGAGATTACCGCAAGAGAAGTCTTGCGCATTACATGCGGCTTGTAGTCGTTTTCTTTGTGGGGGATGAAGTATTTTTTCATTCTTTTCATTTTAATCTCTAATTTGATTTGTTACCAACATTATAACACGAAATAAAAGTTTTTCAATTAAATCTAAAAAGTAAAACCTTAAGGTGTATCTTGAGGGGTGAAATCTTGAGGGGAGCCCTCAAGATACGGGATAATCGAGATAACATTGAATACGAGTTTTCATTATAGAAAAAGCCCCGACAGAAATAACATTTCTGTCGGGGCCGTTGCTTTAGAAACTAATCATGAATCCTACCTTGAGGAGCCTCTCCCTTTTAACAAAGGAGGGTTCGCCCAAGGCTTTCATTATACCAAATGATGGTGCATTGGGCGGATTTACCGGCCCACCGCACCTGTTTGGATCATTGACTGTAACATTCTGAGTTTGTTGCGGACTCAGAAAGTAGCCGACTAATCCACCAACCAGTGCCGCACCAGCGTGTGTCAGCACTGGAACAAGCGAATTTGATTTTCTCATCTCCTCATAGGTCTTAAAGTATGCTGCAGTATGATCGACAGTAATTAACCCCTGTCCTCTATCAATCATCTGCACCATACCATCGGGAGAAGTGACAACAATTGAATCCACTTTACCTTTGACATACACTTCAACCACAATTTTACTAATACTTACAGTATCACCTTGAGGTTGAGGTGCATTTTGAGGAA
>Ga0209542_10006250_pt1 | contig 23255 bp, 26 predicted proteins | sample RifCSPhighO2_01_FD_184028 | JGI IMG/M metagenome (GOLD analysis project Ga0209542, IMG submission 184028) | Soil microbial communities from Rifle, Colorado - Rifle CSP2_plank highO2_0.1 (SPAdes) (version 2) | ecosystem: Environmental > Terrestrial > Deep subsurface > Rock core/Sediment ... | reverse complement strand
GCAGCCATACCCTGAAAGTATGCGCGGATGAAACCGGCAATGTTGCCGAAAGCAGCGAGACCGATAATTGCGCCAGCGTATCCTTTACAGTCAGCGCGGCGGCGGGGAACGATCCGCCTCAAACTCCGCCGCAACCCGCCGCCGAATTGTCCGGCTCGGAATATTTTTACTATACTTATGCCCCGTTGGACCCGAATGGAGATAAGGTAAAAGTGGCTATTGATTGGGGCGACGGAACCAAATCCACTTCCGGCTTGGTGGACTCCGGCGAAAAAGTCGGTTTTTATCACCGCTGGCCGGCCCCATTAGCCATGGGAGAGCAGAAGCAAAAGTTTACCCTTTTTAATTGGCAGCAATTAGTTAAACAAGCAAAGGAGTTATTTATTGGTCGGACGCAAGCCGCGCCTCCGGACATATTTGAGGTTGTGGCTCAGGGCATTGACGAATTTGAAAATCCCTCACCATTCAGCCTGCCCCTCAACGTCGTTATGCCGGATCCCGCCACGGACACGAAAATAACCTTTAATGGTTATGATAATTCTGGAAACCCAAAGATCAATTTCAGATGGACGCCGGGCGCCAGCACCAGTTTTATGACCATAGACATATCGGATTCCGGTATGTGCCCGGTAGCCGGCAAAGTGGCCAATGGGACTTTTTCCTGGTCAAAAAACAGCCCCATTGAAATCAATCCTCCGGAGGTGCTGTGCGGCGGCCCGCAGGATGCCACGCCCCAGGAAGGAAAGACCTATTGGTGGCGGATTGCGAGTTTTAGCAACGCGGGTTATGTTTTTACCGCGCCCTCCCAGGAGTTTACGGTTCCGGTCCATATGCCAACCGGAGTGCAGGTGAGTTCTGCCTGTGTTGCGGGCAAGCCCAAGGTTGATATTTCGTGGGATCCAACCCCGGGCGCTTTGGGCTACGATATAGACATTTCGGATAACGGGTCAATGTTTCCCTCCTCAAATATAGACGTGGGCGATCTGACCTCTTTTTCCTGGTCGGAAAGCAACCCCCTTAGCGATGGCAGGGTTCCCGAGGAAGGCAGGACCTATTTCGCGCGCGTAGCGGCCCAATTTCCGCCCGACGGCCATATGTGGAGCGAAGTTAAGCAGTTTAAAGTTGGGGGTTGTATAGTGGCGGCCGGAGGAGCAAAATGCGGCACGGGCTTGGGATATTGTTCTCCAGATTATCTGTCTCCTTATTTCGGGGCGAATGTCACCAAGGCTTCAATTGTATGCAATGCCGAAAGTGGAGGCTCTGCCACAAAAATAAGTTTTAGCGGCGATGTCGGGCTTTTCCAAATAAATGCCGCAACCCATAAGCTTTCAGTTGCATATCTGCAGAACCCGGATAATAATATCAAGGAGGCCGTGCGCATTTCTTCTGGCGGAACCAATTGGCGATCATGGAGCGTGGCTTATGAATATGCCTGCGTTAACGGAGTTAAGTACCCGCAGTGCGGATTTTATCCAGGCAAGGTGCCCTGGCACCCCGACTGCTAAGCTATTGACAAGTGTATAATTTTATAATATAATAACGATGGAACCTAAAAATAAGGAGGACCAAATGAAAAAGGGCCAGTCTGCGGTGACCATTCTGATCTTGCTCGCCTTACTCGGAGTGGGCGGTGTGCTGTATTTGTCCGGACAGATCAAGCCACCTCCGGTTCAGACTTTCTTTTCCCCGGAACTAAAGTTTAATAACGACGCCGCTGTAATTCCTTTGGCGCCGGGCAGTGGGGAGAAGTCGCTGGAAGAGGTCGCCTCGGCGGACGAGTACTACGTGGAATACCAAAAGCCTTTTGACCTTTATCTGCTGGTCATCACGAAAGGGCCGGTGGACGAGGTCAGACAGAAAGCGGAACAGGCCGTTCTGCAGGCGGCAGGAGGGGATAGGGACGCACTCTGCGCCTTGAACTTCCGGGTCGTCTTCTCCAAGGAGGTTGAGGGCGTCGCATACAGCGAGGAAGGCCTCGCTATATGCCAATAGAAAAGGCGGGCGAGCAAATGAAGGCCCCCGGGATAATTCTTGGGGGTCTTTAGTTTTTAAGCATGTTTCGCGCATTCCGCGGTTTTTATGAAAGCGCGGATAATGTGATAAAATAAGAAATACCACGACTTTTCTTGAATTTCCGTCGCTCGCTCATTACGAAAATAAATTTTCGCATGAGTTCGCTAGGAAATATAACATAATGCGGCGTAATGGTTTTACACTAACCGAATTGCTGGTTATTATCGGCGTTTTGGTTATTTTAAGCGCCATGGCTTTACCGGCTTTTCAGATATTCGCAAAGAAGTCGGATGTGGCTAGCGGCGCTCAAAACATTATCGCCGCGCTGCGTCTGGCTCAAAACAAAGCTTTAAGTTCGGATAACGCCAGTCCATGGGGCGTGTATTTTGACAGCTCTGTTGTCCCCAACAGCTATACAATATTTAAGGGCGCCAACTTTGCCGCAAGGGACGCAAGCTTTGACACCGTTAATAATTTATCTAAAAAAACGGAGCTATACGAAGTGAATTTTGGCGGCTCCCCGGAAGTAATTTTTAATCGTCCAAGGGGCGACACAGCCCAGGCCGGCACGGTTAAGTTAAAATCAACGTTCAATCCGGCGGAAACAAAAACAATCACGGTGAATTCTATGGGTTTGGCGGTTTTGGGCGAGGACGTTGCGCCCTCCGTATTGCCCCAAAAAGATTCAAGGCACGTGCATTTTGATTACAATCAAAATGTACAGAGCGCCGCAACCTTGCAATTAATATTTCCCGACTATCCAGACGATAATTATAATATTGATTTCCAGACATATTTAAATGCCGATAAAACCGAATTTTTTTGGGAGGGAACGGTTCCCGTGGGGCCGATTGGAAATAAAACTGACCAGAAACTGAAAATTCACACCCACAGCCTGACAGCCATTGCCGCTCAGTTTTCTGTCCATCGGGACAGAAGATATAACGATAAAGTTTTAAAAATCCATCTCTCTGACGATACCTCTGGCTCTTTAATTGAATATACAGCTGATGGACAGGAGTCAAGAGGTACATCAATTTATCTTGTAGCTGGAGAGGCCGGAGACCCCCAACGTCAGTAGGCTTAATACGGAGAGCTTTATGCTTTTGGTGAGTGAAAAACGACAAGGAAGTTATACTCCACATAGTGGACGGCGGCACGGACAAAGAGATTGCGCATTACCTTGCCGACATTTCGGATACAGTAGAAAGAGGCTCATATGCATTCAACCCCATGGAAATACAGTGAAAAAGGGATTTCAATAGTGGAAGTGCTGGCAGTTATCCTGATTATCGGGATTGCTCTCGGAAGTCTGTTGAATTTGGCGGTTTTTTCGTTGAAGTCCTCGGGCGCTACAAAAGAAGAAATAGCAGCCGGAATTTTGGCGCAAAAAACAATGGAGGAAGTTAGAAGTTTTCGCGATGGGACCTCGTGGGGTTCGGATGGCTTGGGTGTTTTGGCGGCGGGTACGGCATATCATCCTATTGAGGAGCCAACGGCTACTTCTACCCGCTGGGCTTTACTGGACGGTGAAGAAGTTTTGGGAAGATATACCAGAAAAGTTGTCCCGGAGAACGTTTCCCGCGATCCTGTCACCAAAAACATAGAAGCTATTTATAATGTCGCGAATAACGATACCGAGACAAAAAAGATTGTCGTGACGATTTCCTGGGGAAACAAAACATTGGCGCTGACGGCCTATCTTACTAACTGGAAACAATGAAAAACGGCTTTACATTAATGGAATTGCTGGTTTATGTCGCGGTTCTGGCCATAATCGTATCAACGGTCGCGACCCTGTTTTTTTGGACAATTAGTTCGGCGAATAAAACTCAGGCTACGCAGGAAACGGTTGACAGCGTAAAATTTGCGCTGGAGGTTATGTCATACGAAATACGCGCGGCCGACGCAGTATATGATCCCACAACCGTTTTTAATTCAAATCCGGGCCAGCTTTCTCTGGAGACTTCGTTGTTTTTGCCGTCCGGCGAAAATATCAGTTATGTTGATTTTTACCTGTGCGACGGGCGCCTTTGCCTCAAAAGAGAGTCGCAGGCGCCGATCGCTATTACGTCCAACAAAGTTACGGTATCAAGCCTAACTTTTAAAAAAATAATCACCGGCGGAGCGGTATCTGTTGGAATTGAAATCGGGGCGGATTACATCAACCCCGGCGGCCGGCCCGAACTGCAAGCCATCATAAGCGCAAGCTCAACGGTCGCTTTGCGCAAATACTAATTATGGAAGACAAGAATTTTAATCAGAGGGGCTTCGCGGCGCTTTTTATGACCCTTATAATTTTGGCCATTATGTTTGGTATTGCCATGAGTATTTCCGTTTTTGCCGTAAATAATAAAAAAGCGGCAAAAAATTTCACGAAGTCCCTGCAGGCCTATTTTGCGGCGGAAGCCGGAGTAGAGGATATTTTGCTACGGCTTGATAACGGGTTAAATTGGAGCAATCCTTATCGGCTTGCCGTAGGCGATTCCTCTGCCACAATTACGGTTTCGGGCATCATTGGCGGCTCGCGTGCTATAACTTCAGAGGGCAATTCGCAAGACCGCATTAGAAAAGTCCAGGTGGCTTACGAACTTTCCACAACTCAGGTGCAGCTGCATTACGGCGCCCAGATAGGAGATGCGGGTTTAGTGATGCAAAATAATAGTATTGTAAATGGCAATATCTTTTCCGACGGAAGCGTTAACGCGCAAGCTGGTTCCAGAATAGAGGGGACGGTAAAAGTTGCAGGAGTCGGCAATTCAATTACCGGAGCCACCATTAGTGGAGATGCCCACGTTAACACCTGCAGTAATTCAGGCATTACGGGTACTTTATACGCGCCGGTAGAGCCTGCTCCCGGGGCCGAGTGTGCTTATGGTTCGTTTATCTCGCAGTCTCCGCCCAATCCTTTGCCGCTTCCTATCCAGCAAAACGAGATTGATCAATGGAAAGCAGAAGCTCAAAACGGCGGCACTATAGGCACGCAATCATTTTCCAGCGGTATCACGATTCTTGGTCCGGTAAAAATTGTTGGTAACTTGGCCATAGATGGAAGCGCTCAAGTTATTCTAAAAGGTACCGTGTGGGTTACGGGGAATATTAACGTTGCCAACAACGCTCAAGTTCGGCTGGACAGCGACTACGGTTCTCTTAGCGGTATTATCATAGGCGATGGTACGGTGACTCTGCAGAATAACAGCATATCTTCGGGGTCCGGGACTGCGGGAAGTTATTTGATGTACATTTCTACCGCGGCTTTAAATCCGGCCCTGATCGTGAAAAACCTTGCAGTTGCGGATGTTGTTTATACCAGCAATGGCTGGATTCATATTCAAAACAATGCCGTTTTACGTCAGATTACCGGCTATGGTATTGAAGTGGAAAATAACGCCGTTATTACCTATGAAATTGGATTGGCTGATGTGGATTTTACCTCGGGTCCCGGCGCCGCTTGGTTAGTAGCCAGTTGGCGCGAGATAGAATAAAATATAAGTAGGGTTATGATTTCACCAGATTTTTTAACTTTGCGGCTCCAACCTTTTGGTTTGGACATATCCGATCTTTCGCTCAAAGTAGTAAAACTGGAAAAGCGCGGAAGAGCATTTCGGTTGGCTGCGGTTGGAGCGGCTCCCATCAACCCGGGCATTATAAGCGCCGGCGAGATTAAAGATGTTGACGCTCTCGCGGCTTTGATAGGCACCCTTATTTCTAGAACGTCTGGCATTGATTCAAAATACGTTATTTGCTCTCTTCCAGAGGAAAAAGGGTTTTTGCAGGTAATACAAATGCCGAAACTTGATTCTCGGGAGTTGGAAAGGGCGGTATATTTTGAGGCGGAAAATTATATTCCTCTGCCTATGGAGGAGATTTATCTTGGTTACGAGCTGATAAAACCCGCGAAAGGACAGATTAACCATGACGATATTTTGATTGTGGCGTTTCCTAGAAAAGTAGTTGATTCTTATGTGATATGTCTAAAAAAAGCAGGTCTGAAACCTATGGTCTTTGAGCCGGCGTCTTTAGCCATCGGCAGGGCTTTGGTTAAGAACGTAAAAAGTTCTCCGGTGGCCATACTTGACATAGGTGAAACCCGGACGAGTTTCATGGTTTTTTCCAATTTTTCAGTGCGATTTACCGCCTCTATTCCAATTGCCTCCCAAAATTTTTCCTCGGCTATCGCGCGCGCGAAAAATATAGACGTAAACGATGCGGAGTCATTTAAAGTAAAGTATGGTCTTTTGGGACGTCGTTCGCGGGAAGGCAGAGAAATTTTTGATGCTTTGGTTCCGCCGCTGACCGATTTTGCAGAACAAGTAAAAAAGTATCTAGATTATTACAAAACGCACACCCTTCATGAACACTCAAAGGCCGGCGCTAAAAATACCGTTAAGATTTATTTGTGCGGAGGGGGAGCGGCTTTGAAAGGCTTGCCGTTTTTTTTAACGGCAGAACTTAAGACCCCAGCTGAATTAGGCAATCCATGGGTTAATATTTTAAAACAACCCCTCAAAGAAGTTCCGGAGCTGTCATATCAGCCTTCATTAAGTTACGCGACAGCGCTCGGATTGGCGTTGAGGGGAGTAAGGCAATAAATTTTGTCAGCGCTTATATTTATGATTAATCTTTTGCCGCCGCAGGAAAAAGAAGGTCTTCAGCAGACTAAACGGCAGAAAATTGCGCTGATTTTAGGATTTGTTTTTTTCGCATTCCTTGTTTGCGCCTCTCTTGTTTTATTCGTCGTTAATGTTCGCCTTAATGCGAAAATATCCGAAGGAAAAATTTTTCTGGATATATCCGAGAACGAAACGGGCTCTTTAGCCAATTTGCAAAAAGAACTCGAATCTTATAATAGCAATATCAGCGCGGTAGAAAATTTCTATAGCAATAATCTTTCGTTGGGCGAATTACTGCGGCGCATTGCTGATGCCCTCCCCCCCGGTGTTTACTTGACCGGTCTTTCTTATCAAAAAACGTCAACGCAGTTCCAGCTTACGGGTTTTGCCCCGACTGGCGAAGCCCTACGTACTTTCAAACAAAACCTTGAAAGACAAGATGTTTTTTATGATATTTCATTTCCACCCTCCAACTGGATTAAACCAGCCGACGTAGAGTTTACCGCGAGTTTTAAGGTAAAAACGGCGACTGCGGCAAAATGACTCCCTCACAGAAACTTTACGGTTTTATAGGATTGGTCGCGCTGCCCTTGGCTCTTTACGCAATTTTTGTGTTGGGTTTTCTTTGGGGCGGAATTAATAAAAACGCGCAGGAACTAACATCTGCGCGAGCCGAACTTGCGCGCAACGAAGCTATGTTTAAAGTATTGGAAGATTTTCAAAAGACACTACGGGGAATGGGGGCGGATTCTAAGCGCATAGACGAATTATTTATAGACAAAGATATTCCTCTGGATTTTTCCTTATTTCTGCAAAATCTGGCAAAAGACAATAATCTTTCAAGTGAGCTCTCCAGCGGAGGATCCGGCGCGCCGAAAAAAGAGCCGTGGGATTTTATCAATTTCCAAATTGCGCTTGAGGGCAATTTTAGAGACGTATTTCGCTTTATCGATCAGCTTGAAAAGGCCCCATATTTAATAGAGATTCAAGGCCTGCGAATAAGTAGTAGTGCGACAGAGAAAATGGTCAGGGCATACTTATCGCTTAAAGTTTTTGCAAAATAATTCAGTAATGCCCTTATTAATGAAGAACTATATCCCAAAAGGATTAACCGGCAAGGGTTTATTGCGTTTTCTCGCCGCCGTTCCGGAAGTTTTAGCCAAGAATGCATTTTTGATTAATATTTTCCTGATTATTTTAACGTTAATCGTGGGGGGTATTCTTTATATGCGAATAGATTTTATTATCCGTGCAAGCCCCCCCGAGCTCGATTCGCCCGTTAGGTTTAAGGAAGAGGCTTATCAGCGGATTCTTCAAACATTAAATGAGCGCGAGGAAGAATTTCAGACGGCCGCAGGCAAAACATATCAGGATATTTTTTCTCCGGAGCGCTGATAAAAGGTTTGACCGGAAGGAAAATTTCAATATAATACCGGAGAGTCCCCATAGCTCAATGGACAGAGCACCTGCCTTCTAAGCAGGATATGCAGGTTCGATTCCTGCTGGGGGCATAAGATGAACTAAAAATAAAAAAATTCAAAGTTTTTGGTGGCTATGGTGTAACGGCAGCACAGGAGTTTGTGGAGCTCCTAGAGGCGGTTCGAATCCGCTTAGCCACCCACTTGACTGGATAAAACGCGTTTAAGGTTACCCGCAATTTTTTAGCTATGCTAGTTATAGCGAGCGGAGCTAGATGTACTTCGGCCGGATACAAGAATTCCGCAAGTTCCCTAAAAAAGGAGGTGTCACACAATGAGGGCCGAAAAATTGTGGTTTTGAACAGCGACTGGTGTGATTATCGTTTTGTTGACGGCGCGGCCATTGAGCTTCTTTGACGGCCGGACGATGAAGACAACGTTTTATTTGACACGCCGCAAAAATTAGCCGACGCATGCGCCCTGCTTGCGCTTACTCTATCTGAAGATACCGCCGCACTATATCGGCGTCACCCTCACGATTGGGCGGCAGCAAATATAAATATGCGGAGGTTAGTTATTGTCGTTCGCAGACGCGGCGGTAGAATATACCGTTTCGCGTACACGGCGACAGTTATTGACGAAGGAGATATAATATTAGATGCAAATAAAAAACCGGTCGCATGACCGGTTTTTTTGCATTTATTATCTTCTTTCCTCCAGGGCGATTTTGCTTTTGATTTCCTTGCCCGCTCGTAAAAATTTCAATTCCACACTTTCTCCGATTTTCATTTTCTGCAGCACGTCTTCTACGGCGTTGTCCAGAGATATTTTTTCGTTTTGAATTTCCATGATGATGTCGCCTTCTTTCAGGCCCGCTTTGTCGGCCGGGCTTCCGGGAATTACAGCCTGGCAATCTGGCATATGCTCGGAAATAACGAGAGCGCCGTTATGGGTCGTCAGTCCTAATTTGCCCTGAATTTCTTTGTTGAGCAGGACATATCTGACTCCCAGAAAAGGCTGGCGTATTTTTCCATATCGGAGCATATCTTCCAAGTCTTTTTTCGCCGTATTAACCGGGAGGGCGAAACCGATGTTTTCCGCGCCAAAAACCATAGCCGCGTTAATTCCCATGGCCTGCCCGTTCAGATTTACCAGCGGTCCTCCGGAATTGCCGGGGTTGATCGCGGCATCGGTCTGGATTAACCCGCGTAGTCTTTGCGAACGATGGTCAAATTCGCTGAAAGCCGTGATTTGCCGGCTTAGCCCCGAGACAACGCCCACGGAGACGGTATTCTGAAAAGTACCAAGCGCATTGCCTATGGCTATCGCGGTTTGGCCAAGATCAAGTTTGGAGGAATCCCCCAGCTCCACGATCGGGAGGCCGGAACCGTTTATTTTTATAATTGCCACATCGTTAATGGGGTCCTTTGCCATAATTTCGGCTTTGTAGTTTTTTCCATCGCTCATTAAAACAACATACTCGGCATCCGGGTCCGCCACCACATGGCGGTTGGTCAGTATGATGCCCGAGGGGTCAACGATAAATCCTGAGCCGCCGCCGACGCGCACTTTTTTTCGCTTGGGCACAGCGTAAAATTCTCCGGCATTTCCAAAGGGATAGAATTGGGAGCCCGGCTTTTCCATAAATTCCAAGTATTTTGAAACCGTGATGCTCACTACCGCCGGCAGAACCTTTTTGACTATAGTGGTAATTTGCGGTTGTTCCATACAATTATTATATCAAAAAACCGGCCAGCATCAAATTTTTCAATTGACCGAGGGAAATTTTATGTGATAATATACTTGCGTCTAACGGGCGGATTAAAGCGCCCCCGTAGCTCAATGGACAGAGCAAACCCGTCCTAAGGGTGAGATGGGGGTTCGATTCCTCCTGGGGGCATTAAATCCTATGAGTTTAGACATTGTTTTTGTACTTTTCGGCCTTATTTTTTTTGAAGCAATATCAAGCCTGGACAACGCGGTAATCAACGCCGATGTGTTGCGCACGATGTCGGCAAGGGCGCGGCGCTGGTTTCTCTTGTGGGGAATTATTGTTGCGGTTTTTATCGTCAGGGGATTACTGCCGACTGTTATTGTTTGGGCGACCAGTCCTTCTTTGGGTCCAGTGGGCTCTTTTTTCGCAACTTTTAGCTCTGATCCCGCGGTTTCGACAATAGTTGAGAAATCAAAGCCCGTCCTCCTGATTGGGGCCGGGGTATACCTTTTCTTGCTATTTTTGCATTGGCTTTTTGACGAAAAAAAGGAGTACGCTTTTTTCCTGGAAAGGTTTATTCATCGTCAGGCCATTTGGTTTTACACCGTCGCTTCAATTTTACTTGCCTTGCTGATATGGCTTGCCGTGCACGCAAATCCTCTGATGGCTTTTTCGGCGGCAGTAGGATCCACCGGCTTTTTTTTGGCGTCCGGATTCAAAAAGGGCGCCGAGGAACAAGAAAGAAAAGTGTTGGGATCCGCGGCCAGCGACGTAAGCAAAATTTTGTATCTTGAAATGCTGGACGCCTCCTTTTCGGTGGACGGCGTATTGGGCGCTTTTGCCTTCACGGTTTCGGTTCCCCTGATTTTACTTGGAAACGGGATAGGGGCTTTTATGGTGCGCTATTTTACTGTAAAAGGAATTGAACGAGTTCGCAGGTACAGATATCTTAAAAATGGAGCAATGTATTCCGTGGGCATGCTGGGTTTGCTGATGATATTTGAAAGTTTCGGCGAGGAAGTAGCCGCATGGATTCCTCCCCTGAATACTTTTGTAATCGTAGGATTGTTTTTTGTCCTTTCTCGGCGGGCGTTAAAACAGATAGAGCTGGTAGAACTTCAGCGCGGCGGCAGTTAGCGGCAGGAACCTTAAAAATATAAAGGAGGAGCAGGAATGGAGCTGAAGATTTTTAGCGGGCAGGCGAGTCGTGAGCTAACCAAGAAAATATGCGATTGCCTTGGAATGAAGCCCGGCGCCAGAGAATTCGTGCGCTTCTCCGATGGCGAATTTAAGGTTAGGTTTGGCGAGAGCGTTAGGGGCTGCGATATTTTTATTGTGCAGTCCACTTATCCTCCCTCCGATAATCTGTGGGAATTGCGTTTGTGGATAAACGCGGCAAAAAAGGCATCCGTTAAATCGGGCGGATTCATACATGCGGTTATTCCATATTTTGGATGGGGAAGGCAGGACAGAAAATCAGAATCCAGGGTCTCGGTTGCCGCGGAAGAAGCCGCTCATATGATTGAGGAAGCCGGCGCAGACCATGTATTAACCGTTGATTTGCATGCCGCTCAGATAGCTGAATTTTTTACCATTCCGGTGGACCATCTTTATGCCAGGCCGGTTTTTGTGGAACACTTCAAGAGATTATTTAATCTTGAAAATTTCGTAGTAATGGGTCCGGATTCCGGCGCGGCAAAGGTTGCGGAGTCTTATGCCCAGAGACTGGACGGCAGGCCCTTGGTTTTCGCCTATAAAATGCGGTCGGGGACCAATCAGGCCAAAATACTGCATATAGTCGGCGAAGTTGAAGGCAAAGACGTTTTGATTGTTGACGATATGACAGATACATGCGGAACGTTAATGGAGGCGGTGAGGGTATTAAGGGAGAGGGGAGCGAGCAAGATTTACGCTTTTTGCACCCATGGGGTGTTGTCTGGCCCCGCGATTTCCAGAATAGAGCAGTCGGAGCTTACCCGCCTTTATGTTACCGATTCCGTGCCGCCAAAGAAGTACAGCCCAAAAATTGAGGTGGTTTCCATAGCTCCTCTTTTGGCCGAAGCCATAAAAAGATCCCACAATAACCAGTCAATAAGTTCTTTGTTTGAATAAAAAACAAAAATGGTGTAAATTAAGGGAGCCGCTAAGGTTCCCTTTTAGTTTTTGGGCCCGTGGCATACCGGCAATACGTTGCCGGAGTGGAAACGCGCCTAATTTAACTTCGGGGGTTAAGCCGTGCATCCACTTTGATTTTTGCGACATCGATTATTTTTCGGGAGATATTTTCAGGGAATTAAAACAAATCATAGCAGTTATTTTTGAGGGCCTGTAGCTTAGAGGAAAAGCGTGTGCATGGCATGCACAAGATCGCGGGTTCGAGTCCCGCCAGGTCCACTTTCTTATTTACTGATAACGATAAGGAAATTTTTCGGAAATTGGATAAAGAATTTGACGATGATTCGGCAAAATATTTTTTACATCTGTATCAAAAGATTTTTGAGAAAGCATACGAAATGCCAAACGAAAAAGACGCTTTCAGTTCCATGTTCATGTCAGGTATTATTTCAGATACCTATACAGGTTTTTTATAAAAGCTCTAAGGGTAAATTTAGAGGTAAATAATATGGGATTTCTAAATAAAATTTTTGGGAACAAAGAAGAAACTGATTATCAAGCAACCGTGGCGCCGGTTTTTGATTCTTTTATGGCGGAAATCCATGATCCTTTCAATGGATTAGTTGCGGTGGCAAGTGAAAATAAAGAAGTTAGAGATTTCTTCAAAACGATTTTAGACGCTACCGAGCGATCTTTGCGCGGTATTTTATTCATAGCGCCGGGCAAACTTGATTTTGAAACACAGCCAGACAAAATGGATGAAATTTTCTGGGAAAAATCAGCGAAAGAGAAAAGCGTATTTTACAAAAACGTTACTAAAGAGGAAGTTGATTTTTGGTTTCGTAAAGTATCATTAGCGCTGGTGGCTTATTCGTATTATTTCTTTTCCGTAGAAGAGCAGTCATCGTTGGGACAATCCTCTTTCAAGATGTATTGGCAGAGGATGTTTGATTCGTATAATAAAATTTTTAGTGAGAACATAACTATTGATGATGTGAACCATTATGCGGCTGGGCTAAAAGAGGATGGCGAAAAAGGATATTCAAAATCCGGCAATTTAGAGCAGGCGTTGGAGTTAATGACAAAGGATTATGCTACAATCGCCATAGAGCTTTTGGAGAAAATATGGCACGAGGATATTAATCAAAAAGTATTAAGCGATTTGCGAAAATACAAACCTGGCCATAGCGTGGAAAATCTTGACCCAAAAGTAAAAAAGGTCGTATTTTTAGGAGATAGGATATGGCAAGCCCATCGACAAATCGTTCAGCCATTCCTTCCCAAATTACTAACTGATTATTAAATCTTATGAAAAATTGTCCAAAATGTAATTCAGAAAAAATAAAGAAAACTGGTCCATTCGCTCGAGAAATTAAAGACGGGGAACAGCCGCAGATATTATCAGACCAAATAGTAAATTATCGTTGCGAAGATTGTGATAACGAGTGGAAGGTGAAATTCAGCGAAGATAGCGACTAACCGAATTTTGGCGGTGAAAAAATTTTTGGCCTCCCGCGAGGGCGCGGCGGAAGGCCCTCCTTCGCTAAAGCTACGGACGGGGAACGGGGTGTGGGGGGAATTCCGCCGTGCCCGAGCGTTCCGCCGGAGCGAAGCGAAGGCGGGTCAGTTTCCCTCAAAATGGTTTCGCGCAAAGTTTAGAATATCCCACCAACAACAAAACCCGCCGTTTTAGGCGGGTTTTGTTGTTGGTGGTGTTTATATGATACTGTTCGGACTCATTTTGAGCAAAATCCCGACTGATTTACCCCTTCATTCACCCCTTCATTCGGTCAGTCGCGGAATGAAGGAGTAGCACTTCCAATTTGTCCGATATTTACTGGCTTTTCTTACTCCGACCCTCCAAAATCCCAAACCCGACTTCACTCCTCTTTACCCCCGTTCCACGCCTGTGGTGCTTCCCACGAAAGTCCTCCTTCGGAGGACTGGCTCGCCGCCCTGCTGGGCGGCTCGCAGGTCGCCGGAATTCCTCCCCTCACTTCTATATGGTATTATAAATCTATATTGAACAGAAACGCAACACTTGATAAGGTATAGGTGTGAATACGCCTCAAATATCGAGAAAACTCGGTGCAAATATCAAGAAAATAAGGACTAAAAAGAAAATGTCGCAGGGTGACATTTGCCGAAAGTTAGATATGGACAGGAGTTATATGAGTGCGATTGAAGGAGGTAAAAAGAATGTTACCATCGCAGTATTAGATAAATTAGCTGGTGCGCTTGGTGTATCGGTTAACGAATTATTGAAATAATAAATATGATGCGAGAAGACCAAAATAAAATTATTGAGCTTCTTATAGAAGAAGGGAGGCGTAGATTATCAAGACCGAGACAGCAATGCCCTTTTGAAACTGGCATTCCAGAAGCAGAGCGGCTATTAAATGACTTGGAAAACTTTCCGCATCTTTTTGTTTGTGCGTGTGTTATGGATAGACAAATAAAAGCTGGCAGAGCATGGGCTATACCATATCTAATTGGAAAAGAAATCGGTGGATTTGAATTTCATAAATTTGCTGAAATAAAACTTTCTCAGTTTAAGGAAATTTTTAATCGTCTCAAGCCCCACAGGTTTAATGAAAGAATGGCTGGTTATTTTTACTCTGCAGTCCAAGATATTCACACAAAGTATTCCGATAATGCGTCTCAAATATGGGCCGACAAACCGAAAAGTGCTTTGGTAATCCGCCGTTTTTTGGAGTTTGGGGGAGTTGGTATCAAAATTGCCAATATGGCTGCAAATATACTCGCGCGCGACTTTAAGGTCCCGATGTTAGATTTTTCGTCCATCGATATTGCGCCTGATGTACAAGTCAAAAAGTTTTTTGTTGAAAGGGGTTTGCTTAGAAAAGAAGCGTCTAATGAAGAACTGATTTACCTTGCTAGGGAAATTTATCCCGAATACCCCGGCATTCTTGATATTATGGCGTGGGAAATGGGACGAAAGATAAAATAAGTCGTATGAAAACTAAATTTACAAAAATTTTTCTATCACCCACAGTAACATTATTTACTGCTACAAATGTCGCTTATACTCAATCCCACAATACCTTAAAAGAAATTTTTGAAAATGGCGGGGGAATTTGATTTAATAAAATGATTTCAAAAGAAGATTACTATTTTCGCATAGATGAGAGGCAAAACACCCTTGATTCTTTACACAAGACGAGGGTGTTTTTGAGTAAGATTGACGAAGATGAATTTTATTGGAAGTGGGCAATGATTGCTCTCCATAACGCACTCTATGGAAGTATGATTTTGGTCTTGCAAGGAACCAACCCAGTTAGAGTTGAAGACAAGAAAAAGACTGAGCAAATGAAAAAACTAAGACAGAAAAAGAACCCACTGGAGGCGGATACTGGTGAGCGTTACGTTATTAGTTTTAATGAAGCACTGAGAAGAATACAGCGACCAGAGTTTATGAAAATGTACGTGGGCAGCAAATTCGTTTGCATAACCCCTGAGGCTGAGAAGTACAAACAGATGCCGGAGCACAGCGATAAGGCTGAGTTTTTCGCTCCAGAATTAAGTGTAAGCCTTGAGCATCTTAACGACTATATTCGTAACCAATTCCTCCATTACTTCCCTATATCAATTTCATTTGGTAAGGGCGGCTTTGTCCAAATTATTGCAGATATAGCCAAGCTTATAGAATTTCTGCTTTTGCGTTGTGGTAATTTCAGGATTGATAGTGATGAGGAAAGTAATTTTATCAAAGGCGAGATTTCTGCAATTTCGGATTTAGTAACAGGATTAAAGGGAAAACACTTACCCAATGAGTAAAGACGAATTACACAAAAGCCTGAAACAAGCTCAAGATGCTGAGAATGCGGCTGACTTTTTCAGCGCAGCTCACTATTACAAAGAGGCTTTGGGCATAGCCCGCAGCCTGGGAGATTCTTCATCAATTACATTGTGTAAGAACAAGGTTGTTGAGATGAATCAAAAGTCCAAAGATGTCTTTAAGGAATTAAATGTTGAGGCAACAGTACCTAAGGAAGAAATAGACAAAGTAATTAATTCTATTTTGGATGGCGATTTGGAGATGATTCTTAATAGAATCGGTGTTCATCCATTTTTATTTCCTAAAATGCAGCAGGTTGAGGAGAGCGCGAGCAAGAATATGCCAATTTCTTATCAGATAGCCAGCCTCTCCACAATTTCTAAGGACGGGCACTTGGTTAAGGGCGGTAGTGATGGTAATTACTCTTGGATGATGCAGATGTATGGAATGCAGCAGGGCTTCATTACGGAATTTTACCTGATGCGTATTTTTGATGGCCTTGCAAATAAAGGATTAAATGAAGAAAGTTTGGTTGCTTACTTGCGTAGTAGAGGCACTTTCCCAGAAAATAACCTTGCTGTTATTGCCACGGGTATTAACCGATATTTCGCACGAGATTACATTTCAGCACTGCACATTTTAATTCCCCAATTTGAGAACGTTTTTCTGTTTATGTCTGAGAGGCTTCACATTGACGTAGTGGCTCTTAATAGAGGCAAAGACGTTTCAACTCAGCTTAAAACTTTATCAGTTGAACACCTGAACTCTGAGGCATTTCAGAGTAAATGGCATCGTGATTTTTGTGAACAAATCAAGTTTGCACTATTTGAACCGCTTGGATATGTACTGCGACACAAGGTTGCTCACGGACAAATCACGATAGCAGAATGTACGCCCCAAATGGCTAATTTAGTTCTGTACTTTTTTCTGGTTTTAGCAGCAAGAATCAGCATCAGTCCTTCACCATAAAAATCCGATGGCAAATAAAAAATCTTATACAAATGAGGAGAAAATCTACTGGGATATTGAAGCCCCAATTCTTTACGATTACGTGAATTTTGCGAATAGGCTAAGACCACTACAAGCCCTGGAGCTCAAACACGAAAAGTTCAGTATGCAGCAGGACGGAAAAAGAATGTACCTCGTCCTACTTACGGAACTCTATCAGAAAAGCCTTGAGGACTTAGCAGTAATTTTACTGGGTCTTTATCGGCGATTTAATACTGATGCTGATTGCGGATACCAAAAGAAGTTCAAGCAGACCACAACGCCCCTTACTTATACCCTTATCAACTACAAGACAAGAGAGGCGGCAATCAAAGCGGTTACAGATAAGTGTCCTTCGGAAAAAGATTTTATTAACAAACTACACATCAACGACCTGGAGACGCTTAACGTGAATCTGCTGATGCCACTTCTGGATATACCAAGCTTTTACACCGACCTTCATCAAAATGTTCTTGCTTGGATGAAAGACCAAGAAAAGAGATTCAGAATATACAACAAGATTAAGCACGGCGCAGCAGTAGTTGGAAGCGCGAAGCTCCTGAATAGCAAAAATGAAAATGCCCCAGCCGTCATCTATGCTGATGAAAATGCTAACTTAACAGACCACCCGCTCATAGTGCATAGTCTCCATTTTACCGAGACTGAGTTTGTTCTTTTGCAGCACGGAGTTATTAAAGTTGGGGATTGCATCAGAGACCTTATTGCTATTTACCTGTGCAAAAACTATCCCGATTTCTTAACTAAGCGGGGATTTTCTTCGCCGCTTCTTTTCTTCCAGCAGAGAAGACCAGCTAAGAAATAATGCTTACAATACTTGAGGCTTTACTGTTCATAAATACGAGCCGGAAGGAGGGGTTTGAGGGGAGGAATTCCGGCGACCTGCGAGCCGCCCAGCAGGGCGGCGAGCCAATCCGCCGGAGGCGGATATTGTGGGAACAGCACAAGCGTGGAATGGGGCGTAGCGGAGTGAAGTCGGGTTTGGAATTTTGAAGGGTTGGGATGAGGGAAGCCAGTAAATATAAGACAAATCAGTCGTGCTACCCCTTCAAGCCGAGACCAAGTGAATGAAGGGGTGCGTGAAGGGGTAAATCAGTCGGGATTTTGTTCAAAATGAGTCCGAATTTTATCGTATAATGACCACCAACAACAAAACCCGCCTAAAACGGCGGGTTTTGTTGACTATTTTTCCCGCTATGTTAATTTCGGTTGTAGGGTTCCTTAAAATAGCATTAGCGGAAAAAGGAGCGGTTGATGCACGTTTTCATAATCCCCGACGGCAATCGGCGCTGGGCGCAAGAAAATCAAAAGCCGTTTTTCGCCGGCCACCAAGCCGGAATCGCCGCTATGGAAAATATTTTATCCGAAGCTCTACGTTTGCCCATTTCGCATCTTACTTGCTGGGCGCTGTCGCTGGACAATATTAAAAAAAGGCCGAAGGAAGAAGTTGAATTTTTGTTCAGTCTGCTCGCTGATTATTTTCGCAAGCTTGGCGACAGTAAAGAAGTGCACGAAAAAGAAGTGCGCGCAAGGGCGATAGGCAGATGGCGCCAATTTTGCCCTTCAGAACTGCGCGAGGCAATAGAATACTGCGCGTCCAGAACAGAAAACTATATCAAACTGCAACTGACTATTTTAGTTGCTTACAGCGGTATAGATGAAATGGTAATGGCGGTTAACAAAATCAAAAGAAATGCGTTATGGAATGGGATTGATAGCCGATGCGTCAAAAACTATTTGTGGACGCGGGATTTGCCGGACGTGGATTTAATGATTCGCACCGGCGGCGAGCCTCATCTTTCGGACGGCGCTTTAATGTGGCTTGCCGCCAACGCTCATCTTTATTTGACCGACACATATTGGCCGGATTTCACGCCGGAAGAATTTAAGCGCGCAGTTGAAGAATTTATGGCGAGGAAGAGAAGATATGGAGGGTAGCCGCAGGCCAAAACAAAGAGTAGCTATCTTCGGCGCGGGAGCCGTGGGGCTGTATCTGGCTTGGAAATTGAGTCAGCTGGGGCACGTTGCAGTTGTTTTTGAAAAAATGGCGAGAATTGAAATTAAGCCTTGTTCCGGTTTAATTTCGGAAACGGCCTGTCGCATGATTCCCGGCATGGAACGATATGTTGAAAACAGGATTTTATCTTGCCGGATTCATTTCCCCCGAAAAACTATTAATCTTTCTCTGAAACCGACGTTTGTCTGCGTTCCCCGCAAAGCTTTGAATGAACGATTATTCAGGCTCGCGCAATCATCCGCCGTATCGGTTGTTTATAGTTCCTCTTTTAACGGTAGTTTTGCCGAAGAACTTTTGAGCCGTTTTGATCGCATTGTCGGGTGCGACGGCGCGTTTTCGGCGGTACGCAAGGCGTGCAGGCTGGGTGACCCCAAAATGAAGCTTGGGCTTCAAGCCATAGCTTCGGTTAAAGATGATTCCGTTTACGCGGACGTTTGGCCGGAAAAAGGAGGATTTTTCTGGCGTATTCCCCGCGGGGAGACGGTTGAATACGGAATAATGGGCGCCAGGTCTTCTGCGCACGGAGATTTTATACGGCTTATCGCCGAGTTGGGCGTTAGCGATTTGGGAAGCATAAAATCGGCTCCAATTCCTTGCGGATTGCGCTTGCCGGATAATCCCAGAATTACTCTCTGCGGAGACGCGGCCGGATTAACCAAGCCGTGGAGCGGGGGAGGACTTTTGTGGGGTTTTCGCGCCGCGGATATTTTAGCAGAATGCTTTCCCGACTTTACTCTTTATCGGCAAAGAATGCGGCGGGTTTTTATGCCGCAGATCATTGGCGGAAGAGCATTGACTTCGTTTATGTGTTTACTGGGCAATAAAATCCCGTTTTTGCTTCCGGCGAACATCGGATACGACAACGATTTTTTGCCGTTGCCTACGAATAAATAACGCAGATAAAGGTTTCCTTTCGGGAACCTTTTGTTTTTGACTTCAGAAGAGTAAAATAGTAATATGCAACGTTTGTAAAATAAATTAATCCGCGTAAAATTTCGTGGAAAAACGGCGGGGTGCCGGAGTGGTTGAACGGGGCGGTCTCGAAAACCGTTATACTCAAAAGGTATCGTGAGTTCGAATCTCACCCCCGCCGCTTTCTTACGAGTTCAAGCAATGTTCATATTTAAAAAAGAGACCAAGATTCCAGAAAATTTGGGCGAAATCTTAGAACGTTTTCAGCGCTTGGACGAACGTATAGAAAAACTGTCGCGCAAACTTGACGAACTTGAACTGAAGGGCAGGAAACACATTCAGAAAATTGGAGTGGTGCGTTTCAACCCCTTTAAAGATGTCGGAGGAAATCAAAGTTTTTCGGTCGCGATTCTGGACGAAGACGATAACGGCGTTGTTGTTACGGGTCTTTATAGCCGGGAGGGAAATCGTATATACGCCAAACCAATAAAGAACGGCAATTCCTCATTTCAGTTATCCGAAGAAGAGTTGAGGGCCATTGAAGAGTCATCCGGCGGCAATCAGAAAAATAAAAATAATCAGGCCGCAAAATAGTAGTTGCGGAAATTTATGGGCGGAGGAAACGCGAACAAAAATTCAAAAACGGCAAATCTCGCGGCGCGCCCGCCGGTGGTGGTTGTGATGGGACACGTGGATCATGGTAAAACAAGTCTGTTGGATTATATCCGCCATACCGACGTTATTGCGCAGGAATCCGGAGGCATTACCCAACATGTGGGCGCTTACGAAGCAGAACATAAAGGAAAAAAGATTACTTTTCTTGATACTCCCGGGCACGAGGCTTTTTCGGCTATGCGTTCCCGCGGCGCCGGAGTCGCGGATATAGCCGTATTGGTTGTGGCGGCCGACGAAGGGGTTAAAGAGCAAACCAAAGAGGCCATTGTTCATGCCAAACGAGCCAATGCCGCCATTATAGTCGCCTTTAACAAAATGGATAAGCCGGGAGCCATTCCGGCCAAAGTGGCGCAGGAATTAATTAAGCAGGATGTCGTGGTTGAGTCGCTGGGCGGCAAGGTGCCTGCCGTTGAACTATCCGCAAAGACGGGCAAGGGAGTGAACGAACTTTTGGATTTAATCTTGCTGGTCGCTGAAATGGAGGAATTAAAGGGAGATATAAACAAGCCCGCCGAAGGCGTGGTAGTTGAGGCGTATTTGGATTCAAAACGCGGTCCCACGGCGACTTTGCTGGTGCTGGACGGCGCGCTGAAAGCAGGCGATATCATGGCCACTCCCTCCACTGCCGGCAAGGCAAAGATTTTGCAGGATTTTCAATACAGGAATATTTCAATCGCTCTGCCTTCTGCGCCGGTTGTTGTGGTCGGGTTTGAAAATGCGCCGCAAGTCGGGGAAGTGTTCAAGTCTTTTCCAGATATGGATTCCGCCTTGGGTTATCTTGAGAAGAAAGCAAGAAAGGCGGTTCCGGAAGGAGAGGCGGCGGCGGTTGTTGACTCCGGCAAAAAAACATTCAACATAATTCTTAAAGCTGATGTTCAAGGCTCCTTGGGGGCGATCCAGGAAGTGCTTAAAGGGCTGCCTCAAGATAACATAGTTTTGCGTGTAATCAGCGGCGGAGTCGGCGAAATTACGGAAAACGATGTGCAGTTGGCCGGCTCTGCGAAAGCCATGATAATCGGTTTCAGGATTAAATCCGGGAAACATGCGGTAGATGTCGCCGAACGGGCCGGAGTGCGCGTTGTTATTTTTGAGGTAATATACGAGCTTATCCAGGGCGTCCGAAAATTTATGGAGCGGAGTCGGGAGCCGCAAATTATACGGCGAGATGTCGGCAAGCTTAAAGTGCTGGTGGTTTTTATCCAGGACCAAAACAGGCAAATCGTTGGAGGAAGAATTATTGCCGGAGAATTGCAAAAAGGTTTGCGGCTTGAAGTGTGGCGGGGGGAGGATTTTATCGGGAAGGGAAAAATCGTGAATCTGCAAAAAGATAAAAAAGATATCGGCAAAGGCAAGGTCGGAGAAGAGGTGGGTATTCTTTACGAGGGAGAGGGCAGAATTGCCGAGGGGGATATTCTGACGGCTTTCGTGCAGGAGCAACAACGTTTTGGCGAGATATGAGCAGTAAACGTATTTTGCGGGTTAATGAGCTGATAAAAAAGGAATTGAACGGAATTATTATAAGGGAAATAGAGGCTTTGCCCGACGTTTTCATCACGATAACGCGGGTTGATTGCTCTCCGGATTTGCGGCAGGCCAAAGTATATATAAGCGTTATACCCGATAGCCGATTTCAAAAGGTCTTCAGACAACTTTTGGCCAATGTCGCCGAACTTCAGCATTTACTGAATCTCCGCCTCAGAATGCGTCCCGTGCCAAAAGTTGTGTTTGCGGAAGAGAAAACGACAAAAGACGCCGCAAAAATAGAGCAACTGCTAAAGGAAATAAAAAAAGATGTTTGAAGCGCTGGCGCCGCAATTCCGGCAGATAAATGACCTCCTGAAAAACTCCAAAGAAATTTTGCTGTCGTCTCATGAGTATTCCGATGCCGACGCGGTTGGGTCTTTGCTGGCGCTTAAATTTTCCCTTGAGCGGCAGGGGAAAAAAGTATGTCCGTATATCGCAACCCATCTTCCGCGGGACCTTTATTTTTTGCCCGATTCGTCGCAAGTGGTTGGCGAAATTAAACAAGATCGGTTTGATCTCGCTTTTGGTCTGGACTACGGCGATTTTTACCGCTTGAAACTGCCCGATAATATTCAGTTTGACCATTTCGTTACGATTGACCACCATCTGCCGAGCACTCAGCGCGGCGACATTCAAATCGTGGCGCCGGAATTTTCCTCCACCGCCGAACTCTTATATTGGTGGTTTAAGTTCTCCGATTTCCCGATAGACAAGAGAATTGCCGGCTGTTTAGTGGCCGGCATCGCATCCGATACCGGAGGGTTTCAGCACATTTCCACTTCTGCTGAAACTCTCAAGGCGGTTGCCGATTTGATGTCGTATGGCGTTTCCCTGCCGAATACAATAAAAAAACTGATGACCTTTCATAATGACGGGGCGACGATGAAGTTATGCGGACGTGTCCTTTCGCGTATATCGCTTGCGCGAGAAAATAATTTGGCGTATTCCTTCGCGACATTGCGCGATTTTAAAGAGTGCGGAACGGAAAGTCTTTATGCGGTGGACATGCCCAATTTGATTGCGGCGGCTTCGCAAACTAATCTCGGCCTATTTTTAATTGAGGAGGAACCGGGTTACATCAGGGGAAGTTTGAGAGCTGAACCCTATACGGGCCGCGACGTAAGCCTGATAGCCAGGGCGTTCGGCGGGGGAGGGCATCAGTACGCGGCCGGTTTTCATTATCGTGGCAGTATAAGCGAAGCGTTGCAAAAGGTGCAAGAATTGTTAGAATGAGATACGCGGCTGATAGTTTATATGGCCTGGTAGCCAAGTAGCAAGGCAACGGTCTGCAAAACCGTTATACGTGGGTGCAATTCCCGCCCAGGCCTCAAAACGGAATATGCCCGGGTGCTGTAACCGGTAGCCAGAATTGACTTAAAATCAATTGGGATTTTTCCCGTGTGGGTTCGAGTCCCACCCCGGGCATAAAAACAACCCCGCCGCGGCAGTT